>Ga0105248_10009759_pt1 | contig 10578 bp, 6 predicted proteins | sample KBSS34metaG_FD_81524 | JGI IMG/M metagenome (GOLD analysis project Ga0105248, IMG submission 81524) | Switchgrass rhizosphere microbial communities from Kellogg Biological Station, Michigan, USA - KBS S3-4 metaG | ecosystem: Host-associated > Plants > Roots > Rhizosphere > Soil | place... | reverse complement strand
CTGATCTTCGTAAATAAACGAGGCCTCGCCAAGACGTCCAATGGTAGCGATTCTCCGAATCCTGCTAAGTGGACCTCACGCTACGGCAGCGTGACATTCAATCAGTACGGCCGTGAGAATCCGACTGGTGGAATGAACGAAGCCGGCCTCGTAGTTGAGGAGCTGTGGCTGGATGAGACCGAGTATCCACACGATAAGAACCTGCCGGCGCTCGACACTCAGGAATGGATTCAGTATGAGCTCGATACGTCGGCAACAGTGGAGGAAGCGATAGCGAACGCTCGCAAGGTTCGAATCGATTCTGACGTCAAGGTTCATTACCTGATCGCCGACAGGTTTGGCAACGCGGCGTCTATCGAGTTCCTGAAGGGCTCGCTTGTCGCACACACGGGAAGGGGACTGGCAATTCAGGCACTGACGAATGACACTTACGCAAAGTCCGTCGCCTATCTAAACAATGTGAAAGCGACGAAGGCTACGACTTCCGGATCGCTCGACAGGTTTTACCGGGCAGCGCTTCGCACACAGAACTTTGATAAAGAGCAACGAAATGATGAGGAAGCAATCAACTATGCGTTCGACATCCTCAGCAATGTGGCTCAGGAGCCGGGCGGCACTCAATGGACCATCGTGTACGATCAGCTGCGGCGCAAGATCTACTTTCGCACGCAACAGAACCGGCAAATTAGAACCATTGACACTACTCGTTTCGACTTCGCTTGCGGCAGTGAGGTGAAATTGTTGGATGCTAATTCGAACGACTCCGGAGATGTGACGGACAAGTTCGTCGACTACACGCGCAAGGCGAACCGAAGTCTGCTGGAGCGTAGCTTCAACGGCACTTACTTTCTGAAGGACATTCCCACCTCGATACGAGACTTGCTTGCTTCATATCCTGAAAGTTTCCCGTGCCAGGGAATCGTGCCTACAGCGTTTTCAAAAACCCGATCAGCGCTTTACGCTCTTCATCTGTAAGACTCAACCCCCATTCGTGTCCTTTCACTGCCCGCATTGTTACTCCATAACCGCGGAAACCAGTGGGAACGTAATTGTCTTGCAGATCAAACCTGGTCAGTCATCGCGATATGAAGATTACCGGAACAATCCTCGAATCTGATCGTCTCCCGCGTCAAGCGCAACCATCATGAGGCTACGACGCAAGGCGATTCATCAGCCAACCGAGCAGCGTGCCTTCCGAAACGTATCGGGCACGCTCGTCAGCAGACAGTTCACGCGAAGTCTTGGCGGAAACAAGCCGGAGCAATTCAGGCAACGGCACGCAAGCTTCACACTCGTACTGCCGCATTGTGCCATCTCCGCCGCCCTGAAAGGCAAAGATCGCTTTGCCATCATTTGCAAATGAAATTGTTTCCACGGACCAATCGGCCGAACGATAAGTTAAAAGCTGGCGACCAGTCTTAGCATCCCATAGAAATACCGAATTGCCGTCCTCAGGCGGCATTTTCGCGTGCTGGTAGCCACTTCCCGTCAACAGCCATTGTCCGTCGTGGCTGAACGCACCGCTATAAACCTCATCGACGTGACCTTCGAGCGTTTGAATTCGCTTATTTGAGTTTAGATCCCAAACTTGCGGGAACATGTCACCGGTAACAAGGAGCAGACTCCCGTCTGCGTTCAGTGCGAGTCCTTCTACATCGCCCTCTTCATCCAGCTGCGTCTGCAAGAGTATCGCCCCGGATTTTCTATCTCTCACTCGAATCCAACCATCCCCTGAAATGACGACTCGCTTTTCGTCGGGGTGAAACATAATGCGATTCACCTCCTTCTCCGTCGCTTGCCATTCGCCAAGTAATTTGCCGTCGATCGTACTCCAAAACCGCACTGTTCCGTTCTTGCTCCCTGTGCCCACTTGGGTACCCGTCGAATCAAAACCAATGGCAGTTGTATCGGCAGAGGAAGTGTCTAGTTTTATTTTGGGCGTGCCGGTCTGAGCATTCCAAAGCCCCACCACTCCTTCCGCAGGAGCGATCGCAACGAGTGATTTTGATGGACTGAGTGCCATGCACTGTATTTCGGCAGGGGACTCTTGGAGTGTCGCTTTCAATTGACCCTCTGCTGCGTTCCAGACACTAACGGATCCTGTTTTAGTTGCAGCTAATACCACCTCGCCATCGTCACTCACGACTATCTTTGCTGCGGGAAAACTCTGCACGGGCTGCCACATTTGACGGTCCCATACGCGCACAGTGCCATCTGTATGTGTAGTCAAAAAATGCCTGCTATCCGCTGCGAAAGCAATATCAAAAGCCTCGTCGCCTTTTCCTCCCAACGTCACAAGGCAGCGCATGGTCTCCGTGTCCCATAAACACGCCGTGCCATCCGCAGCCGCCGTGAGCATTGTCTTGCCATCGGGGCTGAATTTGATCGAATAGATGTTGTTGCCATACCTGCGCTGGGAACTCAACATGCGGACCTGCTCGCCCGTTTCGACATTCCATCTTTGCAAGGAGCCTTCGCGGTCACCAGCCACAAACGTTTTCGAATCAGGACTAAACGCGACGTAACTTATCCAGTTGAGGTCGAACCCTTCCTCAAAGACCCTGACCAGATTTCCTGATTGAGCGTCCCTCAACTCGAAAACGTTATTAGCATCCTTTCGCTCCGCCACAACGAAGCGGCCGTCCGGGCTGAAGCCACTTCCACTACGAAACACACTTTCAGGAATTTTCGCCAGTATCTCTCCTGAGATCGCCTTAACGATGAGCCCTTGAGATATCTCGCTGTTCTCCAAAAGGAGCAGCAAACTTCCATCCCTGCTGATGTCCCGAATCTCATATCCAGCCGGCAGCTTCGCCGTAACGTTACGTTCTTTGAGGGACGGGAAAGTCCATTGCCGGATCTTGTCTTCCTGTACCGCGGTCATAACACTGCCGTCACGACTAACCCGCACGTTTGTTCCCGGCAGCGAAGGTAATGCCTTCCAAGTCTTGGCGTCGTAAAGTGTGAAAGTGCTCTCATCGGCGACAGAAATTGCAACTACGGAGTGATCGGCCGATTCACCCATTATGAGTTCTTCCTCGCCCACAGCGCCCGGCAGTTCGACTACACGTTGTCCCGTAGCGACAGCCCAGACTGACGCGGACTTACCGCGCTCTGCGGCAACAACAACATTGGAGCCGACGAATTTTGCCAAGGGGATTCGACCAGTTGGTGAGTGATGGATCATTCGTTGCGGATTTCGTACGAACGCCAGCCGCAAAGCATATTCCGCCTGATCGTCTACCTTGTATTTCAGTGCTTCTCGACCTAACAGCAGAGCGAGTTCAGGATTGGTTGGCAATACAGCTTCCGATTGCGCGCTTAACGCGCGTGCCGTAGCCAGCATGCTTTGTTGAGTAGCGAAGTACGCGGCCAGTAAGGCAGCCACAAATAAGACCGCCAGGGTCACACCTCCAGACCATGCAATTCGTCTTGTGCGTCGGTATTGTCGGACATCGTCACCATCAAGTTCGTCTTTGGCCCGGTTGAGCAGCGCAGCAGCGAGATCGAGAAGGGCCGTACGAAATTGTGCATGCCGTAGCGACAAATGGTCCACGGTTCTGGCCCAGCGAAGGTCGGTGTAAAGTGGTTCCTCCGCAAACACCTTCGAAACCTGGCGGGGCATCGCGGTCGTAGTGGCCCAATCAAGATCTTTTTGCGTGTCATCCCAGGCAATCTCACCCTCGGTAAGCATGATGAGAAAGCTTTGGTAGGATCGATTCTTCAACCACCAGGCAACTTCCTTTTGGACCCACGGTGATTGTGCGGCGGTGGGTGAGGCCATATACACGAAGAATTCGGCGTCCTTCAATGCGAACTCGATCGACGTCCAGAGCCCTGGACTGGTGGCGAGATTCGTCTGGTCGCGAAACACGCGCATGGTGCGGAGCCGATACCAGGGCTTTGCGATGCGATGGAGGGCACGTTGAAGGGCAGGAGCCAGTTTACCGTCGGCTGCGTGGCTGTAGGAGATGAACGCCTTATAACGCATTTGCTCGGACCGGTGGTGATCAATTCAGTGCAACAACTCTCGAGTTCGCAGCACCCTTTCGAAACGTTAGCTCACGTCTGTCGCTGTTTGATCCTGATGATACCCTTTCGCTTCAGGCGAAACAGGAATGCGGTTCCCACGAGCAATACACCAATTACGACGCCAAACGTAACAAAATTAGTTCGAATATACGATTTCTGATCGTACTCGCCTTGAATCACAAAAGCGGCCCAATAATACGGCGACTCCCAGCGCTTCCGCGATCGCAATGCGAGTTGTGCATCCCTAAGAGCTGCTGCCGGAGCCATTCCTTTCTGAAACATCGCAGCATAGAAGTGTTTCATCAACTCTGCGGTTGCATCATCATCGACCTTCCACAGAGACGCCACGACGCCACGCGCTCCCGCATACATAAACCCGCGCGTCAACCCGATCAGACCTTCGCCTTTGATCTCCCTTCCCAGACCCGTGTTGCATGCGCTCAACACGACGAGGTCAACGGGAAGCTTCAGGTTATAGATATCATGCATGCGCAGAAAACCGTCTTGCGGCTTTCCTTGTTCGTCAACCATTGAAAACACCAATCCAGAAAGTTCCGGATGTTCATAATCAACGAAACCATGCGTGGCGAAGTGGACAATGCGATACTTGGTGAAATCAGTTTGCCCAATGGTGTTGAGACTGGCCTGAAAGTCAATTGCTTTTAGTCCACTCAACCATGGAACCACAGAGAGGATCGCGTCTGCTTCCTCCCCCGATGCTGGCAGTGGAGGGATATTGGCAGTCTCCTGGCCGACATCGCGGAAGGCTTGCGTTATCAGTTGAGCGTGGCCATTTGAGCCGCTCGCAATTCCGGATTTCGTTTGTTTGACCCGCGGATCATCTGCGTCGAATACAGGATTCGCAAATACAGCCACGCTGCCCGAGCCACTCTTGCGTAGTTCATTTGCCTGCCTGACAGTGGCGAGCGCTGACGCTGAGGGCTCATAAGCAATTTCGTGGCTTTCTACCAGCGCAACAGGCGATCCTGTGATGTTAGGCAGGGTAAGGGCCTGGAAGGGAATCGATTGTAATCTGCCGTCTGGGACAATAAGCAATCGTTTGTTAGCCAGTTTGTCAGCGACTGGCCCCAGGAGCAACTTACCCAGGTTGGCAGATTGGCTCAAAAGAAGTTGATTAGCCTTTGCAATGCGTTGTTGTAACTCTTCAAAAGACTCGCCCGCGACCGGCAGGTTGGCGGTTAGCAGTTGGCGAAACTTCTCCACCTCTGACTCGATTTGCGAGCGCGGCGGCAACTCAAAGCTTTGCAGGTCGGTACGTGTAATCACCCACAAGTAGCTGCGGTCATCGCCCAGCATATACTCGAGCAGCATCGAGTTATCATCCAGTAGAAGTTGCGAATCCCTGAGGCTGAGTAGCTGCGAAGGTGAGACCGCAGCCAAACGCGCACTGTTGGATCGGATGCGGGCTTGCAGCTCTTCGTATTGCGTCGTTAACGCATCGATCTCTTTTACGACTGCAGCCATCTCTGCACTATCCGGATTTGCCGAGAGCTGCGCTCGTCGAACCGAGGCTTCATTCATCTGCCGTTGCACATTACTCTCTTGCTCGAGGACGGCCGTGTCTGCATCTGCACGAATATTGATTTCAGATTGCTGTAGATAGTCGAGTAGTGAGCGCGCCCGCGCGCGCTCGCTGACTTCGAAGGCTTTTCCGTCCAAACCATCACCGGGATGTTGCCGTTCCTGGTGCATTAAGACATCGGCGTATAGCTCGTAAAATTGGCGCACTGTCGCAAAGTACGATGAGCGCAGTTCGAAACGCACTAACTTGAGCCGGAGTGATTCAATCAAGTCGATGGACTTTTCAATTTGTAGGCGAGCATCGTCCAGTTGACCCAATGACCTTTGCACCTGTGCGATGTTATATCGGACCTGTACCTCGACCTCGCGATCCTGCGTTTTCTCAACCAGAGCCAAAGCTTCCTGGAGATGGCGCAAGGCAATTCCGCTTTGGCCCAATCGGTATAATGCATTTCCAAGAGCGTTTTTATTAATGATTTGACCGTGCTGGTTTTTGCGACCGCGATAGATGTTACGAGCCCGTGAAAAGCCCCTAATCGCCTCCGGCAGATTACCCTCCGCTTGACTAAGGAATGCCAGATTAGTTGCTGCCAATGCTTTCCAGGTCGGCTCGTTCTTCTCCTGGCCCAACTTACTTGTCAGTTGAAGGTTCTCCCGCGCCTTCTCGAAATCGCCTTGCAAACGATAGATGTTGCCGATGAAGACGCTGGTAATGGCTTGACCATCCTCATGTCCAAGCTCACGAAAACAGGCCAAAGCATTCGAATAATTTTCGAGCGCACGCTGATAATCACCGAGCTCCTGGTACGCATATCCCATGTTGTTAAAGTTGACGGCTTGCCAGCGTCGATTATGAAGCCGCTCCAGGATGGTTGACGCTTGCTTCGCGTACTCGAGAGTTCGCTGTAGTTCACCTAGCCCGATATAAATCCCGCAAATTGCCGTTAACGCTCGCGCCTGCCAGAACGGGCCTCCATACCTTTGAAAGGTCGACAGCGCGCGCTGATAGTAATCAAGCGCATCATTCACCTGACCCGAACCATGCTTTACATAACCTGCGAACAGCAGCGCTCTGCCGTAAGTGTCTGGATCCTTCACTTGTTCAGCCAAAGCGACTGCTGCATCGGCGGCCTTTGCAGCACTTGGAAGTTTATTATTGGAAATATACGCAAAGACAAAGTTAGTTTGGATTTGTGCCTCGAGGTGAGGATCGTGAACTTCTGCTTCCAGGGTCTGGGCGTCCTGCGTGCGTGCGAGCAAGTCTTCACGCTGATCAAGCTCGCCATCGAGCATTCCGAGCGCAATCAAAGATAGAATCCGGCCGCGAACGTCACGTATCTTCTTGCTCTCGACAAGCGCCTGCTGATAAGCATCTCGAGCCAATTCATATTGGCCGACTTCACTATGGACGTCCCCAATACTTCTGAGTATCACTGCCGCTTCCCGGTGCGCACTTACCGATTGCCAGCAGCGTAAAGCCTGTTCGTATTTTGCAATCGCGGCTTGAGCGGAGTCGAAATCGCCCTGAGAGTGAAGAGCGTGGGCCGAATTCACCAGATCAGAAGCGGTGGAGCAAGGACTTGTTGGAAGGGAACTTTCCGTGGCGTGAAGCGATGTTGATTTGCGCTGCTCTCCAGAGCTGATTAGAGTCCCGAACGACAAACACACCACGCAACTGCAACGGATGAGCGCAAGGATTGCGCCCATGATCGCTGACCCGGCTTTTGCGCGGTAAATTGAGATGATCGTCGGGCAATCTCCCTTTCGATATCAAAACATCGATTCATCCGATGGCTTTGTTCCTTCTGCGGGCCCGCAAGAAAGAGGGAATTTGTTCGCCATCCCGCAACGTGTGCTGAACCAATTTCAGATGTCCTGCCCACGCGGCGGTATAAACGGATAAGTAAAGACTCTGTACTTAGGTAGTCGATTGTTAATGGGACCACCAATGGTACCGGGCCGGCCAGTAGGTTCTCCCGCCAAAGTAGTTGTGACTGGTTCCGTTCCGACGACTTCGTAAATGAAGGATTCAAAGATTGGGCTCGGACTTGTGTCGCGCACTCCTGATTCCGCTGGAGTCGATCCGGATCCGGTTCCTTCGTTGGGCGTCATAGCTTCTGCGTTGCTGTCGTTATTCTCTGTCATGGTTATCGCTCCTTTACGCTTTAGGCTGTAGCACTAAGGTCGGTGGTGCCACGGACACCGATAATGGGAACTTTGCTCCGGAAGGCCAGCAGAAAATCCCTGGTTCTCAAGAGCGTTTGGGACGGAAGCCTGCTGTGCATCCACTCTGGTGCCGAAACCACTAAAATATAGCTGTCGCCGGTGGAAACGTTGCTTCCGTTCTCTAATTGCTGGATGAGAAATGCATGCGTGTGGTATGTCGGAACTGTGACCAGCCGGACGCGCCACGCTGCTCCCGCAAACTCATCTTCACGTTCATCAAGCCACTCGATTGCGTCCTGAATTTTCGGCGCGAGCTTTGTCGCAAACAGCTGGCACAAAGTCTCTTCTTTTTCAACGAGTGATCGCGCGTATGCAAGGGCCTTTTTATTGTATTTCAGTTGATGATGGCGCCTTCCGGTTGGCTTAACCAGGTCGCTTAAGTCTCGATCCAATGAATTCACATCGCGAATCTGTTTGTCATCCAGGAAAGCCATCAAAAACTGCTCACCGAGTTCAAATGAATCCGCAGTTGCTGCTGACTGAGAGCCGGTTACACGATCCATACGTAATTGGCCGGTTCGGATCATGTCGCCAAGCCAGTTGTTGATCTGTTTGGTCAGCGTCTGCAGGTGTTCGGCTGGAAAGTCATCAGTCTTTAACATGACGTTGCTCCTTTCTGTTTAATCCAGGTGTGTCCACGTATACCGCCACCTGCCGTGACCGAGGGCATCAGTTAAATCTTCGAAAGTCGAGCGGCCCGTTCCGAACTTCGATTCTCCTACGGAACTCTCCCGCAAGGGATCATCGATCAGCAGTCCCTCGGGCGAGGTTGGAGCCCAACCTTTGATCAAGATGGCGTGTCCGCCGCCGCCCTCGTCCTCATCCCAGAGAATCCCAACCTCAATGGGCCTCTTGGCTTTTATTTCCTCCTTAATAGCTTCCATAGTTATAGGCGAGTTGACTGGAACGACATTATGAATTCCGCACTTACGCCACGTTGGTGCGATTTCTATGGCCTCGCACGACTCCAATCTCAAATTGGGATTTGGTGCACATACATGCGACGGGTCGTTGAATTTTGTCTGGACGATTTGGCACTGTGACATATCGTCAACCGTCTCGTTATGCCTGAGAACCATATCGACGCATGCTGCCCAACACCACAGCCTTCCTTCCTGAGGACGGTGTGGGACATTGAGTACGCGTATTTCCTCCGCAGGATCCACGGAAGGTTGAGGATCGAGCGCTGTTCCATTGTTAATTGCCAGGGGCATAAGAATCCTCCTAATCCGACGATGAGAATTGATCTGTTGGGTAGGGACGTGCGGTCGTGCTTGAGAACGCACCACGTTCTGATGTCACGACTCTCTGGTAAGCTGGGCCTACTTCGAACCTGGGCTTACTTGAGTTTGACGCAGAGACTAAGCACTTCCCGCGCACTTGTCAATGCCTTTTGCGCGGCAGCTTAACCGTCCCCTAATAACCTATCCAACAAGCGATTTCGCGTTTTCAACCTCTATGCTTAAGAGCGAAAAAATATTTCATCTAAGCGTGGTTTACTTGATATCAGGCTGAAAAGATTGTTTTTTTGTATAATGATTCCGTTTTACTCACAGCGGTCATACTCGAGATCCGGCGAAGAAGAAGACTCCCTGAATAACTCACATCAGACTTCAGAACGAATCGCTGGAGGCATGGACACGTCGAAAACGAATGAATAAAAGCTTTGTTCTGAGTCAAGAACTATTTGAAGAGCTCCTTGGCTGGTTGGATCCAGACCGTGAGATCGCAGGTCAAAAGTACGAAAACGTTCGTCGGGGCCTAATCAAGATCTTCATTAATAATGGTCGTCACTGCGTCGAAGACCTGGCTGATGAGACAATAAATCGAGTTGCTAAGAAGCTAAATCAGATAAAGGACGATTACCACGGCGACCATTCTCTGTATTTTTACGGTGTTGCAAAGAAGATTGTGCACGAGGATCGGAGAAGAGCTTCCGTACCCTTGCCCACCCCAAACTGGACCTCGGACGACATCGAGACCGAATACGAGTGCCTGGAAAGGTGCTTGCAACAATTGACAAGTGAGAACCGGGAATTGATCCTGCAATATTATCAGGACGAAAAAAAGGAAAAGATAGATCACAGGCGCACGCTGGCCGATAAACTCGGAATTGGCCTTAACGCGTTGAGAATACGAACTTTTCGTATCAGAAATTCACTGGAACTGTGTGTCCGTAAGTGTCTTTTGCAAACTACGTCTGAAATGAATTAGCGGTAACATCATTGTATTCAGATGAGTCTCGAGGAAGAGGTGTAGTTGAACGCACAACCAACGAATAACGAAAGAATTAAGGGCTACCTGCTTGGACAGATAGCCGAGGAGGACGAGTCTCAATTTGAAGCACGTCTACTTACTGATCGGGAATTCTATGAGGAATTATCAATTGTTGAAGACGAGTTAATTGATCAGTATCTGGCTGGGGCATTATCAGTTTCAGACCGGCAAAGTTTTGAATCGCATTTCGTTTCGTCTTCCGAACGCCAGAAGAAGGTCCGCTTCGCGAGGGCACTGAGGAAACGTGTTTCCGTTGCAGCCGAGCCGGCTGAAACAGCGAGGGTCGTTTCAACGCCGCGATCTCCATCCATCTTTGCTTTCCTAAGATCCCCTCTGGCTTCTTACGCAACTGCCGCCGCTATGCTTATTGTTGTGGCCGGAAGTTTTTTGTTGGTTTCGAGGTACTGGCAGTCTCCAGCAGTCAATGGCAGAGTTTTGGCAATCGAATTGATTCCGACTCCTGCCACTCGAGATGGCAGTGAAGTGAAGCAGTTTACTCTT
>Ga0105248_10009753_pt1 | contig 10580 bp, 11 predicted proteins | sample KBSS34metaG_FD_81524 | JGI IMG/M metagenome (GOLD analysis project Ga0105248, IMG submission 81524) | Switchgrass rhizosphere microbial communities from Kellogg Biological Station, Michigan, USA - KBS S3-4 metaG | ecosystem: Host-associated > Plants > Roots > Rhizosphere > Soil | place... | reverse complement strand
GCCGACCGGCTCGAGGCGCTTGCCGCCGCACCCGGCGCGACCAAGTCCGCGATCCTGACCGACGCGATGACCGCCTGGCTGCAGCGACGCGGCGTATCGGACCTGGAGGATCGCTTCGGGCACCGTCTCGACCGGATATCGACTGCCGTCGGCCGGATCGAGCGTGACGGGCATGTGCTGCTCGAATCGCTGGCTCTGTTCGTGCGCTACGAACTCGCGATCCATCCGCCGCTTGCGGATGATGATCTTGTCGGTGAGGCCATGGGTCGCGAGCGGTTCGAGGCCTTCATCGGCCAGGTTGGCCGTCACCTCGCTGCCGGGCGCCGGACACTGGGCAAGACCGGGGAGGCGTCACGATGACCGCCGAACTCTCCATCGAACGCCGCCGCGCCATGCTGCGCACCGCGATGGGCCCGGCGATTGCTGAGGCGCTTGTCGATCCCGCCGTGATCGAGATCATGGTCAATCCCGACGGCGCGCTCCGGCTCGACACGCTGGGGATCGGGCGCTCGGATACCGGCGTTCGCCTCGACGCCGAGCAGGTCGAGCGTATCATCCGTCTCGTCGCCAGCCATGGTCGCGCCGAGGTGCACGGCACCGCGCCGATCATCTCGGCCGAGCTTCCGCCGCACGGTGAAAGCGCCGGTGAGCGTTTCGAAGGCCTGTTGCCGCCCGTCGTACGCGGGCCCTGTTTCGCGATCCGCAAACCGGCCGCCAGGATCTACCGTCTGATTAATTATGTCGCCGACGGCATCATGGACGCCGAAGCCGCGCGGCTTTTGTCGCTGGCGGTGGTCGAGCGATGCAACATCCTTGTCGCAGGCGGCACCAGCTCGGGCAAAACCACGCTCGCCAATGCGCTGCTTGCCGAGATGGGGCATCTCGACGAACGGCTGATCCTGATCGAGGACACGCGCGAGCTGCAAAGCCCGGCGGCTGATACGGTAGCGCTCCGCACGAGGCCCGGCGTCGTCGGAATGACCGAGCTGGTCCGATCGACGCTGAGGCTCCGTCCCGACCGCATCATCGTGGGCGAGGTGCGTGGGCCCGAAGCGCTGGACATGCTCAAGGCCTGGAACACCGGCCATCCCGGCGGCATCGCCACGGTCCACGCCAACAGCGCGGCCTCAGCCCTCTACCGGATCGAGCAACTCGTCCAGGAAGCGGTGGTCACCGTGCCTCGCCGCCTGATAGCCGAGGCGATCGACCTCATCGTCTTCGTCGCCGGTCGCGGTCTCCATCGCCGCGTTGCGAGCCTCGTCCGCGTCACCGGCGTCGATCCGGACGGCGACTACAGCCTCGTCGAACTTCTCAACCCGGAAGGAGATCCGTCATGATTACCAGGCTTGGTGGCCGCGCGCGCTTGCTCCCGTTCGTCCTGGCAACGGCGCTCACCGGGACCGCCGTACGTGCCGCCGGCACCGGCATGCCTTGGGAGCAGCCGCTCCAGCAGGTACTGGATTCCGTCCAGGGCCCGGTCGCCAAGATCATCGCGGTGATCATCATCATCACGACCGGGCTGACCCTGGCGTTTGGCGAGACGGCGGGCGGCTTCCGGCGTCTCATCCAGATCGTCTTCGGCCTCTCGATCGCCTTTGCCGCATCGAGTTTCTTCCTGACTTTCTTCAGCTTCGGTGGGGGAGCGCTGATCGCATGACAGCCTCCGCCGTCCCTATCGCGGGCTTTGAGGTGCCGATCCATGCGAGCCTCGGCGCGCCGATCCTGCTCGGCGGCGCGCCACGCGGCCTCGCCATCATCAACGCTACGCTCGCGGCTGCGGTCGGTCTGGGCCTGCAGCAGTGGCCGGCCGGCCTCGCACTCTGGGCGGCCGGGCACAGCATCGCGGTCTTTGCTGCCCGGCGCGATCCCGACTTCGCACCCGTCTTCCTCCGCCATCTTCGCCAGAGAGGGCATTTCACATGCTGAATCTCGCCGAATATCGGCAGCATGCCGATCGCCTCGCCGATCATCTGCCCTGGGCGGCGCTGGTCGCGCCCGGCGTGGTCCTCAACAAGGATGGCAGTTTCCTGACCGTGTTCGCCTATCGCGGACCCGACCTCGAAAGCGCCACCGAAGCGGAGCTGGTGTCGGCATCGGCACGGGCCAACAATGTCCTCAAGCGTTTCGGAACCGGCTGGGCACTGTTCGCCGAGGCGGAACGGCGGGAAGCGCTGGCTTATCCCGACAGCGCCTTCCCGGACGCGGCATCCTGGCTGGTCGATCGCGAGCGCCGCGCCGCTTTCCTGGCACAGGGCCAGCATTTCGAGAGCGCCTATTATCTGACGCTCGCCTGGCTGCCGCCAGCGGACGCCAGCGACGCCGCCGGTCGCTCGCTGGTCGAGCGACCGCAAGCGGAAAGCGGCCGCGACTGGCGTGGCACGCTGGACCAGTTTGTGGCCGAGACGACGCGCGCGCTGGACCTGTTCTCGGCCTTCATGCCGGAAGTGCGCAAACTCGGCTCGGCCGAACTGCTCACCTATCTGCACGGTACGGTCTCGACCCGTCGCTATATGGTCGCGGTGCCCGAAACCCCGATATATCTCGATGGGCTGCTGGTCGATGAGCCGCTGACCGGTGGGCTCGAGCCGAGGCTGGGTGACCAGCATATCCGGACTCTGACGGTGCTGGGCTTTCCCAATGTCAGTCGTCCGGGCCTGCTCGACACGCTGAACCACCAGGACTTCGCCTATCGCTGGGTGACCCGCTTCATCGCGCTCGACAAGACCGACGCCACCAGGGTGCTGACCAAGCTTCGGCGGCAATGGTTCAACAAGCGCAAGTCCATCACCGCGATGTTGCGCGAGGTGATGTACAATCAGCCGGCCCAGCTGCTCGACAGCGATGCCGACAACAAGGTGGCCGATGCCGACCTCGCCCTCCAGGCGCTTGGCGGCGACCATGTCGCCTTCGGCTATCTCACGACGACGATCACCGTCATGGATGCCGACCGGGCGGCGGTCGAGGACAAGCTCCGCCGGGTCGAGCGGGTGATCAATGGGCTCGGCTTCACGACGATCCGGGAGGGCATCAACGCCGTCGAGGCGTGGCTCTCCTCTCTGCCCGGCCACGTTTACGCCAATGTCCGCCAGCCACTGGTCCACACGCTGAACCTGGCCCATCTCCTTCCGCTGTCGAGCATCTGGGCGGGCCCGGACCGCAACGCCCATCTCGGCGGTCCACCTTTGCTCCATGCCCAGACCGCGGGCTCGACGCCGTTCCGGCTGTCGACGCATGTCGGCGACGTCGGACATATGCTGGTGGTCGGGCCGACCGGGGCCGGCAAGTCGGTCCTGCTCGCGCTGCTGGCACTCCAGTTCCGCCGGTATCGGAACAGCCAGGTCATCATCTTCGACAAGGGCTTTTCGGCGCGCGCCGCGGTGCTGGCGATGGGCGGCGTCCATCATGCGCTCGGGCTTGGGGCTGACAGCGGCCGTACGCTCGCCTTTCAGCCCCTGCGACGGATCGAGGATGGCGCGGAGCGTGCGTGGGCGGCCGAATGGCTGGGCGCGCTTCTGGCTCATGAGAACGTCGTCGTGACGCCGCAGGTGAAGGAGGCTGTCTGGTCCGCGCTCGGCAGCCTGGCCTCCGCGCCACCCGAGCAGCGGACGCTCACCGGCCTGTCGCTGCTGCTCCAGTCGAATGCGCTGCGCTCGGCCCTCGATCCTTATACGCTCGATGGCCCCTATGGCGGGCTGCTCGACGCAGCCGAAGCCGAGATCGCTTTCGCGGACGTGCAATGCTTCGAGACCGAGGCGTTGATGGGGCAGGCGGGCGTCGTCGCACCGGTCCTGACCTATCTATTCCATCGGCTGGACGAACGATTTGATGGCCGGCCGACGCTGCTGATCCTCGACGAAGCCTGGATATTCCTCGATCATCCGCTGTTCGCGGCGCGGATCCGCGAATGGCTGAAGGTGCTGCGCAAGCGCAATGTCGCCGTGCTGTTCGCGACCCAGAGTCTCGCCGACATCGCGACGTCGAACATCGCGCCAGCGATCATCGAGAGTTGCCCGCAGCGTATCCTGCTTCCCAATGACCGTGCGATCGAGCCGCAGAGCCGGACCGCCTACGAGCGTTTCGGCTTGAACGACCGGCAGATCGAACTGGTCAGCCGGGCAACCCCGAAGCGGCATTATTATCTCCAGTCCGCACGCGGGAACCGGCTGTTCGAGCTCGGTCTGGGCCCGATCGCGCTCGCTCTCTGCGGGTCTTCCGACCCTTCCACCCAGCAACGCATCGACCGGATCCTGGTCGCCCATGGGCCGGCCGCCTTCGCGGCCCGCTTCATCGGCGAACTGGGGCCCGACTGGGCGGTGCCGCTGCTCGCCAACGCCCCGTTCGCCGTCACCCTCGATGGAGACCTGAAATGAGGAAAACCATGATGTCCGGCCTTCTGGCCGGGGCGATGACCGTCGTGCCCGTTCTCATCGCGATACCGACAACGCCGGCGCAGGCGATCATCGTCTTCGATCCGAGCAACTATGCCCAGAACCTGCTGACTGCGGCGCGCGCACTCCAGCAGGTCAACAACCAGATCCAGTCGCTCCAGAACGAAGCGACGATGCTGGCCAACCAGGCGCGAAACCTGACCAGCGTCAGCTTCCCCGAGCTTCAGCAGATCACGGCCGACCTCCAGCGGATCGGCCGCCTGATGAGCCAGGCGCAAGCGATCAGCTTCACCATCGACAACCTCGATGCCGAGTTTGCAAAGCTCTTCCCCGGCGCGGTCGGGCAGGGGGCTTCGCTCGATCAGCACGTCGCCAACGCCCGGACCCGCGTGACCAGCGCTATGTCCGCATACAAGCAGACGATGGCCGTGCAGGCGCAGGTGGTCGCCGACGTTCAGGCGGATGCCACGACGCTCTCATCGCTGTCGGCACGGAGCCAAAGTGCCGAGGGCGCGCTGCAGGTGGCACAGACCGCCAACCAGCTGGCGGCGCTCGCGGCGAAGCAGCAGTTCCAGATCGAGCAGCTGATGGCGGCGCAGTATCGGGCGCAGGCCCTCGATCAAGCCCAGCGCGCGCAGTCGTCGATCGATGCGGCGGCAGCGACCAAAGCCTTCCTCGGCACCGGCACGGCCTACACACCGCGATAGAGGCACGCCGACCGAGGCGGCGATGGTCAGCCCTTCCGTCGCCGTCCGCCGCGGGGTGCGCCCCGCTCCCCAGACGCACCCCGCGGCACTCCTTTCCAAGGATCGCCAGCCCATGAACGATCTCAACATCATCGATCAGTTCCTGAGCGCCTTCACCCGCTATATCGATGCCGGCTTCGGCCTGCTCGGCGGTGACGTCCATGCGCTGACCAGCACGCTGATTGGCATCGACATCACGCTGGCTGGCCTGTTTTGGGCGCTGGGTGGCGAGCAGGACGTGATCGGGCGTTTCGTGCGCAAGATCCTCTACGTCGGCGCCTTCGCCTTCATCCTGAACAGCTTCTCAATGCTCGCCGACATCGTCTTCCGTTCGTTCGCCGCGATCGGGCTTGAGGCGGGCGGCAACACGCTGTCGGCGGATGATCTGCTCAAGCCCGGCAGGCTGGCCGGGGCCGGTTTTTCGGCCGCGTGGCCGCTACTGAACCAGGCCTCGCAGATGATGGGCTTCACCAGCTTCTTCGACAATTTCCTGACGATCGCGGTGCTGCTGTTCGCATGGATCATCGTCATCCTCGCCTTCTTCGTGCTGGCGGTGCAACTCTTTGTCACCATCATCGAGTTCAAGCTGACCAGCCTCGCCGGCTTCGTGCTGGTGCCCTTCGCGCTGTGGAATCGGACCGGCTTCCTTGCCGAACGCGTGCTCGGCAACGTCGTGTCGTCGGGCGTGAAGGTGATGGTGTTGGCCATCATCGTCGGCATCGGCTCGGGCTTCTTCAGTCAGTTCACCAGTGCCTTGCAGGGCCAGCAACCCGATATCGGCCAAGCTATGACCCTCGTTCTGGCGTCGCTGTCGCTGCTCGGCCTCGGCGTCTTCGGTCCCGGTATCGCTTCCGGGCTCGTTGCCGGAGCGCCGCAGCTTGGCGCCGGAGCCGCGATCGGAACGGCGGTCGGTGCTGCCGGGGCGGTTGCCCTCGGCGGTGGTGCGGCGCTTGGCGCAGCCAGCGCCGTTGCCGGTGGAGCGCTGGGCGCCGTCCGCGCCGGGACCGCCATGGGGTCGGCTGCGTCGGCGGCTTATGCGCTAGGCCAGGAAGCGTCGGGAGCGCGAACGGTCGGCGCCGGTCTCCGCGGCGTTGCCCGCGCGACGGGAAACGCCGCCCGCGCGCGCATGTCGTCGACGTTGGGTGTCTCTGAGGCCGCCCAGGCAGGACGGACGGCCGACGAAGCCGCCTTCAACGGACACACGCAAGGCGCTTGTCCGTCAGCGAATGCACCCTCGACGGTGCCCACCTGGGTCCGGGAGCTTCGTGCCGAGCAGGCAACCCGTCAGCACCGACAGGCGGCCGTGCAGGCGCTCAAGGAAGGCGACGGCGGCGGCGCCTCTGCCATTCCCGACATCGACGAGAAGGAGGACTGAGCCATGCTCTTCAAGCGCGGCGTCCAGCGCTATGGACGCACCCCCGAGCCAGAGACGCCTTATGCACGGGCCGGGCAGCTCTGGGACGAACGGATCGGCTCGGCCCGAGTCCAGGCGCGCAACTGGCGTGCCATGGCGTTCGGCACATTGCTGCTCGCGGGCGGCCTGTCCGGCGGCATGGTCTGGCAATCATCGCAAAGCCGGGTCGTGCCTTATGTCGTCGAGGTCGATCGGCTCGGGGAGGCAAGCGCGGTCCATCCAGCGATCGTGGCATATCGCCCAACCGATCCGCAGATCGCCTGGCATCTCGCGCATTTTATCCGCTCGGTGCGTTCAGTCTCCCTCGATCCGGTGCTGATGCGCGCCAACTGGCTCGAGGCGTATGACTTCGTTACCCGCCGTGGCGCCCTGGCGCTCGGCGACTATGCCCGGGCGGCCAGGCCCTTCGCGCATGTCGGTGACCGGACCGTTTCGGTTCAGGTGACGAGCGTCGTGCGGGCGTCCGACCGTTCCTTCCAGGTCAAATGGATCGAGACGGCCTATGATCAGGGGGCGCTGGCCGGCACCTCTCACTGGACCGCGATCCTGACCGTCGTCGAGACCGCGCCTGCATCTGCCGACGCGCTCCGACGCAATCCGCTCGGCCTCTATGTCGATGCTGTCGACTGGAGCCGCGAACTCGAGCCCCTCGGTGCCGGTGCCGCCCAGCCGTCGCCACCCGCGCCGGCAATGGCTGCCCCGGCTCGCACGCCGGATGTTCCATCCCCCAGCCTATCGGAGGTCCAGCCATGAATCCCGTACCGACCCTGCCGCTGGCCGTATCGGCGACGATCCTGCTCGCCGGGGCCAGCCCGCCGCTCGTCGTGCCGACTGTCAAAGTGCCGGTGATGGGCCAGCACGTGCCCGCAGCCCGTCCTCCCAGACCAGCCGTAAAGCCGAGGCATCCTCGAGCACATCATCCGCTTGCAGCACCGCTCCGCGAGGTCGCTGCGGCCAATCGGGGCGCCACGCAGGAACCGTCGGCGCAGGGGTTCATCGACGCGGCGCAGGTCTTCCCTTACGCCGAAGGCGCTCTCTATCACGTCTATACGGCACCGGGCCGCATAACGGACATCGCACTGGAGCCAGGCGAGGCCCTTGGGTCTGTGGCATCGGGCGATACCGTCCGGTGGAGGATCGGCGACACGTCGAGCGGGAGCGGCGCCAGCAAGCGAATCCATGTCCTCGTGAAGCCCTTCAGCGCTGGCCTCGCGACTAGTCTCATCATCACGACCGATCGCCGTATCTATCATCTTGCGCTGAGCAGTACCTCGGGGGCCGCGATCGCTGCGCTGTCCTGGTTCTATCCGCAGGATGCGCTGATCGCGATTCGGAAGGCCGCCGAGAAGGTCGAGGCGGCGGCGGCGGTCGCTAGCGGGCTTGATGTCGAGCAGCTCGACTTCGACTACCAGTTGAGCGGCGACATGCCCGATTGGCGGCCGCTTCGTGCCTTCGACGACGGCCGCCAGACCTTCATCGAGTTTCCGGCAAGCATCGCGACCGGCGAGGCGCCGCCGCTGTTCGTCCTGGGAGCGAAAGGCGAGGCCGAACTGGTCAATTATCGGATGCACGGCCGTTTCTATGTGGTCGATCGGTTGTTTGACGTGGCCGAGCTGCGTCTGGGGCTGAAGCGGCAGCAGGTCGTCCGGATCGCCCGAACCGGACGCATTGTGTCTCCACGGAGGCCGGCATGAGCGATGCACCCGGCGAGGCGCCGCAGCCCAATTCGTCGTCGTCCGAGCAATCGTCGGGATGTCCCGACCCGTCGGCGGCTCCTCCCAAGCTTGATCCCGAGACCCTGGCGATCCGGGCCCGACCGCATGCTGCAATACGCTTCAAGCGCGGCGTCATCGTCGGTCTTGCCGCCGCCGGGGCTTCTGGGCTGACGGTTATCGCCTGGACGGCGCTCGGCCATCACGGCTATGCCGGTAAGGCACCGCCAGAGGATCTGGCGCAACCCGCGAGCCAGCCGAGCGAGGCGCTTGCGGCCCTTCCCGCGAATTATGGCGGGGTGCCCCGTCTCGGGCCGCCGCTGCCCGGCGATCTCGGACGCCCGATCCTGGCCCATCAGCGGACAACTCCGCAGCCTGCTTCCGAAGCGAGACGAGCAGCGGATGCCGTCCGGGAGCAACAGGCGACACAAGCAAGGTCCGCGCGCGAATCGGCCCTGCTCGTGCGTACCTCAGCCTATGAGGTGCCGGCGTCTGCATCGGCGACGCAGCCGGCTGCCGACACTATCGCTTCGACACCACGTCTGGCGCTCGACCCGGCTTCCGACCCCAACGGCCAACAGCGCAAACTCGATTTCGTGGCGGGCTCCGCAAATGGCGATCCGATCAACCCGCACCGGATAATCGCGGCTGCGTCGCCCTATCTGCTGTCCGCAGGCAGCATCATTTCTGCAAGCCTGTTGACCGGTCTGCGCTCCGACCTGCCGGGGATCGTCAGCGCTCAGGTCACCGAGAATGTCTATGACAGCCCGACAGGCAGGATCCTTCTTGTGCCACAGGGTGCGCGGCTGATCGGTTCCTACGACAGCGTGGTGGCGTTCGGGCAGAGGAGGGCCCTTGTCGTCTGGCAACGGATTGTGTTGCCCGATGGCAGTTCTCTCGTCCTCGACAACGTCCCGGCGACCGATCCATCCGGTTACTCGGGCCTCGAGGACAAGGTGGATTTCCATAGCTGGGCTTTGCTCAAGGGCGTCGCGGTCTCGACGTTGCTCGGGGTCGGCGCGCAGCTGCAATTCACCGGCGGAAACGATCTGGTGGAGGCGGTTCGTCAGTCGACCCAGCAGAATGTCTCCCGTGCTGGCGATCAGCTGACATCCAGGACGCTCGATATCCAGCCGACCATCACCGTGCGACCGGGCGCGCCAGTAAAGCTGGTCGTCCACAAGGATCTTGTGCTCATGCCGTGGAAGGGCTGATGAAATGATGAAGCTTCCAAAGCTTCCCGAGCGCGCTCCGGTTCGGATAACGCTCACCCTGCCGGCCGACTTGCACGTCGCGCTCGGCCGGTATGCCTCCCTCTACGAGCAAACCTATGGCCGCGCGGAGTCGGTCAGCGATTTGATTCCGTACATGCTGGAGGCCTTCTTGGAAAGCGACAGGGTATTCCAGCGGGCACGCTCAGCTGGGGGAAGGAGCGAGGCGAAATGATCGAGTCTGCGGAAGCCGATCGTCTGATCAAACTCGATGAGGTCTGTCGTCGTGTCGGTTTGGGAAAGACGATGATCTACCAGAGAATCAAGGAGGGCAAATTTCCCAGCCCCTACAAGCTTTCTCCCTTCGCTGCCCGCTGGAGCGAGAACGAGGTAACGGCCTGGATCTCGACCGTGAAAGGCGGCGTCGAAGGGAAGCTAAATCGGGGTTGGTGAGGCCTCAATAAGAGATTTTTTCGGTGTAAGATTGGTGCTAAAACAACATGGAAAAATAAATCTCTCGGTCGAACCGGAGGTATAAAACAAGGTATAAAGTATAGTTTGTTAAACTATATCGTAATATATCAATATATTACTCGATATATTCGAATCCCACCCTCTCCGCCACTTTCCTCTCCTGATAGCGCTTCATGAGACGCTCGGCGGGGTGACATTCTTTCCGGAAAATCGGGGGTTTTGAGCATCGCACGGCTGTAGCCGTTCGCGGGGTGGGTGCATGCGGCCCATTCCCCTCCCCCCGTTCGTCCTGAGCTTGTCGAAGGAGGTGCCTCAGGCGAGGTGCTTGGGGAGAGCAAACCCCTCCACCACCGGCTGCGCCGGCGGTCCCCCTCCCCAGCCTGCTGGGGAGGATGAGGGTGTAGGATTTGCAGATGCGGCTTTCCCGTAAAGAGGGTGCGGCCGGCGCGTTGTCCGTCTTCAAGCCAGACGGAAGGGGGCTCGGGCGATTGCCGGGCTCGGAAGAGCGGTGGCGGTGCCCTCAGGGGTTTGGCGGCTGCACCGGGGGCCTTCCGCTACGAAGGAGCCGATGCAGTGGCCCGGTGGAGAGGAGTTCTCGCGCCGGCCGCGTCCGGGTTGTCCGTGTGACATTCACG
>Ga0105248_10009751_pt1 | contig 10581 bp, 12 predicted proteins | sample KBSS34metaG_FD_81524 | JGI IMG/M metagenome (GOLD analysis project Ga0105248, IMG submission 81524) | Switchgrass rhizosphere microbial communities from Kellogg Biological Station, Michigan, USA - KBS S3-4 metaG | ecosystem: Host-associated > Plants > Roots > Rhizosphere > Soil | place... | reverse complement strand
TGGTGAGAATCGAAAGTGCTTAAAAATACTTGCAACAATTGGTATAGTTGTCTGTTTAGGAGGAGTGATTTTCAATTTGATGAGGTCTCGCACTGCTAAATAAATCAAACCTTCTTTTCCTTTTTATCTGTTATGCTAGTGTTTAGATATGTCATCCAGTCATAATACTGATGAAGTTGGCCGCCTGCGCAAGACCTATAAGATGGCAGGCTTTTTCTTGAGTTTAATTCTGCTGGTGGGTGCTGTTGGAGTAGTTTTGGCGAGCCAAACAGGTAAGAGCCATCAGCCGTCAACTTTCGCTATCTCGGTAACTCCCACTCCTGGCGTAACTTATGTGCAAGGTTCACCGACACCGAGCGGCCCTTATCCAACCTACACCACTCCTTCACCAACATTTGGCCCAACTATAACACCCACTACGTATCCATCAGTGATTCCCTCGACATATCCATCGGTTTCGCCGAGCCCGACCTATGTACAAACCTCGCCAACCCCGTCGTATAACTCGGGTGCCTATCCTTCAGTTACGCTACTCCCCATGCCCACAGAATTCCCAACCTATGTGTATACTGGGCCAACAATAGTGGCCGCCAAACAACCAAGCAAGGTTGTAAGCGAGGCCTATGACCTGACCACAATTACACCGCCCGTAACAGGAACTCAAGTAAAAACAATCGAAATTAAAGAAGGGAACAAACTCATTGCAAAGGGTGCGGAAGGGGTTACCTTGGACACTACACTCATGTCCGAAGGTATCCATTCCCTCAGTGTGAGCGTTACCGATCTGTCCAATGTCCAGACAAGTTACCAAATCAAGATAAAAGTGAAGAATATGCGTGGTTTTTGGCGAAGCTCTTGGTATAAAGTCACTACTCCTTGGCGGGCTATGATTAGCCTGTAGGGAATCATTTTTACTTTTCTCTCTGTTAACTGGTATGCTAGTGCTTAGATATGTCGCCTAGCCATAATACCCAGGAAGTTACCCGTTTAAGAAAGAGTTATATGATGGCTGGCACTTTCTTGGGCGGAGTGTTCCTTTTTAGTGCTGTTTTGGTAATGATAACCTCACGGGCAGGCTACAATAAGCAGCCAGAATCGCATGCCGCAACCGCTAGCCCCTCTGGGCAGGCCATGCCGGTAGGCGATTTAGATGGGTGGAGACAAAATTTTACTGATGACTTTACTACCGATGCTCCCTTAGGCACTTTTCAGACAAAGTACGCTTCCAAGTGGCACTTCTACCTGGACGGCTGGAAGGATACAGCTGGGCAGCAAGGGGCTCCATCTCGCTATTATCCATCCAAAGTCTTGAGTGCTAGTGGTGGTGTTCTCAATAAGTACCTGCACACCGAAAACGGCACACCAATGGCAGCAGCGCTCTTGCCGATCCTTAATGGCCAAGCCAACGGCAGCCAGCTGTATGGCAAATACACGATCCGCTTTAAGTCAGATTCACTGTTAGGCTTCAAGACCGCTTGGCTTCAGTGGCCTGATAGTGGGGTGTGGCCGCGAGATGGGGAGATAGATTATCCGGAAGGGGACTTATCGAAGAGTTTTGGAGCTTTTATTCATCGGCAAGGCGCGACAACAGGCACAGATCAAACGGCTTTCTCTAATCTCGGTACATATACCAGTTGGCACACGGCCAGTTTGGAATGGTTACCTGGTAAGATTAATCTTATTTTGGACGGGGTTACTGTTGGCACGTCAACGAATCGCATTCCTAACACATCTATGCATTGGGTGATTCAGACCGAATCGTGTTTGCCAACTTGTCCTGCTGCCACTGTTGCCGGTAACTTGCAGATCGATTGGGCGGTAGTCTACGCCTATAGTCCGGGAACCAAAGCCACAGTTCCAGCGCCAAACCCCTCACCAATTGCTACACCCCCACCCACCCCGGTGCCTACCACTAGTTCTCAGACAACGACGACCTATGGCCCAACCACAAAACTTCCGAGCGCTAGTTCTCCTACTCCGACGCCTTCAGGCACGCCGGGAGTAGGCGGTTCTCCTACTCCAGTGCCTACATATGTGCCGCTCAGTTATGTAGTTACCGAATCTCGTAAAGATGTAGAAGTAAAAAAAGATTCCAATGGTATTGTGAGAATAATCGCTCCTGTAACAGGAACGCAAGTAAAAAGTGTTGAGGTAAGGGAGGCCGGAAAGGTAGTCGCCAGAGGAGTAAAAGAAGCGACTCTTAATACCTACTCTATGTCTGAAGGTACGCATTCCTTAGAGGTGAGTGTCACTGATATGTCTAATGTTGAGCTTCTATATTACGTTAAGGTGAGGGTGGACAATTTCCATGGTTTTTGGCCACATCTTTGGTACACACTCACTGTGCCGTGGCGCAGCATCTTTGACTAGAGAAATTAGTTGACATAAGCAATACTTTCTGTTATCATAAGCACATTCGAAGAAGTTAGAGAGGGTTCTCGTGTTCTGCACGGGGCCCTCTTTATTTCATATCGAGACTTTAAACTAATGGGAGGTCATTCACATGGCTGGAACAGTAAAGGGCGGCAAGTCTGCTGCTCAGACAAACAAGAAGCGTCACGGTGCAGATTTTTATGCAAAAATCGGTGCTATGGGCGGCAAAAAGGGCAAAACCGGTGGCTTTTACGCTAACCGCGAATTAGCTCGCACCGCTGGTGCAAAAGGTGGCCGTATTAGCCGCCGTTCTAAGAAAACCGCTTAATTTTAAGCTTTTATCTCGAGAGACCGTCTGAGCAATCAGGCGGTTTTTTGTTGGTTCAGGCGGCGATAGGCGCGGCAGAAGCGTGACCGGCTCACGTGCCACTCTTCTTCGCAGTTATAACAGTGGTAAGTGTGCTGATCGCTTTGGAGGGTTCGGACACCGCAGGTGGGGCAGTGGCTGCGTTCGTGGAGCCAGTCGCGGTAGGTGTCTAGGCTGTCTTCGATGTGGTCGTAGTCGATCTTAATCTTGTATTTTTTGGCGAGTTTTCGGGCTTCACGCCAGGCATCAACTTCTAGCAGCAGTAGCTCAAAATCTGTTCCAAAAGTCTTGTGCTCCAAGATTCCGTGCCCCAGCTCATGCAGCAGAGACAATGTGGCGAAAGCGTCCTGAACTTCGGCATTATAAAAGACAGTTTTTGAGCGGGGGGACCAGTAAAAAGCCGATCCGGCCTGCAGCTTGATGTGCGGAAAATCCTGCGCCAGTTGAGCCACTAAGTCATTCATGCAGGGTTCTGACCTATATGCTGGTGAATCAGCTCGTTGCAGCCGTAAATCACGGCTTCTTCGGCGCGCTCAGCGGCCTGCACCGGGGGAATGGGCAAGAGTGGTGACTCATATTTTTTAAGTTCTTCTATCAGTTGCGAGCCAAATTTATCAAAATGAGTTCCGACACCGCCGCCAATTATCACTACCTCCGGCTGAGTAACGGCAATCAGATCAATTAATCCAATAGCAATGTTATGGGCAATTATTTTCCAGGCTTCCGGGTCGGTAATCTCGCCGGCAATCTTGCCAAACTGCTTGACGATGGCCTTGCCAGACGCAAAACTCTCCCAACTTACTGTCTGCCCCTCATGTTCAAAAACCATATGCCCACCTTCGCTGTCCTCGAGGTCAGGATCGATCTGGCCATCGACGATCAACGCATTACTAATGCCAGTGCTTATGGTCAGATACAAAACTTTTTTATAAGTATCCTTCACTAAAATTGCCTCAGATAAACCAGCCAGCTTAGCATCATTCTCGACCAAAATCGGGCAGTTGATGAACTTTTTGAAGTCATCGCGGATCGGCACATTGGTCCACGGCAGATTTCCGTAGCCTAACACCACACCGCGAGCTCGGCTCACACGCCCTGGATTGGCTACGGCAGCGTAGGTAAAGGTTTTATTTTGTAGGCCCGCAAGTGTTTTCTGCAGTTCGGCCAAAAATTCCTGATAATCCTGAGGGGTAGGGAACTTAACCTTTTCCAGGATCACCCCTGACTCATCAAAGACCGCGACCAACGTCTTTGTCCCTCCGATATCAATAGCCAGATACATACCCTCAAGTATAAAGGAGCAGACCACAATCAACAACGCACCCTGAAGGCATTGCAGAAACTTGACAAATATGATATAATGTTGCAGTTACGGTGTAGTTTTTCTCCCGTATGTTCTTTGGCAGACAGACAATTTTTATTATGAGATGAGACACGATGTTATTTACCTTAAGTAGCCTTTTTTCTCATCTCGTAAATGGATCATTCACCTACAGAAAGCAGACTGTTCAATGAATATTCTAGGTAAGCGCCCACAGCAGAAATACATTTTCTGCGCAAATAAGACCATGCAAGCCATTGGCTGGCGAGGCAAGAAAACCGTGCCGGTGTGGAGCTACGATGGTGAGGAGCTTCGGTTCTTCGGTCTTAACCCGTACACTTACCAGCCGGATTTCCCCAACCTCCAAGACTTGCGGAATGAAATGCTGCAGCTCATGGTGGCTCGTCCGGGTAGCTACTTGCGAACCATCACCATCAGTGCCGCGACGGCCTACAACCTGTGGCGCCGTGGCGACCTCGACATCGAACGACACCTGGCATATGCAGACATCGAAGGGGACAATTCCATCGCTGTCTTCGGGCTTCTGCACGTGCGTGTTCCGTTCTCGGATGGAAGCGTACACACCGTCTCGCCAAAAGTTCTCATCAGCCCACGGGTTGAGTTACGGGAGACGATGGTCGAAATGAGCTTTTTCAGGAGGTATTGATAAGGATATACAGGCGGCAGTGGCAGGCAGAGAGAGTTTTAGGGAAACCTAGGATGATTCGCTGCCTCTTGGCCGCCCATCTTCCTACCCAAAAATTTTGTCTGTCCGCCATTTCCGCTTAACGACTGAGTGGTCGTTCTGATGAGCCGAAAACGGCGAAAGCGAACACCTTTACTTATAGAGGTAGAACAGATATAATGTAGGTAAATCTGATCGGACTCACGACCCAAGGGTTGCCGCAGAAACTAAGGAGGCATGTTTACTCATGTCAAAATCAACTATTACTATGGACGAACTGCTCGAGAGCAGTGCTGTTCAACAACTCAAGACCGGAGACGTCGTCGAAGGTACTATTCTATCTGTCAAAAAGCACGAGATCTGGATTGATCTGGGTGCGCAAGGTGTTGGGGTGGTAATACGGCGCGAAATCAGCCATGGACAGCCGATGGAGATTGGCTCGCCAATTACCGCCAGCGTTGTTGATCCAGAAATGGACGACGGCACAATTCTGCTCAGCATGCGCCGCGCCGCCAAAGATCGTGGTTGGGACGAACTCACCCGGCTCCAAGAAGGCCAGGAAACTATCGAAGTAGCGCCGTATGACGCTAATCGTGGTGGACTGCTCATGGAACTCGAAGGTATCCGCGGTTTCCTACCCGTTTCTCAACTCAGTGCCGAACACTATCCACGTGTATCTGGTGCCGATAAGGACGAAATCTTGCAGAAGCTTAACGCTTTGGTTAACAAGCCATTAAGAGTTCGAGTATTGGACGTTTCTCGTAAAGACAACAAGCTGATCTTCTCCGAAAAAGAAGCCGTTAAGGATGATATGGCCGCTAGATTTGCCGAACTCAAAATCGGTGACGAAGTCGAAGGTGTCGTAACTGGCGTGATCGACTTTGGCGCCTTCGTGAATGTTGCTGGCATCGAAGGTTTGATCCACATTTCTGAGATTTCTTGGGAACGCGTCGAAGACCCTCGCAAGTACATCAAGAACGGCCAGACTATCAAGGCTAAGATCATCGCTATTGATAAAGACCGCCTGAGCCTTAGCTTGAAGCAAATGAGCGAAGACCCATGGATGACCGAAGTGAAGTCCTTCAAAGTTGGTGACCAAGTTGATGGTAAGATCACTCGCATCACCCCATTTGGCGCCTTCGTTCAACTCAGCCCCGCTGTCGAAGCTCTCGTCCACGTCAGTGAAATGAGCAGTGAAGATAACGGCAATCCCGAAGAAATCTTCCACCTCGGCGAAACCAAGACCTTCAAGGTGATCGACATCGACACCGAAGGCCGTAAGATTGCTCTATCCCTCAAGAAATAACTATGCGTAGATAATGCTAAGTGGCCAGCAAAACGGCCAGAAAGGAGTGACGACGATGAGTAGAACAGTAGAAATCGAAGACATGATCACCGTCGGCGCTCTGGCAGAAAAGCTAGACCTTCCATCGACGTCATTGATCGCCGAGCTCTTCAAGAACGGCATTATGGTGACCGTTAATGAGAAGATTGACTTCGACACTGCCCAAATTATTGTTGGTGAGCTAGGACTCGAAATTGAGCTAGCCCGCGAAGAACATAAGTCTGTGGTCCCAACGCGCGAAGAGCGCCGGGGAACGATTAGCGACAAAGCGGTCGAACGTCCGCCTGTTGTAGCCGTGATGGGTCACGTTGACCATGGCAAAACCAGCTTGCTTGACGCTATCCGCGAAGCCAATGTGGTTAAGGGCGAAGCCGGCGGTATTACTCAGCACATCTCCGCCTACCAGATTACGCACAACAACCGTTTAGTGACTTTCCTCGATACACCTGGCCACGAAGCCTTTGCCGCCCTGCGTGAGCACGGTGCGCAGCTGACTGACTTAGCTATCATCGTGGTAGCTGCCGATGACGGTATCAAGCCGCAGACTCTGGAGGCAATTCGCTTTGCCCGCAAAGCTGGGGTCAAGATGATCATCGCCGTCAACAAGATCGATAAAGAAGGCGCCAACATTAACCGCATCAAGCAGCAACTGGCCGAGCAAGAGCTGGTTGTCGAAGAGTGGGGTGGCGACACCATCGTTTTGCCGGTATCGGCCAAGACCAAGCAGGGAATTCCTGAACTGCTCGATATGGTGCTGCTGGTAGCTGACGTCGAAGAACTAAAAGCCGATGTTGATGTGCCAGCCGAAGGTTTAGTGATTGAATCCCACATGGAAACCGGCCGCGGCCCCGTGGCTATTGGCCTTGTTGAACGCGGTATCATCAAAGCTGGCGACTTCGTTGTTGCTGGCAATACTTACGCCAAGATCCGTAACCTAGAAGCTACTGACGGCAAAGTTATCAAGCAGGCCGGACCATCGAACCCAGTTATTATGACTGGCTTCAAAGCCTTGCCAGAATTCGGCAATTCCTTCCAGGTCGTCACCAGCGAAAAAGCCGCCCGCGATTTGGTCCAAAACGCTTCCAGCCATGGCAGCTCCAATGCCGATATGTCCAGCACCGAACTGCTGCGCATCATTAGCCGCAAGACTGAACTGCAAGAGTTCAATATCATCGTCAAAGCCGACGTCCAAGGATCGCTGACATCTGTTATTGATAGCCTCAAAACCCTCGATACTGATGAAGTAGCTGTCCGCGTGGTTGGCTCTGGCGTTGGTAACATTACCGAGAACGACGTTCGTAGTGCAGAGGCTTCCAAGGCGGTTATTTATGGCTTTAATACCGACCTCCCTAGCAGCGTCAAGCAACTCGTTGCCCGTGACAAAATCCCGGTTCGCCTCTACAAAATCATCTACGAACTTATTGAAGACGTCCGTACCGAACTCAGCGCCCGTCTGGCTCCAGAAATCAAAGAAACCGAACTAGGGCGATTAGTCGTCAAAGGCATCTTCAAGACCACCAAGACCGAAGTTATCTGCGGTGGAGAAGTCACCAAAGGCAAACTCACTGTTCCAGCCTTCGCCCGTGTTATGCACGGTGACGAAGTAGTAGCAGAAGTTGAAGTTACCGGCCTCAAGCGCGGTCCTCAGGAAACCAAAGAAGTCTTCGAAGGCGAAATGTGTGGTCTGAGCTTCAAATCTTCCTCGAAGGTGAACCTGGAAGAAGGTGATAGACTAGAACTATTCACCAGAGAAACTGTTACACGAACCTTGTAAAATGATAGAATAAGAGACATTATGGCAGCACCATTCAAACTCGACGATAATTTACTCCACGAACTAGGCCTCGGCACTTTGCCGGTAGACGAGAAAAACCGCATGCTGGCGCACATTTATGAGACGCTCGAGATGCGCGTAGGCATGCGCTTGGCCGAACAAATGAGCGACGAGCAATTGGATGAATTCGAAAGCTACATCAATCGCAATGACGAAGCCGGCGCTCTCAAATGGCTAGAATCTAACTTCCCGAACTATAAAGATGTTGTGGCCGAGGAATTAGAGAAGCTAAAGAATGAGATCAGGGCCGTAGCCCCGCAAATTGTGGCTCAATCACAGATGGCAGCCACCCAGGCTCAGGCACCCACACCAAATCCTAATATGGCTCCGCCAATGCCTCAGGGTGCACCTGGCCAAGTCCCGGGGTATCAAACTGTGCCGCAGCCGGCACCACAAATGCCAGTGCAGCCACAACCATACCAGCAACCTCAGGCTCAACCGCAGCCGTATCAACCCTCGCAGCAGCCTCAACCAGGGCAATATCAGCAGCCGCCTCAATATCCGAGCCCTGCTCCTATGCCAAGCCCGCAGCCTCAAAGTCAACCACAATATCCGCAGCAGCCGTACTCACCACCAGTTCCGCCGATGCCATCAGCTCCGCAGAATGATCCTGGAACCTACCAGCCACCCCAACAATCAGCCTAAAGCTGAGATTTATAGCCGTTTAAGAAGCCAGCAACGTCCATCTCGGGCTTGCCAGCAGGTTTGACTCTATCTAGTGAGAGAGCTTTGTCGCCCGTAAATACGACAAGCTCTTTTTTTGTAATTTCATATTCGCCGGGTTTTCCAGAAGCATCAACCACGTGAGCTTTGGTCACAACCAATTCAACATCTTTGAGTGTTGTGTAGCTTTTTGGCCATTCGGCGTAGGCTCTGATTTCTCGCTCAATTTCCTCGGCAGATGCAGTCCAGTCTATGCGGCCATCTTCTTTGGTGAGTTTACGGGAGTAGGAGACTTTTCGCTTGGTAATTTCTTGGGGGACACCTTTGGATTTATTCTGGATCAGCAATGGGACATCATTCACTAGCAGGGCGTGACTCAAATGAATCAGCTTATCGGTCAGTTCTGGGGTAGTTATGTCAGGTGTGAGCGGCTGCTCGCCATAGCCAATCAGTGGTCCTTCATCCATTTTTTCGACTATGAGCATCAAGCTCACGCCGGTTTGATCCTGGCCGGACAAAATTGCAAAGGTGATGGGGTCAGCACCGCGCCATTCCGGCAATACGCTGAAGTGGCTGTTGACGATGCCTAAAGGAAAATAATCGATGACATCCTGGGAGACAATAATGCCAAAATCGATCAAAATGCCGACTTCAGTAGAAAATGGTTTTTTAGCAATGAGTTCAGATAATTCTGCTTTATTACTGACTGTGTAAATTTTGAAGCCCAAATCCTCAGCCACATCCAAAACAGGGAAGCTGCCTTTGTGGTGCTCCGGCTTTGGCTTAGTGACCACCGCTACAATCTCAAAATCCTTCGCCAATAATTCCAGAGAGTGAGCCGCTACGGGACCGCTGCCAAAAAAGACAACTGGAATCTTACTCATCCCACAAAACCTTGTTATCTTTGATTTCTGTATCGTAGTCGAGCGGGTCGAGTTTGCCGTCTGGGTTGAGGCGGTAGAAGGCTTTTTCGTTACCTTTGATGTGATCGATAAATACTTTGCCGTGCGTGTGGTCGATTTCGTGCTGAAAGATGCGGGCCAGAAAACCCTCGGCAGTGGCGCGAATTTCGCGGCCATTTTGGTCGAGTGCCTTGACCTTGACTTTAGTATGCCGTGGAACCATCCCGTAGATGTCTTTGACGCTCAAACAACCCTCAAAATCTTCAATTACTTCACCCTCGAACTTGGTGATTTCAGGGTTGATGAAGGCCATAAAGGTATGGTCATCTTTGTTATCGAAGTCGTTGCGGATCACCACCACGCGGTAGAGTTCGCCGACCTGCACAGCTGCCAAAGCTACCCCAACTTCATGATTGCGCGATGCTTCCCAGTCCAGCGTCGCCGCTTCCATATCCTTTATGAGCTTGCGAACTTCCGGCCCCACAAAACCAATTTTTTTGGACCGCTGCCGCAGGCGCCCATTAGGCAACGTTATAATATTGTCTTTAGTCATTGCTCCCAAGTATATCGGAGTTTCATACCTCTGTAAAACTCGAGTCGTAAGTTCATTTTATTTTGTTATTATAGGTCTATGAAGAATTCTCTCCCCACACATGCAGTAAAAGCTGTAATTAAAAACGAGAAAGGTGAATTACTTTTTCTGCGTCGTCGACTGGACTTAGTCAAGAAAACAATCGATAATTGGGATCTTCCAGGAGGGATTGTTGAGGATGGAGAAGATGACAAAGAGGCACTTAGGCGAGAGCTCAAGGAAGAATTAGGTGTAGAGGCACGAATAGGTGAAAAGGCTGGCATCTGGTCATTCCATCGTCCGTTAGATGAAAAAACAGTGAATGTAACGAATTACTTTGCCGAACTTAGCTCAAGGGATATTACTCTTAGCGAGGAGCACACTGACTATAAATGGCTTACTCCAAGCGAATTGGCAGAGATAGCTGTCAAAGATGTTAGTATTTATGATGCGCTAGGGGCATAATTTCATCTAAAATCATGGTCACTATTATTTTTGAAGTCCACGCAACAACCTTAGA
>Ga0105248_10009750_pt1 | contig 10581 bp, 8 predicted proteins | sample KBSS34metaG_FD_81524 | JGI IMG/M metagenome (GOLD analysis project Ga0105248, IMG submission 81524) | Switchgrass rhizosphere microbial communities from Kellogg Biological Station, Michigan, USA - KBS S3-4 metaG | ecosystem: Host-associated > Plants > Roots > Rhizosphere > Soil | place... | reverse complement strand
GTCGGAGGACTGATTTTCTCCCAGTCTGGCCGAAAATCGCGAACTGGGATATGGATCTCGACAAAACCATCCGTCAATTACACGTGGAACTCGCGATGATTAACGAAGCTATTCTCTGCTTTGAGCGGCTGGAGTCTTCGACGGAAGACATCGAATCGTCAACAGTAGAGAAGAAGGATCATCCGGATATGGCAGCGACGATACCAGGAGCGACGGATTAATGCCAAGAACTAGGGTCACAGCGGCACCCAAGGAGGCGGGTGCCATCCAAACTTTGCTTCTACTCGAAGAGGAACCAAAATTAAGTGGTTTTCTACGACGTGCTCTAAGAGGGTATCTCCTAGTCCACGCCACAACCGCAGAGGAAGCACTTCTGGCCTTCAGTAATCATGCGCATCATATCGATCTCCTCATTGCTAAAGTGGCGCTACTTAAAAGTTCGGGGATACACGTGGCGTCGCTTCTTCGCTTCGCGGTGGGAGATCTTCCCATCATTCTGATGTCGGCGCATCCCGTGAGCGATTGGAGTGACCGTGATGTATCTGATTTAGCGAGGCTCGGCACAGAAGCGGTGGAAGTCCTGCAAAAGCCGTTTGACGCAGATGTCATTTTGGGAGTCGTACAAAGACTCCTGGCTGCTCGACGTCCCAAAAGGCACAGGTCGCACTCAATCGTTGGAGCTAGGGCACGAGGCCAGGTTCAGGGAGCGTAGCCTCCGAAGACCAACGTAGTATGGGTGGCGTGTCATCAAAATAACGACACTGTCTCCGATCACCTGACTACAGGCTGCAAAGGGGAAATCAGACAGCCTCATCTAACTCTGATAACCCATGGGGCGCTATCGGTGCCTCTACACACGATACTTTAACGGAAATCATTGAGTAACGCTTGACCTCGGGCATTGTTAGTCATACACTTCCTTCAATAGTAAATGCTGATCCTAGCGTTTACCAGCGTAGAGCGCCGAGGCGCGCCTCACTTTACGCTTACAAATCTGTATTTCGAAACGAGGCACCTAGTAGCTAATTACAGAAGCGCGATGCGCATGCGGGACTGAGCGTCCCATCCTTACCTATTCAACCTCGTGGGGTGTCCGTTGAGAGGAAGACCGCAATGAAATCCATCCTGGTGCTGGAATACGAATCGCTTGAGATGGGATTGCTGAGGGACATGCTAAAGGAGTTCAAGCTGATCGAAGCCGCCGACGCTGAGCAAGCGCTTTGCCTGTTCTCACAGCACGGCCGCCATCTCGATCTATTACTGGCAGATGTGACAGTGCCCAAGAGCACCGGGATTCAGATTGCATTGCTATTCCGCTCCGAGATTCCGAACCTGCCTGTCATTCTCACATCGGATTCTCCCGTGAGCGACTGGACGGGTCGCGATTACACGGATCTGGAAAGGCTTGGCTCAAGCTCGGTGGCATTACTTTCGAAGCCGGTCCAGGGTGAGATTCTCTTGAAGGCCATCCGCGATCTGCTTGGACTCGTGCACATTGAACTGGCAAGAACGGCCTAAACCGGAAGGCCAGAGACGTTGCCGCATGGCTGTCGAGTTCCGAATCGGCTGGATCGGTAAACAACACCGCCCAGTATAGGCAATTTTTGTTCTTAAAGCGCACCGGGTGAAGACGTAGACTGTCAATCACCACGACCGCGATTCGGCGCTCCTTGAGATTCTGCCGGTAGCGAAGATTCCTGTCGGTGGTGAGGAGGGCTTCATAGCCTTCCTCCTCAGCGATACGGAGCGTGCCCAGCCTCAAGCGCTATCTAATCGCGCATGAGGTCGGCGTTTTCCTCAGAACTTGGCTGGGAGCGCTTAAGAAGTGGCGACCTGCTACGGCCAGTCAATCGCGCCGGTTGGATTTTCAGCATTCTCGGAAACAGCGGCAAGCTTCTGAAACCAAGAGTCCAGGGTGAGGCCTGCGCCATCGCCTTTCGAGCGAGCGACGCAGCCTGATCATCCGGAAGTTCGATCGTGGCTCCGTCACCCATACCAATGCTGATGCCAACGCCTGGTGGCAGGTCGATCTGGGTTGCTTCCGCGACGATCAATTCGGCCGTGATCTGGAATCGCACGGACTGTTGCGCCGACCGGCTCAGAGACTATTGGATCTTCGTCTCCAACCTTCAACTCTCCGGCACCAACTACCTCAGCCTCGCCGAAGTTCAGATCTTCGGCACAGGCGGAACGCCCGCCGCCGATCTCGCTCTGAACAAGCCTGTCAGCGGAGGCGCCGAGATCTACCTGCCACCACGCATTCGCATCGGCATTGGTGTGGGTGACGGAGCCGTGGAAGAAGTTGCCGTCCGTATTGCCATCAACTGCGCCTTGCGGACCGGTAGTGGCGTAGTCGGGGCGGGCTGTTAGTTCCTCCGCCGTTTTGCGCGCCAAAGGCCGAGAGATTCGCTCGCGGTCGCGGCTCGATAACATACCCTCACTGACCGAAGACCTGCACTTCCGCGAGACTCAAGTTGTTGGTGCCGGAAAGCTGCACGCGGACGTAGCGGCCCTGGAAGCCTCCCACGTTGATGCTGGTCGATGGATTCGGCGCCGCGGTCTGATGACTCACGAAGGTGTTGGCGCGAAACTGCAGCGTCGCCGGCGTGTCGGATACCAGGAACGGCGTATTCGAGACAAAGACCCAGTAGTCGTTGAGGCGTGTACCGCAGCAGTCCGTCCGATTCCAGATCACGACCGAATTGATGGCCGCCGAAGCGCCCAGATCGACTTGCCACCACGCATTCGCATCGGCGTTGGTGTGGGTGACGGAGCCACCGAAGAAGTTGCCGTTGGTGTTGCCGTCGATTGCGCCTTGCGGGCCGGTATTCGCGTAATCGGGGAGCGTGCTGCTTTGCGCCGCCAATTTGCCTAAGGCGAGATCGGCAATCGCGCTTGGAGAGGTGCCAATTACCTGCACTTCGGCGAGGCTCAGATTGTTGGCGCCGGAGAGTTGCACGCGCACATAGCGGCCCTGCGCACCAACCGGGATCGTGATGGAAGGACTGGGCGCGCCAGATTGATGGCTGGCGAAAGTATTGGCGCGGCCCTGCAGTGTCGCGGGCGTATCGGCGGCATTGAACGGCGTGTCGGAGACGAACACCCAATAGTCGTTGAGACGCGTACCGCAACAGTCGGTGCGATTCCAGATGGAGATGGAGTTGACGGTGGCGGAGGCGCCGAGATCGACCTGCCACCACGGATTGTTTTCGAGATTCGTGTGTGTGACCGAGCCATTGAAGAAGTTGCCGTCGGTATTGCCATCCACTGCGCCTTGCGGGCCGGCAGTCGCGTAGCCGGGAAGCGTCGTGCTTTGGGCCGCGAGCTTACCGAGCGCGAGGTTGGAGGCGGTGAGGCCTCCGGTACCGAACACCTGGACTTCGGAAAGGCTGAGATTGTTGGCGCCGGAAAGCTGCACGCGGATGTAGCGCCCCTGCGCGCCTCCCGTCGAGATGACAACGAAGGGATTCGGCGCGGACGTCTGATGGCTGGCGAAGATGCCGTTGCGGCCCTGCAGCGTAGCGGGTGTATCGCTGGCGTTGAAGGGCGTGTTGGAGACGAAGACCCAGTAGTCGTTGAGGCGGTCGCTGCAACAGTCGGTACGATTCCAGATGACGACCGAGTTCACGGTGGCGGAAGTCGAAAGATCGACCTGCCACCAGGCGTTCGGCTCGGCGTTGGTGTGGGTAACGGAGCCCGCGAAGAAGTTGCCGTTGGTATTGCCATCCACGGCCGATGACGGGCCGGCAGTCGCATAGCCCGAGAGCGTGCTGCTTTGAGTGGCGGGCTGGCCAAGAGCGAGATCGGTGCCGGCGGGCGGTGGGGCACCTGCGCCGATCGTCGTGAGGTCGCTGGCCGTGCTGGAATTGGGAGCGCCTCCGCCGGAAACGGTCGCGATGTTAGTGACGGTGGCGGGCGCGTTCGCGGCTACGTTCGCGGTGAGGATGATCGGGGGATAGCTGGCTCCGGCGGTCAGGGCATCGCTCCGCGTGCAGGGGCCGGCCGGCTGCGTGCAGTTCCAGCCTGCTCCCGAAATGGAAGTCGCGGTGAGTCCTTGCGACGGCATAGTGTCGGTAACGGTGACGGTGCCGCTGGTGGAGCCAGGCGCGCTGTTGGTGACCGTGATGGTGTAAGCAGCGCCGGTCTGGCCTTGCGCGAAATTCCCACTGTGGGTCTTGGTGATGAGGAAGGCGGGAAGCGGCCCGGCAGCGACGGCGTTCCAGCCGATGTCTTTCAGCAAGGGAAAGGTGAGGTCTTGCGGAGCGGTGACCTCGTGTGTGAGATCGCTATTGATGGCGGGCTCCATGAGCTGATTACGGAAGAGGGTGGTGTCCCAATGGGAGACAGAGGAGCCCGACTGATAGGTGCCGGGAGTATAGAGGAGAGGGCGGCCGCTCGAATCGGCGCCGGTGAAGCTGGAGCCGGACACCTGGAGCGTTTGCGGCACGGCGGCGAGGACATTGCCTCCATTCCACACCAGGTGACGGGTATTGACAGCGGACGCGGCGCGCTCGGAGTTGGTCATCATCGACCAGGTTTTGTTGGTGGTGTTGTCGAGCACGAAATCGTCCCAGACGCTGGGGGTGCCATTGAACTGCGTTCCGGTCTGACCGCTGGTGAAGGTGAGGAAGCCGAGCCCGTGGGCGAATTCGTGAATGAGGACGGTGACCAGATCGACGTTGCCGCCGTGATTGTTATCGAGGCCGAGATAAAAGTGGATACCGGTGAGGCAGCCGGAGTTGCCGAGGTTGACGTTGAAGTTGGCGCTGATATCGGCCGCGGTGCTATCGAGGTCGCGAGCGGCGAGTGCGTTGGCGAGAGCTTTGCCATACCAGCGATTGGCGGCGGGAGCGTTGGCGAAGTCGCGCCAGACTTCGGTGGGTCCGGCGCTGCCGAGCACGGCGGAGGTGGCGGTGCAGGTGAGGGCGGTCCAGACGGCGCGGACGCGAATCGTGATGGGGCTGTTGAGGGTCGCTCCCCATTGGTTGGCGGCGGCTTGAAAGGCGTTGAGGCGCTGCTGCCCGAGGGTCGTGCCGGGGTTGCCCCCGACGGGCGCGACGGGAGTGGCATCGTTGAAGCCTACACCGGGAGGGTCGGCGTTGAGGATGGTGATGGTGGCGGCGGCCCTGAGGGAGATTGGCACACACATCAGGCACGCCGCGAGGATGAGACTAACGCGGGGCCTTGGGGTCATTGGCTTTCTTCGGTGCCGGGGTAACGGCGGCGGCGGCAGCTTTGCTCCCGGTAACGCAGTCCACGTCGAGCTTGCCCTGGGGCGTGGTAGTCACGACCATGTACGACATGGAGTCTTCGGGGAGCATGGCGCCGACCGCTCCACCGGGTCCCTGTAGAAGCACGGTGGGCTGAGGCGCTTTGGGCGCAGGGGAGGAGGCTGGCGAGAGGGCACCGATTTCCGCGTCGGTGGGCTGACGGATTTTGCCGGTGGCGGGGTCGATGACGACGACGGCTCCGGGCTTTTTGGCGTCCTGCGGTTTGGGGGGCGGATCGGCCGCGAAAGCGGCGCAGACACACGTCAGGAGAAGAAGGCGAGGCCGAGGGGAATACATATCTTTAAATGCTACATCCATAGAAGGATGGGGCGGGTTGAGGGTTGCGTAAAATTTGAGGGCGGTTGCATAGAAGCGCGGATACGGCTACGTTGGGACTAGGATGCAACTCAAACCAGAAACGGAACGGTTGGTGAAGGAAGAAATCAGCCGTGGACACTTTGAGTCAGTGGACGAGATCATCGCGCAAGGCGTCGCCGCCTGGCATGAGAAGCATCAATCTGATACCAAACCTCGCAAGAAGCTTTACGATCTGCTCACGCAGCCTCCCTTTGCCGGCTCGGAATTACAGATTGAAAGACAGAATGATTTTCCACCCCCCATTGATCTGTGACTGGCTTTCTGCTTGACACAAACGTCCTTTCGGAATTTGCGCGGACGCGGGCAGTCGATCAGCGGGTCGAACGCTGGGTTCGAACGGCGCCCCGAAGAAATTCTATTCGTCAGCACTGTCCTCAATTCTTGGGAGGCGTGATCCTCGTGAATGGGGTTTGGGCCCACTGTGGGTAGGGGAGGCCCGCCGGGCCGTGCTCTCGCCCAATATACAGAAAAACGTATAATTATATAATGGACGGCGGCAGATGAAACCGGTGCGATGGGTGGGATCTTCCTTGAAGGACGTCCGCTCGTTCCCGCAACCGGTACGTTCGGCGGTTGGCCATGCGATCTATGCGGCTCAGCAGGGGGATACCGATCCAGCGGCCAAGCCGTTGAAGGGCTTTGGCGGACGAGGCGTGATGGAAATCGTGGCCGATCACCGCGGCGATACTTGGCGGGCCGTTTATACGGTTCGCTTCCGGGACGCGGTTTACGTGTTGCACGCCTTTCAGAAGAAATCGAAATCCGGCATCGCAACACCAAAGAAGGAACTGGACCTAATCCGGCAGCGGCTCGCCGAAGCTGAGCAAGACCTTAGAGAAAGGCAGAACTGACCATGACGACCAAAGCCGCGAAAAAGGCCACCCGGCCGGCGCGTATTACCGAGAGCAGCGGCAACGTGTTCGCCGATCTCGGATTGCCCAACCCCGAGCAGGATCTGGTGAAGGCGCAGCTCACTCTGCAAATTCATCGCATCATCGAGAAGCGCGGGTTGACACAAAGCCAGGCTGGCAAAATCCTTGGCGTCAAGCAGCCCCACGTCTCGTTGCTGATGCGCAATCGCGCGGGCACGTTTTCCGTGGGACGCCTGATGGAGTTCCTCACCGCGCTCGGGCAGGATGTTGAGGTCACGGTCCGCCCGACGCGCCGGGAACACGGGGAGATGTCCGTAACGCTTGGATGAGGAGTCGGGCACACACAGCCCAACCTCCTCTATATTTGACTACCCGCCACACTCATGGCGAGCTACTGCCCGAACACCTGCACTTCCGCCAGACTGAGCGGGTCCGTGGTGCCACTCAGTTGAATGCGCACGTAGCGGCCCTGGTAGACTACCGGCACGCTCGTCGAAGGATTCGGCGCGCTGCTTTGATGACTCGCAAAAGTCCCCACTCGATTCATCAGCGTCGCCGGTGTGTCCGTGCTCAGGAACGGCACGTCCGACACGAACACCCAGTAGTCGCCCAGTCGCGTGCCACAGCAGTCCGTCCGATTCCAGACGACTACCGAATTGATCGCCGTCGACGCGCCCAGATCCACTTGCCACCAGGCGTTCGCTTCGGGATTCGTGTGAGTCACCGAGTTGTTGTAGAAGTTGCCGTCGGTGTTGCCGTCGTTCGCCGAGCCGGGGGCCGCGCTCGGTGTCCCGGGAAGCGTGCTGCTCTGCGATACCGCTTTGCCGATCGCGAGATCGGTGCGCGGCGGCGTCACCCCTCCACCGCTACCGAAGATCTGCACTTCCGCGAGACTCAGATTGTCCGTGCCGTTGAGTTGTATCCGCACGTAGCGGCCTTGCGCATTAGTCGTGATGGTTGTCGCCGGACTGGGCGCGCTGGTCTGGTGGCTGAAGTATGTGTTCGCACGGTTTTGCAGCGTAGCTGGCGTGTCGGTCGCCTGGAACGGCGTGTCTGAGATGAATACCCAGTAGTCCGTGAGGCGGCTGTTGCAGCAATCGGTGCGATTCCAGATGGCGACAGAACTAATCGTTGCCGAAGCGCCCAGATCCACTTGCCACCAGGCGTTCTGATCGGTATTCGTGTGGGTCACCGAACCGGCGAAGAAGTTGCCGTTGGTGTTGCCGTCCACCGCGGCGCCGGCGCTATCGGTGGGGTAGCCGGGGAGCGTGCTGCTCTGCGTGGCCGTCTTGCCGGCCGCGATGTTCGTAGCCGCTACCGAACTGCCGAAGACCTGCACTTCCGCCAGGCTCAGATTGTTCGTGCCGGAGAGTTGCACGCGCACATAACGTCCCTGTGCACCGAACGTAATGGTGGTGGAAGGATTCGGCGCGCCGGTCTGGTGGCTGGAAGCCGTATTGGCGCGGCCTTGCAGGGAGGCCGGTGTATCGCTGGCCAGGAACGGCGTGTCCGAAACGAAAACCCAGTAGTCGCTCAGGCGCGAGACGCAGCAGGCATCCGTGCGGCCCCACACGACCACGCTACTCACCGTGGCGGAAGCGCCGAGATCTACCTGCCACCAAGCGTTCGCATCGGCGTTGGTGTGGGTCACGGAGTTGTCGAAGAAGTTGCCATCGGTGTTGCCATCCACCGCACTGCCCGCGACCGCGCTCGAATAGCCCGAGAGCGTGCTGCTTTGCGTGGCGGTCTTACCCACAGCGAGGTTCGTGGCGACAGGTCCGGCCAAGGTGCCATTCACCTGCACTTCGGCGAGGCTCAGATTGTTGGTGCCGGAAAGCTGCACGCGCACGTAGCGGCCTGGCAGGTTGCCGGTCGTCACGCTCGAGAACGGATTCGGCGCGCCGGTCAGGTGGAACGCGGCGCCGCCGGCGCGACCTTGAAGGGTCGCCGGCGTATCGGTCGAGAGGAACGGCGTGTTGGAGACGAACACCCAGTAGTCGCTCAGGCGGTCGGAGCAGCAATCGGTGCGGTTCCAGATCACGATCGAGGTGATGTTCTCCTGCGCACCGAGATCCACTTGCCACCAGGCATTCGCATCCGCGTTGGTGTGGGTGACGGAGCCGTTGTAGAAGCCTCCGTCGGTGTTGCCGTCAACGGCTGCACCCGGCCCGCTGGTGCCGGACAGCGTGCTGCTTTGCGCAGTAGCTTTACCGAGAGCGAGATTCGAAGTGCCCGTGTTGAGCAGATTGGTGAGCGAGAACGAAGTGGAGATGCTGCCGGTGGTCGCCGTGACGGTGTAACTTCCGGCGATGTTGTTGGCGGTCGCGGTCACGCTCGCTATGCCAGCGCCGTTAGTGGTGGCGGTGGTGAGGGAGAGGAACGCGCTCGCTCCGTTGGTGGGCGCGGCGAAGATCACCGGGGCAGCGTTGATCGGGGTGCCGCTGGCATCCTTGACGATGACCTGCAAGGTGACTGCGAAGCTGCTACCAACGATGGCGGACTGCGGCGTGCCAGCGACGGGCGTGATGGTGGCGGCGGTTCCGGCGATGTTGGTGAGGGTGAAGCTGGCCGAGAGATTTCCAACACTGGCGGTCACGGTGTAGCTGCCGGCCACAAAGTTGGCGGTGGCGATGACGCTGGCAATACCTGAGGCATTGGTAACGGCCGTGGTACTGGAGAGGCTGGCGCCCGCTCCGGTAACCGGTACGGCGAAGGTAACGGTGATGCCACTGACCGGATTGCCCGCCGTATCTTTCACATTGGCTTGCAGGGCGGTCGCGAAAGCCGTGCCGACCAGGGCCGTTTGCGGATTGCCGGCGGAAGCGGAAACGCTCGCGATGGTGGAGTTGGTCAGCGCGAAGGGAATCGATAGACCGCCCACACTGGCGGTAACGCTGTAAGCGCCCGCCGTGTTGTTGGCGGTAGCGGTGACGCTCGCGACTCCGGAGGCATTGGTGACGGCAGTGGCGCTCGAGAGAGTCGCACTCGCTCCGCCCGAAGGAGCGTTGAAGGTGACGGTGGCTCCGCTGATCGGATTCGTGGAGGCGTCCTTCACGGTAACTTGCAGGGCTGTTCCGAAAGCGGTCCCGAGCAGCGCGGATTGCGTGGCGCCGCCAGAGGCCACAACACTGGCGGGCGCTCCCGCCGCGTTGGTCAACTGGAATGACGCGGAGAGCGTGCCGGCGACAGCCGAGACGACGTAACTGCCGGCAATCGCATTCGCGGTCGCAGTGACGGTCGCGATTCCAGCGGCGTTGGTAACGGCGGTGGTGGCGGAGAGCACCGCGCTGGCGCCCGAAGTCGGACCGCCAAAAGTCACTGTGACGCCAGGCACCGGGTTGCCAATCGCATCCTTCACGGTAGCTTGCAGCGAGTTGGTGAAGGCCGTACCGACGGTCGCGGTCTGCGGCGTGCCGTTGGTAGCGGTGATGAACGCGAAATTCGTATTCGTCAGGTTGAAGGTAGCGGTACTGCCTTGATAGGCCGCCGTGACGGTATAGCTGCCTGCCACGAAGTTGGCGGTGGCGGTCACACTGGCGACGCCGTTGGCGTTCGTGACGGCGGTGAGCGAGGAGAGCGTGGCACCGGCTCCCGTGGCGGGCGGCGTGAAAGTAATGGTCACGCCAGATAACGGAATGCCGTTATTGAGCGCGGTGACCTGGAGCGCTAGCGCGAACGGGGTGCCGGTGGCGGCGGACTGCGTAGCACCTCCGGTGGCGGTGAGGCTGACCGCGACACTGCTCGCGCCGAGCAGGACGGTGAGCGCTCCGGTGCTGGCGTTGGCAGTCAGGATGTCGGCCTTACCATCGCCATTGAAGTCGGCCACGAGAAGCGGTGTGTTGGCGGTGACGTTGTTCGCCGGTTTTAGGATGAAGGTACCATCGCCGACGCCTTGCATAATGGCGGTGCCGGTGGCGTTGGAGACGAGGATGTCGAGGATGCCGTCCCCATTGAAGTCGCCGGTGGAGACAGCAGCGCCGAAGTTATAGCTGACGGCGGCTTGGAAGGTGCCGTCACCGTTGCCGAGGTAAATATAAGTAGTGGGCGTGGGGAAAGAACTT
>Ga0105248_10009748_pt1 | contig 10582 bp, 9 predicted proteins | sample KBSS34metaG_FD_81524 | JGI IMG/M metagenome (GOLD analysis project Ga0105248, IMG submission 81524) | Switchgrass rhizosphere microbial communities from Kellogg Biological Station, Michigan, USA - KBS S3-4 metaG | ecosystem: Host-associated > Plants > Roots > Rhizosphere > Soil | place... | reverse complement strand
TCCGTTCGGCATTGCCGGGAAAATCCGCGTCGGTGATGTATTCCCAACCGCCGGTTCCCTGCTGCCGGAAAGAGTGCGGATAAGACCGCACCTGAATTTCATTGCCCTGGACGGCTGTGGCACTGATGGAACCGCCTGTCTCAAAAATCGTTTGCTCCACGTAGGCGCCTTCGCTGTTCGCAAAAATCTTGTCACGGCGAATGGCGAGTACGCTGCCTTCGGAAACTTTCACGCCGGGATTTTTCCGGATCCTCGCATCGGCATCGAGCAGCAATGCGAGTTTGGATTCGAGGGAAACGGAGAAAGGATCGATCTGAACATGTGTCACAAATCGACCGGTGCTCGTCACGGGCAGGCCAAGGTTCACGGGTTTTCCCGGAACCATGGCGCTGGCGCGCGCGGTTTCCACGGCAAGAGCGGTCACGCGGTCGACTTCCGGCGCGGAGACCTCGGCGCTGGCAGCAAATCCCCACGCGTCGCCGACAAGTACGCGCACGCCGAAGCCAATGGATTCGAAATCGTTGAGTGCTTCGACCTTGCCGTTCTTCACAGCAATGGACTGGTTGCGACTGACGATGATCCTCACATCGGCATATCGGGCACCGAGCGTCGAAGCCGTACTGATCGCGCGTGTCGCGAAATCCTTCATTTCGTAAGGATACGTGATATGCGCACACAGAAAAATGTAAGATTCAGATCACGATGTTGAAAAAAGACCCAGGCGAAGTTAAACGCGACCTCATGGATCAGGCCGAAAAGAAGTTCGGAAAACAACGCGCCACTGAAATTCAGCCGGAAATCGAACTGATGGCGGAGCAGCTGGCCATGTTGCGAGCCACCCCGGTGGAACTTCAGGATGAGCCGTGAATTAAATTATGAAACGAAACGGAAGGGTGGCGCGGAGCGCCGGCAATCGATAGTCCTGAGAGTTGGTGGCTTCGTCTCGACCAAAGAAATTCGGAAAACAACGCAGCTGGCCATGTTGCCAGCCGTCGAGCTTCAGGATGAGCCGTGAATTGAAACTGTGAGGCGAAACTCCCCCGAGTCAGGAGGGGTGGCGCGAAGCTCCGGGGTGGTTCCCAAGCGATAGTCCTGAGGGTTGGCGGCTTCGGAACCACCCCTCGTAAGATCTCGACTACGTCTCGATCATGCTGCCCTCCTTACTAAGGAGGGCACATCCACTCTATTTGAATGAAGAATTTGAATCTTGAAGATGCGAGCCACCCCGGTCGAGCTTCAGGATGAGCCGTGAATTGAAACTGTGAGGCGAAACTCCCCTCCTGAGTCAGGAGGGGTGGCGCGGAGCGCCGGGGTGGTTCCCAAGCGATATTCCTGGTACTGAAGTATGACGAATTTAAACCTTGAAGACCTTTCCCTGGTGGATGCCGCATCCCGCATTCGTAGCGGACAGATGTCCAGCGAAGAATACACCCGTGCTCTCCTCGCCCGAGTGGATCGCATCGAGCCCCGCGTTCAGGCTTTCGTTACCGTCGACCGCGACGCCGTACTTGCCGAAGCCAAACGCTGCGACTCCGACGCGTCCGCAAATCGTTTTCGCGGCCCGCTTCACGGCGTTCCCCTCGGCGTCAAAGACATTTTCTACACCAAAGGAATGCGCACGACCATAGGCGCGGCCCCGTTTCAAAACTTCGTCCCCGAATCCGACGCCGACGTCGTGACCAGGCTGAAGCAAGCCGGCGCTATCATCCTCGGCAAGACTGTCACCACGGTGTTTGTATTTCTCGACCCGGGTCCAACCCGAAACCCATGGAACCTCGAGCACACCCCCGGTGGCTCCAGCAGCGGATCGGCCGCCGCAGTCGCCGCCCGCATGTGCGCAGGTGCAATCGGCAGCCAGACCGTCGGCTCTGTCGGCCGGCCCGCTGCATATAACGGAGTTGTCTCGCTGATGCCCACGCAGTCGCGCGTCAGCATGAAGAACGTATTCCCGCTCTCCTGGCCGCTGGATCATGCCGGAATTTTTGGTCGATCGGTGGCCGACGTCGCGCTTCAATTGAATGCCATTGCGCAGTCTCCAATCGAGAAAGCCGATCCAAAGCGTCCGTTCCGCATCGGGGTGATTCGGGATTTTTTTTATGACAACGCAACCCCGGAAGCGCAAACCCTTCAGGATGACTTCCTCCGCATGCTCGCCGCGACGGCGGGATTCCACGTAGACGAAGCGAAATTGCCTTCCGCATTTGATCTGTGCCAGCCCATCCTTCGTACCATCCTGCGCGCTGACGTTGCGGCTATTCACGAAAATCTTTTCCCTGCGCATCCCACTGCTTACGGCCCAAAACTTCGAGAATTAATTGAGACTGGGATGCTCGTCTCCTCAGCGGACTATCTCCACGCGCGGCGACTTCGGCGGCACTTCCAACGCGAGATGACACGGCTGTTTGAAACCTTCGACGTACTGCTGACTCCGGCAGCTCCTGGACCTGCACCTGTTGGGATTGGCGCGACCGGCAACGCCGTCATGAACGGTCCATGGAGCCTGGCTGATTTTCCGACCATGACTGTTCCCTTTGGTCTGGCCGCCAATGGTCTGCCGTTGGGCATTCAACTGTCGGGTCCGCCGCTGGCCGAGGCCGCACTGATGGAAGCCGCTTCCGTCATCGAATCGGTCGCCGGATTCAAGGAGCAACCATGCCCGCTTACGTAATCATCGAAATCAAAGTTCACGACGCTGCGAAGTTTGAGGAATACAAGAGGAAGGCGCCGCCGTCGATTGCGGCATATGGCGGAAAGTATCTGGTGCGTGGCGGTCCCGTCGAAACTCTCGATGGCACGTGGGCTCCCGAACGCATCGTCTTCTGGAGTTTCCCTCGATGGCTCGAGCGCGCGAATGGTACAACTGCGAACAGTATGCCGAAGCGATCCAGCTTCGCCATGCATCCGCGACATCGCAGTTCATCCTGGTAGAAGGATTGTAGGAAACGCAGCGTGCGAAAAGGATTGGCGCCCGGCTCGGGAGTCGCCGATCGATCAACGCTCCGGGTCAGGCGGCGTGGTGCGAGCGCCGGGTGTTGGTTCAATGACCCTTCAAGTATCCGTTCCCGGCGCCCCGATTTTGCTGTCTACTGGCCGCGACCGCCTCGACCCTCGGCCGGAGTGGTCGGAGGGGCAGGAACGCCCGCACCACCGGGACCACCGGCTCCCGGTGGCGGACCGAATCCTGCCGGAAAGCCTCCTGCTGGAGCTGCTGGCGGTGTCGGTGTTGGATTTACAGCCTTGCCGTCGAGCACATACGCATAGAGACGCGGATATACCGGAGGGGCCGCCGGACTACCGGCAACTGGAGCTGCCGGCAACGGAGGTGCGCCCGCAGCGGGCCCGCGCGCTCCGGCGCCTGGCGCACCAGGTCCAGGTGCCCCACCAAAACCACCTCCACGAGGGCCCGCGCCACCGGCGACTGCCACGTACTGCTTGTTATCGATCATGAAAGTAATGGGCGGTCCCATATTGCCCGTTTGGTTTGTCGCCACATCCAGCAGCTTCTCGCCGGTATCCGCGCGATAGGCCAGCAGGTGTCCGTTATTCTGAACCTGGAAGACCAGATTGCCGGCAGTGGTCAATGCTCCACCGCCAATACTTCCACCACCTTGAACTCGCCATTTTTCTTTTTGAGTCGATGGGTCGATCGCAACCAGCCAATTACCGGTATAGAACTTTCCATCCTTATCGACGGGACCGACGCTCGGCAACACCGCCCCTGTGGCTGCGGGCGCTGCGGGAATTACAAATCCCGCTCCGGCCGCGGCGCCCGGTTCGGCTATACCTCCCGTCGCCGCACCCGGTGCGGGCGCGGCACCGCGCGCACCGGCCGCCGGCGGCGGGCCAAATCCACCGCCAAATGTCACTCCCATGTTCGTGCGACCTGCGGTGTAGGTGTACGCGTCCGGCAGACGATAGGACGAGCTGCTGTTTGCGGAAATCGGAATGTACATCAGGTTTGTGGTCGGATTGAACGCCATGGGCGCCCAATTGTGTGCACCACCAGGTCCCGGGAAAATCTGAACCGATGATTCCTTCGTGTAGTGGGCTTCGGGACGAATCATTGGCCGGCCGGTTTTCAAATCGATTGCGCTGGCCCAGTTCACCTGAGCGAAAGGAGCAGCCGAAATGATCTTTCCATTCGTGCGATCGAGAACGTAAAAGAATCCGTTCTTATTCGCCTGCATGATGACCTTGCGAGTCTGGTTGTTGATCTTGAGATCGGCGAGCGTCAACTGCTGAACGCTATCGAAGTCCCATGAATCTTCGGGAACGAATTGATAGTGCCACTTGTACTCGCCAGTGTCGGCATTGAGTGCGACTACCGAACATACATAAAGGTTGTCGAGTCCCTTGGATTGGCGGAAGTCGGACGGCCACGGGCCACCATTGCCCGTACCAAAATAGACAAGATTCAAGTCGGGATCGTACGCCATGCCATCCCATACCGTGCCGCCGCCGCCGTACTTGTACCACTCGCCGCTCCACGTCTTCGCGGCCGCTTCCATGGCTTTGCTCTCGAAACCCTTTTTGGGATCACCCGGTACGGTGTAGAAGCGCCATGCCTGTTTCCCGGTTGCAATGTCGTATGCGGTCACATAACCGCGCACCGGATATTCGGATCCCGCGTTGCCGATGATGACCTTGCCCTTCGCAATGCGCGGAGCCATTGTCACCGAATAGTCCTCACCGAGAGGAGTGGTCTGAACGCTCCAGCTTTCCTTTCCCGTATTGATATCGAGTGCGACCAAGCGGCCATCAAGAACCGGGACGAGGATCCTGCCTTCGTAGATACCGAGGCCACGATTGACGATGCCGCAACACACCTTGGGCTGAATGGCACGATCGACCTTGGGATCGTATCGCCAGATCTCTTTGCCGGTGCGCGCATCGACGGCGAACGTGATGCTCCAGTTGGTGATGCTGTACAGGACGCCATTGGAAACCAGCGGCGTCGCTTCCTGATTGCCACCGCCCATCCCAATTTCGTACGTCCACTCCAGGCCGAGCCGGCCGACATTCGTGTCATCGATCTGCTTCAGCAGGCTGTAGCGCTGCTCCTGCTGGTTCAGGCCGTAGGTGAGCCATTCGTTAATGTTGCTCTTACTGCCGGCATTTCTGAGTGCCGCATCATCGATCTTGCGGTTTTGCTGCAGAGAGACGGCAATCCATGTCGTGATCAGCAAACCAGTGATTGGAAAGAGAATCCATTTCAGTTTTCTTTTTTGCATGTTGTCCTCGATTTCGGAATGGCGTAGACATTTTGTTCACACTCTGACTCGAAGGCAACCGAATAACGGGGATTTCTCTTTCGACGGTACAACTCCGGGCGGTCGTCCCCAACTTCAAGAGGACATCCGCATGAGGATTCTCAATTGGCCCGGAGAAGCGGCATCACGAGACGTGGACGTGTTTCCGCAGCCGCTAAATTCGCGTCCCCTGCGGGACAGGAGTTAGCGATGGATCCGAAGAAGTATCCATGACACGGAAGGAGAGGGAACCTCTTCCCCGAAAAGCGCAGCCGCCTAATTTTCGAAACTGGATTTCTGAGTCACTTCTGCGGGTCTTGGCGCTTCAATGTTGAGGGCGCCGAAGCGATCTTCATGCTGTTTGATGAGATTATTCAATAACATTGAAAATCGCTTAGCCGCGCGTGGGGACTACGGTTTATGCCGTCTTTGGATGAAGTTGTTTATCGAGCGGGCTGCCAAAGCATGATGTAGCCGCCGACATCGGAGTCGCGAATCATCGCGGCCCGCCCTTTGTGGAAATCAATAATGCCGCCGTCCGACACAGTGATCGCGCTGTTCGCTTTGGCTCTTGCGTAGACCGATTCAATGTTGTTGACCTGGAAGCCGACATAGTTGGCGTTGATGTCCTGAAACTTGATCGGCGGAGGCGTCCTGCCTTCATTCACTGAAAACAATCCGAGTTCGATGCGCAGGTTGTTGCTCGTCGTCGCTTGCGGGAACCAGCCGTTCAGCATGACCTGCGCTGCGCTGGGTTTCGCATCGACGGGCGGGTAGTCGCCGCCAAGCACCTTCGAATAAAAGTCCGTCGCCTTTCGGGGATCGATGATGTTCGTTGCATAGTGATTGAAGCCGGATTGTTTGCCAAAGCGGTCGATGTTTGCGGATGTGGCAGTGGAGTTGGAAACTGTCGGCGCGGCGGGAGGTGCGCCGGGCTGCGGAATGGGTTTGCCGAAATATTCCAAAACCAAACCATCAGGATCCTGGATAAAAGCAAACCGGCGGAATCCATCCTGCTTGCGCGGATTGGGAAGTCCCTGCACTTCCGGCATCTTCAGCATGTTCAGGGCTTCGAGCTTGTCGAGCAGCGGACTAACGCTGCCGTCCATCGTCAGATCAATATGGCTGGCTAACAGATTCCAGGAACTGAGGCCACTCCAGTCCTGACGTTGGATGCCACGGTATTGGCGCAACACCAGTGTGAAGGGGACATCCGACACGGAACTTTGAACTCTCATCGTCGCTGTCCGCGATTCCGCACCGGGTGTGTTCCCCAGCTTGTTGAGTTCTTTGTCCACGGTCCAGTCGCCGGGACCTTCCACCACTTTGAAGTCGATGGCCTCGAAGAATTTTATAGACCGCTCCAGGTCGGATACGTGATGACCGACAAGGACCATTCCCAGAACATCCGACGGACGCGTCGTTTGCTGGGCGAACAACGATGACGCCGCCAGGGTCAGGACAAAGGTTAAAAAGAAAGCGCCCAGCCCTCTTAACGCGAATGAGTTTGATGTCTTTGTGTGTTCCATGGTGTCCCTTGAAGTGAAGGGCGTTGTCCGGTCCTGAAGCCGGATTCATTTTATCTGCAACAGGTGATGCAAGGAAATCTTCAGCCCCACCGGAGTCGGAACGCAGTACACATCGAATAATCGTGGAATCACCTCGGTTGACTGGCAGACCACGTGTGTGGAATGCGGGCGAGATGAAAATCGTGGTACCTCTCTCCCGTCGGGACGGAGTTTATTTCTTCGCGGCGCGGTTCAGTTCGTCATCGATCATTTTGGCGATATCGTCGTAGGGTTGATCGCCGGACAAAAACCGGCCGTTGATAAACATCGACGGGGTTCCGTTCACTCCAACCTTGGCACCTTCAAGGATTTCGTTCTTGATGATCGTCGAGTATTTATTCGAATCCAGACACGTATTGAATGTGCCAGTGTTCAGCGAGAGTTTCGCGGCCTTTTCCTTCAGATCGGAAACTTCAAGCTTTGACTGATCCGTAAACATCGCGTCGTGCATTTGCCAGAACTGGCCCTGGTCATTGGCGCACATCGATGCTTCGGCAGCTTTCAATGCATGCGGGTGAATGCTGGTGAGTGGAAACTGGCGATAAACGATCCGAATCTTGTCTTTGTAGTTCTTCTCGATTTCCTTCAGTGTCGGATAGAACCCGCCGCAGTACGGACACTCAAAATCGGAAAACTCCACAATCGTCACTGCCGCATCGGCTGGTCCTTTTGATGGATATCCAGCGGTGGCAACGGTCGTACGAACAGGTTCAAGGTACGACGTGACCTTGTAGTCCTTCTTCAGACTCTCGACGTAAGCCCCGAACAATCGTTCGTGTTCGCGATCCATCAGATAATCGCGAATATCCCGTGCCGTGTCGGCAAAGCTTCCATTAATGCGCGCTTTGTTGTCGTTGTAAAACTTCAGAATGGCTTCGTCGGCAGGTGCGGCGATCTTCTTGTCGACTTGCTCTTCAACCAGCTTATCGGTCGTTGTCCCCTGTTTCTTCGCTTCGGCAGTCAGCAGGCGGTCCTCGATCATCTGATTCAGCTGGTTCTCCATGACCGTTTGTTTGTCGCGCGCCAAACCGGTTTCGAATTGGAGCCGTTTTGCTTCCAACCGGTCCAGGTCGGCGGCCGCTTCGGTCTGAACCTGCTTTTCCGTAATCGTTTCGCCATTCACAACGGCCAGCTTTTTGTCTGCGGCCTGGCCAACTGCGAATCCCGGCATGGCCAGGCAGATGCCCAGTGAAACAATGAGTTTTGTCATACGGTTACTCCTTCCGGAAGAAGAACACCTTTATCCAGATGACGGATCACATGCGCATGTCGTGCCGCGCGCGGATCGTGAGTCACCATGACCACGGTCTTTTTGAATTCCCTGTTCAGCTTTTCAAGTATTGCCAGTACTTCATCGGCAGATTGCGCATCGAGGTCTCCCGTCGGCTCGTCAGCCAGAATCAGTGCCGGATCCGTCACGATGGCGCGTGCAATGGCAACACGCTGCTCCTGTCCGCCGGACAGCTGCCGGGGATAGTGTGTCATGCGGTCGGCCAGTCCCACCAGCTTTAGCGCCGTCTCCACATGGCTGCGACGCTCGGATTTCGACAACTTTGTGAGCAGCAAAGGAAGTTCGACGTTTTCAAACGCAGTCAGTACCGGAATTAAATTAAATGTCTGGAAGATGAAGCCAATGGTCTGATTCCGCCACGAGGCCAGAGCGCCTTCCGACAGCCTGGAAATATCGCGCTCGTCGACCATGATCTGACCGCTGGACGGACGGTCGATTCCAGCGATCAGATTCAACAGAGTCGACTTCCCCGATCCCGACGGCCCCATCAAACACACAAACGTGCCAGCGGGGATCGTCATCGAAGTCTCTCGAAGAGCCACGACTTCCGTCGTCTCCTTGCGAAACTTTTTCGTCACATCTTGTATATCCACACCCGTCATTTACGCACTTCCACGTGATCGCCCACCTTCAATTGCTTAAGAATTTCGCCACTGATGATCGATTCGCCGCCCGAGAGGCCCTCAGACACATAGGCGTCGGATCCGACTTCCCGTGCCACCTTCACCGGCTTCGACTGCACCGTCCCATCGACGAGAACGAATATGACTTTGTCCCCGGCACGATCCTGAATCGTATTTTTCGGAACGACATAGAGTTTCGGCGTGTCCGCGGCAGATCCGGATTTTTGCGTTCCATTCGACTCCGGCTGAGTACTTAAAAACGTCACGCGCGCGTTCATCTCCGGCTTGACGTACTTGTCCGGTTCGAGGAACTTCACTTTCACCTGGACAGTTGCTTTCTGCCGGTTCGCCTCTGGAGCGATTTCCGTGACACGGCATTTGTAGACGCGATCCGGATAAGCATCGGACACGGCCGTACACGGCTGATTTGGGGTGACGCGGTTGAAGTCATTCTGATTGATGTCGAGTTCCACCTGAATGTCATTCAGGTCTGCCAGCGTCACGACAAATCCCTTGGCGCCCTCCGCACCCACAAACGACGTCGTTACCATTTCACCCTGCTCGACATTGCGTTCGAGAATCGTGCCAGCGGTCGGCACGCGAATCTCGGTCGCATCGAGAATGGTCCTGGCATAGTCGGCGGCCGCCTTGGCGCGAGCCACTTCCGACCGTGCGGTGTCGATCTGCTCCTTCCTGGGACCCAGTCGCGATAACTCGTACGTCTTGGTCGCGGATGCCAGCGCGGCGCGTGAGGAATCGTATCGTCCCCTGGCATCGTCCAAAACCTGCGGCGCACTGATGCCCGCCTTCACCATGGCGTCGACACGTTTGAAATTGGCTTCATCGGCGCGAAGCTGCGCTTCCGCGCCCTCCATATCCGCTTTGGCTCGATCAATTTCTTCCGGACGCGAGCCGCGTTCCAGTTCTGCAAGGCGCGCAACCGCGGAGTCATACGACGCCGTTGCCTGGTCGTACTGTGCTCGATATTCGCGGTCTTCCAGTCTCACCACCAGCTGGTCCTTCTTCACCTGGTCGCCTTTCTCGACACCAATCCAGGCGACGCGTCCGGAAATCTTCGAACCCACCTGAATCTTGTGGTGCGCAACGACGTAACCGCTCGAAACCAGCACCGCCGAATCCCCGGACTGCTCCAGACGCGGGTGGATGACATCCACCACGACGGCCTGCTTCCGATTCAAATAGGCGTACGCACCAATACTGCCGCCAATGAGCAGAACGACGAGAAACAGAGCGACCCATTTTCCCCTGCCACCAGGCTCCTTCGTTTCGCCGCGTTGAGACTTATCGATGCGAAGCTTGCTGAGCTCCGTTGAGATTTCATCCATACGATTTCGACGCTATACCTTTCTATACTTCAGTCTACACTTCTGTCCGCAAAGCGCGGACGATCGGAGTGACGGACGCACGAACACCCGGCAGAAATCCCCCGATACCACCCATCACCGCCGCGAAAATAATGCCCTGAAGCATCAGGCCGGGCGTGATCTGAAATTGAAACACGACTTCGGAAAACGACGAGAAGTTCGTCGTGCCCGTCGTGATCCCGTTGACGGGAAGGGCCATGAGACAGCCGACAATTCCACCGCAGACGGCCAGCAGTACGGATTCGAAAACGAACGAGACGAGAATACTGAAACGACGATAGCCCAGTACCCGCAGCGTCGCAATCTCCCGCGTGCGATAGGCGGTCGCCGCATACATGGTGTTCATCACCGCAAAACACGAGCCGATCGCCATGATGATCGCAACCAGATATCCGAGAACCTGGATCGGGAGCGCCGACGAGGTCTGCGAGGCATAGTATTCCTTCTCGCTGAAGACATCGAGTTT
>Ga0105248_10009745_pt1 | contig 10583 bp, 14 predicted proteins | sample KBSS34metaG_FD_81524 | JGI IMG/M metagenome (GOLD analysis project Ga0105248, IMG submission 81524) | Switchgrass rhizosphere microbial communities from Kellogg Biological Station, Michigan, USA - KBS S3-4 metaG | ecosystem: Host-associated > Plants > Roots > Rhizosphere > Soil | place... | reverse complement strand
CGCTTTCAGGATCGCGATGATCTGATGTTCGCTGAATTTGCTCTTCCGCATCGAGGCCTCCTCGCGTCATACTCGCTCGAAAACCTCTAGTTTTCAATGGCGCTGTTTTCAGGGAGGCTTACATCTTCATAGTCCGCCATGAAGATATTGTCGTAACCAACAAATGTGACCCCAGAGCACCCAACGAGTAGGGGGTCATTCCATGTGTCATTACCGGCGTGGAGCCCGTCAAATCTTTGTTCAGAAAACGTTCCATCAATCTGAACGGTGACCTCTGTACCCGCGAGCCAACTATTCACGTATATAGGTTGATGAGAGTAATTTGGCTGTAAGCATTCTTGAGAGCTAACGAAGGTCGGATACTGTAAAACTACTAAGCTGACCCAACCAGTTAAGAGGATTAACTGAGCGATACGATTCTTTCTGTCGCAGGACATCGACCGCTCCTTAATAAGGTGAGGGCTTTGCTAACGAATCACGCAGATCTTGTAGGAATACGTCTTCTGCGACACTTCGAAACTTTTCAAATTGGGGGGAATCATCGAGTGGTGTGACGCCATTGGGACCAAGACCATAGGCAGTGAGAATTATCAAGTCTTGATTGTTTGGCGCGGTGAGAAAGAAGAGGTACCGTTCTCCCACAGTGGGCATGTTCCTGCCGGAAGTCCTATACAACACAGTGCGACCATTCGGATATTTGACATATCCACCTATTCTGTCGATCGTGAGTTCTGCCCCTTCGATGATTGAGCTATTTGCCGTCTTGAGAACTCTCGTGACTACCACGCTAAACTCAGAATAGACGTTTTTTTTGTTCTCGGAGACATGGGCCTCAGCAGCTATAACCTCGGCTACTACGATACAGGCACTCTGCGCTACGGGGAGCGCCGGAGTAAGCGCTAGACCCTCATCTATAAATAATGTTTCAGCTTGCCACTCCGGCGGATTTCTCGCGACTATTTTGAAGTTATTGTGTCGTAGTTTCTTTTCCTTGCGAGCCTCGTTTTTCTTGGGATCCGAAAGCTCGGGCTCATCATAGTCAGCGATCGGAAACTTACCTTTTTTCTCTTGCTGTTGCTTCAGGGCTTCCGCCTGCGTGACCCTGGTGGTCTGTGTTTGATTTCGCCGGGCAAACGTTAGTCCAAGCGTTCCGAAGAAAAGGAGGAAGAGAACAACGGTGAGTTTCTGGATTTTCATTTGAGTGTTAGTAAAGACGATACGCCGTTTTCTACGACTCGTCTATCAAACCGCCGTAGACTTTCAAGGGTCCGGTTGAATGTAGGTGCAGCGGCCCGTTCTTTGTTTGACCTGTGAGTGACCGTTATGATGATTGTGCCGAACACCAGAGCCAGCGGCGAACACGGTGGCGATAGTCCGGGATAAGCTTCGGCGACATCGTGATGACGTTGAAAACGGTGGTGCGAAATCTGAGTGGCAAACGTTGAATGGTTTGGAAGTCAGAGCTGCGGTGGTTGATTACGAGGGGAAGCCGGTGAAGCAACGAACGGTAGTAGTGATTCCCGCGCGCCGACCGGAGTTACAGCCGAACCGTACGATGGAAGTGCCGGTGCTGCTCGAAGGCATGAGTGACAAAGACGCACGCGCAAACATCAAAATGGAAATCACCGCGCTGAAGTTCAAGGACTAGATCCTTAGAAGACTCGGACCACGTAACTTTATGTGGGTACTAGAAGAAGTACGCCAGTCGGTCGTCTTTCTGGGCTATCAAAAACCCGACGGTACCTACAGGTTCGCAGGAACAGGCTTTTTTCTCACGCGACTAATTGGACAGACCGGGCCGCAGTTCATTGCGACGCACGGACCGGGATTCATCGTCCAACCGCCGTAGAGAATCGTAAGGTGGGCGTCCAAAATCGCGCAAGCACGTGGCAAAGAAGTGAACATCGGCTGGGTTATCTTTATAGTTTTCGAACTCTAACAGAATGCGTACCTACAGTCAGGGAATAATCCCCTTTCGTTTGGCTGAGAAGCTATGTAGCGATCTGCAATCCCATAGCGCTAAACACTACGATGGTTCGTTTTCTTTTACTCAAACGAAAATCCTTGTGCTAGAGTCGCCTTAACCCACTAAAAAGCAGCGGGCCGACTTGTGATTGCACCACAAAATCGACCCTTGAACCTCAACCTTCCAGTGAAAGGATGAAGATCATGGATAAGGATAGTAGCGCAAGCGTACGCCAACAAGCACCTCAACTTGTAAGACACGTCAATGCCGGCAAGACGATTCGCGTCGATGTGGGTGAAAGCCTCACCGAAGCATTGGGCCGCCTCCAAACATCAGAAATAAACGCAGATGACTCAGGCGAAGAAGCGAGCGCAGCGCTCGTACGGGAAAGAATCGCAACACTCGAGCGAGAGAAGATCGAGGCACTTGCAGAGATAATCTGTGGCGCGGGTGATGAAGCGGCTGGCGCGTTGCTCGTGCTGACGAGCACGCTTGTAAGTTCGACCGATCCGAAGGCACTTGCAAACGCAGCGAAGCACTTCGCTTTTACGAGATGCGGTGAGTTGAATCTCTACGGTATGGTTGAAGCTCAGACTGTTTTACTTGAAGGCGAGTTGCTGACGAGCCGTTGAGTTGACAAACGGGCCAAAAACCGAAAGGCCTGGTGGCATAACCGGGTTTTTGGCCCAAACTATTTCCTGAATTTGTCGCGTGATTACTGACGTCGCCGATATGATTGTTATGTCGCGCCAGATCTTTGTTAACTCGGCTCGCGGGACTTCAATGATCGACCAAAACATATCAAACGTGAGAGTGAATTCAAGTGACACACCAGGGAGGTGATGTGCGGTCTCAGAGATGTCATGTGTGATCTGCGACCGCGCATCTAACTGTGCGCGGAACTTACAAATCATTCGTAGCGGGATTGTAATCACGCAGCGCATGATTGGAATCACACAGCGCAAGATTGGAGTCATTCGGGGTGGGATTAAAAACATCTGGGCCGGCTTGGCAAACACTTATCCAACCTTAGAAAAAACTTCATTTGACTTTGTAAACGGCTTTGCCCTAAACGTCTCGTTTGCCTCAAACTCGGCGGCTTGCCTCAAGAGTCAGAATGACTGCTCAGCCAAAGCGCCGATGCGATTCAGAATCTACTTAAGCCTTGCGCGTTCTACTAATCCTTCCAGCCTCCTACGCGCCGACAGCGGAAGCTAACTTGCCAAACCAACTTGATCTTTTTCCTACTGGGCCAACTCGTGGCCTTTGCCTTGGTGCTCCGTGGTCTTCTTGAGGCTCTGCTTGCGAATGGTTCATTGACCAAAGAACAAGTAGTAACACGCCTGCGGCAGACTGGTGTGAGAGCGGCCTTTGCAGTTTGGAATGAACTGCAAGGGCAGATGCCGGATGCAGACCTGAGACGGATGGAAGAACAAGCAACGCGGTTTCTTGAGAATCTGCGACGTGAAGTTTTCTGATAGGTAGGCGGTTGTAATGGTGTGCACAAACCGCCGATCCGGTCGGGCAAAATGATTTTTGAGGCAAAACCGATGGAGGTAAAGCCCTAAGCCATTTGTAAACCAACTAGCCCTCTTGGCAGTAGCCGCTGGACCACTTCTAAATACCCAAAACGAAAATCCGTGTGCTAGAGTCGCTGCACCCACTCAAAAAGCAGCGGACTTTATGCGCTACCTCACTACTCACGCAGCGTAGCGTCGATACAGGGGAGAGTATCGATGTTGATGTTTATTGATGAGTCCGGCGATGCGGGACTGAAGATTGATTGCGGATCGTCAAGATACTTTATGGTTGCATTGGCGGCGTTCGAAGATCACGATGAAGCCTCAGCAGCACACGAACGCATCGACTTACTTCGTCGCGAAATGGGTCTGCCTAATCGGTTTGAGTTTCATTTCAACAAAATGAAACCGGAGCTGAGAAAACAGTTTCTGACGGTCATTGCGCCTTTTGATTTCTTCTACTGGGGAATCGTGATCGATAAAGCCGAGCTAATCAGGCGCGGATTTCAATTCCATGATTCAATGTACAATTACGCTTGCGGTCTGGTATTTGAGAACGCAAAGCCGCGACTTGGAAACACGATAGTGGTAATGGATGGAAGTGGAAGCAAGGAGTTCCACAACCAAATGAAGACTTATCTGGCGAGGCGAGTAAGAGATGACGCGGGAAAGTGCTTGATAAGAAAAGTCAAGATTCAAGATTCGAGAAAGAACAACCTGCTCCAGATGGCGGACATGATAGTAGGGGCTATTGCCAGGAGCTATAGTGGAAAGGCTGATGCACGAGAATATCGCAAGCTAATAGCCCACCGTGAGATATACGTGCAATTTTGGTCAAAATAAACCCCATCCCTATCCTCTTTCGAGGAAAGCCACCATACGGTGACAGTTCGGTTTGGGGTCAATTCCGACGTGATTTTCTCTTGACTCTAGTGACTTGTCAACAGTTCGTGACTCCGGCGGGTCGCGACAACTAATCCCCTAAAAACAGTTCTTCAAGCGACTGTTTGATAGGTTGCACTGAGACCACTTTCCCGCCTGCTTTTCGTAACGCCGCAATCACGTCTTCGATCTCGTTCTCGGCGGCGATCTCGATTCGCAAACCGCGGGGTGTGGGCGTGATTTGGCCGGTGGGGAGGAATTGTTTCAAGGTGCCGAGGTCCGCGCCGGTGGCGAGCACTTCCATCTGATTCGGATCGTCAGGGCGCTGGCGCAACTCGTCGAGATAACCCTCCTGGGCCAACCGTCCCCGTTTGAGAATCGCGACGCGATCGCAAAGCACTTCGATGTCCGAAAGAATGTGCGAACACATGAAGACTGTTTTTCCCTCGTCGCGTAGCGACGCGATCAGGTCGCGCACCTCGCGACGTCCCACCGGATCCAGTCCGCTCATCGGTTCGTCGAGAAAAACGATCTCCGGGTCGTTTACCAGCGATTGGGCCAAACCCACGCGCTGAAGCATTCCTTTGGAAAACTTGCGCAACTGTGTGTCCCAACGCCGTTCGTCGAGATTCACTCGCGCCAGCAGATCGGCCGCGCGCTTGCGTCGTGCAGCAGCAGGAAAGCCAAACAGTTCGGCGCAATACTCGAGCAGTTCGCGCGCGGTCAGGTAATCGTAGAAGTACGGATTTTCCGGAAGATAACCGATGCGGCGGTGCATTCGTACGTCGCCGATGTCATGACCGAGGATGCGCGCCGCGCCGCTGGTGGGAAAGATCAAACGCATGAGCAGCTTGAGCGTGGTCGTTTTGCCCGCGCCGTTTGCGCCGAGGAAACCGAAGATCTGCCCTTCGTCGATCGAAAGCGAAAGATCGTCGAGGGCGCGCACTTTTCGTTTGCGCCAGAAGCCGACCTCGTAATCCTTCGTCAGGTTTGTGATTTCAACCGCAGGCATGTTCTTCACTTGATCGGCACCTCCGACGCTTCACCCAACTCGACCTCACATTTACCCGACTGCAAAACGTAAGGGACGCCTGATGGATCGAGTGGCGCGCCGGACGCATCAAGCGGCGCACGAATCGCGCGGAGCATCGGCTCCAGCTCGCGCCAGTTATTCGGGCAACGTCCGTTGCGTGTTTGATAACCGGCGAACAGTTTGCGCAGCGCGTCGCGTTGGTCCATGGAATCGACCTGCAGCAATCGCCGGCGGGCCATCTCTTTCACTTTCTCGTCCGCCGATTGTTCAAACATGTGCCGGTAGATCTCGCGCGCTGTGTCGCGGCTCCCGCCTTCCGCCGCCATGCGTGCCTTCATCGCCTGCATCCACTCAGGCACGCCCGGAATTTCAGCGCCGCGGCCGTAGACCTCCGCCGCGGTCGCGTAGTCGTGTTGTTGCCAGTAGATGTAGCCGAGATGTTGATAGAGCCGCCACGCGTTTGGATTCGCGTCGATGCCTTTGCGCGTGATGCGAATCGCTTGCTGCACGTCGATCGCAGGCAACACGACGGCGGCGTATTCGTAAGGATCGAGAAACTCCGGATCCAGCGTGGTCGCGTTTTCCAGCAACGGCGCGAGTAACTTCAGATCGAGCTGGCTCAAATCGTTCAGCGCAGCCCCCTCACCTTGTTGGATCATCTTTCGGCCGACGTATTGAAGCGAACGCATCCAATACCAGTCTGCTGCGAGTCCGTTGAAGCCGAGACTCAATCGCCGCGCTGTTTTTGCGTTCAGATAAAGACTTTCGTCAGTCGCGGCGGTGAGATCTACCGGCGGACGCCGCGCGTCAACAAAGCGCGACAGCACCACGGTCGCGATGATTCCGATCACGATCACGAGAGCGAGGGTTGCGGTTTTGGCGCGATCGTTCATCGGGAGTTTCACTTGAAGTTTCGGCGGCCGAACACGAGCGTCGCTATCGCCAGAATGACGGTGATGTAAACAACTGCGTACAGCGTGACAGCGCCGACAAAACCCGGCGACGGCGAGTGGCCGTGCGCGGTCGGAGTGATGAAGCTGTAATTGGCGAGGTTAGGCAGCAGATAGTAAAGTCCGCCGAATAACCAGCGTGCGCCGGTGCTGCCCATGGAAACCGACAACGCCTTCAGATCGGCGCTGAAGTGACCGATGATGAAAACGAAAAACGTCAGTAGCGCGGAGAGCGCGGGTGAGGAAAACGACGAAAAGAGCAGCGCGACGCCGGTGAGGATCATCAGCTCGAGATAGATCAAAAGAACGGCCGGCCAGAGGTTGACGATGAGTGGATCCCAGCCGCGGCTAACGTAAATCAACGCGAGGGAAACCCCGAGTCCCATCACGACGACGTTCACCAGCAAAGTCAGGCAAAGTCCGAGATACTTACCGACGAGAAACTCACCACGCCCGACAGGTTTGGCGAAGATCGCGTAGATGGTGCGGCGTTCGATCTCTTTGTAGACGAGTCCGACGCCGACGAAGATCGCGATGAACACGCCGAACAGCAACATCGCGCTGAGTCCGAGATCGACGATGATCTTGCGTTCCTGTCCGCCGGACAATTCGCCGATGAAGATCGCCGCGGCTGTCAGCAGGAGAACAAACAGCACGAGATTGTAGAGCACGCGATCGCGCACTGCTTCGCGAAACGCGTTACGGGCAATCGCACTGATCCGTGAGAGAGTTTCCACCGACGACACAGATTACACAGATAACGAGGGTTTGTAACTAGCGTTTTTCGAACTGCGCGACGACGAAGCAGGAGGTGAGTTTCGTCTGCAGCTTGTTGATGAGCGGTTCTACTTTCAACAACCACGGCGCGAAGATTTTCTTGGCGCTGTGAGGAATGCGGAAGATGAGGGAGTTGAGGACGAGTAAGAAAGCGACATTGCCGAGGTGAGTGAGTCGCTTCAGTTCAAACTCTTCCGCAAAATCGTGTTGCAGGCGCTCGACATCGATGGATGCTTCGTTGTCGGAAAAGAACCGATCGAAGCGATACCAAACGCGCCGCACGAGATCCGGTAACGAACCGCGATGCGGTTCCATGAAGCACAAGTGTCCGCCGGGTTTGAGGATACGATGAAGCTCCGTGACGGCGCGCTTCACGTTCGGATGAATGTGATGCAAACCACCGACGACGACGATGTAGTCGAAGGCATTGTCAGGAAGCCCTGAATCCAGCAACGAGCGGTTCACCGCAGTCGCGTTGGTCCAGCGCGCTTGAAACGTTTCGATCACTTCGTTCGAAATGTCCAGGCCGGTGACGTTAGCTCCGTGCGCCAAGAGGTATTCCGTTGTTTGACCGCTGCCACACATCGCGTCGAGCACGTTCATGCCCGAGAGATTCAAGCCCGCGAACATCGGGTCGTAAATGAAACGGCGGCGATATTCGACGCTCCACTCGTCGCTGTAATGAGCCTCGTAATCAGCGGCGATGAGGTCGTAATGCTGCTGTTGCTGCCGCTCGGAGACACAAAGCTCCGCCTGCCACAGAGCCGGCGAAGCAGTCGTCTCAAAGAATTGTGTGGCGCCATTTGCGGTAATCATCGTTTCTGTCTCCACGGAAACGGCACAGCGAGCACTCCGATAAACATAAAGCCTGCGAGGCTCGCCCAGGACGACATTCGACTGCGGGGTGGCTCGTTGAATGCGAGCTCAACCGTCGTCGCGTCTGAGGGCAGTGAGATCACCAGCGCTCCGTCGCGGTCGGCTCGTGTGCTCAATAATTTCTCACCGCTGCGCGCGGTCCAGTGCGGATAGTAGAAGGCTCGAACGCGTGCCTCGGTTGCTGCTCCCGCCGGAACCTGAAACACCCGGCGTTCAGGCGACCACGACTGCACCACGACCGGCCGGCCCGCGGCTTCAACTTCATCAGCCATGCGTTTCGCGCTCGAGCTGGCCCAAATCGGAAACCAGTAGTTAACGCTCGGCGTGCCGCGCACCGCGCTCAATGTATTTTCAAACTCGTTGCGCGGAAGAAACTTCGCCTCGCGAACCACGTGCGAGACCGTAAACACGATCGCGACGCTCATGGCGCCGAGAATCATCATTCGCCTGGCGCGCGCTAAAACTCCGTTCGTTTGCTCCAACAGAGGCAGCGCGGCGGCGGTGAGAAGCGCCAATCCCATCGAGACCAGTGCCAGCCAGCGCCAGGGGAACTGTGTTTGTTGTAAAACCGAAAGCACGTTCCAGACTGGGCGACTCAATGGCAGGGTCATAAACAACGCAAACGCGGTCAGTACGACAACGCCTCGCAAGAAACGTTGATCGCCGCTAACCGAACGTCGAAGCAGAAGGGGGATGGGAGCCGCTAGCAGCACGGTCATCAAAAGAAGAATGTTCATCCACCAGACGTTCAGGTTGTCCGGCGAAAATGTTGAGAGCACGAAGTTCAACCGGTAATCCACTGACGCGTCGCGATCGATGGTGTTGATGCCGATCCAGCGCATTTCCGAAACCATCGTCACCCAGAAGATCGAGCTCGCGCACAAGCCGAGAGCGATCCCGCCGGCGAGTTTCAATAACGTCCGCATTCTGCGGCCCGCTTCCATTCGCACGAGCGCATAGACCAGCAACGCGAGCGATCCGATCACGGTCAGCGGCAGGTGCGTCAGCACCAGCAGCGCATAGCAACCCGCGAATCCCGCGATGTCTCTGCGTCTGCCGTGAGCGCAAACGCGTTCCAGAAACCCGAACACAAACGGCAGCACGGCGGCGCCGGCCCACTCGGCCAGCAGCGTCGCCTGGTACAGTTGATTGAGGTGGTAAGGCGCGACCGCGTAGAGGATGCTCGCCCACATTGCTTGTGAAGAAGGCAGAGTCGATCGCGCCCAAAAGAAAACGCCAAGCCCGCCGGCTACTGACACGACCGCGTAGGTGAGCAGGGTCGCGACGTACCATTCGCCGGTTATGAAACGGAATAGAGCAAGGAGGTAGTAGAGAGCCGGTGGATAGAAACGAAAGCTGGGATCGCCGTAACCGTGATTCGATTCGGCGAGCCAGCCCGGATAGAAGTTGCCCGCGGCGATCGCGTCATAAAAGGGAAGCGCAAAGCGAAAGTGGTTGGAGAGGTCGCGGTTTGAAGGAACGCCGAAGACGAAAGCGGGAACGATAGCCAAAAGCGAAACGGCTACGACGAAGACGATGCATTTCGCCTCCGGCGAGCCGGCGAAGGACCAGGTTCGGGCCTCGTGAGTTTGGACGACGTAAGAGCTCATTCAGATCATTGCAGGGGCGGCGCTTCGTGGCCACCCCTGACAACCGTGAGTGGTGAGGCGTTAGTTACCTAAAGGCGGCAGCGCGTTAATGTCTGCGCGCGTGTTGGGAATTGCCGCGAGATCCGAATCGCCGCGCAGGACGCCGACCTCGGTGATGCCGAAGGTGCGCGTTCCCGTCGCCGCGGCGCCACCGGACGTCACCGGGAAACCATAAGCGCCAAAGACGGCGCTGGCAGCGGTGCCGGCTTGCTCGACAACTTCAAAGTTATAACCACTCTTGGTGCCGGTCGAGAGCACGCTATCGATCAACTGCTGCCCGTTGAGCGCGAGCAGATTGGTAGCGTAAGCGCCGTTGCCGGTGGTTGACTGGTAAACGATCTGGGCGCTGTGGATGGCTCTTATCGAAGACTGGGCGGAGCCCTCGTTGGCAGCGCGACGCGAGGCCAGCAGGTTGGGAATAGCGATGGCGGCGATGATGCCGATAATCGCGACAACAATGAGAAGCTCTATCAGTGAGAAGCCTTGTTGGCGATTGGATTTCATGTTGGTATACGGCTCCTTAATCGGGTCGAACTGCGCATCCAGCTCGATGTTTTTCAAAGTGGGTTGTAACAAAGAACGTGCCAGACGAATGAGGCAGGTTTTAACTCGCCTTCATTAGACGGATGACAAAAATCGGCAGCGACCTGTGTCGCAATGTGTCAGGAAAAAGATGGACCAGGATCAGAGCCGCACGCGTGAGTTGTTGGTCCAAAAAAGAGAGGGTGGAAATTGACTTCCACCCTCGAAGAAACAAATGAGCTTGAGGTTAATTATTCACCGAGGACGCCCATACCGGTGATCAAGGCGCGCGTGTTTGGAATCGTGGTCAGCGTGGCATCGCCGTGCATGACGCCATCTTCCGAGATACCGAAACGACGGGTTCCAGTTGCGGAAACGCCACCGGAGGTCGACGGGAAACCATAGGCG
>Ga0105248_10009744_pt1 | contig 10584 bp, 10 predicted proteins | sample KBSS34metaG_FD_81524 | JGI IMG/M metagenome (GOLD analysis project Ga0105248, IMG submission 81524) | Switchgrass rhizosphere microbial communities from Kellogg Biological Station, Michigan, USA - KBS S3-4 metaG | ecosystem: Host-associated > Plants > Roots > Rhizosphere > Soil | place... | reverse complement strand
GTTCATGCGCACCCTGGCCGGCCTGGGGATTCTGACGGAGCAGGAGGCGCAACGCTTCGCCCTCACGCCGCTCGGTGATGCGCTCCGGACCGGCGCGCCGGGCTCCGCGAGGGCGACGCTGCTCGCGTTCAACGCGGTGTTGTGGCGCGGCTGGGAACAGATGTCGTATTCGCTGGCAACCGGCAAGTCCGGCTTCGACAAGACGTTCGGCATGCCGCTGTTCGAGTACCTGGGCCAGCATCCCGCGCTGGCGTCCCATTTCAGCGAGGCGATGGTCGGCTTCCACAACGCCGAACCCCCGGCGGTGGCGAAGGCGTACGACTTCTCTGGGTTCAGAACCATCGTCGATGTCGGTGGCGCCACGGGCAACATGCTGGCGGCGATTCTGTCGGCCGCTGCCGGTCCGCGCGGCGTGCTGTTCGATTTGCCGCACGTAGTGGCCGACGCGCCGGCGCTTCTCGCGGCGAATCGTGTCGCCGATCGTGTGACCGTCGAAAAGGGCAGCTTCTTCGACGCAGTACCGGCGGGTGGCGACTGTTACGTGCTGTCGCACGTCATTCACGACTGGAGCGAGGACGCGTGCCTGACGATCCTCGGCAACTGCCGGACCGCGATCACGCCGGACGGCCGGGTGCTGATCGTCGAGATGGTCCTGCCGGCCGGCGATACTCCTCACCCCGGCAAGGTGCTGGACATGGTCATGCTCGTGTTCCCCGGCGGACAGGAGCGCACGGAGGCTGAATACGCGTCGCTGCTCGCCAGAGCCGGTTTCCGTCTGAACCGCGTGGTTCCGACGGCGTCCGCCGTGAGCATCGTCGAGGCGCTGCCCGCATAGCCTCGCTGGGGACCAGTCGGGCGAGGCGGCCACGTCGGCATTCGAAAGCGGGTTCGGCTGCGGCGTTGATGGTGACTAACGTGCGCCTCAGCCGCGGCGCGCACGCTCCTCACTGCGGCTGCCGATTCTTCTGACACATGGCCGGTATGACTACGCGGTTCCCTACACCATGTGGACCGGCGTCGTCGACAGGGGGCCCAACGCGACGCTGCACCTGTTCGAGCGTAGCGGCCACCATGAGGCCTTCTACGAGGAGCCAGCGCAGTTTGCTGCTGTTGCGCGCGTCTGGTGGCCGTGCACTCCAGATAACGGGTAGTCGCGATGTGTCTACGATCCAGCCTGCGGGCTGATTGGAGCGCCAGACCTTTGGCAGCCAGACCTGAGGCCGCCAGCGGGCGCTCTGGTGCGACTTCATGTCGAACCGGAGGCATCGCGGCTCGTTATCCTCCGCAATGCTTGGACAAGAACCCCAATACATCCTCTCCCCAAATGACGCCCCCCCGCCACGCGAAACTGTGGCCCTCAGCGGGCGACTGTCCAAACTTTGCGTAGATTTTCACGTCGGCATCCTTGCCGACATCGTGCATCACCTTCGCGAGCAAGCGACTCGGCGACAGGTCGTAGTCGTTCTCGGCCTGGATGAAGAAGATGGGCGCGCGTGCGCGGCGCACGGCGCCCTCCATCAGTGCACGCAAGCCCGGGGCGGCCGCCCAACTCTCCGCGCCCCCTGCCGCGTCGATCACCGCGCAGTAATGCGCGCGCTCGGCACCAAGCACGGCCTCTACACCACCGAACGAGTTGCCGGCGGCGGCAATTCGATCGGGTTGTATAAAGGCCTGGTGCTGCAGCCATTCGAGCGCCGCAAGTTGATCCGCGAATTGCTGTGTGTCGAGCAGGCGCACCATCGTCGACGCTGCCGCGCGTTGGGCCCCGACATTGATCGCCCACGCCGCGCACAGACCTACGGCGACCACGGTGCCTATGCGAATGCCAGTGCGCTGTCGCCGCAACACGCCGAACCACACGAGGGCCAGAATGGGCACGGCCAGCGCACCGCCCTCCCAGAGGCCTCGCCGGCGCGCCTCGGCGATGTCGTCGCCGATATAGGGGCCGGCCGAGGCGCTGAGACCCTGCCCGCGGCGGTACGGCGCGAAGAAGACCCAGCCCCGGCTGGCAAACAACGGTCCGAGCGCGTCGAAGGCTTGGTTGTTCAGCATTCCGGCCGCGCTGCCGTGGTTGTAGAGGACGCCCGGAAAAGGCCCCGACCCGACCGGTCGGTAGAGCATCCCATGGAGCGTCCGGTCGCCCGCGTTGAGCGTGACGATCTCGCTGACCGCCGAAGGCGGCTCCGACGGCGGAGCCTGCGGCAGAAGGAGAAGGCTTAGGATCAGGTGGCTGGGGTTCCCTCGCATCCTTGGGCTGATCGTATACGCTTGCTTCCGAGGACTCGGCACAACCGGGGTGACGGGTAGTCGCGCAGCGTAGATATCCGCTGAAGGGGGCTTCCGGGGCTCCGGAACCCGGACCAACGGACGCTTCGCCGCCCTCAGGAGGAATCCCTCTCGCTGCGGCCGGGTCCGTATAATCGGGTACCCTTGCCCCTTGGCGCCGACCCTTCGCGCGGCGTCGTACAATGTTCCCAGACCCACACGCGACGCGGCCTTGAGGCACCGACTATGAAGCCGTTCATCTCTGCAGCCGCCGTGCTGGCTGTACTGCTCGCAGGCAACCTCGCTCCGGCCCAGAGCCCCACCGCCATCACCGTGGTCCGCGACGTCGGCTGCGGCTGCTGCATGAACTGGGTCGCGCATCTGCGGAAAGCGGGCTTCATGGTGACGGTTACCGAATCGGCGACCCGCCTGCGCGATACGAAGGTCCCCGCCGAAGCGCGGTCGTGCCACACCGGCTCGATCGGCGGCTATCTGATCGAAGGGCACGTTCCCGCCGCCGACATCAAGAAGCTCTTGGCTGAGCGTCCCGGAATCGCCGGGCTCGCCGTGCCCGGCATGCCGGTGGGCTCGCCGGGGATGGAGCAGGGCGGCCAGACCCATCCTTACGCCGTGATGGCGTTCGACAAGGCCGGCAAGATGACGGTCTATTCGTCGCACAGGTGAGATCGGGCCCTGCACGCCGGACCCTACCGAACAGTCTGTGGCGGCTCGGACGAGTCCGACGCGAAGCAGTAGATTTGCGCGAGAATCAGTCCTTCTTAGTCCCGAAGGATATTTCCACTGGCTCGACAGTAGAAGATAGGCCCTGCGGCGTCACACGTTATCTATCCGCCGTTGACTTGAACTCAAGGGTGCCGACGGTTTGAGCGCGACGCGTCGAATGGCAGCAGAGTCGCACCCGATCGGCGTGCTCGCGTCAGTAGGACGGGCGCAATTCAGCCGTTCGAGTGGGGGGTCGCGCTGGCAGGCATGGTTTTCAAAGACCGGAGCGACGTAAACGCGAGGAAGATGGCGCCGAGGGTGACTACGGCGCCACCCACACCCAGCGTCGCCCTGAGGCCGGTTATTTCAGCCTCCAGCCCCGCGACGAGAACGCCCGCGAGGCGCGCCATCGAACGCAAGAATTCGGCGCTTGAGTTGACGCGGCCCATGAGGTCGGGCGCAACGATGGTCTGGCGCAGGCTGACCTCGTTGATCAGAAACACCGACACCGCCCCATCCCCCAACTGCTGAACGAGCAGACAGACCGCCGCTGAAACGCCATGTCCGTGCGCGGCCGTCAGCGGCATTAACAGCAGTCCCGCCACCAGTAGCCCGGCGATCATCGCAAGTCCCACGCCCAGTGCGCGAGTCACCGGCCGGACAAGGACGGAGCCCAACAGCGAGCTGACGCCTCCGACCGCGAAGATCATGGCGAGCGGCCCGGCTTCGAAGCCGAGTTCCTTGAGCGCGAACAGGCTGATGATCGTCCCGACGATGCTGAAGCCGAACCACAGCGCCGTGGATGCCAGGGCCGTTGCCCGCAACAGCGGATGGCGCCACACATGGCTCAGGCCAACGACAATCTCGTGTCGCATGCGGGAGCGTACCTCTGGAGCTGGCAACATCTCGTTTACTGGTACGCTGCGCAGCAACACGGCAGACGCCAGGAACGACACGGCGTCGATCAAGATCGCGCCGGGACCACTGAGCAACTGGACGAGCCAACCGCCGATGCCAAAGGCACCGATCTCCGAGACCGACTGAGTGGCGGAGGTCTTGCTGTTGGCCTCGAGCAGATCTTCGCGCGACACCAACGCCGGCAGAATCGAGATCTGCGCGACGTTGAACAGCGCCGTCAACGCACTGGCGAAGAACGCAACGGCGTAGAGCTGCACCAGCGTCAGCGCATCGAACGCCGCAGCAATCGGTATCGAGACCAGCACCGACGCCCGCATGACGTCCGAGGCGATCATCAGCGGCAAACGCCGCCGCCGGTCTACCCAAACGCCCACGGGCAGACCGACCACGCACGACGGCACGAGATCAGCCAGCACCAGCAACGACATCTCGAAGGCGCTGGCATCGAGCATGAGGATGGCGGTGAACGGCAGCGCGATGCGGGTGATGAGAGACCCGAACACAGAGACCGCATCGGCCGCCCAGAAACGCAGAAAGGCTGGATTACGCCAGAGGCCGTCAAATTGCGTCATGTGTGAGCCGAAACTTAATCGCTTCGAGGTAAGGAGGGTGCGATTCTCTTTCTAGCTCCTGGCTGTCGCGATTTGGCGACGAATCCGCTCTGGCCAGCTTTTAAACCGCCGTGCCCGCACACCGACACAAATCCTACTGTGGGGTAGTGGGCTAATGCCGTGTTGCTAGTTCACAATGGGTGACTTTTTATCAGGATGCGTGGGTGGCGGCATGCCGGGCTCTGGTTTCGGCTTTGGAGTAGGAGTCTGTTTTGGCGTCGGCGGGGCTTCAGGAATCGGTTCAGGAATCGGTTCTTGGCTTTCAGTTCTCATGGTCTAGCCGCCTCGTCTTTCAAGTTTAGGTAGTGTCTCAGTGATGCGCAGATCCCAACAGCACCGACCACTCGCCCGTGTCCAAGTTCCGAAGGAAGATTCGCCGTCCAGCGACGAGCATCGACCGCGCACAATGGGCAATTCATCTGGACGCCTGGGTCGCCCATAGCCCCAGTGTACGCGCGTTCAGATCCAGCTCAGCCAGATTCCGTGTTCTAAAATGGAAACGAAACTGAACCACTCGACCATCTCGCCAATCGTCAACGGGACCACGATTCTATCGCTTATCCCGTCACCAGCTCGCGAATCGACCACACTTGATCGGTCAAGCCGCCCTCCATCGCCGGGGTCACTCGCAATGTCTGATGGACGCGAACGAAGTTGTACCACGCCATAAAGAGCGAGACTGCAGCTTGCAGATGACGCAGCGTTTTGCTGAACCCGTTCGTCAGGCGCGTAAACCGGCGAAGGTGCATTCGGACGGTGAGGTTGGCGCGTTCAATGTGCGACGTTGAGATGCGCTTGAAGTCAGCTTCCCCGACGATGGCAGTCGGAATCGCGGCCACGACGTGCGACGAAGGCCGAAACCAATCGGGGCCATCGGTGCGTCGATGCGCGTATTGCTTGACGAGCTGCGCGAAGTCTACGTCTGCGCCGAAGTGCTCTTCCACGGCCGGAATGTAGGCTTCCAATCCGTCAGTCGTCAACCGGCAGCGATGCGTCTCGGCGATGCGCTCGTGCAAGTCGCCGAGGAATTCGTAGGCGCTCACGGCGTCACGCTTGCCGACACGGTAACTGAGGACGGCCTTCGTCTCAGAGTCGAGCGCGATCCAGACGTACTGATCGCCGCACTCTTGCGGATCGTCCAGCGATTCTCGTCGCAGCAGAGAAAATGCTGCAAATTGTCCAAGAACATCGCGACGAAGCATGCGCATGTCAGGTTGGACGGGCACGTCCACGTCAAAGCTGACGCGTTCAAGGGGTTCCAGGCCATGACGCTTTCGCAGCAGCGTACAGAGAAGAAATACGGCCTAGTTCTCTCCAGGAAGGTCGTCGATCTAGCCGACCCGGCGGCAACACGGCGTTGGCCCACTACCTTGAGCATGGCACGAGCATGTCTACGCGGCGGTGACGTGAGCCCGTCTTCGGTGATGAGAAGTACGCCAGAGTATATCCCCGCGGGGACGTTCACGTGGACAAGCTTCGTGTATGCTCACCCGACAATAGCAGTTGCTGGCGAGGGTTGAATTACCAGGAAGATGCGACATCTGCAGGCGCCAGCGATGATCGTGGTCGTCCTGCTGTTGACTCGAATCGGGGTTGCGGCGGACGAGATACGAGTCATGATGTCGGGGGCGTTCACAGCGGCATACCTCGAACTCGCACCGGTATTCGAGCGCGCCACTGGGTTATCGTCTACGCCATGACGGTCATCGACCCTCCACAGGCCGCATTCATGAAGTGCGCGGGCTTGCCTCTGAGGCCATCGACAAACCAGACACTTTCACCTCCCAGGCCCTTCGTTGGCGCTGACGCGACGCGATCCGCCTGGCGAACGCTCAACCTGTTTCGAAGCCTCGGTGCCCTGTTGACGTTCGCGAGGTGCGTCGCGCAGTTCGGCGCGCCCTCTTTGCTTTATTCGACGGCGGTCGAGGCGCAGACTCGAGAACCCTCCTCCCACGACACCGCGCCGGCGCGCGTTTTACCAGAAGCTTCCTTCGATGCGACGCTCCGCAAGTACACGCCACCGGCGAACGTGTTCTCGCCGTTCTATTCGTGGGATGCCCATATGGCGCTAAATCTCACAGTCGTTCGACAAGGATCGAGCGAGGTGAACGTCTCGAGCATGTTTCAAACGGTTGGCACCAGGAATCTCGGCTCGAAAGTGAGCGTCGGCGGGACAGGATACTTGATCGGCGCCCACTATGTTCACACCCATTCGCCTGGCTTCACCGTGTCGGCAGGAATCATCCATTTCAGCACGCATTTGACGCGGGATCTCGACGACAAGATCGACGAAGAACGGGACAAGGGACACACGGTTCCGCTCGTGGACGATCCGTCCGAATTCAACGTCATCTATTTCAAAGGGCACTGGAAGCTGCGGGGCCGTCCACTTGAACCGGAGCTGGAACTGGTCGTTCAGCCGATCAATTTTCGCTTCGACGGCAGTCTGGGCGATTACGTTCGACCGGTCTATCTCGGGACCAGGTGGACGCTCTGGCACCGCGATCAAAAGTCCCTCAGGGCCGAAACCCAGCAGGAAATCGGGCAGAACCCCTTCCTCAACGTCTCCCTGGTGATCGCGTTGTTCGAAGGCAACCAACAGGAAGGCCGGCTCCAGATGTTTGTCAGCGGCTCCCCAGGAGGGAATGTGTATGTCAGCCCTCAGATCGGCGCGCTCCGCGGCGGAATCGCGTTTGGCTTCCGGTTGAATTTTCGAGCCTAGCAGCGTGTCCGAGTCATGCCAAAATCGGCGGTTTTCGAGATCGCGACGCGCGATTTCCTAAGGCTTTCGAGGGCAAACTCGCACGGATCGTTGGGCCGGATCGGCCCGAAGACGGCCTTCTAGGCTAGACGTCATCCGGGTCCACTCGTAAAGCGGCCGAATCCGCGCTCATCGCCCTATTCGCGCGGAGCCCGGACTCAAGAGTGCGTAGGCACCGCATCTATCTCCCATCTCACATGACATTCGATCGCCAGCCGCGACTGTTCCCTGCCTCACCACGAGCGGTCGGGGTGCGCCACCGCGACCTGTATCAGCGCCCAGCCGGTGGTTGAGGCGGTCCGCCCTCGCCTTCCAGCAATGGAACGAGCGGACTATCGCTGCCGACTGTCTGTGTGATCGATAACCCCTGTACGCTCTTTCGGGGCCGAGAGATGCCTTTCTTCGCGTCGTCCTCGAGAGCCTTGTCCTCTGCGCGTTCCGCGCTCAGCGCGTTGAAAATGGCGTGATTCCCTTCGTGACATTCATACGGCAGCAGATAGAAGCCGGCAGGGGACGTGAAGGGAAGAGAAATCTTCCACGGCCTCGTGTACGTCCTCGGATCGTCAATCGCGACCTCGTAGCGAAGCACGTCGCGGCCCGTTCGCGTGAAGCGTTCGATGAGCTTCATGTCGGCGCTGTGGCGCAAGCCATTTCCATTCAACCCGATGCTCGTCCGATCGGTCAGGTTCGTCGTTTCGACGACAAGTGTGGTGCCGTCCCAATGACCGCGTGAGTCGCCCAGATACTGGCGGATCTTCTGTCCGAGGTGAGGACGGCCATCCAACGGAATCACGCGCGTGTCGTGAACCATCTCGTAGCTGATAACAACCTGTCCAGGCGTCTGGAAAATGCGATTGCCGTTCCCGTAGATGACCGGCAACACGGATCCGATGATGCCCCGAGTGATGCAGCGGTCGTACAGGGTGAAGTCTTCCGGGCTCTCGAATGGACCCTCGCCGAACGTTCCTTCGTCTCGTGATGCACGTCGTCGCGCGGCTTCAGCAGTCACCGGAGGCAGCCTCCCGTCCGCGGGCTCCACGATCAGCGAGTTCTGCTTGAACGACTTGTCGATCCACGCCGTATCGGCTCGAAATGAGCCGATTGCATTCTCGGCGGCCCGCTGCGTGCGCGCGTTCCGTTCCTGTTGCTGGCGGTATTCCACCTCGGACAGCTCCGATCGACCGGCGAACTGGGCGGGACGCTCCAGCGGAATGGTGAACGCGGAGTCGCTCGTCCAGACTCCCTCGAGATCCGGATCCCCCCAGGGCGTTTTGGGTTGCGTCCAAGGCGCTGCTGATGGTTTCGGCTTCACGGCCGCCTGAGCAAAGGATCGCGCCGCCGGTACAACGGTCAATGAACCAGTGAGAATCGTCACGAAGAGACAGCTCGAAGGCCACGCTCGTGCAGTCATCTCAGCCTCCGCGTTTGAAACCGGCAGCTCAAGCCATCCTCGTTTGCGCGTTGACGGGATGACCGGCCATCGTGATGAAAAACAGCGCCTAGGCGACGGCGGGCGGTGGTCGCTTCGCCGCGCGTTGAAACATGGCCGAGTATCGTCCTGCGCGACAACTCAGATCAAGGACAGAGTGCGTGCGCCCGTGCGGGCGAATTGGCGGAAACGTGCGAGGCCACAAGAGCCAGGTGCTCGGCTCTTAGCGCAATCGCCGCGTCGCCTCAATGCGGTGCCCTTCCGGGAGGTGATGGCCCCACACGCCGATAGGAGAAGAACCGATCGCCCACCGGTTCCGACGAGAGCCCCCCCTTCGGAGCCGCGGTGAACCCCATCGGGACGTCGGTGTGCCCGAGCAGCTCCATCGGGATGGACGGAAGCGGCTCAACGAACTGATTGCTCAGGAACAGGCCGCCCGGCCGCAGCATCGTCGCGACGTTGCCGAGGGCCAGCGACTGCTCAAAGACACTGTAGTAGACAAGCACGTTCGTGGCGATGATCACGTCGAACAGATCGCCGGATGCCAAAGAGTCCAGCCGCTGGACGACGATGTCGAGATCGTCGGGCACGATGGCCTTCACGATGTCGGCACGAACGCGCACAGTACGCATCTTCACCTGCACCGTGTCGGGTGGAGTGACGGCCGGCGGGATCGCCGTCCCGATCCGGTCGCCGAGGTTCGCCCAATACGAGATCAGATACGGACTCCATCCAAACAGATCCGCCCGTTGAGGCAGGTTGAGCACGTACGCGCCGCCCGCGTCGGCTCGCTGCCGTGCCTCCTCCAGGTGGTGATTGACCCTCGGACTGACATCGAACGTCGTCACGCGAATCTGGTCCGGTAAGGCAAGACCGAGCCTGATCAGCGAATCGATGACGGCGTATGGCTGAATCGTCTGCAACGGGTAGAAGTCGTACCCCTGGCGCTTGTCGGCGAAGTCAAGGCCCGGTCCGACAATGGCAACGCGATGGACACTGCCGGTGGCCACGAGTGCGTTGGCCCTTAGGACGGCGAGCGTTTGCTCGATGCCGAAGCCGGGAAAAATGGACGTGTCGGATGACAATCCTCGATCGCGGAAGAGCGTCGACCGTTCGGCATCGCTGCTGGCGGGGCTGCCGACTAGATCGGCGTGCCTGCGGTATTCGGCGATGACCCTGGCAGTGCCCTCTTCCAGCCAGTTGCGGAGCCGGCGCTCCGCGTCCGCCGCGGTCAGATCGATGGGCTGGCGTCCGGCGACCGCACGCGCGAAGTCGAGTCGTTCGTTGGTCCCCGGCGATTTCAGGCCGCGAATCACGTCGCGGATGCGCAACCCCACGATGTCCCGCATCGCCCGGCCGTCGGCCGCGTCGGCGATGTCGCGCTCGGTCAGCGGCCGCTGATTCGTGAACGTCGTGCCGAAGAGCGTGAGGTTGAATACCGAGTCCTCATCCCCCATCGCGAGGCGCGCGCGGATGTCACGGTCCCGGACGGCGACCCAGTCGGGCCAGGTGGACTCCCGCTCCGCCGGCGTTTTCGACCGCAGGTCGACTGGAAGTTGATCGGAAGACAATGCGTCGACAATCGATTTGGCAGCGACGTACGGGATGTTCGATCGACCCGCGCCGACCGATGGCGGCGCTTGCGTCGTGAAGGCGGTGAGCGCAGCCGAAAGAAACGAAAGCCACGCCCAGATACCCACTCGGCAGTAGGCAGTCGAGGCGGGGGAAGAGGCACCCATCACCGGCTTTCCAGCATGGCAGATGGCTCATGGCGGATGGCTGAAACGGGCGAAGCGCTGAATTCGCGACGAAGACACGGCGACACGAAGAAGATTTCCTCTTTCTTGATCTTTGTGCCTTCGTGCCTTCGTGGTTGC
>Ga0105248_10009743_pt1 | contig 10585 bp, 10 predicted proteins | sample KBSS34metaG_FD_81524 | JGI IMG/M metagenome (GOLD analysis project Ga0105248, IMG submission 81524) | Switchgrass rhizosphere microbial communities from Kellogg Biological Station, Michigan, USA - KBS S3-4 metaG | ecosystem: Host-associated > Plants > Roots > Rhizosphere > Soil | place... | reverse complement strand
CGGGCCGCTGCGTGCTGACGCTGGCGGTGCGCGAGGAATTCATCGGCGACCCGCGGCGTCCCGCCCTGCACGGCGGCGTCGTCTCCAGCCTGATCGACACCGCGGGGGGACTGGCCGCCTGGTCCGCGCTCTCGCCGGGCGAGAGCGTCTCCACGGTGGACCTGCGCGTGGACTACCTGGAGCCGGCGGGCCTGGGCGCGGACCTGCGCGCCGCCGCCCAGCTCGTGCGCAAGGGCAATCGCGTGTGCCACGTCCGCATCGAGGTCACCCAGGGCGATCTCCTGGTCGCGGACGGGCGGGGGGTGTACAACATCCACAGGAGGTCCACGACGTGACGCGCATCCCCCTTCCCATGTTCCCGGCCCCCAAGGCCCTCGTCGCCTGCACCGAGTGCGGCAAGTGCTGCACCTACGTCAGCGTGGGCATCAACGAGCCGAGCTCGCTGCGCAACGCCTCCGACATCCTCTGGTACCTCTACCACGAGCAGATCAGCGTCTACCGCGACGGCGACGGCGAGTGGTCGGTCGTCTTCGAGACGCGCTGCCGCCACCTGCAGGGCAGCCTGCTCTGCGCGGTATACCCGGAGCGGCCCATCATCTGCCGCGACTTCGACAACACGACCTGCGACGTCAACGACCCCGAGGGCGGCCTCAGCTTGGCCTCGCCCGAGGAGTTCCTGGGCTGGCTCAAGGGAAAGCGGCCCCGCCTCTACCGGCGCCTGGCCGAGCGCTACGTGCCGGCGGCGCTGAGGGCCGCGGAGGCCGCTTCCTGAACGTCCTCGTCGTCGGGGGGAACCGCTTCGTAGGCTACGACCTCGTCTGGCGGCTGCTGGCCGGCGGCCACGCCGTCACCGTCTTCAATCGAGGAACACTGGCCGACCCTTTCGGCGAGCGCATCGAGCGCCTCCATGGCGATCGCGCCACGGACGCGTTCGATCGTGCCCTGGCCGGCCGCCGCTTCGACGCCGCCGTGGATTTCGCCGGCTTCGTGGGCGGAGACGCGGCGCGCGCGGTGCGGGTCCTCCAGGGCGCCGTCGGGCACTACGTCTTCATCAGCACGGGCCAGGTCTACCTCGTACGTGCGCCACGGCCCTCTCCGGCGCGGGAGGTCGACTACGACGGGCCTTTGATGGCGGAGCCCCCGGCGGGCCATCCCGACCACGGCGACTGGGCGTACGGGGTCGGGAAGCGGGCCGCCGAAGACGTCCTCGCCGCCGCTTTCGTCCGCGACGGCTTTCCCTCCACGCGCCTGCGCGTCCCCGTCATCAACGGGGAGCGCGACCACACGCGGCGGCTGGAGGGGTACCTGTGGCGGCTGCTCGACGGGGGCCCCGTGATCCTGCCCGACGGCGGTACGCATCGCGTGCGCCACGTCTACGGCCGCGACGTCTCGCACGCGATCGCCTCGCTCCTGGGCCAGCCGCGCACCTTCGGCCAGGCCTACAACCTCTGCCAGGAGGAGACGCCGACCCTGGTCGAGATCCTGGAGACCCTGGCCGCGCAGCTCGGCACCGCACTCCGCCTGCACGCGGTGCCCCGCTCGGACCTGGAGGCGGCGGGGCTCGATCCCGTGCGCGTGTCCCCGTTCTCCGGACGATGGATGTCGATGCTCGACCCCGCGCGGGCGAAGGAGGAGCTGTCCTTCCGCGCGACCCCGCTGCGCGAATACCTCGGCTCCATCGCGGCCAGCTTCCTGGCCCATCCGCCCGCCCATCCGCCCGACGCCTACGCCGACCGCCGGCGGGAGCGCGCCCTGGCCTAGGGGGCGTCCCTTGCAATTGACGCCAGATCGCCGATATCATGTCAATTGAAAGGAGCGGGCCTCGTGCCTTCGCCACCCCGGGAACGACGTGCTCCGTCCCGCGCCGCCGCGGAGGCGCCGCGCCGGAACGTGGTCCTCACCCGCGCCGCCCTGCGCGCGGCCGAGCTGCTCTCCGTCCCGCGCAAGGACCTGGCCGTGATCCTGGGCGTGAGCCCGTCCACCCTCTCCCGCCTGGACGATCGGCCGCTCGATCCCGCGCGCAAGGAGGGCGAGCTGGCCGTGCTCTTCGTGCGCCTCTTCCGCAGCCTGGACGCGCTCCTGGGCGGGCAGACGGAGAAGGCGCGGCAATGGCTGCACGCCCCGAACCGGCACCTGGGGGGTATCCCGGCCGAGCGAATCCGCACCGTCACCGGTCTCGTCGATGCCATCGAGTATCTGGACGCGATGCGCGGGAAGGTCTAGCCTCCGCTCCCTGAGCGGGCGGGCCTGGCGCGTCGTCGAGTCCCAGCACCTCTTCGCCACGCGGAAGCTGGTGGACTCCGACGAGGAGCAGGCCCTGCTCGAGGAGCTGATCGAAGACGTCAAGCCGCCCGCGGGCGCGGCCGCCGGCCTCCACTATCTGCTGTTCACGCCGTTCCGCTATCCACCCCTCCGTCACGGCTCGCGGTTCGGCACCCGCGCCGAAAACGGCATCTGGTACGGGTCGCGCACGCGCGCCACCGCGTTCGCGGAGAAGGCGTATTACCTGCTGCTGTTCCTGGAGGGCACGACGGCCGAGCTCACGCCGCTGGAGACGGACGTCTCCATCTTCCAGGCCGCCTACGAGACAGGCAAGGGCGTGGATCTCACGCGGGGAGCCTTCGCGCGCTACACGGAGCTCATCTCGTCCCCGTCCGACTACGCGGCTCCGCAGATGCTGGGCCGCGAGATGCGGGCGGACGGAGTGGAGGCCTTCCTCTACACGTCCGCTCGCGATCCGGAACACGGCGCGAACGTCGGCCTCTTCGTGCGCGAGGCCCTCTCGTCGCGCAGGCCCTCGGTGCCGGAGAGCTGGCGGTGCGTCGTCACGCGCGACGAGGTCGAGGTCACCAAGGAGGACGTCTTCCGTTCCGCCTCCTTCGCGTTCAAGCGCCGCGTGTTCGAAGTCGACGGCCGCCTGCCCGCGCCCGCCTTCTAGCCGCCCTCGAGGAGCGCGCGCGCCCGCTGCAGCTCCTGGCGCTGCGCCTCCGAGACCTCCGGGAAGTGGAGATCGAGCCCTTCCAGGGTCTCCACGATCACGTCGGCCACGGCCAGGCGCGTGAACCATTTGTGGTCGGCGGGGATCACGAACCAGGGGGCCTCGTCCGAGGTGGTGGCCTCGATCATCTTCTCGTAGGCCTTCATGTAGTCGTCCCAGTGCTGGCGCTCCTGCACGTCCGCGGCCGCGAACTTCCAGTTCTTCTCCGGCTGGTCGAGGCGGGCCAGGAACCGCTGGCGCTGCTCGTCCTTCGACACGTTCAGGAAGAACTTGCGGATCACCGTCCCGTTCCGCGAGAGGTAGCGCTCGAAGGCGCCGATGTCCTCGTACCGCTCCTTCCAGATGCGGTCGGTGACGAGAGTGGCGGGCAGCTTCTGCTTGGCGAGGATCTGGGGGTGCACGCGCACGACCAGGACCTCTTCGTAATAGGAGCGATTGAAGACGCCGATGCGTCCGCGCTCGGGCAGGCAACGCGTCGTCCGCCAGAGGAAATCGTGGTCCAGCTCCTCCGATGAAGGTTGCTTGAACGAATACACCTGGCACCCCTGCGGGTTGACGCCGGACATGACGTGCTCGATCACGCTGTCCTTGCCGGCCGCATCCATGGCCTGGAAGATCAGGAGCACCGCCCACTGGTCCTGGGCGTAGAGCCTCTCCTGCAGGTCGCGGAGCTTTTCCAGCCCCTTCTCGAGATGGCGCTTGCCGTCTTCCTTGGACTCGAAGCGGCCCGTGAAGCCGGGGTCGTGGTCTTCGAGCCGGAACTTCTTGTCCGGCCGGACGCGGAAGCGGTCTTCGGCCATGCGCGACCTCCCAGGGCGGGGAACGCTACCGGCGCCGGCCGGTCCCGTCAAACCGGCGGCGATGCGGGATCGGCGTGGCGCGGGAACGAGGAGGCGACGGCGACGTTGAGGACGGCAAGCACGAGCAGGACGACGAAGACGGGAATCAGCGCGGCCTCGAGCGCGGCGCCCAGCGCGGGCAGGTCGGAGGTGGCGGAGGCGGGCCCGCCGTGGCCGCGCGCGAGCAAGGCGCCGGCGGTCTCCGCCGCGGGCCCGAGACGCCGGGAGAGGCCCGTGGCCAGCAGCCCGCCCAGGGCGCCGACGCCGAGGGCGCCGCCCACGGCCCGGAAGAAGGGCACGAGGCTCGTGGCCACGCCGCGTTGATGCTCCTCCGCCGCGTGCTGGATGGCCAGCACCTGCGACATCGAGGACGGTCCGAGGCCGGCCCCGATGAGGGCGCAGGTGGCGGTGATCGTCCCCACGTGGGCGTGCAGGAGCGCGCACACGATGAGCCCGCCGCAGCCGAGCAGGATCAGCACCGATCCGCACTGCGCGGTGCGGCGGAACCCGAAGCGGACGACCGCGCGTGCGGCGACGGCGGCGGAGAGCGCCCACATGAGCACGACGGGAGTGACGACCGCGCCCGCGGCCATGGCCGTCCCGCCCCGCGCGCCCTGCACGAACAGGGGGACGAACGTGTCGACGCCGAAGATCGTCGTGCCCATGAGAACGCCGGAGAGGTAGGGCGAGAGCGTGCGTGCGTGACGGAAGAGTTCGGGCGGGATGAGGGGATGCGCGCGCCGCGCCTGCTGGCGCGCGAACACGCCGAGCAGGATCACGCCGGCCGCCAGGAGGGCGACGCGCGCTTCGGGCGAGAGGGCGGCCCCGCCCGCCTTCTGGAGAACGGAGAGCAGCAGGGCCGTGATCCCGCCGGCCAGGAGCAGGGCCCCGCTCACGTCCACGGGATCGGGCCGGGTGGCCCGCGACTCGATCATCTTCGTGGCCACGAGGACGAAGGCGAGCACGCCCAGGGGCAGGTTGATCGAGAAGATCGAGCGCCAGCCGAAGGTGACGGTCAGGAACGCCCCGAGAATGGGCCCGACCAGGCTGGCCACGCCCCAGACCCCGCTGAACAAGCCCTGGATGCGCGCGCGCTCGCGCAACGTGAAGAGGTCGCCGGACACGATGAGCGCCACGGGCATGAGGCCGCCCGCGCCGAGCCCCTGCAGCACGCGGGCGGCGATGAGCTGGGTCATGGTCCGCGCCGCCGCGCAGGTGGCCGCTCCGGCCACGAACAGCGAGATCGCGATCAGCATGATGCGCCGCCGGCCGTAGAGGTCGGCCAGGCGCCCGTAGATCGGCATGGTCACGGTCGCGGAGAGGAGGTACGCGGAGAAGACCCACGAATACACGGGAAGGCCGTGCAGCTCCCCGATGATGGTGGGCATCGCCGTCGACACCACCGTGGATTCCAGCGAGGCGAGAGCGGTGACGAGCACCAGCGCAAACGTCACGGCCCGCACCTGCCCGGGTGCGAAGCGCGCGCCTTCGGCGATGGCGGCGGGAACGTGTTCGGCGCGCGTGCTCAGGACGTCGGCCGGGTGGAGACGCGCGCGCGGGTCATCCGGCCATAATAGGCCACGCCGCCGTGAACGAGGGAAGCGCGTGACGCCGCGTCGTCCGCCGGCCGCGCTCGGTCTGCGCGCGCACTCGGGATGGGCCGCGCTGGTCGCGGTGGGCGGCGGACCGGCCTCACCGGAAGTGCTCGACCGCCGCCGCATCGAGATGGCGGACGATCGCGAAGCGAAGCAGCCCTACCACGCCGCGGAGGAGCTGCCCCTGGCGAAGGCGCGGGCGTTGCTTGACCGTCTGGCGCGGGTGGCGCAGGAACGCGCCGCCGCCGGCCTCGGCGCCGTGCTGGCGGACCTCCGCACGGACGGCTACGACGTCGTGGGCGCGATCGTACTGACGGCGTCCGGCAAGGCGCTGCCGCCGTTGGAATCGATCCTGGCCTCGCACGCCCTCATCCATACCGCGGACGGCGAGCACTTCCGCGACGCGCTGGCCTTCGCGAGCCGGCAGCACGGCGTCCGCGTCGCCCGCATCCGCGAGAAGGACCTCGTCGAGCAGGCCGCGAAGGCGCTGGGCCGGTCCGCTCCCGCGCTGCAGGCCGCGGTCGCGGCCTGGGGCAAGCCCCTCGGTCCTCCCTGGACGCAGGACCAGAAGCTCAGCGCGCTCGGCGGATGGCTCGGCCTCGCCCTGCCGCCCGCGTCCTACTCGTAGCGCAGCGCGACCAGCGGGTCGACGCGCGTCGCGCGCGCGGCGGGCACGTAACCGGCGAGGGCCGCGGACACGAGCAGCACGGCCGTCGCGACCGCGAAAGTCAGGGGGTCGCGAGCGGTCAGGCCGTAGAGCTGCGACTCGACCAGGCGGCCCAGGCCGTATCCGCTGGGCAGCCCGAGCACGACGCCGAAGAGGGCGAGCACCGCGACTTCCTTCAGCACCATGAGCAGGACCGTTCTCCGCTCGGCGCCGAGCGCCACCCGGATGCCGATCTCACGTGTGCGCAAGGAGACGGCGTAGCTCATCACGCCGTAGAGGCCGATGGCGGCGAGCAGCGTGGCCAGGAGGCCGAAGGCCGCGGAGAGCACGGCGACGATCCGCTCCACGAACAGCGACTCGTGGATCTGCGCGCGCATGGTCTTCATCTCCGTGACGGGCAGGCCCGGATCGGCCTGCCGCACGAGCATGCGCATGCGATTGCCGAGCCCGCCCGCCTCCAGGGGCGAGCGCACGTAGAACGTCATCTGCCCGATGTCCGTCTGCTGGGCATAGGGCACGTAGACGAAGCGGGCGTTCTTCTGGCGGAGGGAGGAGGCCTTGCTGTCGCGGGAGACGCCGATGATGGTGATGGGGTACGCCTCTTCCGGCGGCTGCCCCTTCTTGAAGTTGCGGCCGAGGCCGAAGCGGCGCCCGATCGGGTTCCCGTCCTTGTAGAAGTAGCGCGCGAAGGCCTCGTTGACGACCGCCACCTTGGGCCCTCCCTCGATGTCGCCGTCCGTGAACTCGCGGCCGGAGAGAAGGGGGATGCCCAGCGTGGTGAAGAACCCCGGCCCCACCGAATTGAAGTTGGGGTTCATGTCCTCTTCTTCCTTGGCCTCGTACCCTTCGACCCTGATCGTCGAGCTGGAGTCGTTGCTCGTCATGAGCGCGTTTTCGGCCAAGGAGACGGACTTCACGCCCGGCTCGGCCGCGAAGTCGTCCTGGAGGCGCTTGAACAGGGCGAGGCGGCGCGCCGACTCGTAGCCGTTGAGGGAGGGATCGACGGTGAAGGTGAGGAGGCGTTCCGCCTCGAAGCCGGGGTTGAGCGAGCGCAGGTTGCCGAGGCTGCGCGTGAAGAGGCCGGCCCCGATCAGGAGGAGGAGGGAGAGCGCGACCTGCGCCACCACCAGCGCCTTGCGGAAGCGGAACGGCGCCGTGCCGCCCATGACCGCGGCCGACTCGCTCTTGAGGGTGGGCGCGAGCTGAGGCCGGGTGGACTGGAGGGCGGGGACCAGCCCGAAGATCGTCCCCGTGATCAGGGCCAGGGCCAGCGCGAAGAGGGTGACGCGCAAGTCGGGGTCGGCGGTGAGCACGCGCGCCGCCTGCTCGGAGGGGAGAGCGCGCAGGAGCAGCGTACCCGTCCAGGCGGCGAAGGCGATGCCGAGCGCCGCGCCGGCCAGCGAGAACACCACGCTCTCCACCAGGAGCTGCCGCACCAGACGTCCGCGGCTGGCCCCGAGGGCGAGGCGCAGCGCGACCTCCTTCTGGCGCGAGGAGGCCCGGGCCAGGAGGAGGTTGGCCACGTTGGCGCAGGCGATGAGCAGGACGAGGCCGACCATGCCCATGAGCACCAGCAGCGGCGTCTCCGCGTTGTCGCGCAGGCCGGAGGTCCCGCGTCCTCCCGGGTCGAGCCGGAGGCGCTTCTGGAGGAAGGCGATGCGGAAACGGTCGGAGGGCGTCTTGACCGTGGCCAGGTCCTCGCGCAGGAGCTGGCCGTAGAGGACGTTGACGGAGGCCGTGGCCTGGGGCTCCGACACGCCGTCCTTGAGACGGGCCATCACGGTCAGCCAGCGCGTGCGCCAGTCGCCCAGGGCGCGGGGCCAGGTGGGGAGGACCTGCTGCTGCATGGCCAGGGGCACGTAGACGTCGACGGACTCGCCGACTTCGATCCCGTGAAACCCGGGCGGCGCCACGCCGATCACCGTCATCGGCGTGTCGTTCACGCGGAGGGAGCGGCCGACGATGCCGCGGTCGGAGGCGAAGCGCCGCGTCCAGAAGCCGTGGCCGAGGACGACGACGGGATGGCCGCCGGGCACGCGGTCGTCGTCGCGCGTGAACAGGCGGCCGAGAGCGGGCTGCAGCCCGAGCGTCTCGAAATAGGTGCCGGAGACGAGGTCGCCATGGACGTCGTCGGTCTGCCCGCCTTCGCCGAGATGGATGGAGGCGGTGAACTCCGCGAGCACGCCGGAGAACACGGTGCTCTGGTCGCGGAGGTGCTCGAACATCGGGTGCGAGAGGACCTGGATGGTGTTCGAATGGCTCGAGGCGCGGCCCGAGAACGGACCGGGCCCCTGGACGATCACGAGCCGATCGGGTTCTTTCACCGGGAGGAGCCGCAACAGGACCTGGTCCATCAGCGAGAAGATCGCGGTGTTGGCGCCGATGCCCAGGGCGAGCGTGAGCACCACCACCGCCGTGAAGGCCGGGTTCTTGGCGAAGCTGCGCAGCGCGTAGCGGATGTTGATCCTGAGCTCGTCCATGTCTCCTCCCACCGGCATTGGCACCGCGCGGCGCCGGGACGCGAGGTGCGAACCGCATGCCACCGGCGAAGGCCATTCAAGTGCAGTGGCGCCAGCGAGTTGCACGTACCAGTCCGCGGTGGCGCGTTCGAATCCGAACGCCGCCATTCCGAATCCGGACACGAGCAAGTCCTGTAGACTCTTCGACGTCCCAGGGCCGAGATGGAACAGGCGCCGGTTCGACCGCCGCTGCGTGAGGTCATGGGACCGATCGTGGGCACGATCGCGTTCTTCATCCTCGCCCCGGGCACGTTCGGGTTCTACGTCCCCTGGCGGATCACCCGCTGGCACCTGGCGCCTCCGCTCCTCGGCCTGTGGGCGCTACGCCCGCTCGGAGCGGTCCTCGCAGTCGTGGGGCTGCTCGGGCTCGCGGAGTCGTTCTCCCGATTCGCCATTCACGGCCGGGGGACGCCGGCGCCGGTCATGCCACCGAAGCGCCTCGTGGTGACGGGTCTCTATCGGTACGTCCGGAACCCGATGTACGTGGCCGTGCTCTGGATCGTCGTCGGCCAGGCCCTGTTCTTCGGGAGCCGGCGGGTCCTGGCCTATGCCGCGCTCTTCTGGGTCACGGTCCATCTCTGGGTGCTGGTGTACGAAGAGCCCAGCTTGAGCGCCCGCTTCGGCGCGGACTACGCGGCCTACTGCGGGGCCGTGCGCCGGTGGTGGCCGCGCCTGCGTCCATGGCGCGGGTGACGCGCCTTTACCGCAGCATCAAGCTGCGGAAGTCGGGCACGGACGGGGTCGGCTCGTTGGACAGCGCCTTCTCCACCGCGAACTCGGCCATGCGCTCGACCGCCCAGGGAAAGTGGGCGTCCTTGAGGCTGCGGTAGTCGAGATCGGGCGTGTAGTTGGTGAGGTCGATGCCGTAGTACTTGCCGTCCTTGAACGCGAACTCCAGGGCGTTCATGTCGTAGCCGAGGGCCCGGTTGAAGTCCAGCGACAGCTCTTCCGACTTGTCGCGGATGTCGCGGGGCAGGATGTCGTAGTCCTGGTTGTAGCCGCCGAGTCCGCCCGGGGCGGGGTCATAACGGATGGCGCGAGCCCAGCGCCGCCCGATGGTGGGCACGCGGATGTACAGGTCCCAGGTGACGAGCTCCTGCAGCATCATCGTCTTGTGGCGTGACTCGTTGTAGCGCGACATCAGCTCGTCCAGGTCGTGGATCTTGTAGACGTCCTTCCATCCCCCGCCGAAGGCCGGCTTCATGATGCAGGGCAGACCCACGAACTCGGCGTAATACGCGAAGTCCGTCGGCCACAGGTTGCGCAGGCTCTCCGCCGTCACGTCGTCCACGTATTCGCGGTTGGGCAGGACGACGGTGCGCGGCTCCGCGATGCCCAGCTTCTCCGCCGCGCAGTAGCCGAAGAACTTGTCGTCCGCGGAGCGCCAGAACGTGTTGTTGATGACGTAGGTCCCCTGCAGCGCGGCCATCTTCAGGTAGACCGAGTAATACGGGACCTCGTGGCTCATGCGGTCGAGGATCACGCGGTAGGGCACGGGCTCGTTGAGCTTCGTGGCCCCGAGCTGGACGAACTCGGCCTCCACGCCCCGGCCCATGGAGTTGACCTTGGCCACGAACGCCTCGGGAAAGGAGTTCTCGCGGCCGCGCAGAACGCCGATTCGCATGGAGCACCTCGCTGGTGGCGAGCGGGAACGCTCGGGGGTGCGAATCGTATCAAACGCGTGGCGGCGGGACCATGGTCCCGCCGCCAATTTCCGGCGCGTGGGAAGACGGCGGGGTGGGAACGCTAGGACGACTTCCGGAGGTGGATCGAGCCGTTGACCGTCTCCATCTCCAGGGCCCGGCCGCCGCCGCCGATGGTGCCGGAGAGGTGCCGCCGTGACACGCGTCCGGACACGGTGAGCGGAAAGTCCGTCTCGATCGTGCCGTTGACCGTCTCCGCGCGCACGTCGGCGGAGGTGGAGGAAGGCAGGGTCACCGTGATGCTGCCGTTGACCGTCTTGAACT
>Ga0105248_10009740_pt1 | contig 10585 bp, 11 predicted proteins | sample KBSS34metaG_FD_81524 | JGI IMG/M metagenome (GOLD analysis project Ga0105248, IMG submission 81524) | Switchgrass rhizosphere microbial communities from Kellogg Biological Station, Michigan, USA - KBS S3-4 metaG | ecosystem: Host-associated > Plants > Roots > Rhizosphere > Soil | place... | reverse complement strand
TCGCCGGTAAGCTGGGTGATGCCGCCTGTGCCACTTGATGCCGCGGTAAGACGCCCCTTCGCGTCAACCGTAATCGACGCCAGCGTGTAGCTGCCAGCGGTGACGGCCGTGCTCGCGAGCGTCGCGGCTTGGCTGCCGCTGCCGGGGCCGGCGGTGACATCACCGGTCAGTTGCGTGATGCCGCCGCCGCCACCCGCGGGCGTCATCGGCACGGCCGGCGCGGAGATCGACAGCGGGTTGCCCAACACCTGCCCCGGGGCACAGATCGGCATCGTGGCGGCGAGCGCCTCGAACTCTAAGGGCGTCGTGCCTATCGTGATCGTGCCGCCGGTAATCAGCACCCACGCGGTATTGTCGAGCGCGACGCCGCCGGTGACCGGGAAGGCCGAACCCTGGATGACCTCAGTGCTGGGCTGGTCGTAGTCCGCTGCGCGGGTCAGCACGAAATGCGCGCTGGTGCCGCCTGTCGCGGTGACGACATAGCAGCCGTTCTGCAAGAGCGAGGCTTGGTTTTTGACGAGGATACGATCCGCCACGGCAACCGCGGTGCCGTCCACCGAGAGCGCGCCGTTCGCGGTGCCGGTCAGCGTCGCACCGACACCGGCCGAGCCGTTGGCGTAGGTGCAAGCAGGCAATGCCGCCGTCGTGGCAAAATCCGCCGCGGCGTTCCACAAGCTCGGCGCCGCCGCCGCACCGCCGCCGCCTTTGACATTGGCCCAGGCCGGATCGGCGCCGCTGCCGTTGGTTTGCAGGTAATAACCGTTGGTGCCGGGGCCGAGCGCGGCCCAACCCGAGGCGCCGCGATAGATAATCTGGCCGCGGCCCGAGCCCAGCGCGTTGTCGAGCACGGCCGAGATGCTGTTGGCAGTCGGCGCCGCGGTGCTGCCGCTGATATTGGCGAGCAATGTCGCCGTGGCGATCTGTGCCAGGCTTATCGTGCCCGAGCCGGTGATCGGCCCGCCGGCAATGCCGCTCGCGGTGGCGATGCTTGTGACGGTGCCGGCGCCGGCCGGATTGCCCCATGTGAGATCGGCGCCCGTGCCGCCCGATTGCAGGTATTGCCCGGTCGTGCCAGGCGTCAGCACGCTCCAATCGCTGGCTCCGCGGCGCAACAGGCTGCCGCGGGCCGAGCCGATGGCGGCGTCGAGCAGCGTCGATAGCGTCGTGCCGCTCGGGATCGCCGACACACCGGAGGCATTGGCGAGCAGGTTCAGCGCGCCGACGGGCGCCAGGCTGAGCGTGCCGCTCGCCGTGATCGGCCCGCCCTGGAGCCCGGCGCCGCTGTCAACGCTCGTGACGGTGCCGGCGCCGAGCATCGCCAGCGAGGCGTTGTGCCACTTGCCATCCGTCGCGTGGTACTGCAGCAGACTGAGATTAGCCGGCGACGAGATCGAGACATCCGACAGCCCGGCGAGCGAGGTCGAGCCGCCGCTGCCGCCCGCCGGCACGATCCACGAGCCGCCGGCCCCGAGCACCTTGCCCGCCGCATCGTCGCCCGCAGCCGGGGCGGGCACGAGGCCCTTGAGCCCCGCCGCGGAACCCGTGGAGCCCGTGAACGCTGGCAGGTTGGTATTGACCACCAGCGGCGTTTCATTGCGCCACAGGCTCGCTGCAGCGTCCCACACCAGCATGTCGTCGTCGGCCTGGGTGCCGAGCGCAACATCGACCAGATCGGCGATGCCGCTGGTCGTGCCCGAGCCGCCGATAAGCTGGCGGTAAACCGGCAAGCCGCTGCCGGTATCGAGCGCGCCCCAATCGAAGGTCGCGGCGCTCGTGTGCGGGATCATCACCGCGCCGAGTCCGTTGTCCGGCGCGATGAAGAAATCGAGCTCGTTGTAAGCGACGCTCGGGTTCCAATCGCCGCGCCACGTCGGCATCGGCATGGTGATGGCAATCGGGCCGATGGTGTCGCCGTTCGACAACCCCATCGTGAAGGCGCTGCCCTCGATGTTGATGGCGATCGGCACCACCGGCTCGACCGGGTTGTCCTCGATGGACGTGACCCGTGTATCGATGTCGTAGAAATTGCCGTCGACCTGGGCGGGCGCGAGGTTGGCCCCTATGCCCGAACCCCAAGCGCCGTTAGTGCGGTAGATGATCGCCATGTGCTGCCTATGCCGCCGCGGCTGCCGGGACGATAGGGGTAAACTGTGGCCGCTCGGGCTCGTCGAGCGGCGGGTCGGATGCCGGGTCGGCGATGTCCTCGACCGTAAAGCTGAGGTCGCTCGCGTAGTGCCCGCGGGCGAATTGAAACGCCCCGCCGTATCCCCGATTTGCCACGAACGACTGTGGCGCGCCCGTGCGGCTGAAATAGAATGCGGGCTTTGCGCCCTTCGGCAATTCGCCAGACGCCCCGAGCGATTTCGGCCGGCCGGTCTTCAAGTCCACAAACTTATCGACCGTGAGCCCGAGCGGTGCGGTGTTGTCGAGCCAGTATTCCGCAATGGAGAACCCCACCGGCAATGCATCCGCCAGATTGGCGTTGCTCAAAAACTGCGACGAGTTCGGCGTAGTGCCGTCGTTGCTGGTCGGCCAGCCCCAATCCACGTTGAACGGCGGGCCGAGGTCGCGCGGGTCCACCCACGAGCCAGGATAAACAACACTCGACACGGTTCGCCCGTTGACCTTGATCGCCAGCGTCCCGGCGGCCGTGTCCCATTGCACGAAGAGGTGATACCACTTGCTCGTCGCCGGGAACGCCGCGCCGGTATCGACCAAGTAGGCATAGGTGTTCGGCGCGCCGGGGGTAAAGAATGCCTCAGCGCTGGACGGAAAAAACTTGAACTTGTGATACGCCCGCTCGACCTCGGTCATGCCCCACGGCGCGCCGCCGTGAACGACGGTGCTCCAATCGTCGCGGGTCGACACGCTAAAATCCATCCAACTGCTATAAAACAACGATGCGACTCCCCGCCCGTAGGTAGCGAGGTCGGGATGGAATTTCAGCCACACGCTCAGCGTCCCGGTCGGGCTGTTGCCAACCGCGAGCGCGCCGTCGCGATACATGAATTGCGAGAAATTCCACTTCACCGCAATGCCGCCGCTCCAATGCACCTCGACAAAGTGCGTCGGCGGGTTCTCGCGATAGGGTTTCGCTGCCGAGCCTTCGGTGGAGATGTCCGACATTACGACTGCGTGACGTAGTGCATGCGAACCTTTGTCGCCTTCTGCCCGGCGCTGTTTGTGAATGCGTCGGTGTTTTCGTATCCCGACATGCCCGGCGGTATTTCGGCCGCGGTGTTCGGCGCCGAGGTCGCCCCGGTTTTCTTGTCGAAGTCGATGGTCTTCGGCCGATTGTCGATGATGTATTGCGACGGGTCGTCGGGGTTCTCGATCCGCACCCGCTCGCTCTGGCGGCCCCATTCCCGAAACTCCTCGCCGCCTACGTTGAAATTCACCGTCGGCAGCGGCTCGGGCGAGGGCAGGTCGCCCACGCTGCCCCAACAGATCCGCCCCGGCGGCGTGTCGCCTTCCTCTGTCGGCGGCAGCCGCGGAATGCGCTTTCCGCCGAAGCTGTCCCTTGCCGTCGAGAGCGGTGGCAGCAACTGAAGCTGCCGCTTGTACGACATCCATGTCGGCAGCCCCGGTGCGCCGGGCATCAGGCGGCGAGCATCCCCGGCGCCGCCGCTTCGAGGTCGATCAGCCGTGGGATCGGCAGCGGGTCAACGCTCGGCGTGAACACCGTCTCGAAATTCATCCCGGCGACGGCGCGAAGCTGCACACAGATCCGGCTCGGGTATTGCCGCAGCGCGTCGATCGGGTCGGAGACGCTGGCAACCACCGTCGTCTGGTCGTCCATGCCGCCCGAGAGCGTGAGCGAGTCGACCGCGGTGTATTCGTCCATGACGAGCAGGTTGGTGCCGTCGTCGCTAATCGCGAAGTCGTCCAGCGTCTGGTACACGAGATCGCCGGTCGGCAGCGTGATCTCGGCACCCGTAGCCTGCTGGTAGCCGGCGGCGACATAGCCGGCGTCCACATAGGTCAGCGTGCCCGCCGCGGCCGACACCGTGCCGCCGTGCCCGATGGCGCAGCCGATGGTCAGGCTGACGCCGAAGTCGCCTTCGCCCGACGCATCGAAAGAATACGACGTGATTTTGCCGAAGCACTCGCCGCCGGGCAGCCGGTAATCCACGACGTGCGCGTTCATCCGCAAGGTCGCGGCGATGCCGATCGCCCACGGCACCCGGCAGGATACTTCCACCGCTCGCGCCCGGCGCCGAAGCTCGGTGCGCCCGAGCAGCAAGAGGTACTGCATGCTCAGCGTGCCGCGGTCGGTGTTGAGATACGATGCCCGCCGCACGTCGCCGATCGGCATGACGTTGCTGCCATCGGGCTCGGTCACGGTGTCCTGCGCGCTCACCGAGATCGTCGCGGCATTGGCTTCGAGCTCGGGCTCGGCGAGCAGCGGCTGAATGTCCGCCGCCAGCGTGCAGTGCACGATCTCGGTACGCGGCCGATCCGCCGCCCAATCGAAATAGGTCCGCTGCTTCAGCGCGGCGATCGGGAAGTTGACTTGATAGTCGGTGTAAGCGTCGAAGTAATGATAGGCGGTGCCGTAGCGCTGCATGAACGCATTGTTGGCATCGAGCAGCGGGTCGCCGGTATCGGCGGGCGCTTCCGCCGGGATGAGTTGCCGGTACTCGACGTGATAGTCGTATCGCCGGAAGCTCTTGGGCGCTTCCTCGATGTAGGTGTTTGCCCCGACCTTCCAGCCGCCGCTGACTTCCGCCAGAGGCTTCGGCCAGTCGCTCATCAAGCCGTCGCCGGTCAGCGACGAGATGACGCCCGATTGCGGGCGGCCGACGACGCCGTGAAGCCCGCGGGCATAGATCGATTTGTGCTGGTCGAAGATCGATTGAATGCGCCAGGTTAGGTCGATCTCGCCGATGCCGCCCTGCGTCCACGCCAGCGTGCCCTCGATGTTCACCCGGTCGAGCGGCGGCTCGCCGTAGGACACGCTGAAATTGTCGTAAAGGTGGTCGGCCTCGCCGATGGTCAGCGTGCCGTCCTCGCCGGTAAGCTCGTCGCTGTGCGACAGCGCGTGCGTCGTGCGGTCGATGTGCCAGCGCGTGCCGTAGCCGGTCAGCACCGCGTCCGGGTCGGAGAGGTCGCCCGAGATCCACACCGGGTCGTAGTACGGCAGCACCTTCAACGTTTCGGCGTAGTCGGCCTTGATCCCGTCGAAGTTGAGCGGCCGGGCGGCAAACAAGAGCCGCACCGTTTCGCCGTCGACGCTCTCTGGCACCGCGGCGATGCGCCCGTAAAACAGCGGCACCAGCGCCGTGCCGTCATCCCACGACAGCCAGCACCATTGCTGCCGGCCCCCCGCGAGCAGCCCCTCGCCGGGGTTGATGACCGTGATGTTGAGCCCGGCGAAGTCGCCCTCGCTCTGCGACACGGTGAGCGAGGTGATGGCTTCGTCTTCGCGGTTGTGGATTGTGGCGTCGAAGGGTTCGCCTTCGTCAGCCCAGGCAAAAAAGAATGGTCCCGGCACTCGGCTATACTTCTTCGAGGTCCAGCGACCAATCGGTCATGGCGCCGTACTCGTCGCGGCTGACGCTGTACTGAATGACGCGCATGTCGAGCCGCGGGCGATAGTACGACCACGAACCGCTGGTGCGCTCCGAGCCGGTGACGACCGCTCGCCCCGCCGCGCCGCCGGCCGTCAGATACCCGAGCTCAGCGATGCAATCGACGGTCAGCACCATGCCCGGCCACACGCCATCGAGCGCAGGCGTCTCGGTGTCGTTGCAAGAGATCGTGCTCTTGTATTTGCGCATCTGCGCCGGACTGAGATCGATCAGCGCGCCGTTGACGGTGCGCGCCATGACCGACGACGCATCGATGGGGTCGAGGGTCTGCGTCGCGCCGCGGGCCGTGTAACTGGCGATGCCCGGCCCGCTGATCTCCAGAACGGTGCCGTCTGCCATCAGTTGATCGCCGCCGCCAGCCGCCCGGCCGAGAGCATGCCGGCGCGGCGCGCCTCGCGCGTCAGCCCGCCGACGATGGCCGCGTCGCCGCGCAGCGCGAACGTGCCGCCGGGGAATGACAGGTTCACGGTGACGCCATCCGCGGTGCGCGCCGACACCATGCCGCCCGCCGCGAAGCGTGGCACCCGCGCCAGCCCGCCGCCGGCATAGCCGAACGGGTTTTGCATGCTGTTGAGCGCCGCCATGAAGCGCGGCCCCCACTTGCTGACAGCGGCGGCCCGCATGACGAACTCGCCATTGCTCAACCGCGCCAGGATGCTGTCGCTGGTGCCGCTGCCCGGTCCGCGCACCGCGCCGCCGGACGCCATGCCGCCGGTCGGCATCGCTGGGATGCTCGGGTCGCCGGCTGGCGCGCCGCCGGTTACGCCACGGATGCCGGCGCTGACTGCCGCGCCTAACTGGTTGGCTTTCTGGATCATCCAATCAATCGCCGAGCCGAACCAGTCCATCATCCGCTTGAACATCTCCTGAGCGGTTTGCCCGAAATTGGCTTTCAGGTTGGCGTTAAAGGTGTCCCACGACGATTGGAAATCCGCCAGCAGTTGCGGCCAAAAATTCTTGAAACCCTCTCCCCACGCCGGCAGCGTCTTTGTTAGAAAATCGGCCAGCGCGTTGTTCCAGGTAATCGCTGTCTGCGTTCGCCAATCCTCGCCAGCTGCCCTGAGTTCATCGAACCATGTGTTTACCCTGTCCTTCGCCGCGTTTAACTCCTCCTGTTTCGCGATCCTCTCGGGGGAAACACCGCGCGCAGAAGCGTTGAGCTCATCAATCTTTTTCTGGATGTTGGCGATAAGCGCCGGCAGCACCTTGAGCGCCTCAGTAGCGCTTTCAAATTTGAGCGCTTTCGCCAGTTCGTTTAGCTGAAGCGGGTTGAAACTTTTTTGCTGCTTCAGGAAGGCGTTAGCGACTTCCAGTTGTTTCTTTAGCAGAGTGTCGCCGGCACCCGTGACGCCCTTCATGCTGACGCCAAGTTGTGTGTAGGCTTCCGCTAGATTGAGCGTCGGCCGACTGTTGCCTCGCAATTCCATGACGCCGGATTGCGACATCTTCGAGCCCAAGCCCTCGGCAGCATGGGCGGCATCATTCATGGAGTCGCCCAAGACTTTGACACCGGAAGCGGCGACCGGCGCAGCCGCTTGAACCTTTGCCGCCGCCTCGGCGACGCCTGTCATAAACCGACTGGCAGCGTCTGCCGGCTGCCCCACGGCTTGCGCCACTTCCTGACCGGCCTGTACGGCAATCGGCTTCTGCCCGGTCTTTGCTGCTTCGTCGCCGATTTTCTTTATGCGTTCAGCCACGGCATCGAGTTGCTCGATGAGCGTGCTCATGGCCTTGAATACGGATGCGGCGAGAAACCCGCCGGCAAAGCTGCCGGTGACGCCGCCCATCACCATTGCGATGTTCTGGGCACTCTTGCCGAAACTGTCGAACTGCGTCAGCAGCCGACGCATGCTTTTGGTTGCCAGCACGTCCATGACGTTGCTGGTGCGGCCGACTTCTTTGCGCAGGGAGGCAAGTTGCCGCTCGGTCGCCGAGATCTGCGGAATGACCGCTGCCAGCCGCTTGTCGTCGCCGGTTTTCTCGAACTCGTCGGCGGCCTTCCGCCGCTCCCGAGTAAGCGAGCGCAGCTTCGCCTCGACCTTGGCGATATTGACTTCGGCTTGGTTCGTATTGGCCGATATGTTGATGGTCAGGTTATCGGGCATCGTCGCTCAATTCTTTGAGTGTCTCTTTGATCGCCTTGCCCTCGCCCTGCGCGCCGAGCGTGGCGATGTGCAGTTGCTCGGCGAGCTCGCGGCGGCGGCGGTGCTGCGCGATGGTGAGGAAGGCGCCGATCTGCCGCGGCGTGTAGCCCATCACGTCGCTGGCGCCGTGGCCGCATGCGATGAGTTGCTCGGCGGCGGCGGCGTATTCGTATCCGCTTCCTTGCCAGAGGGGAGCGCGTCGGCGCCGAGCAGGCGCGCGAGCTTTTCGACGAAAGGGTCCACACCGCCCGGCATCGTGAGCTCGCGTATGGCAATGAGGCACTCGGCGGCATCGTCAATCGAGAGCGCGTCGCCGATGGTTTCGGCCGCTTCCGGCTGGCTGGCGGCAATCGCGATGATGGCGCCCACCGCATCCGGCGCCGCCTCGATCAGGCTGTCGACATCGAGCGCGGGCGCGCCGCCGGCCCATAGCTTGCGCAACTCCGGGAACCGCACCAGCAGGTCTGCGATATGGCGCAGGCCGAGCCCGCGCAACTCCACGGTGCCGATGGACAAGGCCACCGGCCTTGTCTGCGGGATGATATCGACCAGCGAAACCATCAGGTCACGCCGCCGACCGCCTCGCCCATCAGGGTCAGCATCAGGTTATCGTAAGTGAACTCATCCATGACGATGTTCAGCGACGCATTCTTTTCCGTCACGACCTCTAAATCCTTCGCGCGCACGCCATACCGTGACGAGAAGTGCGGCAGCGTCGTGATATCAGGCGTGAACTCGAATGTCGGTACATTGCCGATGTCGCGATAGGCAATGTCGCCCTCAAGCTGAATCGAAACGACGCCCTTGCCGATATAGTACATATCGACCAGCGGCGAGACCGCCCCGGTATCGGGATGGGTCAGCGTGCCGAACACTCCGGTGTCGTCCACCAGCACCTCGCCCGTTAGCTGAAGCTGGCCCCACTCGTCCTGTATCATGCCGATGGCAGCGCCCGGCCTGAACATGACTTTGGTCAATTCCATCGTGATCTGCGGGCCGATGTCATTGGCGCCGACGAACTTTACTTTGCCGATGATTTCGCTTTTGGCGAAGATGTTGAACGTGCCGGCTGCCATAGCTGCACTCCGTTAAGTTGGTTTGTGTTCTCTTGCAATAGATCGCCGATGGCGGCGCGGATCAGCGCGCGAGCCCGCGGCAGTTGCGCCGATGCCGGGCCGCGCAGAAAGCGCATCGCCTTGATGTGCGGTTGCCGCCGCTGGTAGGCGCGGACCGTGGCGCCGTCGCGCCGATAGGCCCGCACTCTGACCATGCCGCGGCGCTTCGTGCCGGGCCCGCCATATTCGAGCGCGCCGGCTATGGCACCGTAGTTCCGCCGCCCGTTGCGCAGCACCCGCACCCGCCCGCGTATCCATGTCGGGCCTTCGTCGACATAGGCGTGGGTCTGCGCCCGCAATGTGCCGGTGCGCACCGGCTCGGCGGCCTCGACCTTGCGCAAAAGCTCGTTCGTCAGTTGCGTGATGACATCGCGAAGCCGCGTCCGGAGCGCCTCGGGGAACTGGTCGAGCCGCGCCAGGATGCGGCCGGTGTCATTTTCCTCGATGCGGAAGTTGATGCCGCCGCTCACGCGGCGATGTCCTCCAGCCGGAAGGCATATTGAAACGTCAGGGTGATATCGATCCGGTGCTCTTTGGCTTCCGGGTCCGGCGGCAGCACGACGCAGCCGTCGTAGCGCATGCGGCCATTGGTGCCGGTTGCATCGCGCAAGGTGCCGTCGCTCAGCACCGCGGCGACGATCGCACTACGATATCGCGAGAGCAGCACCCCGGCATCCGCGGTGCCGCCGGCCCGCACATAGACGCTGACGCCCGGCGACAATTCCATCCGCTGCAATTCCGAATGCCGCACGGTGCCCGGCTGATCGAGCATGGTCTCGATGCCGTCTTGGATAATCACCGCCGGGCGCGCGTTGCCCGGCACGTCGAGCGCGTTGCGCACCACCGCATTGATGCCGCTGGTCGCAGCGCACAGCGCCGCCAGCCGAGACAGGATCACTTCGCGCGTATCAGCCACGACAGAGCAAATTCACCCGGCAGAGCGAGCCGCCGTAATACTTCGGCGCGACCTGCGTAATGTTCGACGGGTTGCCTTCGATCAGGATCACGTCGTCGCGGGCCGGCAGCCCGAAGCTGCCGAGCCCAGTCGGCGACACCACAACCTGGATTTCCTGCGCCTCGCCGGGCTCGAGCGACTGCGGCCCGAACGCCTTTACGGCCGCCGGGCACTCGATCTGCTCGGATACGGTCGTGCCGCCGGTCGTCGGGTCGACCATGACGTGTTGCAGCGTCACTGTCTGCCCGTAGCCGGCGATCGCCGCGTCGAGCCGCGCCACGAGCACTTGCGGCGTCATACAAACCAGATCCGGTAAGGCGCCAGGAGATCGCGGGTACCCGGCGGCACGGCGCCGCCATAAGTGCCAGCCCCGGCATCGCCGGCATAAACCTGCGTCAGCAAATCCGGCACCGTCTCGGAGCGCAGCGCCGGGTCGCGCCCGACCGAGTACCAGCGAGCCCCGAGCCATTCGAGCGCCGCGCCCTGCACGTCGGGCGGCACCGTCACGAAGCCGGCGGTGTACTCCACCAAGGTCAGCGCCGCGCCCCAGGCGCCTGGCGCCGCCCCAGCGCTGTCGAGCCGGTAGAGGCTGCCCGTCTCCGGGTGCAATTCGAGATAGGCAGCGTCAAGCGCCAGCCCGTCTTCGCTCACCGTCACCAGCGGCACGCCGCCTTCCTCGACAATCGGGAATTGCCGCGTCACCAGCGGCTCGCCCCAATAGCCGCAGAGATTGCGGATCTGGTCGGCGTATTCCTGCACCGCAAAGATGCGGTTGCAGTA
>Ga0105248_10009734_pt1 | contig 10588 bp, 8 predicted proteins | sample KBSS34metaG_FD_81524 | JGI IMG/M metagenome (GOLD analysis project Ga0105248, IMG submission 81524) | Switchgrass rhizosphere microbial communities from Kellogg Biological Station, Michigan, USA - KBS S3-4 metaG | ecosystem: Host-associated > Plants > Roots > Rhizosphere > Soil | place... | reverse complement strand
TCGCGCTCTGCGGGGTGTGCAGGCCCATGACATTGAGCACCGCGAGCCCCGGATAGAGCACGATGAACATCGCCGGGATGATCGCGAAATATTTGGCGACGTCATTGGCCACAGAGAAGGTGGTGAGCGCCCCGCGCGTCATCAGCAGCTGTTTGCCGAGGCCGACGACCTCGATCAGCTTGGTCGGATCGCTGTCGAGATCGACCATGTTGCCGGCTTCGCGCGCCGCCTGCGTGCCCGTGTTCATCGCGACCCCGACGTCCGCCTGCGCGAGCGCCGGCGCGTCATTGGTGCCGTCACCGCACATCGCGACCAGCCGCCCGCCCTGCTGTTCCTTGCGGATCAAAGCGAGCTTGTCCTCGGGCGTCGCCTGAGCGAGGAAATCGTCGACCCCGGCTTCGGCCGCGATCGCCGCCGCGGTCAGCGGGTTGTCGCCGGTAATCATCACGGTGCGGATACCCATCTTGCGCAATTCGCCGAAGCGTTCGCGGATGCCCGCCTTGACGATATCCTTGAGCGCGATGGCCCCCAGCAGGCGACCGCCTTTGGCTACCGCCAGCGGGGTCATGCCGGCGCGCGCGATTTCATCGGTAGCGCGCCGCAACTCGATCGCGGCAGGACCTTCGCCCGAACCCGGATGGGCGCGCAATACCGAATCGACGGCGCCCTTCTGGATGATCGAGCCGCCAGTCTTCACCCCCGAAATGCGGGTCTGCGCCGTGAAGGCGATGACCTCGGCATCGGCGGGCAGCGCCGCCAGCGTTACGCCGAACTTCTCACGCGCCAGCACCACGATCGATCGGCCTTCCGGGGTTTCGTCGGCAAGGCTGGCAAGCAAAGCCGTTTCCGCCAGTTCGGCCGCCGATACGCCGGTGATGGGCTTGAACTCGCTCGCCTGGCGGTCCCCGATCGTGATCGTGCCCGTCTTGTCGAGCAGCAGCACGTCGATATCGCCCGCCGCCTCGACCGCGCGGCCCGATTTGGCGAGCACGTTGAAGCGCACCAGCCGGTCCATGCCCGCGATGCCGATCGCCGACAGCAACGCGGCGATCGTCGTCGGGATCAGCGTGATCAGCAAAGCGGCCAGCACGATGACCGGAACCTTGCCGCCGGCATAGCTGGCGAAGCCCGGGATCGTCCCCACGGCGATCAGGAAGATGATCGTAAGGCCGACCAGCAGGATCGTCAGCGCGATCTCGTTCGGCGTCTTCTGCCGCTCGGCACCTTCGACCAGAGCGATCATGCGGTCGAGGAAGCCCCGGCCGGGATCGGCGGTCACCTTGACCTTGATATGGTCCGAAATGACGCGCGTGCCTGCCGTCACCGCCGACCGGTCGCCGCCGGCTTCGCGGATCACCGGCGCACTCTCGCCGGTGATCGCCGCTTCATTCACGCTGGCGATGCCTTCGACGACTTCGCCGTCAGCGGGTATCAGGTCGCCCGTCTGGACGAGAACGATATCGCCGGCGCGCAACTGGCTCGCGGCAACCTTTTCGCCATTGGCGCGGGTCGCGGTCAGTTCGGCCTTGGTCGCGCGCAGCGAGGCGGCCTGGGCCTTGCCGCGCCCTTCGGCCAGCGCCTCGGCGAACGTGCCGAACAGCACCGTCAGCCACAGCCAGATCACGAGCTGGATCTGAAAGCCGACCGTCAGGCCGCTATGGCCGACGACCATCAGCACGGTCAGCAACGTCGCGACGACGGCGGTCGTGAACATGACCGGATTGGCGATCAGGGCGCGCGGATTGAGCTTTTTGAAAGCATCGCCCACCGCCGGGCCGAGCAGCTCGGCGGTGAACATCGACTTGGGTGCGGTGCGGCTCATATCTACAGCCTCGATCAGAACAGGGTGCCGCGGATCATCGCGAGATGATCGGCAATGGGGCCGAGCGCGAGGCTCGGCAGGAAGGTGAGACCGCCGACGATCAGGATGATGCCGACCAGCAGCCCCATCCACAGCAGACCGGTCGTCGGGAAGGATCCCGCACCCGCCGGCACATATGTCTTGGCGGCCAGCGAGCCCGCAATCGCCAGCATCGGAATGATGATGAAGAAGCGGCCGATCCACATCGCCACCGCGAGCAGCCCGTCATAATAAGGCGTCGAGGCGGTCAGCCCGGCAAAGGCGGAGCCATTATTGCCGACCGCGCTGCTGAAGGCATAGAGGATCTCCGAAAAGCCATGCGGCCCCTTGTTCAACGGGCCTGCCAGACCAGCCGGCAGCACTGCGCTGAGCGCCGTGAAGCCGAGGATCATCAGCGGCAGAACGGCGATCGCCAGCACCGCGAGCTTGACCTCGCGGGCTTCGATCTTCTTGCCGACATATTCGGGGCTGCGGCCGACCATCAGCCCGGCCACGAACACGGCGAGGATGGCGAACAGCAGGAAGCCGTAGATGCCCGCACCGACGCCGCCGATGACGACCTCGCCCAGCTGGATGTTGATGATCGGGATCATGCCGCCGAGCGCGGTGAAGCTGTCATGCATGGCATTGACGGCGCCGCATGACGCATCGGTGGTGACGACCGCGAACAGGGCCGAGGCGGCTGCGCCGAAGCGCACTTCCTTGCCTTCCATATTCGCCCCGGGAACCCCGAGCGAATGCAGGATCGGATTGCCGGCGGCTTCCTGCCAATACGCGACCGTGACGCCGATCAGGACCATGAAGATCATCGCCGAGAGGATCGCCCAGCCCTGCTTCGTATTGCCCACCGCCTTGCCGAAGCACCAGGTCAGGCCGAAACCGATCGAGAAGATCGACAGCATCTGCAGCAGGTTGGTGAAGGCGCTGGGATTTTCGAACGGATGTGCGCTGTTGGCGTTGAAGAAGCCGCCACCGTTGGTGCCGAGCATCTTGATTGCCTCCTGCGACGCGACCGGGCCGAGCGCGAGCGTCTGCCTGGCGCCTTCGAGCGTGGAGATGTCGACTGAACCCGCCAGCGTCTGCGGCACGCCGCAGGCGAGCAGCACGATCGCATAGACGATGCAGATCGGCAGCAGCAGATACAGCGTGATGCGGGTCGCATCGGCCCAGAAATTGCCGATCGTCGCCATCTGCCGACGCGCAAAGCCACGGAACAGCGCGAAAGCGAGGGCGATGCCGGTCGCCGCCGACAGGAAATTGTGAATGGCAAGGCCGAGCATCTGGCTGAGGTTCGACATGGTCGATTCCCCGGAATAGCTCTGCCAGTTGGTGTTGGTCGCAAAGCTCACCGCGGTATTCGCCGCCAGATGGCCAGGCAGGCCCTGATAATTCAGCGGATTGAGCGGCAGCACAGCCTGCAGTCGCAAGATCGCATAGGTGAACAAGGTCAGCACGATATTGAAGATCAGCATGTGCACGGCGTAGCGGCGCCAGCCCTGCTCGACGGCGGGATCGATTCCCGACAGCCGGTAGAATCCGCGCTCGACAGGCCCGAGCACCGCGTGCAGCGGCGTTCGCCTGCCTTCCATGAGGGCGAACAGGAACATTCCCATCGGCTTGGTGAGCGCGAGGAGGATGCCGATGAAGGCGATGATGAGGATCCAGCCCTGGATGGTCATGGCGTCGGTCCGATCAGAAACGTTCGGGCCGGACGAGCACGGCCACGAGATAGATGAGGAGCCCGCTGGCGGTGATCGCGGCGAGCCAGAGATCGATGGTCATGGCGGCGTCCTCACGCTTCTTCGCACAGGCGGATGTAGAGGAGCGAGGCGGCGAACAGCCCGACCATCACCCCGATCCAGAGCAGATCTTCCATCATGGTGCATCCTTCCGGCGATCGACGTCGCGGCCAACGGACCACGAGAACTCGATCGCGAAGACAGCCATTAAAGCGCACCGGCGTTGAGTTGCGAGACAGGTTGCCTGTCGATCGCATAGGTTTTGCGTAAAAATGCGCCAATCCATCCGTTCCGGCGTGCGGACGCGGCCCGGCGTTCGACGGGATCGGGGCGAGTCCGGCTCAGATGGGATGGTTCCGATGCCCGGTTCGAAACACCTGGGCGCGGGCGCGCGGCCGATTTGGGCTCAGGCGCCCGTGCGGGGATAAACGATGATCGAGAGATAGGAGGTTTCGCCTGGGCCGACCAGTTCCGGGCCGTGCTGCGTATCGCTGTCGAATAGCAACGCGTCGCCGGGGGCCAGCGGATAGGATTTCGCGCCGTGGCGATAGGTGACCGTCCCGCTCAACATATAGATGAACTCCAGCCCGGCATGGGAAAAGGTCGTATGCGGCGTCGCATCATTCTGCAGCGTGATCAGATAGGGTTCGATCACCACATCGCCGCGCAGCAGGTGGCCGAGCAGCTGATAGCCATGGCCGATCTTGGTTCCCCGCCGTTCGATCGAGACGCCTTGCCCGGCCGGCACGTAGGAGCAATCATGCCGCTCCTCGAACGAGGCAAACAGCGACGACAACGATACCTTCAGAACGTTGGATATTGCCTGCAGGGAATGCAGCGACGCGGTGATCGCCCCATTTTCTATCTTGGAAAGCATGCCATTCGACATGCCCGCCGCGCTTGCGAGATCGCTGACCGAAAGATCCTGGCGCCGCCGGATGGCGCGGATTTGATGACCGAGCGCGCGTTCCAGGCTGCGCCCGGTCGCATCGGGCGCCGTCGATCCCGTGTTGAGATCGCCCGGCTCCCCCGGCCCTGTCCCGGCGTCTCGCGCGGCAGGAGGGGCGTCGCGCAGCGGCACGGGCTTCGCTGCTGGGGGTGACGGAGCCGTCGCCGGTTGTCGCTTCGCCATGTCATATCCTCGATGATGCGCTGATCGTGCTTTCGCAGACGCCCATGGGTCGATGCAACTCGCGATTGACGTAGGGCGCATTGAAAACCCGTCAGTGGCGCGCCGCACCATCTTCCCGCGCCGCCCTGCTTCCGCAACGCTATCGCCACTGCCCCGATCATAAGAATTTACGTCGTCTCCGGCCGTCACATATTTGTGAGTGCGTGTTCAGAAACTCTCGACATGATGTCGCGCGCGAAATAGCCTGAGATGACAGCCGCCGCGGCGGCTCCATCGCTGCGTTGGTTTCCAAGGCGATCGCTGGGTGCACGCCACCCATGGCAAGACAATGCCCGGTTAAGGGCTCGAGGAGAGAGAGATGGTAGAAATAAGTGCGATATCCTTGGGCGACGGCGAAAAGCTGGATGCTGCGCTGGAGGCCGCGGATATACGTTCTCTCCTCATGTCATATGTGCATCTCAGCCATGACGAGGATCTGCTCGACAGCTTTGCGCCCCACATGAGCGCGGCGAGCATGGGCGCCCCGTGCAATCCGCCGGCCGAGTTGATCGCCGAACTGCGCCGGAAGATGCGCGCGCTGCTGACCACGCCAGGCGCTGTCGTGTCGACCGACATCGACCGTGCCCTGCTGCAAAAAATCATGTCGACGGGGATGGGGGAGGCGGTTCCCGACGAGTTCATTCCGCTGCTGCTGGAGCAGACCGGGCTGGGGCCGCAGCCGAACCGCGCCGCGCGCCCTGCACGCGCCAGGATTCCGGAAGGCTTCAAGGTGCTGGTGATTGGCGCTGGCCTCTCCGGAATAGCCGCAGCGATCAAGCTGGGCGAAGCGGGATATGACTATCAGATCATAGAGAAAAACCCCGACGTGGGCGGCACATGGTTCAGCGCGCGTTATCCGGGAGCGGGCGTGGATACGCCGAGCCATTTTTATTCTTACTCCTTCGAGCTCAATCGAGACTGGACGACCTACCGCCCCAAGGGCCCGGAGATGCACGCCTATCTCTCGCGCACGGCCGACAAATATGACATCCGGCGCCACACCCGGTTCGAAACGACCGTCGAAAGCCTTCGCTGGCAAGAGGATGAGGGCGTCTGGGACGTCACCATCAAGGACCGGGACGGCGCCGAGGAGGTGTTGCGCGTCAACGCGATCGTCAACGCCCATGGGCCGATCAACCGCTGGGAATGGCCAAAGATCGCCGGCCTGGATGACTTTACGGGCCCCAGGATGCACACCGGCGCCTGGGACGCCAGCATCGACCTGAAGGGCAAGCGTGTCGCGATGATCGGCACGGGCGCCAGCGCGGCGCAATGTGGGCCCGCGATAATGGAGCAGGTCGGGCAGCTGACCATATTCATGCGCTCGGGCCATTGGGTCATGCCGAACGCCCTGTCGAACGCCGACGTGCCCGAGCCCGTCCGTTGGGCGATCCGCCATATACCGCTCTACGCCGAATGGTTTCGTTTCAGCATCTACTGGACGGCATCCGACGGGCTTTATCCCAACCTCATCAAGGATCCGGAATGGCCGGATGCCGAACTGTCCGTTTCGGCGGGGAACGCCGCCCTGCGGCGCTATTGCGTGGCCCACATGGAAGCGAAGTTCAAGGACAGGCCCGATCTGCTCGAAAAACTGACGCCCGACCAGCCGGTCTTCTCCAAGCGGATTGTCATGGACACCAACTGGTTCGACATGTTCCTGCGCGACAACGTCGCGCTGGAAACGACGGCCATCGAGCGGATCACGCCAACGGGTATCCGCACGGTGGACGGCGTCGATCATCCGCTGGACGTCATCATCTTCGCCACCGGCTATAATCTTGCGCGGATGACGGGATCGCTCGAGATCATCGGCCGTGACGGCCGTAATCTGGGCACGGAATGGGGCGAAGACGATCCGGAAGGGTATTTCGGCATCACTGTGCCCGGCTATCCCAATTATTTCCACATGAACGGCCCGAACAGCGGCCCCAATCATGGCGCGGGCATCAACCTGCTGAGCGAGGCGCAGGTGCACTATGTCATCGAATGTCTCGACCATATGGTGGAAACCGGACAGGCGGCCATGGAACCGACGCGAGAGGCTACCGACGCGTTCAACGCCCGCGTCCAGGGCCAGATGCCGAACATGATCTGGACGCATCCCAAGGCGAAGACCTACTACAAGAACAGCAAGGGCAAAATCATCATTTCCTGGCCGTTCCGCCTGCTCGATTACTGGAACGAGAGCCGCGAGCCCAGGCTGGCCGATTATCACTTCCACCCCGCTCGCGTGAAGGAACACGACACCGCAGCCTGAATCATCAGGCCAGAAATCTGACGCCCTTCAAAATGTCGTCATTAAAGCGATTCAAATTACCACACGATGCTCTAATCGGCTTGGTCTTGAAGGCCGGGGCGGCTAGCAAAGTCCGGAACCCGGCCTGCTCTCCACCGTATCGTCGGTGAGCGAGCAGGTGGGCGCGCCGAGATGCAGCTCGATATTGGCGCGGGCTGCATCAAGGCGACGTGCCGTGATCGTGATCTCGGTGAAGGGGCGGCCCGGTCCGTCGTCTCCATCCGGGACGCCCCCAGCGTCACGCGCGAGGTCCAGCCAGAACGTTGTGTGGCGTGGGAGTAAATGCGGAACCCTTACGCCTTGGCCCCGCAGACGTGGCTATAGGGCCACCAGCGGCCTGCCGGCGGCGGCCACGATCATTTTGCAGGCTTCACCGGGGGTGAGCTCCTCAAGCCATTCCTGCAAAAGGTTGTCGATCCAGATGATGGCCGCAGCCAGACGCGTCTCCTGTAGTCTGGAATCGAACCGGTCCTTCATCGAACCGAATTCCTCATCCGTGAACCGGAACAGGATATCCACGACGAATGCGACGATCGTGCAGACGGCCGTCGAGAATAGCGAAGCCTTATACTGAAACAGGAACTCGGTCGGGTCGAGTTGGGGCCCACCCCGGTCGGCATATTCCCGGATGAACGCGGTGAGGACATCATTCCGGAGATCGATATAACCGGCTGGATCGGGCATCATCAGCATGCTGCTGATCGCCTGCGCGATGCTCATCTGTCCCGCGCCGCCCCAGTCCAGCAATCCCGCCTGCAGCCGTCCCGCCTCGTCCCGCCAGAACCAGGCATTGTCGGGGTTGAGATTGGGATGGCACAGCCCGGTATAATCGATATCCCGGTGCAGGTAGGCGATCACCGCATCCTTATTTTCCAGCCCGAACAAAATATCTTCGCGCCAGCGCGCCAGAAACTGGGGACTTGTCGCTGCCGCCGGAAAAAGCTGCGGGGCCACCCGACCGATAAAATCGATCAGGCGATCAACATTGGCTTCGGCGGCCGGAATGGGCGTGAAATCGCGCGCGGCCCGGGCAAAGGGGAAGATATCTTCTACCTCGGGGCCCAGCGCGCCGCTTTTGTGCGCCGCCACCACGCCGGCCAGCGACCGGGCCAGCACCATATAATGTTCATGGGCCTCGGGCATCAACTGGTCCGCGCCCTTCACGTAGGCCCGCTCGATGGGCGCCACGCCGAAGGAAATGCGCTCGGTAATCAGAATGTAATTGAGTGTTTGAGTGGAAAAATCGCCATAATAATATTTCGCGGCTTTGACGGGCAACGCGTTGCGTCGCGTCAGCCGCTGCATCTCCACCTCTCCGTGGGCCATGGGCGCCAGAGCGTGCTTATATTCCACCCCGCGATCCGGTGGGAATTTTACAAATAGTTCGGTGTGAAGATCCTGTTCGGGCCGCTCATAGGCAATGGTTATGAACGCGCTCTCCGACGCACCGGAGAGCGAGAGTGGCTTCAGGCTAATGATCTCCATCACCGCATTGTCGTGCGCGATGGAACCGGCTGCCCTGAACGCTTTTGTCAGAAAATCCGCGCCAAACTGGCGAAACAGATCGAGGGTGAATGGAAATTCAAGTCCATAATGATCGCCAGGGGCAAGCTCCAGATGCCGCCTCTCGAAAAGATCGAGTTCCCGCCAGAACGAGACCACGGGTTCGGCGGGTTCGAGACGGTCGGCATCGATCCAGCCCGATGGCACACTGATCCGCACGGCGGATCCCCATTCGGGACGTATCTCCGCAATAACGACAGTCGCGCCGTGCGGAAGCGCTGCCCTCGCAGATCCGCCGAAAAGAGGATTGCCGCCGACCTGCGCTCCGTCGGACGACATGACCCTGCAACGGTCCCCCGGTTTCAATGTTCGATCATTTGGCGGCATGTTGTTCCTCTGCGCATGAGGCGGTCAGATCGATCGGGTTCGCGGGCCCGACGATCGGTCGCCATGCGTCCGGAGTTTCAGTCATCGGCGGCGATAACCGCGTCGTCCGTCGGCCGCAACTATTTTTGAACACATGTTTGGAAAACCGTTTGGAAATGATGATTGAAGGTTGGTAAGAGGTCGGAATGGCCGGCCATGGGCCACTATATAAGGGACGGCAGGCAATGGGGCAGGCGATCGATCGAAGCCGCAAACGGGTTGGCCGCCCCCGTCTTCTTACGACCGAGCGCGTGCTGGATGCGGCGCTGGAATTGGGACTGGACGGCTTGACGATGCGCGCGCTGGCCCGGCAGCTGGGGGTGAGCATCGGCATCCTGTATGGCTATGTATCCGATCGCGAGGAATTGATTCAGCTAGCGGCCGCGCGGGCAATACAAGATCATGCCTATCCTGATGACGTCGGACAAAATTGGTCCGTTTACGCGGCCCAGCATGTCGTCGCCTGGATCAAATTTTTCACCGGCCCCGGCGATTTTTTCCTGCGCTACGTGCTGGGCAAATCGGGGCCCGCCGTCGAGATCGATCTTGCCCGGGAGTGGATTGACGCCCTGTGCGCCCGCGGCTTCTCCATCCGCCAGGCACTCACGCTCCAACGACAGATGGGCGACATCGTGCTGGGCGCGCTTGCCCGGCGGCTCCACTATCGTTCGACCAGCGAGCGGGGGGACCCTCTCCTGAGAGCGCTGGCCGCGCGCGATCGGCCGGACGATTTCGAGCTCGAGACCCATTTGCGGGAGGCGCAGCGGCCGGTGTGGGTCGAGACGTTACAGGTTCTTTTTCGGGCAACGTCCGCAGACCTGAACCTGGCATTTGATGAAGCGGAAGTCGGTCAGGTGCTGGAGATCGCTCTGCACGCCTGGTCGCGGCCGGATGGCGTCCGGCCATAAGCAGATGCCACTTAGCGGCTGTGGGACTTTCCCGTCGTTCGCATGCGACATGACCAACGCCAGCTCTTGTCAGAAGCTGCGTTCAACGTTCGGCGACCGGCATTCCAGAAAGACAGAACTGGCCGAGTCCAGAATGGCGGCTTGGCAAAGCCGACTCAGGAAAGCCGTCATAGCCGCTGGAGAACCTGCTCAGCGGCAGGCGACCATTTCTGATCGTTCCGCAGACCGACCTCCGTGGATGGCTCCCGCGTTACAAGTGTAAGTAATCTCACCTTCTATCGGATCCGGTCGTCTGTTGCCCTGTTGGACTGCTGGCTCTGCCGCCTTTTCGATTACAAGCAAATGATCAGACGGTGAAATCGATCTCAATGGCTTCGATCAGCGGCGCCAGCCAGCTCAGTAGCGCCTGATGTTCCGGCGCGCCGCTATAGGCTTCGAACGCTGCCTGATCAGTGAACTTCATAACGCCGCCCAGCGCATAGTCGCCGCCGCGCGGGGATTGATTCACCCCCAATGCGGTTTCGATCAGTCCGGCGATCCGCCCCTGGAAAGCCTGAATGTCGGCTAGGGCGCGATCCTTCTGCGCCTGCGACGTTTGAGGCTTCCAACGAAAGGCGAACATATGAATGAACATGAAGGTCAGTTCCTCTTTTCAGGCAGAGCGAAGACGGCGGAACTTCG
>Ga0105248_10009730_pt1 | contig 10589 bp, 7 predicted proteins | sample KBSS34metaG_FD_81524 | JGI IMG/M metagenome (GOLD analysis project Ga0105248, IMG submission 81524) | Switchgrass rhizosphere microbial communities from Kellogg Biological Station, Michigan, USA - KBS S3-4 metaG | ecosystem: Host-associated > Plants > Roots > Rhizosphere > Soil | place... | reverse complement strand
TAACCCATCAGCGCCCACTGTCAGGTTAGGTCCGGCCGACACTCGGCGGTAGGCCGATTGACCCGACCGCCACTATGCCGCAATGCAGCAACAAGCTGCATTGCCCCACAGAATTACACCGGCGAGTCCAAGGCAGTGACCATGGCTTATCGTGTGACCAGCACGGGAAGTACGCCCGCCGGAACGTTCTATTTGTATGGATACTCGCTTGCCATCGATCACACGAAGACGGTCAAGAGTCTGACCTTGCCTGGCAACCGAAAGGTCGTGGTTTTGGCGGCGACGTTGTTGCCGTAGTTGGCTAAGCTGGGTGTGCGCGAGGCCAGACCAGAGGTCAGGCGAGCGTATGCGCGCTGATCGGCAGCCGTCTCAACCGCTTGCCCGTTGCCGCGAAGATGGCATTACAAACCGCCGGCGCAACCGGCGGCACACCCGTCTCGCCAATGCCGCCCGGCGGCGCATCGCTCGGTATGATATGGATGTCGATCTCAGGCGTCTCGTTCAAGCGCAGTACCCGGTAATCGTTGAAGTTGCGCTGTTGAACGCGCCCGTTTCGCAGTGTGATGTCCCCCCAAAGCGCCGCGGACAGGCCGTAGATGATTCCGCTCTCCAGCTGCGACTCCACGATGCGCGGATTAACCGTCTGCCCGCAATCGATGACACAAGTGATTTTGTGAATCTTCAGCCGGCCGCCCTCAACTGACACCTCCGCAACCTGAGCGATGTGCGACGTGTAGCCTTCCATAAAGGCGATTCCCTGATAGCGGCCCTTCGGGGCATGCCCCCATCCCGAGCGCTCGGCAACCAACTTCAGCACCTGCGTATGACGCGGTTTACCGGCCAGATGCTGCAGGCGAAAATCGAGAGGATTCCTGGAGACAGCCCCCGCCAGCTCGTCAATGGAGGTCTCGATTGCGAAGCAATTCGGCGCATGGCTCACCGACCGCAGATAGCCCACGTCAAACCCGATCTCCTGGCGCGTATACCTCAAGTCAAAGTTAGGCACCGCATAGGGAAAGTTCTGCACATACTCGATCACCGAATCGAAAGGATTCTTATTGGTCGGATCGAATCTCGAAGTGATCGAGGGACTGGTGACATGCAGCGCCCACACGAGGAGCTGACCCTTCTCGTCCAGGCCAGCAGAAACTTCCTCACGCGCGGGCGGGCGGAACATGTCGTGAGTCATGTCGTCTTCGCGGGTCCAGATCAGCTTTACGGGCACGCCGACCGCTTTCGACGCCTCGACTGCCGCTGGCACGAAGTCCACTTCCAGCCGGCGACCGAATCCGCCGCCGAGGAGGGTGGTATGAATGTTGACTTGATCCGGCTTCAATCCCGCAGCCTCGGCCGCAGCCGATTGCGCCATCTGTTGCACCTGGGTACCCACATACACATCGCACCGGTCCGGCTTGACGTCGGCCGTGCAATTCATGGGTTCCATGGTCGCATGTGCAACGAGCGGCACCTCATAGACGGCTGACAGGCTTTTGTTCGCTTTCTTGAGAGCGTCGGCCGCATTGCCCGTTTTTAGAGAGGCAGAAACTTCGTCCCTGCTGAGCGCTGAAGCGCCGGGCTTCGCCGCGGCAGCCTTGTCGAGTAGCGACCAGATCGCCGCGTTGTCGAGCTTCGCATTCGGACCCGCATCCCAGTTGATACGCAAAGCGTCGCGGGCCTTCCTAGCCTGCCAGAAGTGGTCCGCAACGACCACAACTCCGCTCGCGGTGGGCAGCACCCGCCGAATGCCGGGCATTGCCGCTGCCGCGGTCGAGTCAACCGAGGCGGCCTTGCCACCCAACGTGGGGCTGAGCGCGATCACGGCATACAGCATGCCGGGAAGTCTGACGTCCAGGCCGAATTCCGCGCTGCCATCAACCTTATCCGGCGTGTCGAGCCGCGGGAGCGGTTTGCCGATCAGGCGAAAATGAGCCGCGTCCTTGAGTACCACGTCCTTCGGAACCGCGATTTTCGCGGCTGCCTCGGCAAGTTGGCCATAGCTCGCCGACTTGCCCTGCGCGCTCACAACCTTGCCGTTGATCGCGTGGCATTCCGAGGGATTCACGTGCCACATCTGCGCGGCCGCGGCGATCAACATCAAGCGTGCCTGTGCCCCGGCCTTGCGCAACTTCTCCCATGCATCCGGAATACTGTTGCTGGTGCCGGTGACCTGACCTCCATTGAGAGCATTCACGTACGCCTCACCAACCGGCGCCGCAACGATCTTTACCCTCGACAGATCGACCTCGAGCTCCTCCGCCAACAGAGTTGGCAATGCGGTGTACACCCCCTGACCCATTTCCGAGCGATCAACCACAATGGTGATGGAATCATCGGCGCCGATCCGCAGCCAGGCATTCAACTGGCCGCCACGCGCTTCTGCCGCCGCGCGTGGACCTCCCGCGCTGAGGGGCAGCGCCAACGTGAGCACGAGACCACCGCCCACCAAAGCCGTGCGTTGGAGGAAAACTCGACGCCCGAAGTCGACCTCAAGCGGCGAATCGGTTACTGGGCCGCCCATGATGACTTCACACGGGGTATCAGTTACTCGGCCGCTCACGACGACTTCTCGCGCAAGAGCTCGGCCGCCCTATGAACGGCCTTGCGGATACGAACGTAGGTGCCACACCGGCAGATGTTTCCGGAGAGGGCGGCATCGATGTCGGCGTCGCTTGGCGAAGGATTGGTTTTGAGCAACGCCGCCGCCGACATGAGTTGTCCCGATTGGCAATAGCCGCATTGAGGCACGTCAGATTCAATCCACGCGCGTTGAACAGCATGGCTCCTCTCCTTCGACAGGCCCTCGATGGTGGTGATGCTCTTCCCTTCGACGGCCTTCAGAGGCAGCACACACGATCGGACCGCGATGCCATCGACGTGCACTGTACAGGCGCCGCAAAGGGCCATGCCGCACCCATACTTCGTGCCAGTCAGCGATAGATGGTCACGCAGCACCCAGAGGAGTGGCGTGTCCGCATCCGCGTCGATGTTCTGCGTGGTCCCGTTGACGGTGAGGGTGACCATGTGCCAGGCACCTTGCTACTGAGCGTTGCCTGATGCTACGCGATTTAGGGAGCCTAGTCGCCAGCTCCCTTGCCCTTGCGCCTGCGCGGTTTCGCCCCCTGCGGTCCGGTCTTGGGCGAGGGGTCGAGCTCGATACCAAAGACGCCCGCGAGTGCGTCATCTGCGATGATCTTGCGCCCTGAACCTTTGCGAGTCACGTCGAAGTCGGCCGCCTGCGCGATGAGATCGGCATGGTTGGTATTGCGCAACGCGAAGAGCAGCTCCGGCTCGTGATCCAATCGCGCACCCACTCCGTACATCACCGCCGCGACGTGCTTGCACATCGTCGCCGAGTCCGGGCATGAGCAATCCATCTGAATCTCAGAGGGCTTCGGGAACAGGCCACTGTCAGGATGAGTGATGACGCGCATCACGGCTTCGGACAGCCGTCCCTCCAGAAGCTCGATGAGCGAGCCTACCTGCCCGGCGCATTGGGTCTTGATGCGGCTCCAATGGCCTCGAGCCAGGGGCTTGATCGCGATCTGCACGCTATAGACCTCCGAGCCGCACACGAGCCCCGCGATCTGTCCGGAGCTGACTTTGAGATCGATGACGGCACGATGGCGAACGTAGCTGCGGCCGCGAGGCAGGCGGTATTCAAAATCCCGGTACGACTCGAGATTCTCGCACCAGGCCTTGCCCCAGAAGCTGCTGGCGATGGTCCGCCCTTCAATCACGACAGGCGCCAACTTTTCGCCGCTTTTGGCCAACCGTTGGCTTTCGCGAGCGGCATTGCGACGCTGCTCCTGAATATTCGGCCTACGGACTGATTCCCACCAACTCATGCTCGTCTTCCAATCACGCGTCGCACGCCTTGTGAATATCGAGGGCAACAGTGCGCAGCAGGTCAGCGTCATTCATTTCCGTCAACAATTGCTCACCACCTTGGTCGAGCAGATCGCGGGCCAGGCCGGACTTCCCCTCGATGAGCGCATCGATTTTCTCTTCAACCGTACCACGGCATACGAACTTGTGGACGAGCACATTGCGCTTCTGTCCTATGCGGAAGGCGCGGTCGGTTGCCTGATTCTCCACCGCCGGATTCCACCATCGGTCGAAGTGAATGACATGCGAGGCCGCTGTCAGGTTCAACCCGGTGCCGCCGGCCTTGAGGGACAGAACGAAGAACGGCGGCCCGTCCTCGCGCTGGAAATCGTCTACTAGAGCGCGGCGCTTTGAGACAGCTGTGCCGCCATGCAGCACGAGCCCCGGGCGGCCGAATGCTTCGCTGAGACGTTGCGCAAGTGGCTCGGTAATCTCGCGGAACTGAGTAAAGACGAGCACTCGCTCCTGCCGCTCCGCCAATTCCTCGCACAGCGTACTTAGACGCTCGAATTTGCCACTGCGGCCTTCCGTGTATCCGCCTTGCCCTTCCCACTGCGCGGGATGATTGCAAATCTGTTTCAGCTGCATCAGATAACCCAACACCATGCCGCGGCGTTGAATGCCTTCGGCCTGCTCGAGCTTTTTTGTGAGCTCCTGCACGCGCTGTTCGTAGAGTGCCGCCTGCTCTCGCGTGAGGCCGCAGAATGCTTTCACCTCCGTCTTCTCAGGCAAGTCCGCAATGACTCGCTTGTCGGTCTTCAGACGGCGCAGAATGTACGGCTGCACGAGCCGACGCAAAGGCGCATAGGGTTGATCGCTACGGTCGGCAAGGTTCTTGGTCGTCCGAGCGAATGCCCGGGCGTCGCCGAGAAGACCCGGATTCAGAAAATCGAACAACGACCACAGGTCCGACAACCGGTTTTCCACCGGCGTCCCGGTCAGTGCGATGCGAGCCGCTGCAGAGAGTTGCTTGACCGCGCGTGCCTGCTGACTTCCTGCATTCTTGATCGCTTGCGCCTCATCCAGCACCAACAGCCGCCACCGCCTGCCGCGTAGTGCCGGCGTTCGCGTAACTACTCCGTATGTCGTGATGACCAGATCGATTCCCGCCAGCGCATCATCCAACGTACGCTCGTCGCTCAGGTCAATGGACGTTTCGGAAGGATGCGCGACAAATAGCGAAAGCGCTGGTGAGAATCGCTCGAGCTCTGACTTCCAGTTACTGATGAGAGAAGCGGGCGCCACGATCAGACTCGGTGCACGCAATCCAACGTCTCGATCCGTGTGTGATCGCGCACCTGCAGAATCCTTCCCGCCACGTGCGTCGCTCGAGCGTAGATGCAGCAGCAGCGCGAGTACTTGGATCGTCTTTCCGAGGCCCATGTCATCTGCGAGACAGGCACCGAGACCGAGACTCGTGAGCAACGCCAACCATTTGACGCCGGCCATTTGATACGGCCGCAGGGTCGCGCGCAGACCCTGTGCCACGATGTCACTCTCAGCTTCCGGATTGCGGATGCGAGCTAACAAGTCGCGTAGCCAGTCCCCTGGCTCAACTCCGCTCCATTCCCTCACGGGTACCGGAGCCTCGCTGATCGTATCGTTTGTTCTGCCTGCTCCCGCAAGCAAGCGCATTCCCTCGAAGAACGAAATCCCACCCGAGCGGGCCTGCGTTTCGACACTCTTCCAGTGGGCCAGTGCGGCCGCGAGCCTCTCACCGTCGGCTTCGACCCAGTGCCCCCGGAGCCGAACCAGGCCGCCAGTCGAGGAGAGAAGCTCACGCTTCTCGGATTCCGTCAACGTTTCGCCATCGAGGGTCAAGGACATGGAGAAATCGAGCAGCGAATTGGCGCCCAGGGAAGTGACCTGCTGACCGCCCACCTTGATGCTGACCTGCGGGCGCGGTGGCCGATCCGCTCTCCACCAGTTGGGAATCCGCACGATTAGACCGCTGGTCTCCAGTGTTGGAACATCGCGCAGAAATCGATGCGCCTCAGCTGGTGTCCACGCGAGCGCCTGATAGATGTCACCGTCCTCGACGAGATCCTGCACCCACGCCAAACGCTCGGATGCATCGCGAATAGGCGTGAGCAGCGCAACGAGTTGCTTGCGATTCGACGTGCCCGCGTACTCCTGCAGAGCACGCGCCAGTGGCAGATGCTTAGCCTCGCCGCGCTCGGATAAACCGCTTGCGTAAGTGGCGAGAAACGCGAACGGATGCTCCTCATCCCGCTTGTTCTCCGCGAGATGGAACGTGACCCGACCCACGAGCCGCCACAGGGGATTTTTCTCGTGCAGATAGGCCCGCACGCCTTTCCCATGAGCACTCACCTCGACGCGCACCCGGGCATCCAACTCAACCCACGCCGACCTCAAAGCTCCCGCGTCCAGATACTCCAGACCGCGCATAGGCGGAGCTTCGAGCACCAGCGCCGACAGCTCTTCGTCTCCCGGTGGTAAAACCAACTCAGTCTCTTGCGATATATCCGGCTCACCTAGGTGGCAAAGCTGGGTGAAGTACCGCTGTGCAAAATCGCGCGCGAAAGCGAGTGTTGGCCCCAACGCAGTCCTGATCTCGATGGCCGCGAGGTGCAGCAGGCCTGCTCCCTCACCGTCATTGAAGGCGCGCTCAATTCGCGCGGCCGTTGCGGGAGGCAGTGGAGCCGAGCCCTTATCGGGGCACATCTCAACCCGCAGCTTGTGATGAGATGTGACGTATAGCTCTGGCGTCATGTCGAAGCAGCTCCTAACCAAATGTCGGCAAGCTGCCGTCCTCTTTCATCAGCGCTTTTTTCGACCAAGCACGACGAGCACGAGTCCGGCACCGAGCGCTGTACCACCTATCCATCCCGGCACGGTGTGCCTCTGCTGCATTTTCGCCTCGAGAGCGCCCAACTTGAGGACGCTTTCTTCACGCGAGTAGCTCGGCTGTCTGATGATAATGAAGAGCCCGGCTGCAATCAGAATTGCGCCCGCAATCTGCAGAAAGCGCATGGAATCTCCCCGTCGGAACTGGAACCGACGGCTATTATGACCGGGTGGACCGTCGGCGTTCCAGCGACCGCCGCGCTACTTCGCTCCCAACACCCGACCGTTGACGACAGCGGCGACAGTGCGTGCCGTGGCCCTGCATTGCGCAACGAGTCCGTCCAATTGGGTCATGGCATCAGCGGCCATGGTGGGCGCCGATCTTGGCGGCGGTTTGAGCCCACATGAAGCTGCCTCATAGCCGATCGAGTATAAGCGTATATATCCGATCGGATATAAGCACAAATATAGTCGAGCGGATATAGACAGGCTGACCACCCCAAAACCGAGGAGGGGTCAAGCTGCGGCTAGCTGCCGCAGGGCACGCTCAAAGACCTCAACAGGCTGCCCTCCCTGAATGAGATATTTGTCATTCAGTATCACCGCGGGCACCGCGTGAATGCCACTCCGCAGATACAACTGCTCTCGCGCACGCACCTCCTCAGCAAACTCATCCGACCCCAGGATCTGACGAGCACGGTCCCGATCGAGACCAACCCGGGCGGCGACATCTTCAAGGACCTGTCGGTCGCTGGGATTGCGGCCCTCGGTGAAGTAAGCGGCGAACAGAGCCTCTTTGAGTGCTTTCTGTTTACCGCTGCCCTCTGCCCAGTGCAGCAGTCGGTGTGCGTCGAACGTGTTATAGATGCGATCGCGTTTGCCCATGTCGAATACAAAGCCGAGCTCAGCCCCACGAGCGCGGATCATTTCCTGGCTGCGTGCAAGCTGCTCAGCGGTCGAGCCGTACTTCTCGGTGATGTGCTCGGCGATATCCTGTCCTTCGGAACCCATTTGCGGGTTGAGCTCAAAGGGCTGGAAATGGAAGTCGGCCGTGACCTCGTCCCCGAGCTGGGCCAGGGCGGCTTCCAGTGATCTGAGGCCGATCACGCACCAGGGGCACGAGACATCCGATACAAAGTCGATTTTGACTTGGCGAGGCATAGGTTGCCTGCGTGGGGGCGGGGAGGCGACTTTACAAGCCAGGCTATGCCGATGCCTGCAGCACTTCCCGTGATCCTCTTGGCGTCGGGCGACTACAATACAGTCTGCCGGCGCCGGACTTCGGTCCGTCCTACTATGGCAAAGAAGCCATTACGAGATGGACAAATTCGACCGCATCTTTCGTTTACACGCGATTCTCGCCAGCCGGCGAACACCGATCTCGCTCGATGAATTGAAGCGCAAATTGGATTGTTCGAAGGCCACCGTTCACCGCACCATCAACGCACTCAAGGATTACCTGGCCGCTCCGATCGTGTTCGACTCCGAGCGCCAGGGTTACCGATACACCGCAGACGCGAAAGCTCCGGAGTTTGAGCTACCCGGTTTGTGGTTCACACCCGCAGAGCTGCAGGCGCTCACGCTGATGCAGCGCCTTCTGCAAGAGGCCGGCCGCGGTCTCCTCGAGGAGCACATAGGAGCCCTGACCAACCGCATCAATGAGCTCACAAGTCACAAGCGCCTCAATCTCAACGAATCGGCCCGGCGACTAAAGTTTCCCGCCCTCGCTGCGAGGCCCGCAGGCACCGCGTTCCAGATCGCAATCTCCGCAACCCTGGAACGCAAGAAACTCAAAATGCGCTACCACGCACGAGGGACCGATGAGCACACGGTCCGCACGATCTCTCCTCAACGAGTGATCCACTACCGCGAGAGCTGGTACCTGGATGCCTGGGACGAGGACAAGCAGGCGCTTCGCAGCTTTTCCATTGACCGTATCCGTGAACTGACCGCCCTCGATGAGCACGCGACCGACATTTCTGAAGGTGAGTTGGACAAACACTACGCCAGCTCCTACGGCATTTTCAGTGGCGAGGCGGACAAAATCGCCATCCTCCACTTCACAGCAGAGCGGGCTCGCTGGGTGGCCGATGAACAATGGCATCCGCAACAACAGGGCGGATATCTGGCCAACGGTACCTACGAGCTTCGCATTCCTTACAGTGATCCGCGCGAGCTGATCATGGACATCCTGCGCCACGCGGCCCATGTCAAAGTCATTGCCCCGGAATCCCTTCGCAGGGAAGTTCACGATCAACTAGCGGCGGCATTGGCCCAATATCAGGACCCCGGGGCGCTGAGTACCTGACCGCCAATCGCCTCTGGACATAATCACCGCGGGGTCCACCTTGCGAACCTTTCCAAGCGCCACTCCCTGATTCGGTACGGTTTTCCGGCAAGTCCAGTCTCACGTTTTGAGACTGACAGGGTCCAAGCTAGTCAACGCTAGAAGCAACCAGTCCCCGACTGACGGAGAGGCCATGCTCGAACTCACCCTCGCGGTATTGACCGCCAGCGTTCTCGGTTTTGCCCTGGCATGGCTCATACGGACCACTCGATCACGCGCCACGGAAGCGGCCGCGAGCGCGCAGATCCAGGGTCTGCAGCTGCGGCTCGAGCAGACTTCCAAGGACTTCGACGAATTGAAGTCGGCCCATATCGAGCTGCGTCGTCAGCACTTGGATGAATCCACGGCCCGTGCCAGTGCCGAGGCCGTCACACGGCAGATCCCAGGGCTGGTCAGTAAACTCGAGGACTGCAATCAAGAGATCAGTGCCCAAAAGGCACGGGTAGCAACACTCGAGTTGGAGCTCACCAATGAGCGAACATCCCTGAAAAACGAGCGGGAGCTTCTCGAACGAACACGCGCGACGTTGTCCGACTCCTTCAAGGCGCTGTCCGCCGATGCGCTCAAGAGCAACAACCAGGCATTCATTGATCTAGCCAAGTCCACCCTCGAAACCTTCCAGGAGGGTGCGCGAGCGGAGCTTACTGCGCGGCAGACCGCAGTGCATCAGCTGGTCCAACCGATCAGAGAGTCGCTGTCGAAAGTGGACAACAAGCTCGGTGAAATGGAGAGCCAGCGAGTTGCAGCCTATGCGGCCCTGAACGAGCAGCTGAAAGGATTGGTGGAAACACACCTGCCGGTCCTGCGCACTGAGACGGCAAACCTGGTCAAGGCACTGCGGCAGCCGACCGTCCGCGGTCGTTATGGCGAGGTGCAACTCAAGCGCGTCGTCGAGATGGCCGGCATGCTCGATCACTGCGACTTCGTCGAGCAGGAGAATCGGCAGACCGACGACGGACGCCTGCGTCCAGACCTCATCGTCAAACTTCCCGGCGGCCGCAATATCGTAATCGATGCAAAGACACCTCTTTCGGCATACCTCGAGGCCCTCGAGACTGCCGATGAGAGTACCCAGCGCCTGCTGACAGCCCAACATGCACAGCAGTGCCGCAGTCACGTCGCCGCCCTGGGCCGAAAGGCCTACTGGGAACAATTCGCGCCCACGCCCGAATTCGTCGTGATGTTTATTCCAGGCGAAGTGTTCTTCAGCGCAGCCCTCCAGGAAGACCCGACATTGCTGGAATGCGGAGTGAACGAAAAGGTCATCCTGGCCACACCAACCACCCTGATCGCACTCCTGCGCGCCGTCCACTACGGATGGCGCCAGGAAAAGCTCGCCCAAAACGCCGAAGAGGTGGCGAAACTCGGCAAGGAGCTGTACGACCGAATCCGTACCCTGAGCGGACATTGGAGCGAGGTTGGCGACAGATTGGGCAAAGCCGTCGAAGCCTACAACCGCTCCACCAGCACCCTCGAGTCACGCGTGATCGTTTCGACCCGCCGCTTCAAGGACCTCAAGGTAGGCGCCTGCGACAGCGAAATCGTTCCC
>Ga0105248_10009729_pt1 | contig 10589 bp, 9 predicted proteins | sample KBSS34metaG_FD_81524 | JGI IMG/M metagenome (GOLD analysis project Ga0105248, IMG submission 81524) | Switchgrass rhizosphere microbial communities from Kellogg Biological Station, Michigan, USA - KBS S3-4 metaG | ecosystem: Host-associated > Plants > Roots > Rhizosphere > Soil | place... | reverse complement strand
GGGCTTCCGGCGGCCGAGCGGCGTGAGGTATCAAGCCGGCTCCTGAAGGTGGTTGGGCTGTCCGACTTCGCCGAACGCTTTCCGCATCAGCTTTCGGGCGGAATGAAGCAGCGTGTGTCGATCGCGCGGGCGCTCGCGGTCGATCCGTCGCTGCTTCTGATGGACGAGCCGTTCGGGGCGCTCGATGCACAGACCCGTCAGTTGCTGCAGGACGAACTGCTGCACATCTGGCGACAATATCGCAAGACGGTGGTCTTTGTAACGCACTCGATCGAGGAGGCGATCTATCTGTCGGACCGCATCGTCGTGATGACGGCGCGTCCTGGCCGCGTCAAGCAGGTCGTGATGATACCGGAAGCGCGTCCACGCGAGATGGCGAGCATCGATATGAACCAGCGTCAACGCGTGGTGCGGGCGGTGCTGGGTGAGGAGATCGCGCGCGCAGCCGCCCTCGAAGAAGCCGACCTGATGGCGGGAGCCTGATCATGGCGGATGTGTCCTATTCGAAGAATGTCGTCGAGGAACGTGCTGCTTCAGAAGCCGCAGTCAGATCGTCACGGCGATGGATGCCCAGCCGCGAACGTTGGCTTGGCATCGGGACTATCGTTGCGTTCATTGCCATTTGGGAGATCGTGTATCGGCTCGGGCTGATGCCAACCTGGGCTTTCCCGTCGCCATGGAAAGTGGTTCTCGCCTTTCAGGAGTTGATTGCGAACGGCAAGCTCTTCACGAATACGGCGGCCAGCGTCGGCCGTCAGATCACCGGCGTGTTTCTCGCCGCGCTGGTCGGCATCCCGGCGGGCCTTGCGCTCGGCGCATCGCCAACTGCGCGCGCTGCATTCCTGCCGCTCTGCCGGCTGCTGTATCCGATCCCCGGCATTGCCTGGATTCCGCTAGCGATCCTGTGGTTCGGCGTTGGGTTCACCTCGACCGTGTTCGTGATCTTCTTCTCCGGAATCTGGTCGATCATGTTCAACACCATGACCGGCGTGCAGACCCTCTCCGGGCAATACACCGACGTGGCCAAGGTCTATCTCGCATCCCGCAGCCTCTACACCCGCCGTATCCTGATTCCAGGCTCGCTGCCCTACATCATCACCGGCATGCGGCTGACCTACGGCGTCGGCTGGCGGGTCATCGTCGGCGCGGAGATGATTTCGTCGATCACCGGCCTCGGCTTTCTCATCGACGACGCTCGCTGGCAGTTGCGTCCCGACATCATGATCTGCGGCATGATCACGATCGCGATGATCGGTTGGGTGTCGGAGAATTGGTTCTTCGATTGGGTGGAAGAGAAGACCATTGTGCGTTGGGGCATGCGTACCGCCTGATCCAGATCATCATCCAGACATCGTCAGAACGCTCGCGATAATGGGCCACAACGGGAAGGAACCGCCATGACTGTGGGCGAGAAGAAGCTCATCGACGCTGAAGTTGTCGACACCCATCCACACTACGAGCCTTACGGCTGGCATCATTGGCCGGATTTCCCTTGGCAGTCCTATCAATACCGTCGTGCCCTGGGCGAGACGCAGGAGGGCGGGGGAACGGTGTCCGAGAGCTTCCTCGCCGCGAGCAGGATGATCCCGGGCGATTACGACAGCTGGCACAAGGAATGGATGGTCGTCGCCGACAATAATATGCGGCGCGGCGAGGCCGAGGAGGCCAGGGGCCATATCCAGACCGCCATGAATTGCTATCTGCGCGCGGCCGATATGTACCGCTCGGCCGAATTCTGGCTCGAGCCGCATGATCCACGGCGGATGCCGACATTCGACAAATGCGAGAAGGCCACCCGCAGCTTTCTGCGCTGGACGTGCCCGCAGGGTGAGGCCGTCGAAGTGCCCTATGAAGCGGGCAAGCCGATGGCCGGCTATTTCATTCGCTCACCCTTCGGCCGCGGCAAGCAGCCGGTTTTGATCTCCTTCGGCGGGCTCGATTCATTCAAGGACGAGCTGTGGTTCATGACCGGACGCGGTGCCCTGCAGCGCGGTCTTTCCGTCCTGCTGATGGATGGGCCCGGGCAGGGCGCGACCTTGCGCCGGCACGGCCTCGTCACGCGGTTCGACTACGAGGTGCCCGTCGGCAAGTGCATTGATTGGCTTGCCACCCGCAGCGACGTCGACATGAGCCGGATCGCTGTGTCGGGCTCGTCGCTCGGCGGCTATTACGCCGCACGCGCCGGCGCCATGGAGCCGCGCCTGGCGGCGGCGATTTCGCATGGCGGCGTACTCAGCCTCTATGACCGGTACAAGGACCGGCCCGAGGATCATGGTCTGGCCAGCCACATGAAATGGGTGTTCGGCGCGGACTCGATGAAGGGCGTCGCGGAGAAGACCAGGCCGTTCGACATGCGTGGCGTGTTCGAGAACATGAAATGCCCTTACCTGATCCTGCATGGCGGACATGACGTGCTCGGTGTCCAGGCAGCCCGCGAAGGCTATGAATACGCCAGAAAGGCCGGTGTCGATGTCACCTTCATCCTTGTCGAAGCGGATATGACGGGGGCCGAGCACTGTCAGCACGACAACCCAACGCTCGGGCAGGAGCTGATGATTGATTGGCTCGCCGACAAGTTCGGCATCGACCAGCGAAAGCTGTGAAGGGCGAGGTGTGCGCCCGCAAAAAGAGAAAATCATGCAGAAACACCCCGTCGCGATCGCGATGCTCGTCATCCAAAAACACCCGCAGGAGATCCTAAATGGCACAGAATGATCGCACAGCGCTCTCGACTTTCGCCGCCGCCGAGAAAGCCAGCGTGATGCCCGGCGGTGGCGTGGTGCCATTACGGCTGCCCGCCGGCGCCTTGAGCTATCTCGACCGCAACCAGTACATCTCCAACATGGAGATTGTCGCGTATTTCCCGGGTTTCAATCTGAATATCTTCGGGGACGAGCATTCCTGCATGTGGGCGAAAGGGAAGCGCCGCATGATCGCTTTTCAAGGCGGTTGGATGGATATCACCGAGCCCACCAAAGCGACGGTCGTCAAAGAGGACGGCCTCGGCACGTTTCAGAGCTGCGTGTACAACAAGCAGCTGAAGAAGTGGATTCGGGTCGTCTCGTACCAGATGCCGCTGACGCCGGGAACGCAGCAATATCCGCGCGGCAAATATCACGAGGAATACCGGAAGAAGTCGATCGACGATCCCGGCTTTCGCGGCATCAAGACCTACGATGTGACAAATCCTGAAAAGACCGAACTGCTCAACGAGTTCGAGACGGGCAGGACCGGCTTTGGCGTTCACTGTCCCTTCTACGATGGCGGCCAGTACGGCTATCTCGCCTGCGGCTGGGACGACCAGCTGCGCATGGAGAGCTCCGAGCGCGTCTACAGCAACGGCTTGATGATTGTCGACATGTCCGATCCCGCCAAGGTGAAGGAAGTGTCGAGATGGTGGGTTCCCGGCCAGAGGCTGGACGAAGAAGAGCTCTATCGCACAACCTATCCGTTCGCCGGCGATCAATGCTCATGGACCGGTAACCGGACGCCTTGCATTGTCCCGGTCAGGGTCGAGGACGGCGGAAAGGTCGGCTATGGCGGGTGGGGGCATTTCGGGATGTATGTCCACGACTTGTCGGACATCCGCAATCCCAAGGTCTTTGGCAAGGTGACGCACCCGCTAGAGGCCATCGGCGGCATTCCCTACCACCACGTCGTGCCTGTGAACGCCGATCCCGCGCGCTATCCGCGGCTTCAGAATCTCGTCATCGCAATCCCGGAATCGCTGGAATCCGACTGTCGCGAACCCTGGCACACGAGCTACGTCGTCGATGTCAAGGATCCGGCCAACCCGCGCATCATCGGTCTCTTCCCGCGTCCGAAGCCGCATCCGGATGCGCCTTACAAGGACTTTGCGATGGCGCGTGGGCGGTTCAGCTCGCGGGTCATGCAGCACTGGATCGCTCCTGGAAAGGCGCGTCCGGATATTGTTGCGATGTCCTATCTCAATGCCGGCCTTCGCCTCTTTGACATCTCGGACCCGACCGAGCCGAAGGAGGTGGCCTATTTCGTTCCACCGCGTGACGGCGAGATCGACGACTATATGAGCTGGCGTCGCGGCACGTCGGAAGCCGTCTTCATTGAATGGGACCGAAACCTGATCTGGCTATCGACGCATGCCGGCGTCTACTGTTTGTCAGCGCCGTTCCTTGGTACGCCGGTGCTTGAGCCGATGGCCGTTTCGCAGTGGTCGGTGCCGCATGTGAATGTCGGCTGGGAAGGATGAAGTGGGAAGGGTTTGTGCGCTTTGCAGGCCCAATCTTCGAGCGCTAATGATCCCAGTCCGCGCCATCCAGAGCCCGTGACAATTGCTGCAGAAGAGCGTTCAAGCGCTCCTTGTCGGCAATGGCAAAATCCTTGAACAGGCGCGCTTCCCGCTCGCGCGAAACCTTTGCCAGCTTGGCCGCGAACTTGCGTCCGTCGGCGGTCAATTTCGCTATCGCAGCCCGGCCACGGGACCTGGTCTGTTCAACTGAAACGAGCTTCCGCTCCTGGAGAAGTGCAAGACTGCGACTGGCAGCCGCCTTGTCGATGTCGGCGGCGTCGGACAGTTCGCTCACATTGAGAGATTCGATACTATTGAGCGTCATCAGCAGGCGCCATTCCACGGTGCTGATGTTCCAGGTGGAGCGGTAATAGGCCATCGCGCCTCGGCTTAGGCGCATGCCAATCGTGGACATGAGCACCGCGACGTGGTCGCGCGCCAGCATTCCGGCGACGTCTGGACGTCTGGGTGCGTTTTCCTGAACCGCCAATCCCTTGCTCGAGGGCATGCCAGAGGCCTCCTGATAGTCCGTTCCCTTGCGAAAAGGTCTATGCGATTCGCATTGATTCAGATCAAAGTTTCTTGACAAGTCATTTATTGATTGATCAACATAAACGCAATCTACGAATTCTCAAGAACAAGACGTGGAGAGCTCAATGGTGGGAAATCGCGAGGCGGATCTCAGTCGGGCCACAAGATACGCAGGCGCGATTGACTGCGACCTTCATCCCGCGGTGCCCGGGATGAGCGCGCTGATGCCTTATCTCGACGACTATTGGCGCGAGATGGTCTCGGTGCGCGCCCTCGACCGTCTGAACCTGAACCTCACCAGCTATCCCCAGAACGCGCCGCTGTCGTGTCGCCCCGACTGGACGCTCGATCAGGGACGAAAACCGGGATCCTCGCTCGAAGCGATGCAGGCGCATGTCCTGCATTCCTGCCAGTCGCGCTACGGCATTCTCAATTGCCTGTATGGCGCCCAGGTCTTTCACAGCGAAGACATGGCAGCGGCATTTTGCCGGGCCACCAACGATTGGATTCGCGATGAATGGCTCAATCGCGATTCCCGGTTGCGTGCCTCCATCACGATCGCAGCCCACAACACCGAGCTTGCGGTCGCGGAAATCGAGCGGCGCGCCGACGACTTTCGTTTCATCCAGGTGCTGATGTTGGTCTCAGGTGAGATGACGCTCGGCCGGCGGCAGCTCTGGCCGATCTACCAAGTGGCGGAGCGCCTGGGGCTCGCCATCGGCATTCACGCCGGCAGCGCATACCGCTACGCGCCGACCGCCACCGGCTGGCCTTCGTACTATGTCGAAGATTACATCGCTCAGTCCTGCGCCTTCGAAAGCCAGTTACAGAGCATGATTTCCGAGGGTGTGTTCGCGAAGTTTCCGAACCTGAAGGTCGTCGCGATCGAGTCTGGTCTGACATGGCTCAGCGGATTCGTCTGGCGTGCAGACAAGACCTGGAAGGGCTTGCGTGCGGAAGTTCCGTGGCTAACGCGTGCGCCGTCGGAGATCATTCGCAATCACATTCGCTTTACCGTGCAACCGATCGATGCGGCGGACGAGAGGGAAGCAGTCCTGCGGCTGACCGATCATCTCAAGTCCGACAAGCTGTTCCTGTTTTCGACGGACTATCCGCACTGGCAGTTCGACGGCGATGCCGCTTTGCCGGAGGGGTTGCCGGATCCCTTATTCCACAACATCCTTAGCGAAAACGCGCTCGCCACCTACCCCCGAATGGCCAAGGCCGATCATGCTCTGGAGGTTGCCGAATGAGCACTATCGAGATGGATCGTAGCCAATCTGCGAAATACAAGCTGCGGGTGATCGATTGCGATATTCATCCCGCGATGACGTCGTGGACCGAGGTTCATCCTTACCTTGAGAAGCGGTGGATCGATCATCTTTCCGTCTATGGCAGTCATCTGCGTCACGCCTTTTCCGAGGCGTTGTCGCATCCGCGCATGTCGCCGGACGCGGCGAGGATCGATGCCTACCCCGATGAAGGCGGCCCTCCCGGGTCGAGTCTTGAACTGATGAGGAAACAGCATCTCGATCCAAACGGGGTTGAGGTTGGGATGCTGATACCGCTGCGCTGGAATCCGGGCAGCCAGAGGAATCTTGATTTCGGCGCGGCGCTCACGCGGGCGATGAACACATGGCAGGTGGAACGGTGGGTGAAGCAGGAGCCGCGGTTGCGGGCCTCGGTCCTTGTCGCGCAGGAAGACACCGACGCGGCCGTTGCGGAGATCGATGCGCGGGGAGGCGACCCGAACTTCAAGCAGATCCTGATCCTCCCGCGAACCGACGAGCTTCTCGGGCGCCGCCGCTACTGGCCGATCTATGAGGCGGCTGTGCGGCACAACCTGCCGATCACGATTCATGTCGGCGGCACCAACGGCCATCCGTCCACCGGCGGCGGATGGCCATCCTACTACATGGAAGAGCATCACTCCGTCGCACAGACGATGCAGGCGGTCCTGACCAGCCTGGTATTCGAAGGCGTCTTCGAGCGATTTCCGAAGCTTCGTGTCGTCATCATGGAGGGCGGGCTGGGCTGGATTCCCTCGCTGAGCGCACGTATGGACAAGCATTGGTCGCGATTGCGCAGCGAAGTGCCGCATCTGAGGCGACCGCCCTCGGAATATGTTCGCGAGCAAGTGTGGTTCAGCACGCAGCCGATGGAGGAGCCGGCAAGCGCTGCCGAACTGATTGACCTGTTCGATCGGATCGGCTGGGACCGCCTGTTGTTCTCGACCGATTACCCTCATTGGGATTTCGACGATCCGCGTTACGCCATCAAAGCCAATCTCAGCGAAGCGCAACGCGATCAGCTCCTTTACGGCAATTCGCGCAATTTCTACGGACTGGGATGATGGCGCGGCATATCGTGGCAACGGTCGATGAGATAGCGCCAGGCCAGCGCAGACTGGTGAGCCTGAACGGTCGCGAGATCGGCATCTTCAATGTTGATGGAGAATATTTTGCCGTCGGCAACCGGTGCCCCCATGAGGGCGCGTCGCTCTGCAAGGGACGCCTTGTCGGCCTCGTCGAATCCAGCGAGCCGGGTTCCTATCAGTACAGCCGGCGGGGTGAGCTCATTCGTTGTCCCTGGCATGGCTGGGAATTCGATCTGAGAACGGGGAAGTCGTGGTGCGAACCCGATCGCACGAAGGTGCGAAGCTACGAACTGAAGGTGGAACCGGGTGGGGCGCTCGTCGAAGGCGCGCTTCGGGCGGAGACGTTCCCGGTCTCGGTCGAGAAGCAATATATCGTGGTCGAAGTTTAGGCTGATCGCAGCGGCCAGGTAAAAAAAGAATAATGCGAGGGAGGAATGAAGTGTTGGTCAAGCCAGGGATAGTCAGAGCTGCGTTGATCGCTTGCCTTGCCGCTTTCATCATGCCCGCTCACGCCGAAGACGCGGCGTGGCAAGCAGTTGTCACTGCCGCCAAGAAGGAAGGCAAGGTCGTCGTCTACAATATGACGCTCGGCGCGCCATATTTTAAGGAGGTTTTGAAGTCATTCGAGACCAAGTACGGAATCTCCGTCGAGAGCCTCGATCTGCGCGCGAGCGAGCTCGCCGAGCGCATCCGGACCGAGCAGGCAGCCGGCCGTTACCTGGGCGATGCCGAAATGATCTCCTCGACGATGATAGAGGAGCAGCTCAAGAACGGCGATTTCATTCAGAAGTTGCCGCCGATCCCGAACATCGCCAACCTGCGGCCTCCGTTCAGCGCCGACGAGTACAGCGTTCCGGCTTTCGTCCAACCCATGGGTATCCTGATCAATACCAGGCTGGTCAAGGATGAAGACGTCCCGAAAAGCTGGGACGATCTCACCGATCCGAAGTGGAAGGGCAAGATTTTGTCCGACGACATGCGGCCGCTCGGCAGCGGCAACGCGATGTTCTCGATTCTGCAGAAGAACATGGACGCCGACTTCAACATGAAGCTGGCCGAGCAAAAGCCGGTCTTCAGCCGCGACATGCGCAACGACGCCCGCCGCGTGGCTCGCGGGGAATACCCGATCTACATCCCGCAGATTTTTGCTTTTGCGTCGGATCTCAAGGGGCTCCCGGTCAAGATCGTTATCCCCAGGGAAGGGGCGCCCTATGCCCGGATGGATCTCGCGGTTCTGAAAAATGCGCCGCACCCAAACGCCGCCCGGTTGTTCATCCAGCACTTCCTCGGCGTCGATGCGCAATTGATCTACGCCAACGCATGGATGCTGCCGGTGGCCGCAGGTGCTGCCGAACGCGCTGATCCCGAGGCGCAGCCATTCGTCAACGCCAAACTGATTGGTCCTGCGACGCTGTCCGATCGGCCGTCGATGATGGGGCTGGCGAAAAAGCTCTATCCCTGAATCGCTGGCATGAGCATTTCAGCGGAAGATCGAGTGGACAATCTCAGGGCAATGCCCGCGACGCCGGGCTTGTCCTGGATTGGGCGATTGCTGCAGGCGACTTCCGCAGGGCGAGTCGTTGCCGTCACCCTTCTCGTGGTGCTTCTGACCTTCCTCTCCGTGTATCCGCTGTCGATGCTGCTCTATGGGAGCCTGCATTCTACCCCGCCCGGCATGGCGGGCACGTTCAATCTGAACGGTTATCTCCAGGTTCTCACGCTGCAGAGCGCGGCGACGCTGCTCAACACGGTCGGTATATCGCTCGCCAAGACCATCCCCTCGCTCGTGCTGGCGGTTCTGCTGGCCTGGATTCTCGCGCGGACCGACACGCCGGTGCGCGGCACGCTGGAAGCGCTCATCACTCTGCCGTTCTTCATCCCGCCGATTCTCACCGCCATGGCGTGGGGCATGCTGGGAAATCCTCAGGTCGGCCTGCTCAACCAGCTCTACCAATGGGCGACGGGATCGAACACCGCGCCGATCAATGTCTACTCATATGGCGGTGTGGTCTGGCACATGATGCAGTATTCCGTGCCGTTCCTGTTCCTGCTCATCGTCGACGCGTTTCGCGCGATGGACCAGAGCCTCGAGGAGGCGGCGCGGATGTGCGGCGCGTCGCGGTTGCGGACGTTCTGCACCGTGACGCTGCAACTGATGTTGCCGGCGCTCACTGGAGCTGCGATCCTGAGCTTCATCCGCGGCATCGAGAACTTCGAATCGCCTCTGTTCTTCGGGACGCCGGCCGGCATCCGGGTCATCACCACGGATATCTACGACTCGATCAACCAGCGATCGCCGCCGGAATACCAGTACGCGACCGCCATCAGCTTCGTCATCATGGCGCTGTTGTTCCTGATCGTGCTGCTGCAATGGCGCATTTTGCGCGGCCGCAGCTTTCAGACCGTCACCGGCAAAGGTTATTCGCCGACGGTCATGAAGCTGGGAAAATGGCGATGGGCCACGTTTGCTTTCTGCCTTCTGTTCTTCTTCGTAACCGTCGTTCTGCCGGTAGGACAGCTCCTGATCGGATCGTTCTTCAAGTTCTTCGGCTTCTATCAGCGGGACATGCTGACGCTTGAACATTACCGGGCGGTCTTCGGCAGCAGCGACTTCTGGCGCGGGTTCAACAACACGATGCTGCTGGGCTTTGTCGGAGCCACCTTGACCATGCTGTTGGGCGGCGCGGTCGCCTACATCTCGGTTCGCACCAAATGGCGCGGGCGTCGACTGATTGACGCAATGGCCTGGTTGCCGTGGATGATGCCGGGGATTGTTCTTGGCGTCGGCTTTCTGTGGGGCTTTGCGCTGCTGCCCCATGCGATCCCGATCTACGGCACGATCTGGGCGCTGTTGCTGGCCTATATCTCCCTGGGAACGCCGCTCTCGGTGCGGGTCATGTCCAGCGCCTATGCCCAACTCTCGTTCGATCTTGAGGAGTGCTCGCGCGTGCACGGCGGGACCTGGCTGCAGACGATGGGGCGCATCGTGATTGCGCTGGCCTGGCCGTCCTTCGCGGTCGGCTGGGTCCTGCTGTTTTTCGGGATCATGCGCGAGCTGAGCGCCTCCGTACTGCTCTATTCCGTCGGTTCGGAAGTGCTGTCCGTCGTGTTGTTGAAGCTCTGGGCCAATGGCAATGCCGAACAGGTCAGCGTGATCGGGCTGATCATGATGGGCATGGTGATCCTGTTCAGATGGGTTCAGCTCAAGGTTATCAAGAGCCGCATCAATGCGCTGTGAATGGATCGGGTAACGTCATGTCGAACGTCATTCTCGAGAAGGTCAGCCGGAATTTTGGTCAGTTCGTCGCGGTCGACGGTGTCGATCTCCGCGTCAACGAGGGCGAATTCGTCACGTTGCTCGGCCCCTCCGGCTGCGGCAAGACCACGACGCTGCGCATGGTGGCGGGGCTCGAG
>Ga0105248_10009728_pt1 | contig 10589 bp, 7 predicted proteins | sample KBSS34metaG_FD_81524 | JGI IMG/M metagenome (GOLD analysis project Ga0105248, IMG submission 81524) | Switchgrass rhizosphere microbial communities from Kellogg Biological Station, Michigan, USA - KBS S3-4 metaG | ecosystem: Host-associated > Plants > Roots > Rhizosphere > Soil | place... | reverse complement strand
GCGAGCGACTCGGGTGCCTGCGCGCTCCTCACGCACGCGCTGCTTGCGCCATCCTGGAAGCCGGCGCTCCCGGCGATGACCTCGGTGCGCGCTCTCTGGGTGGCCGGAGAGCCGGTCGCCGGGGTGGAGCGCGGCGCCCGACGTTGGCCGGCAGCGGCCGTGCGTGCGTGCCCCGAGCCCGAGCGCGATCCCGACGACCTTGCACTCCTGGTCTACACGTCGGGAACCACCGGCATTCCGAAGGGGGCCATGCTCACCCACGCGAGCATCGCGAGCGTCTGGAGTTCGATCCAGCCTTGGCTCGGGCTGCGGCCGAGCGACGTCATCGGCCTCGCCTTGCCGCCCGCCTTCACCTACGGGCTCACCAACCTGATGATGGGGTTGGCCACCGGCGCGACCGTCGTCCTCGATCGCTCGGCCGCATTTCCGGTCCGGCTGGCGCAGACGCTCGTGCGCGAGCGGGTGACGGTGTTTCCCGGTGTACCGACGCTCTTTGCATCCCTGCTCGGTCTGAGCGATCTCGCCACGTTCGACTGGAGCTCGCTGCGCCTGCTCACGAACGCGGCGGCGGCGCTGCCCGAGAGCCACGTCCGCCGCTTGCGCGAAGTCTGGCCCGCGGCCGAGCTGATCCTGATGTACGGAATGACCGAATGCATCCGGGCAAGCTATCTGCCACACGAGGAGCTGCAGGTCCGGCCGACGAGCGTCGGCCGCGGCATCCCGTCGCAGGCGCACTGGCTCATCGACGACTCCGGCCGGATTCTGCCGCCCGGTTCCACCGGCGAGCTGGTCGTCGCCGGTCCGCACGTGATGCAAGGCTATTGGCAGCGACCGGCGGAGACCGCGCAGCGACTCTCGACAGGCGCCGACGGCCGGAGGCGTTTTCGCACAGGCGACATCTTCCGCAGCGACGCCGAGGGCTTCCTGTACTTCGTCTCGCGCACCGATGACATCATCAAGACCCGAGGCGAAAAGGTCGCGCCGCGAGAAGTGGAGAACGCGATCTACCAGCTCGAAGGTGTGAGGGCGTGCGCTGTGGTCGGCGTCGCGGACCAGGCGCTGGGCCAGGTCGTGAAGGCCTACGTCACGCTCGACCCGCGCAGTGCCCTCGACGAGCGAACGATCACGAGGCACTGCATGGCGCGGCTCGAGAGCTACATGGTGCCAAAACGTATCGAGATTGTCGACGAACTTCCGCAGACGGAGTCCGGCAAAATCCGCCATGCCAGCCTGCGCTGACGACACTCCCGCGCTCGCGCATCCAGGATTCATTGCACGTGGAAGAACTCAGATCGCAGCTGCGGCAATACATCAAAGACACCTTCCTCATGGGTGTACGCGCGGAGCCGCTCGCGGATGACGCCTCCTTCCTCGAGCATCACGTGCTCGATTCCACGGGATTCCTGGAGCTGATCGCGTACCTCGAAGAGACTTGCGCGATCAAGGTTGCCGACGACGAGATGGTCCCGGAGAACCTCGACAGCATCGACAGCCTGGTTGCATTCATCGGGCGCAAGCGCGCCGCCTGAGCCTTCCGGGACAAGGCAATGGCATCCGGCGCGTTTCCATCTTCATCACTGCCGCGACTCGACTGCGCGGCCGAAGCCGAGCGCATCTGCCGGTGGATGGTCGAGGCGCTGGCGAGCCGGTTGCACCGGCGCGGGTTCGTCGTCGCGCTCTCGGGCGGCGTCGACAGCTCGGTCTGCGCAGCGCTCGCGGTGCGTGCGGTCGGCGCCGGAAAGGTCTACGGCCTGTTGCTGCCTGAGCGCGATTCGAGCACTTTCAGCACCGAGCGTGCACTGCGCCTGGTGCGCCAACTCGGCATCGCCCACGAGGTATTCGACATCGGCCCCGCGCTCGAGGCGCTCGGCTGCTACGAGCGCCGCGATGCGGCGATCCGTCGGCTGCTTCCGTCGTACGGCGCGGGATGGCGAAACAAGATCGTGATCGCGGGAGGACTGGAGGGCGGCATCAATTACTTCAAGCTGGTCGTCGAGAGCCCGGATCGTGTCCGGCACGAGGTCCGGCTGCCGGCGCGTGAATACCTCGAGATCGTCGCGGCCACCAACTTCAAGCAGCGCGTGCGCAAGACGATGGACTACTTCCACGCCGACCGCTTGCATCGGGCCGTGATCGGCACGCCCAATCGCCTCGAATTCGAGCTCGGCTTCTTCGTCAAGCTCGGCGACGGGGCGGCCGATCTGAAGCCGATCGCGCACCTCTACAAGACCCAGGTGTACGCGATGGCGCGCTGGCTGGGCCTTCCCGAGGACATCTGCACTGCCGAGCCGACGACCGACACCTATACGCTGCCGCAGGGTCAGGACGAGTTCTACTTTGCGCTGCCGTATCGCCGGATGGATCTTGCGTTGTGGTCGATCGATCACGGCGCGAGCGGCGCCCGCCTGGCGAGTGTGTTGGAGGTGGCCGAGTCGCAGGCCCGTCGCATTCATCTGGACGTCGAGGCGAAGCGACGCGCTAGCCGTTACCTGCATGCGACGGCCGAGACGATCGAGCCGATCGGATGCGCCGACGCATGACGCTGCACCTCAGGAGCGAAGGCGCGTGCTAAACGGAGTCCGTGCGCGTGCCAAGGCGGCGATCGGCCGGGCGATGATGCCCCGCCAGGCGCATGCGGCGCGATTGCGCGATGCCGCCGGTCTGCCGGCCGTCGATCCCGCCCCACATTCCGTGCTCGAAGCAGTGATCGAGTGGCTCTGCGTGGCCCAGGATCGCTCGCGGAGCGCCGACGGCGGTGTCGCACGCGACTACAGCCTGTTGCGCGGCTGGGCTTCCTCTTATCCCGAGACCACCGGATACATCATCCCCACCTTGCTCGAAGCAGCGCGGCGTCGTGGCCATGCCGAATGGAGCGAGCGCGCGCGCCGCATGGCCGACTGGCTGGTGGCCATCCAGTTGCCCGACGGCGCCTTCACCGGCGGCAAGATCGATTCGCGGCCGCAGGTTCCCGTGACGTTCAACACCGGGCAGATCCTGCTCGGGCTGGCGGCGGCGCAGGTCGCGTTCCAGAACTATGGCGAGCCGATACGCCGCGCCGCCGACTGGCTCGTGGGTACGCAGGACCCGGACGGCTGTTGGCGCCGATATCCCACCCCGTTCGCAGCGCCAGGGGAAAAGGAATACGAGACCCATGTCGCTTGGGGCTTGTTCGAAGCCGATCGCCTCTATCCCGGCCGGGGCTACGGCGAGTCCGGGCTGTCCAACGTTCGCTGGGCCCTGCGTTCGCAGGGCGACGATGGCTGGTTCGCGAAGTGCTGCCTGGACGACCCCCAGAGGCCGCTCACCCATACGATCGCCTACGCGCTGCGCGGAGTTCTCGAAGGCTACCGCTTCAGCGCTGACGAGCGTCTTCTCGACGCGGCTCGTCGAACGGCCGATGGAATGCTCCAGGCGCTCGACGAGGAGACCGGTTGGGTTCCGGGGCGTTTGACCCGCGGTTGGCACCCCGCAGTGCGCTCTGCGTGCCTCACCGGCACGGCGCAGCTCGCGCAATGCTGGTTTCTCATGTACCGATTCACGGGCGAAGCGAGATACGCGCGCGCCGGCCGGATCGCGAATCGCTACGTACGGCGCACGGTCCAGCTCGACGGCCCGCCCGAGGTCCGCGGCGGAGTGAAGGGGTCGTTTCCGATCGACGGCGACTACAGTCCTTACGAATATCTGAGCTGGGCCAACAAGTTCTTTGCCGACAGTCTCATGGCCGAGATGGATCTGGATCGCCACGAGAGCAGCGAGGCGGCCGTGGACGCTGTCGAGCGCGCGGCGATCAGCGGTTGGACGTCATCGGGGGTGGCGCGGAGCCGTCGAGCCTAGCGGCGAGACACCTCGAGAAATCCTCGAATGCACCGTAGGCGGGTGCCGCCGGCTGCTCGGTCCCGCACAGGTCCATGGAGGGCGTCGGCGCAGATCGCAGCCGCGGCGCGATCTCGTGCCATCGCAGGTCGAGTGCCGGAGCATCGCGGAACAGGGCGCGTTGCGGATGGCGTCCGAAGTAGAGCGCGGTCATTCCTGTCTGCAAGTTGTCGCCTGCGTGGATCAAGCCTTTGTCGCGGCTTCGAATCGTGCCGTCGACGAGATTGCCGTGCACTTCGGCACTGCTCTCGGCGAAGCGCACGACGATGCCCCCGGTGTCGACGAGGGTGTTGTGGACGATCCGGCTCATCGCGCCGCGGTTGACATAGATGCCGTCGTCGGAGCAGAAGGCGACGAGATTGGACTCGATCGTCCCCGCGCTCTGCTCGAGCACGCAGGCACGATCGCGGCAGAAGTCGCCGCCGCCGGCGCTGCCGCCGCCCCCGAGCGAAATGCCGACTCGCGAGCCAGGGTAGCCGCGCAGCGCGTCCTCGCACAGCACCACGTTGCGCTGGAACCGATTGTCCGAACCTGCGCCCTTCGCGAACGCGCCGTAGCTGATCCGATCGCCCTGTGCCTTCACGAAGTCGCTGATCAGATTGCCGCGGATGGTCCATTGGCTTGCGCCCACGATGTCGATGGGCGTGACCGGACTTTCGGTCTGGCGAGGCGCTGCATTGCGGATCGTGTTGTCTTCGATGAGCCCGTGGTCGGGGAATCGGCGGCCCTCGCCGTTGACCTTGAAGTGGGCGTTGAAGTCGACCAGATCGTTGTTCCGTGCGACGAAGTGCGTCGCGGCGCCGACCACGTGGAAAGCGTGCTCGCAGTCTCCGGACGTGGCGCAGGCTCCCCGGACGACGAGATTCTCGAAAACCCAGTAGGGAGCGGAGACGACGAAGCCCTGTGGTGCGAGCACCTCGATCATCACCGTACCCGGCCGCGCGGCGCGGACAGTCACGGGATCGTCGGGCTTGCCAGGTTGCCTTGCCTCGATCGTCGATGCCAAGGCGTAGTGGCCGGCCTTCAGCGTGATCGCGTCGCCGGGTTGCGCATCGGCGATCGCCGTCCGCACCTCCTCCGGCGTGGCCACGCTCACCACGCGCCGGCTCGCCGGCATCGCGAGCGTCGCCTCGGCGTGTACGCCGCTGCGCAATTGCGGCCGCTCGCGGCGGTCGTCTGGCCGGCGGTCGAGGTCGGTCAGCAGGTTCGCCAGCCATCGCCCTCCAGCCACGAGCATCGGCCCGTGTTGCGAGAGACGGTGCTCGATATAAGGCGCCAGCGACCTCGGCGGCACCTCGAGGCGGCTTGTCAGCGCGCTACCGCCGGTCAACGCCACCAGCATCATCAGCACGAGAATGGCGATTCGAACGGTGCGACGCTGGCGCCGAACGGCTTCGGGCGTGTGGCGTCGGATCAAGGCTCTGCTCGGGTCGTCTGCACGGGTTGGGGGCGTTCGCTCGAGACCAATGAAACGGCGACGAGATAGAGCAGCAGGAACCCGATCCGAGGCGCGTCGAACACGCTGCTCACCAGGCCGACGACCAACGCCCCTGTCAGCGACGCCGCCAGGACAGGTGCCCCGATCGATGCCCGGTTGCGCGCCGCGAGCAGCCGGTATAGGGCGTGCGCGATCAGAAGTGCGATCGCGGCCAGGCCCAGCACACCGCGCTCGATCAGCACTTCGAACGGCAAGCTGTCGATGTGCCAGGGCGCGAAATCGTCGCGCGCGACCGGATACCAACGCGCCAGGCCGTCTTCGAACTCGGCGTTGCGCAAGACACCGACGGCAGCGTCACCGGCCAGCATGACGGAGCGGATCTCGGCGGTCGATCCAGGCTCGGGCAGGTGCAGCGAGAACACCGTCGCGCGTGAGTGAGCACCCGACTCAGGGATCGGCGGGCCGTGGAGCGCGATCCGCACCCGCTGCCACGTCCCGGTGGGTTCGATGAGCGCTTCGCCGAGCTCACATCGACGATCGTACAGAAGGTGCGTCTCGCAGAGCGAAACTGCGAGTCGCACGGCGAACGGCGAGCGGAGCTCGACGACAACGTCATGCGGTCCTGCGCTCGGGGCCGTGCGTTGCGACGGAGCGTAGGAGCCCGCACGGCTCGCGCCTTGCGGCCCCTTCAACAGCAGCGTGGGGCCCTCTCGCGAGACCGCCACGCGGGCGTCGCCCGCGACCCGGCCATCGGGCGCCCGGGTCGCGTAGACGGCCGGAAAACGGCCGAGACCGATGCCGACCAGTGTGTCCACCGGTCCATCGATGAGGGCGAGTCCCTGGCGCCAATGGGCGAGGCGGCTCCCGAGATCAGCGGCGCTGCCGTCGAGCCGCCGAAGAAAGTACGAATCCCCGCGCAGGATGAAACCCGCCTGCAGAAGCAGAGCTGCGGCGAGAGCGACGACGGCACGGCGCCGCGCGCGCGCCCAATTCCGCGTCTCGTCGCGCCGCGCGAGCAACAGCGTCAGCACGAAGAGGCTCGCCGACACTGCGAGGTATGCACCGCGCGAAAATGTCGTCAGACAAACGTACTCGACGAGCAGCGCGAAGGCGGCAGCCGCTGCGAAACGGGCAGGCGTCGAGGCGCGCACGACGGTCCAGGCGACGAACGGCGCGGCCATCGCGAGATAGACGTCGATCGCGGCGCCTCCGACGTGCATCTCCCAGAACAGCGCGACTGTCCGATAGGGCGCCGAGAAGTCGGTCAGCCCCGGGTAAGCCCAGCGCTCCCAGATCGCCGCAACGGAAACAACGACGGCTCCGCAGGCCATTCCGATCGCTGTCCGCAGGAACAGGTCGCGCTCGCTCCGTCGTGCTGCCTCTCGCAGCGACGGCAGCAACAACAAGGCATAGATCGCGCTCTTTGCGAGCCGAACGGAATTCAGCCGATCGTCATAGCCAGCAAACAATCCACCACTCGGAACTGCGTCGCCGAACCCACGGGCCCACGCGATCAGCGTCGTGGCCGCGAAGGCCCACACGATTGCGACAGTCCGGCTCGGCATTCGCGGCAGGGGTTCTTGGCGGGCTGGCGGAGGACAAAGCCATGCGGTCCGGGCCTGCGCCGCACCGACCGCGCCGAGCGCGAACAGGTCGAACTCGTCGAAGACGATCCAGCCCGTCCACGGGCCTGCATGTGCCATCGGTAGCACGGCGAGCAGGACGATCGGCGCCGCGTCGCTGCGCCACGCGATCCAACACCACGCCGCGTAGCCAAGCAGCGCGAGGTGTGGATGAAGGGGGTGATGCGCCGCCAGGATCGCTCCGGCGAGCCACGCGCCTGCTGCCGCCAACATCGACAACGCCCGCCACGGACGCGTCGACGCCGGAACGGCGGGCGTCATCGCGTCCAGCACGTCCGACTCTGCTCCTTCCAGACGCCAAGAAGCCGCATCACCCCCCGCAAACGATCGCTTCCATTCTCCGCTGTGGCGACGGGCGAAATGCACGGAGCGCCCGTCGGAATGACCCACCCCCGTTTCGGCTTGTCCGTCGTCGACGGCGAGCATGTGAAAATGACAGCTTGATCGCGCGATGCCCGCGGGCTCATCTCGGAGTCGAGCGGTGACGCGATCGCGGACCCGCCCCTGAATGTACGAGTCGCATTTCGGCCTGACGGCGCCGCCTTTCAGTCTGAATCCGGACCCGTCGTTCTTCTTCGGCAGTCGCGGCCACAGCAACGCGCTGTCGTACCTCAAATTCGGCGTGTATCAGGCGGAGGGGTTTGTCGTCGTCACCGGCGACATCGGCGCGGGCAAGACGACGCTGGTGCGCACGCTGCTGGCCGAGCTCGATCCTGAAAAGATCGTCGCCGCGCAGATCGTCAGCACGCAGCTCGAAGCGGGCGATCTGCTGCGCTCGGTGGCGCTGGCCTTCGGGATCGCCGTCAAGGGGCTTGCGAAGGCCGAGCTGATTGCCAGCATCGAGGCGTTTCTGACGGATCTGGTGACGCAGCACCGCCGAGCCGTGCTGATTGTCGACGAGGCTCAGAACCTGGAGCGTGGTGCCGTCGAGGAGCTGCGCATGCTGTCGAACTTCCAGCTTGGCAGCCATGCGCTCCTGCAGAGCTTTCTCGTCGGCCAGCCCGAGCTGAGGGCGTTGCTCAACTCCAAGCCGCTGGAGCAGTTCCGCCAGCGCGTGATCGCTTCGTGTCACCTCGGTCCGATGGATGCGGCGGAAACGCGCGCCTACATCGAGCACCGCCTGACGCGGGCCGGATGGAGCGGCCGTCCGAGCTTCGACGAGGGGTCCTTCGCGCGTATCTTCCAATCGACCTCGGGGATTCCGCGCCGCATCAACGTGCTGTGCAATCGCCTGCTGCTCGCGAGCTATCTGACGAACACCGACGCGATCACCGCAGCCACCGTCGCCAGCGTCGGCGACGAAATGAGATCGGAGCTCGGCGAAACGCAGTGATCGCGTCTCTGCCGCAAGAATCCAGCAGTTGCGCGAAAGTCGTTGAGCCGCGGCGATTTGCTCCGACGTCGCCGTGGACCTTCCGGGCGCCGAGCCGACGGCCGCTTCCGAGGGATCCAAGCCGAGCCCCACCCGCGACCACGACATGGGTCGGTTGCGGCGTGATCGCGGGGGCATCCCGGGACTTGAAGGCGTGCGTCTGCTGATAAGCTGCGTCGATTCGCCGCAGGCCGTGGGGAGAATCATCCGATGAGGGGTGGGATCGCGCGCGGTGCGGCGTGGATGGTCCTGCTGCGCCTGTTCGACCGTTCGCTCGGCCTCATCAGCACGACGGTTCTGGCCCGTCTTCTGGTTCCGGCTGACTTCGGGCTCGTTGCGATGGCCATGTCGGTCATTGCCGTCATCGAGCTCGCGACCGCCTTCAGCTTCGAGATCGCGCTGATTCAGAAGCCCGCGCCCGAGCGTGAGCACTTCGACACCGCATGGACGCTGAACATCATCATCGCGATGCTCGGTGCGCTGGTGACGGTGGCGCTGGCGCGGCCGGCCGCCTCGTTTTACGGAGACCCGCGTCTCGGACCTGTGATGTGGGCCATTGCCGGCGCGTGGCTGATCTCCGGGTTCGAGAACACCGGGACCGTGAATTTCCGGCGCGAGATGAACTTCTCGGCCGAGTTCCGGTGGATGGCTTCCAAGCGTGTGCTTTCCTTCGTGGCCACGATGATCGCAGCCTTCACGTTCCGCTCGTACTGGGCGTTGGTGATCGGCATGGCGACAAGTCGTATCGGCGGCGTCGTCATCAGTTACGTCGTCCAACCGTTTCGGCCTCGGCTCTCGCTGTCGACGGCGCGAGAGCTGGTCGGCTTTTCGGGTTGGATGCTCGCCAACAACATGGCAATCGTGGTGTTCAGCCGCCTGCCGCAGATCTACGTGGGACGGGTGCTGGGTGCCAAGACGTTGGGCGCCTATGCGGTCAGCTCCGAGATTGCGCAGATGGTGCACACCGAGCTGGTGGCGCCGATCAACCGATCGATGTTCCCCGGCTATGCACGCCTTGCGCACGACGCGGACGCGTTCCGACGGGTGTGCGTCGAAGCCACAGCGGTGATCCTGCTGATCGTGCTGCCGGTCAGCGCCGCCGTGGCGGTGCTGGCGGGACCGATGGTCCGGGTGCTCCTCGGTGAGCAGTGGGGAGAGGCGGTCCCCATCATTCGGGTACTCGCCTTCTCTGGTGCCATCGCAGCGCTCAATTCGAACAACTTGTCCGCCTATATCGCGCTCGGCAGGCCTCACATTCCGACGATATTCCTGGCGGCTCGGGTGCTCATCTTCGCCGCGATTCTCATGGCGCTGTCCTCGACACCTAGCGCCGTTGCCGTTGCGAGTGCAGAGCTGGTCGCGTCGTTGGGCAGTCTGCTCGTGAGCCTGCCGATGCTGCTGTCGATGCTGCGGCTCACGGTTCGAGACTACGTCGCCACCATGTGGCGACCGCTCATTGCCAGCGCGCTGGGTGCCGCCGCCGTTCACACCGCAATCGATGCACTCGAGCAGTCCGGCAGTTTTTCGATTGCGGCCCTTGAACTGCTCTTCGGGCTGTTGCTGGGCGCCATGCTCTACCCGCTCTTGTTGTGGATGTTGTGGCGTGTCGCGGGCCGTCCCGAGGGAGCCGAAACGAGCATCGCGCGACGCGTCTCGGATTTGATCAGGAGGGGCAAGCGCAAGTGATGCGACAGGCCCGGCGCTCCAAGGTCAGTTGCCGGGAGTTGCGTCGGTACGCACAGACCCGAACGGTGCGAGCGGACGCAGCTGTATGCGGCTGCCGGATTGTCAGAGACTCCAGATCCTGTACCACCGCCTGGCAATCGACGCTTGGGGTCGGACCGCCCGCAGCCTCGAGCGGCGCGCCTTCACGGGAAGGCCCTTGACACGACGTTCGACACCACGCTCGAGGTCCCGGCCGAATTCACCGCGCTGACCGCAAAGTAGTAAGTCCCGACGCTCAGCCCGCTGATGATCGTCGTTGTCGTTGTGGCGCCCGAGACCACGACGAACGAAGCAAGATTCGACGCATCCGTTCCGTAGTACACGCGGTAAGAGACGATGTCCGTGCTCGCGCTTCCATTGGTGTTCAGCGAAGGCGGAGTCCACGAGACCGTTGCTGCATACGTCACCGGAGGAGCTGGCGCGGGCGCCGGGCTCGGAGCCGGTGCCGGGGCCGGTGCAGGAGCCGGTGCGGGGGCTGGTGCGGGAGCCGGTGCGGGGGCTGGTGCCGGGGCCGGTGCAGGAGCCGGTGCGGGGGCTG
>Ga0105248_10009727_pt1 | contig 10589 bp, 12 predicted proteins | sample KBSS34metaG_FD_81524 | JGI IMG/M metagenome (GOLD analysis project Ga0105248, IMG submission 81524) | Switchgrass rhizosphere microbial communities from Kellogg Biological Station, Michigan, USA - KBS S3-4 metaG | ecosystem: Host-associated > Plants > Roots > Rhizosphere > Soil | place... | reverse complement strand
GACCAGTTCCTTACCGGTGCCACTCTCCCCCGTGATGAGCACCGAGGTCGCCTGGCTGCGCACGACCTTCTCGATCATCTCGCGCACGATGCGCATCGGCGTCGAGCGGCCGATGATCTCCTCGCCCGTGTACGCCTCCCATGCGCGGCGGCGGTAGAGGTCGAGCTGGCTCGCCTGGCGGAACGTCCGGCCGGCGGAATCCGTGGCGAGCAGGATGTCCTCCATCTCGTAGGGCTTCCGCAGGAAGTCGCAGGCGCCGAGCTTCATCGCGTCGACTGCGGACTGCACGTCGCCGAACGCGGTGATCACGATCACCTGGAGCAGCGGGTCGATCTGTCGCGCCTTCTCGAGCACGCTGAGCCCATCGGTGTCGGGCAGGCGCATGTCGAGGATCATGACCTGGGGCCGCACCGTCGATACCTTCTCGAGCCCCTCGGCGCCGGTGCTCGCGGTGTCGACCGCATAACCGTTCGCCCGGAACACCTTGCCGAGTGACTTCCGGATCAACAGCTCGTCGTCGACGATCAGCAGCGAGAGCTTCACGCGGTGCCGTCCTCGGCCCGTGACGTCTCGGCCGGCACCGGGAACGACACGCGCAGCGTCGCCCCGCCGCCGGGGTTGTTCTTGGCGGTGATGACGCCGCCCGAATCGCGCACGATCTGCACCGAGATCGAGAGCCCGAGCCCCGTCCCCATCGACCGCGTCGTGAAGAATGGGTCGAAGATCTTCTCCATCAGCTCGCGCGGGATGCCAACGCCCGTGTCGCCGAACGACACGTCGACGACCGACCGCCGCGTACGGTAGCGGCGCATCCCCGTCGTCACGGTCAGCGTGCCGCCCTGCGGCATCGCCTGGATCGCGTTGAGCGACAGGTTGAGGAACACCTGCTGGGTCAGGTCGGGGTCGACGATCACCTGGGGCAGCTCGGCCACGAACGAGCGATTGACCTGGATCTGCGCGTCCTGGAACTGGGCCTCGAGCAGGTCGAGCGTCTTCTCGAGCGCGACGTGCACGTCACAGGGCTGCGGCTGGGCCGCGGGCGGCCGGGCGAACATGAGCAGCCCGGTGATGATCTGCTCGATGCGGTCGAGCTCGCGGATGACGTCGTCCAGGTCCTCGCGGCGCGGGTCGCTCGCCTTGAACTTGGAGCCGACGAACTGGACCGTCGTGCGGATGCCGGTCAGAGGGTTGCGGATCTCGTGGGCGACGTAGGCGGACAGCTCGCCGAGCGAGACGAGGCGGTCGATCTTCTTCTGGAACTCGCCGTCCTCGGATTCGGAGATCGCCTCGCCCAGGATCACGGAGCCGAGCGAGTCGCCCTCCTCGTCACGCACGGGCAGTGCCTCGGCCTTGAGCGTGAACTCGCGATCCTCGGCCTCGAGCTTGAACTCGCGCGGCTCGCGCGAGGCGCCCTTCAGCCAGCGCGCATCGGCGCCGGGGAACAGACGGCTGCCGGGCTGGCCGACGAGGGTCCCCGACTCCGCGCCGAGCAGCTCCTCGAAGCGGCGGTTGTTGTAGACGACCCGGCGCTCGCGATCGAGCGCGACGACGGCCTGTTCGAGCGTGTCCAGAATCTGCGACGGCCACGGAGTCGTCTTGAGCGACGACTCGGTTTCGGCGGGCCGCGCTGGCGCTTCACTGCGCACTCGGACCTCCTCCATGTGCCTTGAGCGGCTCGATGTATGGGTAGCACAGGGGTGCGCGAGCCGCAATGGCCGAAGCGACGGGTGAGGTGATAGACTCCCGCGTTCCGCATCCACCCATAGACCTCGTACCCGGCTCGCACGAGCCGGCTGGAGCTTCACGCAATGCTCAAGCATCTCCGCGGCACCGGTAAGCGCACCAAGTTCATCTGGTGGGTCCTCATCATCGTGACGGTGGTGACCTTCCTCGGCGGCTTCGTGTTCATCTTCGGCTCCGGCCTCAGCAATGGCCGGAACCGCGCCGCCGGCGCCGTCGCGACGGTCAACGGCGAGCCAATCTCCCGCACGGATCTACAGAACGCGATCAACGAGCAGCGCAGCGCCTACGTCGCCCGCTACGGCGACGATCCCGGCGACCGCGAGATGCAGACCCTGTCGAGCCAGGCGTTCCGCACGCTCGTCGTCCAGCAGCTGATGGAGCAAAAGGCGACGCAGCTCGGGCTCAAGGCCCACGACCGTGAGGTGCTGCTCCAGCTCCAGACCTCGCCCCCGCCCGAGGTCATGAACGCGACGAACTTCAAGACCAACGGCCAGTTCGACATCAACAAGTACCGCCAGGCGATGGCCGATCCGAACAACGACTGGTCGGCCTTCGAGGAGCGCGTGCGGCAACAGCTGCCGGTGCGGAAGCTCCAGGAGCGGCTGTTCACCTCGGTGAAGATCACCGAGCCTCAGGTGCGGCAGGCGTATCGCGACCTGTACGAGCGCGTCGACGCCTCGATCGCCGCCCTGACGCCGGATCCCACGACCCCGCCGCCCAACGTGACCGACGCCGATCTGCAGCGCGCCTACGACCAGTACAAGAGCCGCTTCTGGACCGGTCCGCAGCGTCAGCTCGAGGTGCTCATCGCGCCCAAGCAGTTCGGCGACGCCGAGGTGAAAGCGGCGAGCGATCTCGCGAAGGGGCTCGTCGACCGGCTGCGTCGCGGCGAGAACTACATCGAGCTGTCGCGCCAGTACTCCGACGCCTCGGGCGCGGACAAGGGCGGCGTGATCGATCGCGTGCTCCAGCCGCAGGATTTCGGCGCCGATCTCGGCCCGAAGGTCGCGCTGATGGACACCGGCCAGGTCACCGATCCCGTGCGCGATGGTGGCCGCTTCCTGTTCTTCCGCATCAACGAGAAAGCGGTCGACCCGCAGACGGGCCGTCCCGGCGTGAAGGTCGCGGAGTTCGTGATCCGCGTGAAGGGCGACGACGCCGAGCTGCGCAAGCAGTACGAGCGGCTCGACAAGCTGCGCGGCAAAGCACAGCGCGACGGTCTCGGCCGCGCGGCGGTCGCCGAGGGCTTGACCACCGTGAAGACGCCCTACTTCGATCTCGACAATCCCGCGCCGCAGCTCCAGGTGATTCCCGAGGCGACGGACTGGGCGTTCAGCGCGAAGCTCAACGAGGTGAGCCCGGTGCTCGAGGGCACCGACCACTTCGGCCTCGTCCAGCTGTCGGGCACGAAGGAAGCCGGCCCGATGCCCAAGGATCAGCTCGGCGACGCGCTGCGGCAGATCGCACAGGTCAACGTCGCGCTCGACCGGCTGAAGGGCCGCGCGGACTCACTCGGGGCCGCGATCAAGAGCGGCGAGTCGCTCGAACAGGCGGCCGCGAAGTTCGGGCTCACGGTGCAGAAGGTGCAGATCAACCGGCTGTCGCAGGATCCGCGCCTCGCCGGCGCGCCCGAGCTGGTGGGTGCGCTGTTCGCCACGCCCCCGGGGCAGGTCGTCGGGCCGGTGCGGACGATGACCGCGTACCTCGCCGCGCGCGTGGATCAGAAGACCGAGCCCAACTGGGCCCAGTTCGACTCGACCCGGCAGCAGATCTCGCAGTCGATGCTCGAGACGCTGCAGCGCCGCTTCCTCGAGAACTACGCGAGCTACATGCGGTCGACCGCGAAGGTGAAGGACATGCGGAGCGTGGAAGGGTACTAGCCTTCCCTCGCTTCACGGCTGCTTCATGCGCGCGGCGTTCCTCGACGGGACGCCGCGCGCGCCGCGTTACTCGACCGGCTTGTTCTCGGGCGGCGCCGGGGGCTTCGGAGCTTGCTTCACCGGCGGCTCCTCGCGCAGCTCGTCGGTGATCTCCTGCTGCGCCTTGCGGAACTCGCGCAGCGCCTGGCCCAGCCCGCGCGCCATCTTGGGAATCTGGCTCGGGCCGAACACCAGCAGAATGATCACGAACACGATGAGCAGCTCGCCTCCACCGAATCCGAACACGCTGTCCTCCTCGCTAGGGTCTCAGTTGCCCAGCCGCAGCCGGCTGCGATCGCTGCCGATCACGAGCGACACGTCGGCGAGCTCCGGTCCCCAGGCCTGCTGCACGATCGGGGCGTCGCCCAGATAGCGCGCCACGGCGCGCGCTCCGGACAGATCGCGCCGCCGCGCCACGACGAACGTGGCGAAGTAGTCCTGGCGATCCGCGTTCTTGATGTCCACCACCTGAAAGCCTCCGTCGCGGAGGAACGACGCCGCGCGCGAGGCGATGCCGCCTTCGCCCGAGCCATTCAGCACCTCGACCCGCACGACCTGCGGGTGCGACGCCTGCAGCACGCGCGGCAGCTGCGGCCGCCAGCGCCCGACCACGCTCGACAGCACGAGCGCCACGACGACGATCGCGAGCAACAGCGTGAGCAGCCGGCCGCCGGCGCCCGCCTTCTTGCCCTTACCCACGCGCGGCACCTCGTTTCGCGCCGCGCCGGGCGCCACGCCCCGCGCCGGGCGTGCGAGCGTCTCGCGCCGACGCCACGTCCTCGCGGATCGCGCGCCTGAGCCGCGTCCACGTGCGCCCGAGCGACTCGGGCAGCACGCGCGTCTCGCCGATCACCGGCATGAAGTTCGTGTCTCCGTCCCAGCGCGGCACCAGGTGCAGATGGAGGTGCCCGGGGAACCCGGCGCCGGCCACGCGGCCGTAGTTGGCGCCGAGGTTCATTCCGTGCGGCTGATACTCCGCCTCGAGCACTCGCTCCGCAAGCGCCGCCAGCGCGAGGAAATCCTCCCGCTCGGCGGCACTCAGCTCGGTGATGCGGCCGGCGTGGCGGCGCACGGCGACCATCAGGTGCGCCGGCGAATACGGAAAGCGGTTGAGCATCAGCAGTGCATGGGGCCGGCGCGCGATGACGAGATCCGCGCGGTCGGTCGCACGCGCGGCGACGCGGCAGAACAGGCACGGCTCGGGCGCCGCGCGTTTCCGGGTCTGCGACGACACGCGCTCGATGTAGGCGCCACGCCAGGGCGCCCACAGCCGGTCGACGCCGCGCTTCGTCGCGGGCGGCGTCACGGCGCGTCCTTCAGCGTGTGGTGGATGCGCTCGGCTTCCGCGAGCTGGTCAGGCGTGTTGATGCCGAGCAGCTCGCGATAGTCGGGCGCGATCACGACCTCGACCTTCTTCCCCGCGCGCTCGAGCAGCGACACGCTGTCGGTCAGGTAGTACTCACCCTGCGCGTTGTGCGACGTCAGGTCGGACAGCACCTGCGCGAGCGAGGGATAGTCGAACGCGTAGATGCTCGAGTTCACCTCGTCGATCGCCTGAACGCGTGCATCGGCGTCGCGATGCTCGACGATGCCCTCGAACGCGCCATCCGGGCCCCGGACGATACGGCCGTAGCCGGTCGGATCGGGCACCCGCATCGACAGCACGGTCGCCGCGGCGCCCGAGTGCTGGTGGCGCTCGAGCAGCGCGTGCAGCGTCGACACCCGCAGCAGCGGCGTGTCGCCGCACACGACGAGCAGCGTGCCCTCGAAGTTCTCGAGCGCGGGGCCGGCCATGAGCGCTGCGTGGCCGGTGCCACGCTGCTCTGACTGCACGACCCACTCGATCTCGGCCGCGGTGAACGCCTCCCGCACGCGCTCCCGCTGATGACCGATGACGACGAGCACGCGACCGACGCCGAGCTGTCCGAGCGTGCCGAGCACGTGCGCGAGTAGCGGCTGGCCCGCCATCGGATGCAACACCTTGGCGAGGTCGCTCTTCATGCGGGTGCCCTGGCCGGCCGCGAGCACGAGCGCGGCGACGTCCGGGTGGCGGATCGTCATCGCCCCTCCCACTCGAAGTTGTCGATGAGCCGCGCGGGACCGACCCGCGCGGCAACGGCGACCAGCACGCGCCCCTTCACCGTGCGCACCGGCTCGAGGCTGCGGGCGTCGACGACTGCCACGTAGTCCTCCCGCACGCGCGGATAGCGCTTCCACACCGAGCGCACGGCGCGCGTCAGCGAGGCGGCCGACCGCTCGCCGCGGCCGAGCGCGTCGCGCGCCGCCTCGAGACCGCGCGCGAGCGCCACCGCCTCGGCGCGCTCGTCCCGCGACAGATACGCATTGCGTGACGAGCGGGCCAGCCCGTCGCGCTCGCGCGCGGTGGCGCCGCGGCGCACGGTCACCGGCACGAACAGGTCGGCGAGCATCTGCTCGATGATGCGCGCCTGCTGCGCGTCCTTCTGACCGAGCCACAGCACGTCGGGCTGGACGACGTTCACGAGCTTGAGCACGATCGTCGCCACGCCCTCGAAGTGGCCGGGCCGCGAGGCTCCCTCGAGCACCGCATCGAGCCCGAGCACACGCACGCGCGTGCGCTCACCGGCGGGGTAGAGGTCGGTGACGCGCGGCTCCCACAGTGCGTCGATCCCGGCGGCACGAAGCAAGGCATGGTCACGCGCGCGCGGCCGCGGATAGCGGCGGTAGTCCTCGCTCGGGCCGAACTGCAGCGGGTTCACGAACACGCTCACGACGACGCGGTCGGCCGCGCGCCGCGCGGCGGCGAGCAGGCTCAGGTGGCCGTCGTGGATCGCGCCCATCGTCGGCACGAACGCCACGCGCTCGTTGCGCGATCGCCAGCGCGCGCGCAGCCGCCGCACGTCGGCGACGCTACGCGCGAGCCGAACGACGCCCGCGCTCAATAGGACTCCGCATCCGAGGGGAACTGCCGCGCCTTGACGTCGGCGACGTAGCGGCCGAACGCCTGGCGCATCTCCGCGCCGAGCTCGGCATAGCGACGGACGAATTTCGGCGTGCGCCCGTGATAGAGCCCGAGCAGGTCGTGCGACACGAGCACCTGGCCGTCGCAATGAACGCCCGCGCCAATGCCGATCGTCGGGACGCGCAGCTCACGACTGACGAGCGCGCCGAGGCGCGACGGAATGCCTTCGAGCACGAGCGCGAAGCAGCCGGCGCGCTCGAGCTGCCGTGCCTCTTCGAGCAGACGCTCCTGCTCCCCCTCGCCGCGCGCCTGCACGCGGTAGCCGCCGAACGCCAGCACGGATTGCGGCGTGAGGCCGAGATGACCCATCACGGGAATGCCGGCCTGGACGATGCGACGAATCGCCTCGGTGACGCGCTCGCCGCCTTCGAGCTTCACGGCATCGGCGCCGCCCTCCTGCACGAGGCGGCCGGCGTTCTTGACCGCCTGGTCGGCGTTCACCTGATACGACATGAACGGCATGTCGCCGACGACGAGCGACGTCGGCTTCGCGCGCGTGACCGCGCGCACGTGATGGAGCATGTCCTCCATCGTGACCGGCAGCGTGCTGTCGTAGCCGAGCAGCACAGTGCCCACGCTGTCACCGACGAGGATGATCTCGGCGCCGGCCTCATCCGCGAGCCGGGCCATCGGGAAGTCGTAGGCGGTGACGACCGCGATGACGTCGCCCTTCCGCTTCATCTCGACGATGGCGGGCGCCGTCACCTTCGGCCGCGGCGTCTTGGCCGCGCCCACCGCGGGATCCTGGCTCATTGCGCTTCCTCCCGTTCGATCGGCTGGTAGTAGGTGGTGCCCTGACGGTGGGACCGGATGCGGGCCAGCAGATCCTCGAAGTCGTCGGGATTGTTCACGAAATCGATCGCGTTGGTGTTCACGACGAGCAGCGGAGCACCGACGTAATGAAAGAAGAAGTGATTGTACGCCTCGTTGAGCTGCTTGATGTAGCCGGGGTCCATGTCCTTCTCGAACGGCCGGCCCCGCTTCGCGATCCGGCGCATGAGCACGTCCGGGTTCGCCTGAAGGTAGACGACGACGTCGGGGCTCAGCACCTCGAGCTCGAGCCAGCCGACCAGACGCTCGTACAGCGCGAACTCGCGTTCCGACAGGTTGAGACCCGCGAAGATGCGGTCCTTCTGGAACAGGTAGTCCGACACCATGCGCTCGCTGAACAGCTCCATCTGGCGCAGGTTGCGCTGCTGCTGGAAGCGGCTGAACAGAAAGTGCATCTGGGTCTGGAACGCATAGCGCTCGCGATCCTTGTAGAAGTCCTTGAGGAACGGATTCTCCTCGACTTCCTCCAGGATCAGCTTCGCCTGCAGCCGCTCGGACAGGAGGCGCGACAGGCTGGTCTTCCCCGCCCCGATCACGCCCTCGACGACGATATATCTGTTCTCGATCACGGCGCGTCGGCGGGGCGTGACGTGCGGCGGATCGACGGGCCCTTGCCCAGGCGCGCGAGCTGTGCGAGCAGCGTCTCGCCCGCCACGGGATGGACGAGCATCGGGTCGAGCTCGACGAGCGGCACGAGCACGAAGCCGCGGTGCGACAGCTCCGGATGCGGCAGGCGGATACCCGGCTCGTCGACCACGAGGTCGTCGCACAGCAGCAGATCGAGATCGATCGTGCGCGGCCCGCGCCGCTGGCGGCGCACGCGACCGAGCGCGCGCTCGATGCGCAGCAGATTCCACAGCAGCTGTCGCGGCGCGAGCTCGGTCTCGAGCCGCGCGACCGCGTTCAGGAACCAGGGCTGCTCGACCTCGCCGACGGGCTCGGTCTCGTAGATCGACGACACCTTGGTGACGCGCGTGTCGGGCAGGGCCGCGAGCTGCTCGATCGCGGCGTGAATCTGCGCATCGCGGTCGCCGAGGTTGGAGCCGAGACCGACGTATGCGATCACGCCGGTCGCTCCCGAACCACTTCGATCACCGCGCGCCCGCCGGTCGTCCAGCCCAGGTTCTGCTTGGCGAAGCGTACCCGGACACGACGAATCGGGAAGCGGTCGAGCAGCGTCTCCGCGGTGCGCGCGGCGAGCGCCTCCAGCAGATGGAAGCTCTCGCCCTCGACCACCTCGCGCACGGTGTGATAGAGCGCGTCGTAGTCCACGGCGTCGCCGAGTTTATCGCTCTTCTCCGCGCGATCGTCGGCCGGCTCCAGCTCGAGGTCGACCTCGAGCCGCTGACCCGCCTCCTTCTCGTAGGGACGCGCGCCGTGATGTCGAACACGGACAGGCCTTCCAGTCGGACGATGGCCAAGCGCTCCCCCTGGAACACGGTGGGCCCGGCGTTGCGGGCCGGGGTGGCGTTGCGGGAATCGAGCCGAATCTAGGGGGCGTGCACGAGAGGGTCAAACGTGCGGCGCCGATGCGGCGGCGCCGCTACGCGCGCGACTCAGCCCGCGAGGCCGTGCTCGCGCAGCGCCTCGTTGAGCGAGGTCTTCGTGTCCGTGGACGCGCGCCGCTCACCGATGACGAGCGCGCACGGCGTGCCGTACGAGCCGGCGGGAAACTTCTTCGGCCGGAAGCCGGGGATGACGACCGCGCGGGACGGCACGCGCCCACGAAGCTCGACGGGCTCCGCGCCGCGGACGTCGATGATCGGCGTCGAGGCGGTGAGCACGACACCCGCGCCGATCACTGCGCCCTCTTCGACGAGGATGCCCTCGACGAGAATCGCGCGCGAGCCCACGAAGCAGTCGTCCTCGACGATCACGGGCCGGCTCTGCGGTGGCTCGAGCACGCCGCCGATCCCGACGCCGCCCGACAGGTGCACGCGCCGCCCGATCTGCGCGCACGAGCCCACCGTCGCCCACGTGTCGACCATGGTGCCCTCGCCCACGCGCGCGCCGACGTTCACGTAGCCCGGCATGAGCACGACGCCGCGCTCGAGGTGCGAGCCGTAACGCGCGACGCCCGGTGGCACGACGCGCACGCCCGCCGCCTCGAGCCCACGCTTGAGCGGCACCTTGTCGTGGTACTCGAACGGACCGAGCTCGATCGTCTGCGACACGCGCAGCCGGAAGTAGAGCGTGATCGCCTGCTGGATCCAGCCGTGCGTCGTCCACTCGCCCCCGATCTTCTCGGCGACGCGCACGTCTCCCGCATCCAGCGCGGCGAGCACGCCCTCGACGGCGCCGCGCACCGCGATATCGTCGAGCTTCGCCTCGCCCGACCACGCGCGCGCGATCGCGTCCTGCCAGCGCGCGATGGGGTACCCGGTGGCGGCGCCCGTCGCGGCGACGTCCGTCATGCCGACGCTCCGTCGGGCGAGGCATCGAAACGCGCGATTGCCTCGCGGCACTTGTCGAGCGTGGGCACGAGCGCCCAGCGCACGTAACCCTTGCCCGCGGCGCCGAACATCGTGCCGGGCGCGGTGAGCACGCCCTTCTTCATCAGCCGCTCCGCCCACGCCCACTCGTCGCCACCCGGCGCCTTCACCCACAGGTAGAACGTCGCCTCGCTGCCCTCGATCACCCAGCCGCGCCGCTCGAACTCACGCTTCAGCACCTCACGCTTCGCGGCATACGTCGCGCGCTGCGCGGCGGCGTGCGCATCGTCGTTCCAGGCAGCGATCGCAGCGCGCTGCACGAACTCAGGCGTCGCGACGCCGACGTTGGGCCGGAACCGCTTGAGCGCCGTGATCAGCCGCTCGTCGCCCGCCATGAAGCCCGAGCGATAGCCGGTCATCGCGGAGCGCTTGCTGAGCGTGTGGAGCGCGAGCACGTTGTCGGTGCCACATTCGAGCATCGAGTGCGGATTCAGATCGAAGTAGACCTCGGCGTACGCCTCGTCCGCCGCGACCCAGAAGCCGTGACGCCGCGCGAGCGACGCGACCTGCTCGAGCGGCTGGTGCGCTTGCGCGGCCAGTCCCTGCACGAGTTCGCCCGCGACTATTCGCTCTGGGATGACATGGTGGATTTCATGCGCAGCG
>Ga0105248_10009725_pt1 | contig 10590 bp, 8 predicted proteins | sample KBSS34metaG_FD_81524 | JGI IMG/M metagenome (GOLD analysis project Ga0105248, IMG submission 81524) | Switchgrass rhizosphere microbial communities from Kellogg Biological Station, Michigan, USA - KBS S3-4 metaG | ecosystem: Host-associated > Plants > Roots > Rhizosphere > Soil | place... | reverse complement strand
TGTCTTCTATTACGTCACGTTGATGAACGAGTCGTACGCGATGCCGTCCATTCCCGAAGGCGCGCGGGAAGGAATCCTTCGTGGAATGCATCGTATCGGCGGGAGCGGAAAGGTTAGATTGCTGGGCGCGGGCACGATCCTGAACGAGGTGATCGCCGCCGCCGCGCTGCTGGAAAGGGACTGGAACGTGGATTCGGAGGTCTTCTCGGTGACGAGCTTCACGCAGCTGCGATGGGACGGGATGGCGGCGCAACGGGCGGGCCGCCCCGGCTGGATCGCGACGCAGTTGCCGAAGGACGGTCGTCCCGTCATCGCCGCGAGCGACTACGTGTCGTCCGTCGCGGACCTCATCCGTCCCTGGATCGCCGATCGCTACGTCGCCCTCGGCACCGACGGATTCGGGCGCAGCGACACGCGGGCGCAGCTGCGACGCTTCTTCGAAGTCGATCGCCACGCGATCGCGGTCGCGGCACTGTCCGCGCTGGGCGATCCGCGCGCCGGCGACGCCATCAAGCGCTACGGGATCGACCCGGCGGCGGCCTCGCCGTGGTCGCGGTGATCCGCCTTGCCGCGGCCGCGCTCGTCGCCGCTTCGCTTGCCGTGAGCGCCGCGGACAAGCCGAAGCGCACGCCGGCCGCCAAGCCCAAGGCGGCGGCGAAGGCGACGCCGGCGGCCAAGCCCATCGATGTCGTCGAGGCTTCGATCGTGGAGCTGCAGAAGGCGATGTCGAGCGGCAAGCTCACCTCGAAAGAGCTCACCTCGCTCTACATCGCGCGCATCAAGGCGATCGACAAGGCGGGACCGAAGATCAATGCGGTGATCGAGCTCAATCCCGACGCGCTCGCCATCGCCGAGGCGCTGGACAAGGAGCGCAGGGAAAGCGGCGCGCGCGGTCCGCTGCACGGCATCCCCGTGCTCCTCAAGGACAACATCGCGACCGGCGACAGGATGCAGACCACGGCCGGATCGCTCGCGCTCGCGGGCGTGAAGGCCCCGCGCGATGCGTTCCTGGTGACCAGGCTGCGCGAAGCCGGCGCCGTGATCCTGGGCAAGACCAACCTCTCCGAGTGGGCGAACATCCGCTCGACGCGCTCGACTTCGGGATGGAGCTCGCGCGGCGGGCTCACGCGCAATCCGTACGCGCTCGATCGCGACACCAGCGGCTCGAGCTCGGGATCGGGTGCGGCGATCGCGGCCAGCCTTGCGACGGTCGCGGTCGGCACCGAGACCGACGGCTCGATCACGTCGCCTTCCGCCGTGAACGGCCTGGTCGGGATCAAGCCCACGCTGGGGCTGGTGAGCCGTTCGGGAATCGTGCCCATCGCGCATTCGCAGGACACCGCCGGCCCCATGGCGCGAAGCGTCGCGGACGCGGCGGCGCTGCTCACGGCGATGGCGGGGACCGACCTTCGGGACGAGGCTACGCGCGATGCGTCGCCCAAGGCCGCGGACTACACGAAGGCTCTCGATCGCAACGCGTTGAAGGGCGCGCGCATCGGCGTCGTGCGCGGCCAGTTCGGCGGCCGCAACGACCTCGTCTCGACTGAAATCGAGAAGGCGTTGAAAGTGATGGAAGCGCAGGGCGCGGTGCTGGTGGAGATCCCGGAGCTGCCGAATGCGGGCAAATACGGCAACACCGAGCTGGAGGTCCTGCTCACGGAGCTCAAGGCCGACATGGCCGTCTATCTCAAGGAATGGGCGCCGGAGGCGGCCGTGAAGGATCTCGCGGACATCATCGCGTTCAACGACGCGCACAAGGACAAGGTGATGCCGTACTTCGGCCAGGAGCACTTCATCAACGCGCAGAAGAAGGGCGGCCTCGATTCGAAGGAATACCTGGACGCGCTCGCGAACAACCACAAGCTCGCGCGCGCCGAAGGCATCGACAAGGTGATGAACGAGAACAAGCTCGACGCGCTGGTGGCGCCCACGACCGGGCCCGCATGGCTCATCGACTTCATCAAGGGCGACGCGAGCGGCGGCGGGTTCACCACGCCCGCGGCGGTGGCGGGCTATCCGCACATCACGGTGCCCGCGGGCTTCGTGCAGGGACTGCCGTGCGGCATCTCGTTCGTGGGGCAGGCGTGGAGCGAGTCGCGCCTCATCGCGCTCGCCTACGCGTACGAGCAGGCGAGCAGGGCGCGCAAGCCGCCCACCTACGCGAAGACGATCAACGCCTGGCAGTAAGGTCGCGCGCGAGGCGCGCGAGCGCGGCGCTCCAATCGCCGCCCATCTGCCGGCGATACACCGTCGCACGCGGGAACCACGGAGAAGCATCTCCGGCCGCCATCCATCGCCACTCGGGAGGAAACGGCACGAGGATGCGCGTGGTGCCGCCCAAGCCCGCGCGCAAGTGGACGAGCGTGCTGCTCACGCCCACGTATTCGTCCACGACGGCGAGCAGCGCCAGCGCTGCTTCGAGATCCGCGTTCACCGCGGAAAAGTCGTGCACCGGCGCGCCGATCGCCTTCGACAGCGACTCGATCTCGCCCGGCATCGGATCGCGCTGGATCGCGATCCAGGTCGCGCGAACGCCGCGCAGCGCCCTCGCCAGCGCCTCGAGCGGGACCTCCTTGAAGAGGTTCTCGATGCGACCCGACTTGGGCTCACCGGCGCGCCAGGCAAGCGCGATGCGCGGCGCTTCGCCAAGTGCCGCGAGCCGCGCCCGCATGTCGGCGAGGCGCGCGTCATCGACCGCGAGCGGGAGCGGCGGCGCCTTGGCCTTGCCCGCGAGCGAGGGCAGGTCGCCCGCCAGCGCCATGTCGCGGCCGGTCGTGTCGATTTCATCGATGCGGCTTGCCAGCGAAGCGAAGAGCCCGGTGCGCGCGAGCATCGGGTGCAGGCGCGCGTCGCCCACGAAGTCGAGCGTCATGCCGCGCGCGCGCAATGCCGGCGCGAATCGAAGGAAGAACAGGTTGTCGCCGAGTCCCTGCTCGGACTGGATGACGACACGGTTGCGTCCTTCCGAGCGCAGCGTCCGCGCGTGCTCGCGGCGCTCACGGCGCCACGCGTACTCCCTCCAACCCTCCTCGAAGCGGCCGGCGATGAAGTGCGCGAGGGCGAGGTTGAAGTGGGACTGCGCATCGTCCGGGCGCAGGCGAAGCGCCTCGTAGTAACTCTCTATCGCCTCGTCCGTGCGTCCCCGTTTATGGTGCAGCGCGCCGATGTTGTAGTGGGCCGAGGCGAGGGAGGGGTCGAGCGACAGTGCACGCCCGAGGCTCGCGAATGCCGCATCGTCCTGGCCCAGGGCCTGCTCCGCGATGCCGCGGTTCATGTGCGCGAGCGCGAACTGCGGATCGATTTCGAGCGCGCGGGAAAGATGCGCGCGGGCCTCGTCGTGCCGCCCGCGATCGATGGCGACGAGACCGAGCGCGTTCCAGGCCGCCGCGAGCGCGGGGTTGATCGAGATCGCCTGGCGCGCCGTGCGCTCGGCATCGTCGAGCCGGCCGATGTGCTGCAGCGCGATGGCGAGATTCACCCAGCTTTCGGCGACCTGCGGGGCAATGGCGAGCGCCACGCGCAGGTGCGCGATGGCGCGGCCCCAGTCGTCGGCCTGCGTGGCCGCCATCGCGGCGCGCGAATGCGTGGCGAGATCCAGCAGGGGGTTCTCGTTTGCCATGTAAGCTCGGGATTATGACGGCCTATTACATCGAGCGCGCGCGGCGGCAGTTCGCCGCGCGGGACCTGGCCGCGGCGCTGGAATCGTGCCGGCAGGCGGTGCAGGAGGATGCGGGCTCGGTGGACGCATGGTTCCTCAAGGCCACGCTCGAGATGGCGCTCGGCGAGCGCGAGAGCGCGGTGGCGAGCGCCAGGCGCGCCACCGAGCTGGCGCCGGCCGGCGCGCAGGCGTGGTACCTGCTCGGCAACGCCGAGAGCGATCGTGGTGCGAAGCAGGCGGCACGCGACGCTTATCGAAGGGCCGTGGAAGCCGCGCCCTCGTGGGCGGTGGCGCTCAATCGCCTGGGCACCGTGTCGTTCGAGCTGGGGGATCTCGCGGGGGCCGAGGAAGCCTTCGCGCGTGCGGTCGAGGCCGACCCGAATCACGCGCGCTCATGGAACAACCTCGCGCACGCGCGCATCGAGCGCGGCCGCTGGCAGGAAGCCGAAGAAGCGCTCGGCCGCGCGCTCGCCATCCAGCCCGACTACGACGTTGCGTTCTCGAACCTCGCGCGAGTCGAGCGCGCGCGCGGCAACGCGGCTCGCGCCGCGGAGTACGCCACCGTCGCCGAGCGATTGAAGCAGCTGCCTAGCGGCCGCGATAGCTGATGCGGTAGATCGCGTCGGCGCTGTCGTCCGAGACGAGGAGCGCGCCGTCGGGCATCACCTGCACGTCCACCGGGCGGCCCCACGACTCGTCGGCGTCCTTGTCGAGCCAGCCTTCGGCGAAGACGCCATAGTCGACGACCTTGCCGTTCTCGACCTTGGCTTGCATCACGCGGTAGCCGCTCTTCTTCGAGCGGTTCCATGAGCCGTGCTCGGCGATGAAGATGCGGTTCCTGTACTCGGCGGGGAACATGGAGCCGGTGTAGAAGCGCATGCCCAGCGAGGCCACGTGGGCGCCTTCCTTCTGCGCGGGCGGCGTGAACTCCGCGCACTTTCGCTTCGAGCCGAATTCGGGGTCGGCGATGTCGCCGCCGTGACAGTACGGATAGCCGAAGTGCATGCCCGCCTTCGGCGCGAAGTTGAGCTCGTCGGGCGGCACGTCGTCGCCCAGCATGTCGCGGCCGTTGTCGGTGAACCAGAGCTCCTTGGTGCGCGGGTCCCAGTCGAAGCCCACGCTGTTGCGAATGCCGCGCGCGTACACCTCCATCGCGGAGCCGTCGGGCTTGAGGCGGGTGATCGACGCGTACGGATCGGGTTTCTCGCAGATGTTGCACGGCGCGCCCACCGGGACGTAGAGCCAGCCGTCGGGGCCGAAGCGGATGAATTTCCAGCCGTGATGCTTCTCGGTGGGATATTTCGCGAAGACCTGCACCGGCTGCGGCGGCGCGTCGAGCCGCTTTTCGATCTCGTCGTAGCGCAGGATCCGGTCGACCTCTGCGACATAGAGCGAACCGTCCTTCACCGCGACGCCGTTGGGCATGTTCAGGCCGCGCGCGATCGTGATCACCTTCGTGGCCTTCTTGCCGTCGTGCTTGATGGCGTACACGTTGCCGGCGGTGCGCGTGGAGACGAAGAGCGTGCCGTCGTCGCCGGGCGCCATGGAGCGCGCGTTCTTCACGCCCTCGGCGAAGACTTCGATCTGGAATCCGGGCGGAAGCTTGATGCGCTCGAGCTCGATGCGGGCCACGGCGGCCGTGGACACGAGGAAGGAAACGGCGAGGGCGACGAGGGTCTTCATTCGGTTCTCCGGGACTTGAGCGTTGACCACGCAAGGGCCGCGGAGATTCCCGCGAGCAGCGCGCCCGCCCAGAATGTGGCGGCGGGACCGACAAATTGCCACAAGGCGCCGGCGAGCGCGCTCGCCACGAGCATCGCGATGCCGCTCGCGAGGTTGAACACGCCGAAGGCGGTCCCGCGCAACACCGCGGGCGAGGCGTGCGCCACCATCGCGGAGAGCACGCCCTGAGTGAATCCCATGTGCAGGCCCCAGAGCGCCACGCCGATCGCGAAGAGCGCCATGCCGGAGGCGAGCGCGAGCGCCACGTCCGCCGCGATGAGCAGTCCCGTGCCGATGAAGAGCAGCGTGTTCGGCGACATGCGATCGGCAAGCTTGCCGACAGGGTAGGCGGTGCCGGCATAAACCACGTTCATGCCGACCAGCACCAGCGGTGCGAGCGCCACTTCGAGGCCCAGGTCCTGCGAGCGCAGGATGAGGAACGCTTCGCTGAAGCGCGCGAGCGTGAGCGCCGCGCCGATCATGGTGACGGCCCAGAAGGCGATCCCGAGCCTGCGCATCGTCGCCTTCTCGAAGCTGGGCTTCTCGTCCTTGCCTTCACCCACGTTGGGCGGCTCGCGCACCGCGAGCGCGATGAGCGCGAACGAGAGGATCGCCGGTATCACCGCGACCCAGAAGACCGCGCGAAAGTCGTCGTGCCACGCGAGCATGAGCGCCATCGCGAGGAGCGGTCCGGCGAAGGCGCCCACGGTGTCGAGCGACTGGCGCAGGCCGAACGCGGCGCCGCGCACCTCCTTCGGCGTGAGGTCGGCGATCAGCGCGTCGCGCGGTGCGCCGCGGATGCCCTTGCCGATACGATCGAGGAAACGCGCGACGAAGACGAGCATCGGTCCGGTCGCTACGGCGAAGAGCGGCTTAGAAAGCGCCGCGAGCCCGTAACCGAAGGCGGTGATGGCCTTGCGCTTGCGAAGCCGGTCCGAGAGCGCGCCCGAGAAGACCTTCACGATGAGCGCGGTGGATTCGGCCACGCCCTCGATGATGCCGACCGTGAGCGCCGAGGCGCCCAGGCCCACGGTGAGGTACAGCGGCAGCAGGCTGTGGATCATCTCCGAGGAGACGTCCATCAGCATGCTCACGAATCCGAGGACCCATACGCCGGCGGGGACGCGCTGCTTCGCCTTCATCGCGTCGTAGTTTCGGTTAGCATCGCCGTTTCGCCAAGCCCCCACGGATCGCAATGGCCGAGACCATCGTCACCGAGAAGACCGAGACCGACAAGACCGAGAAGAAGGCCGAGCCCGCCGACCAGATTTCCATCACGCGCCATCGCACGCGCATCGGCAAGCGCCAGCTCGCGTACACCGTCACGTGCGGAACGATGGTTCTGCGCGAGGAAACAGAGAAAGAGGGCAAGAGCGAGGGCGAGAAGGCGCGCGCGAAGGTCTTCTTCATCGCCTACACGCTCGATGGCGTGGATGACAAGGCGAAGCGGCCGGTCACGTTCTCGTTCAACGGAGGTCCGGGGTCGAGCTCCGTGTGGCTGCACTTCGGCGTGCTGGGACCGCGCCGCGTGGAGCTGGATGCCGAAGGCTTCCAGCCTTCGCCGCCGCCGGGACGCCTCGTGGACAACGAGTATTCGATGCTCGATGTCTCCGACCTCGTGTTCATCGACCCGGTCGGCACGGGCTACAGCCGCATGGTCGAGGGCGAGAAGGTGAAGGAGTACCACGAGTACAAGCGCGACCTGGAAAGCGTGGGCTCGTTCATCCGGATGTATGTGTCGCGCTACGGGCGCTGGGCAAGTCCCAAGTTCCTCATCGGCGAATCGTACGGCACGACGCGCGCTTCCGGCCTTTCGGGACATCTTCTCGAACGCTACGGCATGTACCTGAACGGCGTGATGCTGGTCTCGTGCGCGCTCGATTTCGCCGTGCTTCGCTTCGATCCCGCGAACGACCTGCCGCCGACCTTGTTCCTTCCGACCTATGCCGCGACCGCCTGGTATCACAAGCGACTCGCGCCGGAGCTGCAGAAGAAGCCGCTTCGCAAGCTGCTCGACGAGGTCCAGGCGTTCGCGGCGGGCGAATATGCCGCCGCGCTCTTCCAGGGCTCGCGCCTGCCGGCGAAGGATCGCAAGGAAATCGTGCGGCGCCTCGCGCGCTACACGGGCCTTTCGCAGGATTACATCGATCGCACCGACCTGCGCATCGAGATCTTCCGTTTCTGCAAGGAGCTGCTGCGCGACAAGGGCCGCACCGTGGGGCGCCTCGACAGCCGCTACACGGGTGTGGATCGCGATTCCGCGGGCGAGGAATTCGAGTTCGATCCCGCGATGGTGGAGATCTTCGGACCTTACGCGGCGGCCGCGAACGACTACGTGCGCAACGACCTCAAGTTCGAGGCCGACATTCCGTACGAGGTGATCAAGCCGCTCTACGTGGACTGGGGCTGGAAGGACTACGCGAATCGATACGCCGCCGTGGGCGAAACGCTGCGCCGCGCGATGTCGATGAATCCGCGCATGAAGGTGCTGGTCGCGAGCGGCTATTTCGACTTCGCGACGCCGCATTTCGCCGCCGACTATTCGCTCGACCACCTGGGCCTCGCGCCGGAGCTGCGCGACAACATCCGCATCACGTACTACGAGGCGGGCCACATGATGTACGCACATCGCCCGTCGCTCGCGAAGCTTGCCTCCGAGCTGAGGAAGTTCGTCGCGGGCTAGGCGTGGCGCGCGAGCGCCCAGCCGACGTGCTCGCGCACGAGCGCGGACGGGTGGTCGCGGCGGCTTTCCAGGGCGGCGATCACATCCCGCGACGTCGCTGCATTGCCCAGCGCCACCGCGATGTTGCGCAGCCACTTCTCGTGGCCGATGCGCCGGATCGCCGAGCCTTCGAAGCGGCGCATGAATTCCTCCTCGGTCCAGGCGAACAGCGCGACGAGTGAGGCGCGATCGAGGCCGTTCCTCACCGCGAAGTCCGGATCGTTCGCCACACGCGCGTATTTGTTCCACGGGCAGACGAGCTGGCAGTCGTCGCAGCCGTAGATGCGATTGCCCATGAGCGGCCTCAGCTCCTCGGGGATCGGACCGTGGTGCTCGATGGTGAGGTAGGACACGCAGCGCCTCGCGTCGAGCTCGTAAGGCGCGACGATGGCCCGCGTGGGGCAGACCTCGATGCATTTCTCGCACGTGCCGCAATGCGCCGACGTGGGCGTGTCCTTCGCGAGGTCGAGGCTCACGAAGAGCTCGCCCAGGAAGAACATCGAGCCGGCATCGCGTGACAGCAGCAGCGTGTGCTTGCCGCGCCAGCCGAGACCGCCCATGGAGGCGAGCGAGACTTCCATCACCGGCGCGCTGTCGGTGAAGACGCGGTAGTGGAACGGCCCCAGCTCCGCCGTCATGCGGTCGGCGAGCGCCTGCAGCTTCGCGCGCAGCACCTTGTGGTAGTCGCGGCCCAACGCGTAACGCGAGACGAACGCGCTCTGCGGATCGTCGAGCGTCTCCCATGCATCGCGCGTTTCGGGCACGGAGTAGTTGAGGCGCGCGGTGATGACGCAAACCGTGCCCGGCACCAATTCGGCGGGGCGCGCGCGGCGCGCGCCGTGGCGCGCCATATAATCCATCTCGCCGTGCCATCCGCGGCCGAGCCACTCGATGAGCCGCGCTTCGTCGTCCGCGAGGTCCGTGCCCGCGATCGCCACCGCATCGAAGCCGAGCTCGCGTCCCCAACGCTTCACGCGCGCTTCGACGCTCGATTCCGCCATCGTCTCCATTCCCAAATGGTAGCCCTGAAGGTCGAACTTCCCGACGAGCGCGCCACGCTCGCGCTGGGCGCGGCGCTCTCGGGCGGGCTCGAGCCCGGCCTCACCGTCTACCTTCGCGGCCCGCTGGGCGCCGGCAAAACGACTGTCATCCGCGGGTTGCTTCGCGCGTTGGGCCATCAGGGGCCGGTGCGAAGCCCTACTTACACGCTGGTTGAAGTTTATGCGGTTTCGAGGTTAGACTTGCATCACTTTGATTTTTATAGGTTCCACGATCCCCGAGAATGGATCGACGCCGGATTCAGGGAGAGCTTCAACGGGCTCAATGTGAGCCTGATCGAATGGCCGGAAAGGGCAGGTGGCCTGCTGCCTCCCGCGGACGTGGAAATCGCCCTGGAATTGCACGGAACGGGACGCAGTGCCGTGCTCACATCGAGCTCGATTCGCGGTCACAAGTGCCTCGCGCTTCTCGAGGAACGCTGGCCCGCTTCGTAGCGCTGGTTGCTCTCGCGGTCGCACTCTTCGCCGGCACCGCCGTGGCGCTGGCGGGCGAGAGGATCGTCTCCTCCCGCGTCTGGCCGGCGCAGGAATACACGCGGGTCACGCTGGAATCGGCGCGCGCCGTGAAGCACCAGTTCTTCTTCGTGACCAGTCCCGAGCGCCTCGTGGTGGACCTCGAGGGCGTGGACCTCGACGAAGAGCTGAAGTCGTTGCCCGCGAAGGTCGGCGCGAACGATCCGTATATCCAGGCGGTGCGCGTGGGCATCAACCGGCCCAATGTCGTGCGCGTGGTCTTCGACCTGAGGACCGAGGTGAAGCCTTCGGTGTTCCCGCTGGCGCCCGTGGGTGAATACAAGCACCGTCTCGTCCTCGACATCTATCCGAAGAATCCCGCCGATCCGCTGCTCGCACTGCTCGCGCCGCCCACCGATCCCGTGGGCGAGATTGCGAAGGCGCCGATCGTGACGAACGCGGAACCGAGAATGGAAACGCCGCCGCTGCCCGTGGTGAAGCTGGATCCGAAGCGGGAAGTGCTGGCCGCGAAGGCGCCGGAGAAGGCGGCCGAGAAATCGAAGCCCAAGGTCGAACGCCTCGTGATCGTCGCGGTGGACGCGGGCCACGGCGGCGAGGATTCCGGCGCGCGCGGCCGCAAGGGCACGAAGGAAAAGGACGTGACGCTCGCGATCGCCCGGCGCCTGAAGTCGCAGATCGACAGGGAGCCCAACATGCGCGCCGTCCTCGTGCGTGACGGGGATTATTTCGTGCCCCTGGGAGATCGCGTCTCCAAGTCGCGGCGCGTGCAGGCCGACCTCTTCGTCTCGATCCACGCCGACGCGTGGGTGCGACCGGATGCGAAGGGCTCCTCGGTGTTCGCGCTTTCCGAGCGCGGCGCCACGTCGACGGCCGCGCGCATGCTCGCGCAGCGCGAGAACCAGTCCGACCTCATCGGCGGCGTGAACTTCGGCGTGAAGGACCCGAACCTCGCCAGG
>Ga0105248_10009720_pt1 | contig 10592 bp, 8 predicted proteins | sample KBSS34metaG_FD_81524 | JGI IMG/M metagenome (GOLD analysis project Ga0105248, IMG submission 81524) | Switchgrass rhizosphere microbial communities from Kellogg Biological Station, Michigan, USA - KBS S3-4 metaG | ecosystem: Host-associated > Plants > Roots > Rhizosphere > Soil | place... | reverse complement strand
CCGTTCGGCAGGATGGCCTCGAGAGCCATGGCCTTGCCCCGCAGGTGCATGTGCGCCTGGAAGCTTTCGAGCCGGCCTGATCGCGGCAGCACGTGGAAGCCTTCGCTGACCGTGATCTGGTTCGGCAGGAGATCGATACCGCCGTTCCCTTCCCGGTCCACGCCGTAAAACGCGAGACTCGTACGGAACTTCGGCGTGAACCCTTTCGGGTAGAAGTAGATCCCGAGCTCGGCCTGGTCGGTGATGTCCTCACCGCCATTCGAATAGTGGATATCGAAATCGATGCGCGCCCCCGGCAGCAGGAGCTTGCCGGCGTTCGGCCGAAGCATCTCGCCCTGCTTGCCGACCGACCACTCCATGAAGAAGCTGCGCGTAATCGCGCCGGTGACGGCTGGATCGTCGGGATCGATCGCGGGGTCGCGGAACTCTTCGGGTGCAGTCTTCTCGTCCTGCTGCAGGTAGGCGAGGACGTGGTGCGTGATCTTCCGGCCCTTCACCGTTGACGGCCGGATCTCGATCGCACGCACCCAGCGCGCTTCGGTCAGCCCGGTCTCGACGAGGGATTTCCACCAGGTGTCCTGCGCGCCGCCCTTCTGTGTGTATGGCGCCGACTTGATGATCAGATCGGGTTCGCTCTGCCCAAACTGCTTCGCGAAATTCCAGCTCTGGTCCGCAGGCCACTGCACCGGCGGGGGCATGTCCTTCGGATCGCCTTTCGGAGCGCCGGCATCGACCCAGCGCACGATCGTGTCGATCTGCGCCGCCGTCAGCGAACGGTCGTTCTTGTAATGCTGAATGCCGACGTTCGGATCGAGATGCCACGGCGGCATCTGCCGGGTTTCGACGCGGCTCTTGATCGACCGGGCCCACGGCCGGGCATCCTCGAAGGTCGCCAGCGACATCGGCGCCATGGATCCCGGGCGATGACACGCCTCACATTTGTCCTGGAAGATCGGCGCGACATCCTTCGCGAATGTCGGCGCCGGCGGATCTGCGGCGAACGCCGAACTGGAAACCGCGAGCCCGGCCAGTAGTAGAACGGATGGTTTCAGCATCGCAACTCCAAAGCGACTCATTTGAATTGTGACGGCGCAAGCAGCGGGATCGAACTGAGCGCCGGCGGTCGTGGCTGAGCGCGAAGAAATGCGTGAATGTCGGCGACGTCCTGGTCGGCGAGTACCGGCAGACGATAGGGCGGCATCGTGCCGGACGGTTTGCGGACGTACGCCGAAAAACGCGGGAACGGCAGCGGGTTGGGACCGAGACGCGGCGCTGTGCCCGGTCCGCCCTGCGCTTCGAGGCCGTGGCACTCATAACAGCCGACCCGGTTGTAGATCGCTTTGCCGTTCTCGGCATTCCCCGGCGGCGGGGCGGTTTGCGCCGGTGCGGCCGCACCGGCGGGCGCCGTCTGCGCCGACAGCGCAGCAAAACCGAGACAGACCACGAAAGCCGCTCCCACCGCCGTGCGCGTTCGCATGATTCGACCCATTGTCGTTGCTCCGCGTTCGATCAGAAGTTCACCTGGATGCCGAACTGAATGACGCGGCCGTTCAGGATGTCCGACGGGACGCGCCACTGCGGACCGTAGGTCGTGTTCTCGGACACCACCGCGGCCTGGTTGAACAGGTTGTAGAAGTCGACGAACGGATCGAGACGCGTCGTACCAAAACGGAACGACCGGCCAACCCGCAGGTCAACCTTGTTCGTGCGATCGCCGTACTGCGTCCCTGGCTCGATCAACTTCGTCGTGATCGTGCCGTTCGTCAGCGTCCGGCCGGCGATGGCGGACGTCACCGTGTAGTTGGCGAGCACGCCTGGCGTCGGCGGGAACACCGGCAGGGCAAACACCGGACCGGGCACGCTTTGGAACGTCCCGCTGATCCGGAAGTCCTTGATGGGCGGCACGGAGAAAATCACCTTGTAGGTGTTCTGCGCGAAGAACCCCGGATTGATTTCGCAGTACTGCAGGTTGTTCGGATCGCTCTGCGTGCACAGTTTCGAGTGCGTACGGCCGGTGCCGATGCCGCCGTTCACGAGACCGCCGTGGCCAAACCTGCCCACCAGTGTGAGGTCCAGACCGTCGAAGACGATCGAGTCATTCGGAGCGAACGCGATCACGTTGAGCGACTGGCCGCGCTTGGTCGGGTCGAGGTTGTACAGCGTAATCGGACTCCCGTCGATCGGGTTCGTAATCGTGAACGGGGTGAAGTCCTTGTCGCTGATGAGCGTGTTCTGGGTCCACGTCAGGTTGCCGAACGTCCGGTGATAGTAGCCAACGTTCCCCGACAAGCCGGGCCTCAGCTCGTGCTGCACCGCCGCGGCGTACTCCCAGTTGTACCCGCGCTTCTGCCAACCAAGACGCACATCCTCGGTTGGAGCGGTGGTGACAATCGGCAGGCCGAAATTGAGGTTGGTGGATGGGCCCAGTTCGTTTGCCGTGGCGAGGCGGTCGCCGTTGGTGTCGCTCCAGGTCCGCGTGTCGCTGCTGACCGAGAGCGGATTGACCTGTCCGGCGTATCCACCGATGACTTCCTTGAGATAACGACTGATGCTGCCTTTGACCGCCGTCTTGCCGTTGCCGAACACGTCCCACGCCGCCCCGAATCGCGGGCTGATGTCTTTCCAGTCCGGCACATCATGAATCGCCGCAGCCGTGCGCGCGGGGACGTAGGTGCCCGCTGCCGCCGACTGCTCGTCGAGCTGGTCGTTGATCATGTCGAGACGTACGCCCATGCTCAGCGTGACGCGATCGATCGTCCAGTTGTGCTGTCCGTACACGCCGATGTCGTAGTTGAGGCGTGTCGTCTGGTCCTGGGGCAGCGCGTAAATCGTGACCTGGAACGGCTGGTTATTGTTGAAGCGCAGCGACAGCGGCCAGTCCTGCCGAATCAACCGCACGTTTCCCCAGTAATTCGTGAACCCGACTTTGGTGGTATGCGAGCCGGTTACATGCTGAAGACTCGTCATGAACTGCTTGTAACCGGAGATGTTGTCGTAGTTCGGTCCGAGCGTGCCGCCGGCGACCGGAGGGGAGCGCGTGTAGCGACCGGTCGTCACTTCGAACTGCGGAAGCGTGCCCGGTCCCGGCCAGGCCGGAGTCGGATGAAGAACGTATTCCTCCTTGTAGTACGACATGCCCGCCTCGAACAGCAACTTGCTCGTGATCGGCGACGTCCAGCGTCCCTGCGCGACATACATCGCCGGGTAGTCCTGGCCGACGCCGGCTTCGGGCGATTGCAGGTTGCTCACGAAGCGAAATGGCTGAGAGCGTCCCTGACGGTCGTAGTAGAGATTCAGCTTGTTGCGCTTGCTGATTTGGGTCGTGAGACGCAGGTTGGCGTCCCACAGGCGGTTGGGGTTCTCCGCCTCGCGTGTCGGATCGCTGTCGTAGAAGATGTTCGCGTAGTTGCCGTCGGAGGCCCAGTTTCGGTAGGTAAAGTAGAACCAGATCTTGTCTTTCAGGATCGGTCCGCCGATCGACGGGGAGAAATCCCAGGTCTGATCGATACGCGGCACCGACTTCACACCTTTTGCAATCAGTTCGTCGGTGAGATTGCTGCTGGTCATCCAGTTCGAGGTGTATGCGCCCATTAACGTGCCGCGGAAGGCGTTGCCGCCTTCTTTCGGCACGGCGTTCATCCGAACGCCGCCCACCGCCGACTCGGCTGACATGCCGCTGACCTCGTAGGTCAATTCCTGCGCCGACTGGTCGTTGGTGATCAGCACGCGGCGGCCACCGGTGGACGCTTTCATGCCGTCGATGTTCCACTGCTGATCGCCAGCGTCGCTGCCGTGCGCGGTGAGTTGCGAGATCACGCCGGCGCCGCTCCCACCGGAATCCTGCACACCAACGGCGGTCACGCCGGTCAGAAGGCCCGCCGTCATCGCACCGTCCCGCGATCTCGGAATCGTTTCGAGGACTTCGCGTCCCAGCACCTGGCGCTGACGCACGCTCTGCACGTCCACGACCGGTGTTGCACCAGTCACGGTCAGTGTCTCTTCGAGGGAGCCGACTTTCAGATCGGCGTTCAACGGAATCACGGTCGCGGCCGACAGCTCGAGGCCTTCACGCTTGTAGGTGCTGAACCCCTGCAACGAGAACGTGACCGAGTAGAGGCCGGGCCGCAGATCGACGATGTTGTAGCGGCCCTGTTCGTCGGTGACCACCGTGCGGGTTTTTTCAATCAGCGCGTCGCTGGCGGCTTCGACGTTGACGCCCGGCAGTACGCCGCCGCTCGTATCGCGGACGACGCCGGCGATTCCGCCCGTCTGGGCGAGAGCAGTTGCAGGTACGAGAAGGAGACATGCGGTCAAGCTCAGCAGTACCCGACGCAAGAGTGACATGCAGCGAACCTCCAACCGGCGGTTTCCGGAACGAATGTGAATGACGACGAGGCGCGACGCGCGGAACGCGTGACGCCCGTTGTGACGAGCCGCTGTTATCGCGGCTGAATTACCGCATCGACCAGCGCGGGTTCGCCGCGCTTCACGATCGCCGCGGCTCGCCGCAGCGCGGGACCGAGGTCCTTCGGGTTTTCAATCGGACCTTCCGCATAGACGCCGAGGCCCTGGGCGAGCTTCGCGTAGTCGATGTTCGGATTGGTGATGTCGTTGCCGATATGCGCCTTGTCGACGCCGCGGTTCATGCGGTTGCACATCATCTGCACCTGCATGAGCTCCTGGTGGTAGCAACGATTGTTTCGCATCACGATCAGGAGCGGAATCTTGTGATGCGCGGCCGTCCACAGCACGCCGGGCGCGTACATGAAGTCGCCGTCGTTCTGCATGCTGATCGAGAACCGGCCGTATTTCTTGTTCGCCAGCGCCGCGCCGACCGAAGTGCCCGGGCCGTTGCCGAGTCCGCCGCCGCCGAGCCAGCCCACCGACCGGTACGGTTTGTCGAAGTTCCAGAACTGGCGCTCGAAGCCGCTGCCCCATCCCGGCACGCTCGTGGAAATCGCGCCGCCGACGAGCGACCAGTCTTCGTTCTTGATGACATCCCAGATTTCTGCCGTGAGACGACCGTTCGAAATCGGACTGGCGTCCCAGGCGAACGACGCATCGAGACGGGCACGATCCATCTCGTTGGCCTTGGCCTCCATGAATGTCTTGCGGCGATCGTCGAAGACACGCTGACGATCCGGCGTGACGGCGCGCTTGACCTCTTCGATGAGGGCGGGAAGGCTGGCCTCGGCGTCAGCGGCCACCGAGATATCGACGGCGCCATAGCGGCCCGCGCTGTGATAGTTGTCCGGGATATCGAGATCCGACGACGTGATCGAAATGGTCCGCGCCCGTGGGCCGCCGCGCGGCAGGCCCACCGTGTCGAGGCCCAGCACGAGGTCGGAACCGCTGGTCACATCGTTCGCGTCCTGGCTGAGATGATGCCGATTCGGGAAATTGGTCCGGAGCGCATCGCGCGAGATCACCGGCGCCTGCAGCGCTTCGGCGAGCTGGATGAGCAGCGGCATCGATGCCCCGGTGAGCATCTTGCCGGCGACGATGACGGGCGTCTCTGCCGCGACCAGCAGCCGGGCGATCTCCTTGATGGTCGCCGCGTCCGCCGACGGCGGAATCGGCGTCGTCATCTTCGGAATGACGAACTTGGCGTCGCGCGGCACTTCGCGTTCCTGGAGATCCTCGTCGACCGCGATCACGACCGGGCCGCGCGGCACGGTCATCGCGATCTTGTGGGCGCGGACCATCGACTCGTTGAAGGCGTTGAAATTGCGCGGGCCGTCATTCCACTTCGTGAAATCGCGGACCAGCGCCGCGGGATTTTGAGCCGAGAGCACCGACTGCGCCGGGTTGAACGGCGCTCCGAGAAAAATGAACAGCGGGACGCGATCGGAATAGGCGTTGTACACCGCCATGCTGGCGTGCATGAGGCCGACCGTGCCGTGGCACGCGATCGCGATCGGTTTGCCTTCGATCTTGTAATAGCCCTGCGCCATCGACACGGCCTGCTCTTCGTGGAGGGCCGTCAAGACCTCGGGCATCTTGTTGCCGCCGTAATTCAGCAGCGATTCATGCAGGGCGCGGAAGGTGTTCGCCGGGTTGACGACGATGTACTCGATGCCGAGCGTCTTGATGACATCCACCATGACGTCGGCACCGTAGCGGCCGCTCTCTGCGACCTCGACGGCGGCGGGCGGAATGACCGTCTCTTCCGCACCGGTGCGCGATGGCGGAGGAACGGCGCGTGCGGCCGGTGGCGCGGACGCGGTTTGCGCTGACGCGCCGCCCGGCAACCCCAAGGCTGCGGCGCCGGCGAGACCGGCGCTCTTCAGGAACCGACGTCGGCCGGATGACGGTGCATTCTTCATTGCTGTCCCTCCGCGGGCGCTCAACGAACGTAACGGCCGAGATTCTGATCGTCGCGCATCAAGGTGTCAAGATTTCATTAAGTACGCAGGCGATACCGTCTGGCGCCTGCTATGCGCCGTGGCGGTCGAATGACCCCGCCATCATCGCGTGCGAGCCCGAGGCCATCGAGTCGTCCATTCGCGAATCCAGTCCGAATCCCTCGCGGGAGTCAAACGACGCCGCCGATGAACGTGCGTCGTGCGGGGAGGCTTTCAGCTCCTCGCGCAAGATGACCTGAAGCTGCTTTTGCAGACTTCGCAGCAACTCCACGCGCTGTTCGCGCGGGCACTTTGAGCATTCGTGCCTGATCGTTTGCTCGAGCCTGCCTGCCACGCGATCGACGGCAATCCGATGTGCCGGGGCCGCGCCTCCGCTGCTCCGTCGGTCTTGGGTGCCGGTCTCTGGCCCTGGAATCTCCCGAAGGGCGCGCTTGACCGAGACCTCGCCGGCCGCGACACGCTGCAGCAAATGGGGCGCCTCGCGAGCGAGGCGATCCACGCGCTTCACGGTCGAACCCGACACCCCCATCTGTGCGCCGATGGCATCCGCGGATTCTCTGTGACGGTCATGTGACCCGATGAGAGCGGCTTTCTCGCCACGCGGACGCCCCTTGGCCTGCGCCTTCCGCGCCCGCGCCTCGGCTCGCTCCATTTCAAACGGAGCCGCAATCTCGGGGAACTGTTGCGCCGCCAGCTTGCGGATCGCATAAACCTGCTCTTTGGACAGCTGCCGGCGAAGCAGATTGCGCGACTGCACTTCCATCCACGGATCGTGGCCGTTCCACTCCACGCACCGGCACTTGATCCCCAGGTCCTGACATGCGCGATAGCGCTGACGGCCGTCGAGTATCTGCCCCCCGTGCAGCAGGATCGGCACCTTCACGCCGAACTTGCGAATGTCTTCCTTGAGAGCGGCGAAATCGGCGGCGTTGAGATCTGGGAAGAGCGCAGCGACCGGATGAGAAACGAGCGGCTTGGTCACGTTACGCGGCCACCGCGGAACACGTGACCACGTAAATACACGTTCTTAACATCGTTGACACAATCGCTTGATCAGCCACCGAACGCAAGCGGCTTTTCAGGATCAGGGGGTCAAACGAACCCGATGTGTAAATTAAGGAGTGTAAATTGTAAAACTTGTCAAAATCAGGTAAACCATAATGGCCTTCTGCGGCGAGACGTATCCTTTCGCCATGCCCTTGTTCGAGTACAAATGCGTCAGCTGTGGCGAGCCCCGCTTCGAACTACTCATCCGCGGGGATGCACTGCCAAGCTGTCCTCGCTGCGGCAGCCGGTCCGTCGAGCGCATCGTCTCCTTGTTCGCCGTCAGCTCCGCGGACACACGCAAGGCGTCCCTGCGTACGGCGAAACAAAAAGCGCGACGAAACGCTCGGGATGAGGCCATCGCCACAGCCGAAGAAGTCCGCAACCACCATCACTGATCGAGTTTCCGATGACCGGGCGATTCGGCACTCGAGTCGCCCCGCTCACGGGCCGATCGGAAGATGAAGACGCCAATCAGTGCCACCAGAATCTTCCACACCTCGATATTGCCAACCGAGGCGCCGCCGAACACCAGCGCGAGCGCGATGGCGATGGACAGACCAGCCAGGACATTTCGAACGGCGGCTTTCGATCGGGACGCGTGAATCACGTCACCAGAATCTCACGACGCACAGCGGTACATGCACGTCAGCCGCGCTGCGCTCGATGACTATTGGGTTGCTTGATGGTTCAGGGAGCTGAAGTCATGTTGGAGCGCGGAATGGGGAATCCGCTATCTCCAACACTTCCTGCGCTGTAGTTGGCGGGGTCGACGGGACTCGAACCCGCGGCCTCCGGCGTGACAGGCCGGCGTTCTAACCAACTGAACTACGACCCCCAAGAACGAACTAACCTATTTCAGACTGTTTCATTTCAGATTTCAGAGTTCAATCTGCAATCTGCAATCTGAAGTCTGCAATCTGAAATTCCAAGTCCCTATTACTGGGCGGTACAGGATTCGAACCTGTGACAGCCGGCGTGTAAAGCCGGTGCTCTACCACTGAGCTAACCGCCCCCAGACACGGCAACTGGCTTTCCGTCGATGCCCTGCTAGCGGCCGGCTCCTGCCCGCCAGAACACGCCATTATACGTTGCCTTCAGGGCGAGCAACAACACCGCCAGCAGAAGTCCCGTCACGGCCCGGTATTCGCGGTTCGCCATCGCGAGGGACACGCTGAATTGACGTGTCCCGCGACGTGCCGGGTCGCCACGCCGATAGCCATCGTAGCCATCCCCGAACCGTTCGCGCAGAAACGCTTCCTCGCTCCGGACCGCCGCGGTGATCGTCGCGCCAAGGTAGATCGCAATCACGACGGCGACGCTGACACTGTTCGACGCGACGGCAAGTCCAACGCCCATCACCGATGATCCGACGTACAGAGGATGGGCCATCCAGCGATACGGACCCGACATCGTCACCTCGCGCGACTTCGTGAGGTGCCCGGCCGCCCAGATCCGCAGCGCTTCTCCGATCCCTGCGATCAGCGCGCCCCATGCGAGTGATGCGCGCGTCGGCTGCGCGAGCCAGAGCACCGCCACGGCGAACACGAAGCCGAGCGGAACCCGAATCCGCGCCAGCAGGCGAACGAGCCTGGTCATGCGCGCGGGGTCCGCTTACGCACGACACCGCTCCACCGCATTCAGCCGCCGCTCCACCGCCGCGAGCACCTCGGCCACCTCGATGTCGAGGAGGCACATCCTCTCCGCCTTGCACGAGCGGTAGTGATGACACTGACAGATCGCGGCCCGCGAGACGGTCTCATCCTCGCGCACCCACGGCCCGTTCCGCTCCGGTCGCGTGGGGCCGTAGATGCCAACGATCGGTGTCCCGACCGCCGCCGCGAGGTGCGTCGGACCCGTGTCGCCAGACACCATGACGGCTGCGCCGCGCGCCAGTGCCACGACATCGGCAATCGCCGTCTGCGGCGACAGGATCGCCGCCCCGCCGGCCAGCGTCACCACATCCTCAGCAAGCTCGTACTCGCCAGGACCCCAGATGATCACCGACGGCAAGCCGCGGCGCTCGCGCAGCGCAGCGGCCAGCGCGGCGAGCCGCGCCGGCGGCCAGCGTTTGTTGGGCCAGGCCGCACCGGGATTGAGCAGCGCATAGCGGCCACCGGTCTGCTCGGTCATGGTTCGGGCGATGGCGGACTCGCGGGCGTCGATTGGAAACTCGGTCGCTGTGTCCGTGATCCCGAGAGGCGCCAGCAGCCCCAGATTGATCTCGACGACGTGGCGGGTTTCGCTCGGCGCGTAGATGCCCTCGCCGCCGGGATCGTGCACGTCGGTGTAGAACAGGCGCGCGAGCGATTCGCGCGCGTATCGGCCATTGAAACCGACGACACGCGCTGCACCCGACAGCCGCGCGATGACCGCGGACTTGATCAGCCCCTGCAGATCCAGCGCGACGTCATATTTGGTTTCGCGCAGGCCGCGGATCATCGAGGACAGCGCCTCGCCGCCGCCGCGGCCGCCGCGATCCTTGACCGGCAGGCTGCGATCGATCGCCGGGACGAGATCGAGGATTTCGCGATGCTTGCCGCTGACCAGCCAGTCAATCTGCGCGTCCGGAAACGCCCGCCGCAACGCGGCCGCGACCGGAATGGCATGAACGATGTCACCCAGCGCGCCGAGGCGGACGATCAGGAAACGCGTCATCACCCGCGCCGGGCAATGCGGGCAATCAACTCGCGCGTCGCGTGCGTCTTGGGATCGCCGACAATCGCGGTCCGGCCGCCGTAGGATTCGACGACGGCGCGCTCCGGGACGGTGTCGACGGTGTAGTCGGTGCCTTTGCAGTGCACGTCCGGTTTCATCCGCAGCAGCAGACGTTCGACAGTGGGATCGGCAAACAGCACCACGTAGTCCACGCCGCGCAGCGCCGCCACGAGCTCGGCTCGATCGGCGCCGCTCAGCACCGGCCGCCCCGGCCCCTTCAGCCCTTCGACGGATCGATCGTCATTGACCGCCACCACCAGACGATCGGCTTCCTGCGCCGCGCCCTGCAGATACCGGACATGGCCGACGTGCAGCAGATCGAAACACCCGTTGGCGAGCGCAATCGTACGCCCCTGAACGCGGTCACGAACCACCGTGTCGATCAGCTGGTCTTCGGACAGAACAGATCCCATTGGCTACAGGCTTCAGGCTCCAGGCTCCAGGCTTCGGGCTCGGGCTCGGGCT
>Ga0105248_10009711_pt1 | contig 10598 bp, 10 predicted proteins | sample KBSS34metaG_FD_81524 | JGI IMG/M metagenome (GOLD analysis project Ga0105248, IMG submission 81524) | Switchgrass rhizosphere microbial communities from Kellogg Biological Station, Michigan, USA - KBS S3-4 metaG | ecosystem: Host-associated > Plants > Roots > Rhizosphere > Soil | place... | reverse complement strand
TGCCGCTCGCATCGATAAGCGATTCGGTCTTGGCCTCCATGATGCGAGGGATGAAGCGCTCGCGCATGCGCTTGCCCTGGCCATAGCGCCCATTCGAGTTGAATCCGTAGCCGACGACTGGCTTTCCGTCGCGAATCACGTCGGTGATCACGGCCACAAGGCTTAGCGTCATCTTGCTGAAATCGATGTACGCGTTGCGGATCGGGCTGGAAATGGGAATGGTTTTCTCGCGGATCTCGACGATTTTCATGGCGGTAGTGGATCGGACGGGTTAATGCGGCAGCGAAGCGCCGCCGCAGACCTGAATGTCCTGCCCGGTGATGGCGCCGGCAGCGGGTGACAGCAGGAACAGGACGAGCGCCGCGATCTCGTCCGGCCGAATCAGCCGGCCGAGCGGCGGAAGCACTGGGGATTCGTTCTTGCGAGCCGGGTCGTCCAGCATGGCGGTCTCGGTCGCCGCCGGCGAGACGACGTTGACCGTGACGCCGGCCGCGATCACCTCCGCCGCCCAGCTGCGGGCAAGCGCAATGAGCGCCGCCTTCGTCGCAGCGTATTGGCTGCGTCCGGCCTTACCTTGCGCGACGCGGCTGCCGATCAGCACGACGCGGCCGTCGCGTGCAGCCGCCATCGCTGGAAGCACCACGTTCGAAATGCGCGCGATCGACTCGACATGCAGCCGCCACATCAATTCGCCGTCCGCTGCCTGCAGCTTGCCAAGCAGTCCTACGCGCAGCACGCCTGCGGCGTGGACGAGAGCGGCAACGGGTCCGGTGCTCGCCGCCGCTGCTTCTGCCGCCGACCTGTCGCACAGATCCACACGCACCGGTGTGAATCGATCGTGCTCGATCGATGTCGGCGCGATGTCGAGCCCGATGACGTGCCAGCGATCGGCGAGCAGCGCCTGCGCGATCGACTTGCCGATGCCGGAGCTCGAGCCGGTGACGATGACGCGGCGCTGTCCGTTACTCGGCACGGATGTTGGCCTCTTTGATGATCTTCGCGACCTTCACCGTATCGTCTTGCTGGAATTTGACGAAGTCTTCGATGGAGCCGGGCGTGAGCAGCAGACCCTGTTCGGTGAGCTTCGCGCGCATGTCTCCGGCGAGCGCCTTGTTGACTTCGGCGTTCAGCCGGTCAGCTATTTCTTTGGGCAGCTTCGCCGGACCCCAGAGGCCGTACCAGCTGTAGAACTCGAACCCGGGAATCGTTTCGCCCACGGTAGGCACGTTCGGCAATGACGGCACTCTCTCCTTCGACGTGACGGCGATGACCTTCAGCCTGCCGGCCTTCGCGTGCGACGCTGATCCGAGGATCGGATCGATGAACGCGTCGATGCGACCTCCGATGAGGTCCTGATAGGCGGGCGCCGAACCCTTGTACGGAACGACGAGGTAATCGATGCCAGCCGCGCGCTTGAGCAGTTCCGTCGACAGGTGACCCGCCGATGCCGATGAGCCGATCGCGAACGACACGTTGCCCGGATTGGCCTTGGCGTGCGCGATGAGGCCCTTCACGTCGCTGAACGGGAGGTCCTGCTTGATCGCGATGGCGAGCGGGGCCTTGGCGACGAGCGCGATCGGCGTGAAATCCTTGATCGCGTCATAAGGCGGCGTCGGCATCGTCATCGGCGTCGACACGAACGTCGACGGGCTGAACAGCAGCGTGTAGCCATCCGGCTTGGCCTTCGCCGCCGCGCTTGCGCCGATCGTGCCTCCCGCTCCCGGCTTGTTGTCGACCACGAAACTCTGGCCCATCTGCTCCGATAGCTTCTGCGCGAGCATGCGGCCCACGACGTCCAGCGTTCCCCCCGGCGGGAACGGGATGATCACCGTGACGGCCTTGCTGGGATATTGGTCGGCAAGCGCTGCCGTCGCGACGCTGAGCACGCAAGCCGCCAGCGCGGCCTGAAAGAGATGCCTGCAATTCATGGATATATCCTTGATGTCAGTCGGGAAGGGCCGCCCCGACCGACTGACCTGCCCCCTGGGGGGCAGCGAGCGAAGCGAGCGTGGGGGGATGTTTCATCTAGCGCTTCAAAAGTCCGGCCTTGGCGACGGCATCGCGCAAGGCGGTCATTTCCTGTTCGGTGGGAGCCTCGGTGGGCGGCCGCACGGTCGGAGCATCGAGCACGCCGGCGAGATACATGCCCATCTTCATGCGCGCGTGCGCCTCGCCGGTGGGCTCGCCGGCGCCGTACACGGCGTCCTTGAGCGGCGTGATCACGTCCTGGATCTTCATCGCGCGCTTGAGGTCGCCCGCATTTACCGCCTGCCACAGGTCGTTGATGAGCGAGGGGATGAACGTGGCAAATCCCACCAGCGCACCGTCGACGCCCTGGACCATCGTAGCGAGCAGGTACTCGTCGTGGCAGGTCAGGATCACCTTCGAGGCGTTGGCTTCGCGAATGGCCCGGATGTCCGACGCGTACTTGTTCATGTCGCGCTGGCCGACCTTGAACGCCTGCACATAAGGCAGCTTCGCAAGCTGCGCCAGCGTGGCGGACGAGTAGGAGGCGCGAGTCCACGCCGGATAGACGTGCGCGACGAGATCGAGTCCGACCTCCGAGATCGCTTCGAAGTAATCCATCACGTGGCCCGGACGAAAGCCGAAGCGCAGCCAATGGTGCGGCGGCATGACGTCGAGCGCCTTCGCTCCAGCTTCCTTGGCCATCGCGGCATGCTCTTTGGCATCGAGGAGGCCCTCGCAGACAATCGACGAGATCACGGGGAGCTTTCCGCGCAGCTCGTCGGCGACGATGCGCGTGACGTCGGCGCGTTCGCGCGGCGTCAGTGAAAACACCTCTCCAGTGTGGCCGTTCGTCATCACTGCGACGACGCCGGGTTGCGTGGCCAGCCACGACGCGTGCTTTCGCAGCGCGGGTTCGTCGATCTTGTAGCTGGGGGTGAAGGGGCAGGCGATCGCGGGGATGATTCCGCGATAGTTCTCGATCGTTGGCATGGGTTCCTCCAGGGGTCGATGCGCGGCGTCGCTGGATTTGCAATCGCCGTCAGGAGCTTTCATCATGCGGCAACCGGGGTCGGCTGGTCCAATGCCGATTCGGCCTTGTCCCATGCTCCGAAAGCATCGGCGATGAACCTGATCTGGCTGGAGGATTTCCTCGCGCTCGCGTCGACCGGGAACTTCTCCCGGGCGGCCGAAGAACGCCACATGACGCAGCCCGCATTCAGCCGGCGCATTCGTGCGCTTGAGGAATGGCTGGGGGTCGTGTTGATCGACCGTACAACGCACCCTGCGGCACTGACGGAAGCCGGCGAGTGGTTCCAGTCGGTGGCCCAGGAAATTCTCGCCCGCGTCGCCCAGATCCCGGACGAGGCGCGCGCGATAGCGGACGCGACTTCCGCTACGCTGCGGATCGCTTCAACGCACGCCCTGTCGTTTACGTTCCTGCCGTTGTGGTTGCGAAGCCTCGAGTCGCGAATCACCATCGGTCCGATTCAGCTGGTGAGCGACGTGTTGCAGCAATGCGAAGCGCTGATGCTGCAGGGGCGCGTTCAATTCCTGTTGTGCCATTCGCACGATCACTCGCCGATGCGCCTCGATTCCGTACATCATCCGTCCGCGGTGGTCGGTTCGGACCTTTTGATCCCCGTGTCGGTGCCCGGCCTCGACGGCAAGCCAAAGTTCGCGTTGATTGCGCGCGCCAACCAACGTGTGGCCGTGCTTGCCTACAGCGCGGAATCGGGGATCGGACGCATCGTTCGTGCGCTGCGCGGCGCCGCGCTTGAAGAGATCCAGGCGGACGTCGTCTTTACAGCGCATCTCGCCTCGGTCCTCAAGACAATGGCGTTGGACGGGCGGGGGGTCGCGTGGTTGCCGAAGACTTTGATCGGCGAGGATCTCGCGAGTGGACGTCTGGTCGCGGTGGGCGAAGAATCATGGTCGATCGCGGTCGACATCCGGCTGTTTCGTCAGGAAGCGACCATGCACCCCGCCGCCGAGAAGTTCTGGCGGACCATCGTCGCGCCCCGAATGGACACCGCCTGACGCTGCGCAATGCGAACTCGCTACGAGGTGCACGGCCGCTGGTACGTTTGTCCGATCGGTGCCGCGCAGTCCGGTGGCAGTCACTTGCGTCTCCAGTCAACTCGCAGCGGCAGACACGCAGTCACCCATATCGCTGCCGGATGTAGGCATAGAGCGCGCGCATGCCCGTTGCTTCGCCGCCCTCGGGGCGTCCGGGTTTCGCGGTTGGATTGGCGGCCATGATGTCCAGGTGTGCCCAGGAGGTCGATGCCGATACGAATTCGGCGAGATAGAGAGCCCCGATGATTGATCCCGCAAACGTGCCTTGCGCGACATTGTTGAGATCGGCGCATTTGCCATCGATCTGCTTGCGATACGGCCGCCAGATGGGCATCCTCCATAGCGGGTCTCCCACGCTGATACCGGCATTCGACAATCCCTCGGCAACTGCGTCGTCATCGCAGAACAGCGCCTGGAGCTCGGGCCCAAGGGCGATGCGCGCGGCACCCGTCAGCGTGGCGCAATCGACGAGGAGATCGGGCCGTTCGCTGTCGGCTTCGGCCAACGCATCGCAGAGGATAAGCCGCCCTTCGGCGTCGGTGTTGCCGATCTCTACCGTCTTTCCGCTGCGGGTGCGCACGATGTCCAGAGGTCGATACGCATTTCCGGCTACGGAATTCTCGACCGCCGGAATCAGAACGCGGAGGCGGATCGGCGTATTCGCGGACATCAACGCGCTGGCGAGGCCCAGCACGACTGCGGCGCCGCCCATGTCCTTCTTCATCTCCAGCATGCCCTCGCGCGACTTGAGGTCGAGGCCCCCTGTGTCAAAGCAGACGCCCTTGCCAACCAGCGTCACCTTGGGAGCGCTTTCGTCTCCCCAGCGCAAGTCGATGAGGCGAGGTGCCCGCGAACTTGCGCGTCCGACGATATGGATCGTCGGATAATTCTGTAGGAGCAGCTCTTCGCCGGTGATGACGTGCGCCGCCGCCCCGTGAGTCCTGGCCACCGCCAGCGCGGCGTCGGCGAGATGCTCGGGGCCCATGTCTTCGCAAGGCGTGTTGATCAGGTCACGTGCAAGGAAGACCCCATTCGCGATTCGCTCGACTTCCGCGCGGTCGTCCTTTGTGGGCCAGACCAGGGTTGCAGGCGAACGCTGCGGCTTCTTGTACCGCGTGAATGCATACGATCCCAGTGCCCAACCGAGTGCCATATCGGTGAGCTTCGCATCGCGATCCTCGATCTCGAGGGCATAGGTTCCCTCGGGAAGCGCCATCGACAAGCCGGAATACGCCCAAACCGACGCGCCGTCTGCAGGAGAGGCAAGCACTCCGCTGGGCCGTCCACCGCTGTCGGGAATGAATGCGAATGTCCCGGGTTCTCCCTTGAATCCGATTGCCGCAATCCATTGACGCGACTTGGGATGCGCTTCGAGCCATCCGGGAAGGGTTGCCTCGCTGACCGCGGAGATGGGGATCGCATTGCCTTCGTCCCGGGCGAAAATTTCGAGCATGGACAGACTCCGTATAGGCGGCGTTAAAGAGCGCCGATTGAAATGGGCGTGCCGACGTTCGCGGCTATCGCCCGCTGGTAGATCCACGCGGCGCTCGCCGCGTCCTGGATCGCGACGCCGGTAGAATCGAACACCGTGACTTCCTCGGGGTTCGTGCGGCCGCGCTTGCGACCGACGACAAGGTCGCCGAGCTCCGCATGAACATCGGCGGAAGTGACCAGGCCGGCATCGATCGCGTGATGGAGATCGCCCATGACCACGCACTGGGCGAGCGCATCGACGACGATCTTCGAGGTGGCCATGAGCTCGGGAGTCAACTCGTTCTTGTCCGGATTGTCGGCGCCTACCGCGGCAATGAAAGTTCCGGCATTGACCAATGCCTTGGTCAGGAACGGCGTTTGCGCGCCCGTCGCGGTCACGATGATGTCGCTCGGTCGAGTGGCGTCGCACGCATCCCGTACAGCGGTCACCTCGAGTCCCAGTGCTTCCTGCATCGCGCGCGCGAATTGGTGCGCCTTTTCCGGCTCGAGGTCCCACGCCAACACGCGTCTGACCGACGTGACACCAGCGAGCGCTTTCAGCTGCGCACGCCCTTGCTCGCCGCACCCGCAGATCGCAATGGAATTCGCGTCCTTGCGCGCGAGGTACCGCGCTGCCAGCGCAGTGGCGGCGGCGGTCCTGTGCAGAGTTATTTCAATGGAATCCATGACGGCAAGCAGGGATCCATCGGCCGCATCGAAAAGCAGCACGACACCCTGTATCGTCGGCAACCCGTTACGCCGTGGATTGCCCGGAAAGTTCCCGTTCACCTTCACGGCGACATAGGCGCGATCGAGCATCACGAGCGCGCCTTTGCCGTGGAAGCCACCGTTCGCGACCGGAATGTGCATCGGCATCGGTACGGAAGCTCTGCCGTTGGCGTAACTGCGAAAGCCGGCCTCCACGGCAGCCAGATACGCGGCTGGATCCATCAGACCGGCAACCTCGCTTCGTCGAAGGATCAGTGCCGATGCGGGGGCGAGGGTCAAGGCACACCTCCTGCAGGTGCGCTTCGATCCGGATTGGCTCGGCGCAATCGGAGTTCCCGCAATTCATTCCGGAGGGCAAACCGCTTAACAGTTTGCGCATTTGCGGCTGCGCTCGCGAGCCGTGAAGCGCGACGCTTGCGAAGCGGCCGTAAGAAACAGGGTTTTGAGGCTGCATCCAACATTCATGCTCCCCCACGGGCAGGTCACCCAGGGCAAGGGAGCAGAGCTTGGACGCGGCGGGCGTCTTGCGAGACGGGGAGTCTGCTGATAATCCCCGCACGACAGAAAGTACCAGCAAAGTGTAGCCGACTTCCAGCGCGGCTTCAAGGCGCGGAAAGCCAAAGTCCGCAGGTTGACCGCTAACGTGATATCGGATCAATCTGTAGGCTCGTGACGAAATTGGCTGGGACGCAGCGGGAGAAGCATGTCGGCCTCCAAGTCCATCCAGATCATCTTGGCCAGGCAATTGGCAAGTTGCGTGGCCATGCCCATCCTCCTCGTGGACGCTGCGGGAACGTTGATTTTCTATAACGAACCGGCCGAGGCGATCCTGAATCAGCGCTTCGAAGAAACGGGTGAAATCCCCGTCGAAGAGTGGAACAGATTGGTCGCCGTTACCGACGAGGAGCGCCACCCGATCCCGCCCGAGAATTGGCCGATGAGAGTGGCGCGTCTGCAGCGCCGGCCCATTTCCCGGAGGATATGGCTACGCAGAGGGGGCAGCGAATGGCGGCATTTGCAGGTCACCGCGGTTCCACTCGTCGGCGAGGGCGAAGAGATGCTGGGAGTGATGAATATCTTCTGGGAGATATGAGATGGAGGTGTCCTTGTGGGGCACGCGCGGCTCGCTCGCCACGCCCGGCCCCGAAACGGCCCGCTACGGGGGCAACACATCGTGCGTCTCCGTGCGTGGGTGCGAGGGAACGGTCCTTGTCCTCGACGCGGGGACGGGCATCCGCCGCATGGCGACGACCATCGACGCTTCGGCCCGATGCGTGAATGTTCTTCTTACCCATCTCCACATGGATCACATCCAGGGATTGGGATTCTTCGCACCGTTGTACTGCCCTGACGTCGACGTCCATATCTGGGGGCCGGCAAGCACCCAGCTGAGCTTGCGGGCGCGCCTCATGCGGTATCTGTCGCCGCCACTGTTCCCGGTCAGTCTCCGCGAGTTGCCGTGCTGCCTGCATCTGCACGAGGTGCCTTGCGGTGACGTGGAGATCGGCGAATTCCGTGTCACCTCTGCGCTGGTGTGCCATCCTGGACCCACAGTGGGGTACCGAATTTGCGACACGGCCGGAAGCGTATTGACATACTTGCCCGACCACGAGCCCGCGCTGGGCGCACGTGCCTTTCCGTCACTGCCGCGCGCGTGGACCTCTGGGGGCGTGCTCGCCGAAGCATCCGATCTGCTGATTCACGACAGCCAATACACCACGCATGAGTATCCCGGCCATGTCGGCTGGGGGCATAGTTCGCTCAGGCATATGCTGGACTTCGGAACGTTGGTGGAATCGAAGCACCTGGTGCCATTTCATCACGACCCGGGTCACTCCGACCTCGATCTCGATCGTCTGATCGCCGAGGCGATCGACGACGCAAAGCCTGCCTATCGAGTCACACCAGGACGGGAGGGCATGACGTTTGCCCTGTAAGACCGGTCCGCGTCCACCATCGACTTAGCTCTCACGTAGAACCACGCGCGGGAGTTCGTGCCTTCGCCGAACGATCCGAGCGCGATAGGTACACGGCACAAAACCTGCGATTTGCCGATTGAGCGACCGACGCCCGTTGAACAGCGACGACTAGGCCTCGAGCTGGTTTGGGTCTCCGGAAACTATCACTCGGGCCTGGTCGGCCGACCTGATTTCATCGGCTGCGTTGTAGTGCCCCGGCGACGTGAGGTTCCTCAACTCATTCGCGAGCGACTGCACTCGCCGCAGTGCCGAGCGCAGCGCGGCGCTCAATCCGCCTATGAGCAGACAAATGAATACAAACGATCCAAACCTCACGGCCTCGTTGGGGTCCGATAACAAAAATGTGTGGGTCGGAGGAATGTAGAAATACAGCGCAATGCATCCGCTGATTGCGGTGGCGACCAAGGCAGGACCGTAGCCACCCATCCATCCACTGATGGCGACGGCAATGAAAAAAGTGACGAACACGGTCGTTCCCGGCAAGATCGGATCGACCAGCGCGCGAACCGCCCACGCTGCAAGTGCGGCTACGACCGCGACGGCGTAGGAGACAGCCGGTTCTCGAAATAGGTGACGCGCCGATTCATCATGCGGCACGCTCGGGATATCTCCGTCGCCTTCGAGTGCCGGTGCTTGTCCGTCAAACCAACGGGCAAGAGCGTAGATCCCGGCGGCCGGGATGCCAAATGCCAGGCTTGCGATATACACAACCCGAATCAGGGATTCAGCGGAGGTTGTCCACCCGATCGCGGTCATCACCGTCAGGACCGCCAGTGCCGACAGGATGCCTGCAGCCCAGTAGAGACAGATGACGAAGCGATCCGTTACCACGTGAGCCATTGAAACTCTCCAACGCGCACGGAATGGCGTCTATGAGAATCCTAGCCCGCGCGGGCGATTTCGACGAACTTGGTTCGGGAGCGTACATACCGCCACCGGCCTCCATCAAAAGCGCAAGCGCTGATCTTTCCGAAGTGATCTCTGCGAGACCGAGCGCGGAGCTGGAACGGCGGATCTCCCCCGGGCCATTTTCCAATGCGCAAATGCTAAATCTATGATAAGATTCGCGAATGTGCCATTCGGCGCTGCGGCCTGCTAATCCGCAGGTCCCTGGTTCGAGCCCAGGTCGGGAGCCAATCCCTTCAAGTACTTAGCGATCGGCAGACGGTCCCTTGGTGTACCGTCAGACCGCGTTCTGCGTCTATTCGCCAGATCGATGCTCTTCTCTTTTTCCGCAACCGAGGACATGCGCCGTGATCGAAATTCTGAACTGCCTGAAGAAGTATGGCCAACGGCTCGATCTGGAGATCGCCAAAGAGATGGGCTTGCCGCTCGCAACGGTTCGCCAGCGGCTCACCGGCCTTGCGGCGACGGGTGCCGTCATCACGTGCAGCTTGACCCGCTTTGAAAATGGCAAGCAGATCGACGCGTGGCAGTGCCGCGTGTCAGGTTATGTCCCGCCTTTGGCCCCCGGCCGAAAGGCAAAAGCGACGATGTAGCACGCCGGCCGCGGCGCGACCTGTTTGTTCAAGCAATGACAGGTCGTTGAAAATCGCGCACTCACCTCACTCTCGGCCTCATTTCGAGCGCAGCGCGAAATCTGCTGCTTCACGAAATCAGCGGGTTGCGAAAAACAGATTCCTCGTCGCTTCACTCCCCGGAATGAAGCCGGGGAATTTCAACAACCTGCTAAGCAATGGCGCGCAGATCCTTGCGCAGGATCTTGCCGACGGTGGACTTCGGCAGCGCGTCGAGGAAGCGCACCTGCTTCGGGACCTTGTAGCTCGACAGATCGAGCCTGCAGTGCGCGACGATCTGCTCGTCGGTCACGCTGGCGCCCGCGGCCCTCACCACGAAGAGCCTCACTGCTTCGCCGGTCTTCTCGTCGGGCACGCCCACGCATGCGCATTCCGCCACGCCGGGGCACGTAGCCGCCACGGCTTCGACCTCGTTGGGATAGACGTTGAAGCCTGATACCAGGACCATGTCCTTCTTGCGGTCCACGATCTTGAGATAGCCCGCGGCGTCGAAGACGCCGATATCGCCGGTGCGGAAGTATCCGTCGGAGGTGAAGGCCGCGGCATTGGCTTCGGGCTTTTCCCAGTAGCCGCGCATCACCTGCGGGCCTCTTGCGCAGACTTCCCCGGCGTTCCCGATGGCCGTTTCGGCCCCGTCGTCGTCGAGGAGTTTGATATCGGTCGACGGGAGCGGCAAGCCCACGGTCGCCGAGAACCCGCTTCGATCGGGTGGATTGAGCGTAAGCACGGGCGAGGTCTCGGAAAGGCCGTACCCCTCGATGATGTCGCGGCCGGTCAGCGTTTTCCACCGTGCGGACGTGACGGGCATCACGGCGGCGCCGCCGCCGATCGCGTA
>Ga0105248_10009710_pt1 | contig 10598 bp, 12 predicted proteins | sample KBSS34metaG_FD_81524 | JGI IMG/M metagenome (GOLD analysis project Ga0105248, IMG submission 81524) | Switchgrass rhizosphere microbial communities from Kellogg Biological Station, Michigan, USA - KBS S3-4 metaG | ecosystem: Host-associated > Plants > Roots > Rhizosphere > Soil | place... | reverse complement strand
CGGCCCGACGGTCGAGGTGATGCAGTCCGGCGAATCGTATAGTGACGCCTACGCGCACGCGATGAAGCTGCAGGAAGAACACAGCATGACCTTCGTGCACCCGTTCGACGATCCTTACGTGATCGCCGGCCAGGGCACGATCGCAATGGAACTGCTGCGCCAGCATCAAGGCCCGATTCACGCGATCTTCGTGCCGATCGGCGGCGGCGGGCTCGCGGCCGGCATCGCCGCGTACGTGAAAGCGGTGCGGCCCGAGATCAAGGTGATCGGCGTGCAAACCGACGATTCCTGCGCGATGGCGCAATCGCTGAAAGCGGGCAAGCGCGTCACGCTGAACGAAGTCGGGCTGTTTTCGGACGGCACCGCGGTCAAGCTGGTGGGCGAAGAGACCTTCCGGCTGTGCCAGGAATACCTGGACGAAGTGCTGACCGTCGATACCGATGCGCTGTGCGCCGCGATCAAGGACGTATTCCAGGATACCCGCAGTGTGCTTGAGCCGGCCGGTTCGCTGGCGGTGGCGGGCGCGAAGCTGTACGCGCAACGCGAAGGCATCGAGAATCAGACGCTGGTCGCGGTCACCTCCGGCGCGAACATGAACTTCGACCGCATGCGCTTCGTCGCCGAGCGCGCCGAAGTGGGCGAAGCGCGCGAAGCGGTGTTTGCGGTCACGATTCCGGAAGAGCGCGGCAGCTTCAAGCGCTTCTGCGAACTGATCGGCACGCGCAGCGTCACCGAGTTCAACTATCGGATCGCCGACGCGAACTCGGCGCATATCTTCGTCGGCGTGCAGATCAAGAGCCGCGACGAATCCGCGAAAATCGCCGGCTCGCTGGAAGCGCACGGTTTCGCGACGGTCGATTTAACCGGCGACGAACTGTCGAAGCAGCACATCCGCTATATGGTCGGCGGCCGCTCGCCGCTCGCGCACGATGAACGCCTGTTCCGCTTCGAGTTTCCGGAGCGCCCGGGCGCGCTGATGAAATTCCTGTCGTCGATGGCGCCGGACTGGAATATCAGCCTGTTCCACTATCGGAATCAGGGCGCGGACTACAGCTCGATTCTGGTTGGCGTCCAGGTGCCGCGTTCCGACGATAGCGAATTCGCGCGCTTCCTCGCCACGCTCGGCTACCCATACTGGGAAGAAAGCACCAATCCGGTCTACAAGCTGTTCCTCGGCTAGGCGGACCTTAGCGGAAACCACGGCACAATGGCCTTCACACTCGAAGACAAACTGGTAGTAGCGATTTCATCGCGCGCGCTGTTCGACTTCGAGGACGAGAACCGCGTGTACGAGCAAGGCGACCTGCAAGCGTATGAAGCGCTGCAGCGCTCGCGGCTCGATGTGCCGGCCAAGCCCGGCGTCGCGTTTCCGCTGATCCGCAAGCTGCTGGCGCTCAACGCCGGAGAGCGGCGCGTCGAAGTGGTGATTCTGTCGCGCAGCGATCCGATTAGCGGACTGCGCGCGTTCAGTTCGTCGCGCGAGCATGGCCTCGCGATCGAACGCGGCGTGTTCACGCGCGGGCGTGCGCCATTCGGCTATCTGCATCCGCTGAACGCATCGCTGTTTTTGTCGGCGAATCGCGACGACGTGCGCGACGCGCTCGCCGCTGGCTTTCCGGCCGCACGCGTGCTGCCCGAATCGCCGCGCATGGCGAGCAAGTATCCGAACGAAATCCGCATCGCGTTCGACGGCGACGCCGTGCTGTTTTCCGACGAAGCCGAGCGCGTGTTCCAGAAAGACGGCCTGCAGGCCTTCGTCGGCCACGAAACCGACAACCGCAACCTGCCGCTCGCCGACGGTCCATTGAAACCGCTGCTCTCGGCGCTACACCGTCTGCAGAAACTCGCGGACGGCGCCGCGCCGATGCACATTCGCACCGCGCTCGTCACCGCGCGCTCGGCGCCGGCACACGAGCGCGCGATCCGCACGCTGATGGCATGGAACATCGAGATCGACGAAGCGATGTTCCTCGGCGGCCTCGACAAAGGCGCATTTCTGCGCGAATTCGAGCCCGACTTTTTCTTCGACGACCAGCTTCGCTACTGCGAATCGGCCCGCTTCGTTACCGCGATCGGGCACGTGGACAGTGGCATCGTGAACGCAACATGACACCCGACCAATCACCGCTGGGCAAAGCCACCGCTTATACCGAGCAATACGACGCAACGCTGCTGTTTCCGATCGCGCGGCGCACTGCGCGCGAACAGATTGGCATCGTCGCGCAGCTGCCGTTTTTCGGCACCGACATCTGGAACGCGTATGAGCTGTCGTGGCTCACGCCGCGCGGCAAACCGCAGATCGCGATCGCCACGTTCTATGTGCCAGCCGATTCGCCGAATATCGTCGAGTCGAAATCGTTCAAGCTTTATCTCGGCTCGTTCGCGCAGACGCGCTTCGATTCCATCGATGCCGTGCGCGATACGATCAGGCGTGATGTGTCGGCGTGCTGCGGCGCGACGGTATCGGTGCAGCTGACGGCGCCGATGGATTTCGGCAAGCTCGGGCTCGAGGAATTCGACGGCCTGTCGCTCGACCGGCTGGATCTGGACACCGACGTCTATGCGCCCGATGCGTCGCTGCTGAAAGCCGCAACCGATGAAGCCCCGGTCGAAGAAACCCTGTATTCGAACCTGCTGAAATCGAATTGCCCGGTGACCGGACAACCGGACTGGGGCAGCGTGCAGATTCACTATGTCGGCCCGCAGATCGACCAGGCTTCGCTGCTGCGCTACATCATCTCGTATCGCACGCATACGGGCTTTCACGAGCAATGCGTCGAGAAGATGTTTATCGATATCCTGAAGGCTTGCCAGCCGGTGAAGCTGGCCATCTACGCGCGTTACACGCGGCGTGGCGGGCTCGATATCAATCCGTTCCGCACCAACTACAACACGCCGATGCCGGACAATTTGCGCACCGCGCGGCAGTAACGCCAGCGCGCAGCTTCGGCGCGTTATACGAAGGCGCCGGCCCGGGCTCCATCGATACCGGCACAGGGCTCCCCCGCGTGCCGCTCCACCCTGCGCCAGCCGTTCCCCATCAGCCCGAACCGGCGGGTATAGAGTCGCATGGCGCGCATGCAAACGAAAGCAGCGCCGTCCGAAATGCCCACAGGACATTTCCGAATCGGCGCCGGATAAAACCCCGGGCGCGGCATACACCGCGACCCGGTTCGGCCGAATCAATCGAGCTTGTACGAACCTGCACCCGTGCCGGCCAGATTGCCGCCATCGACAATCAGATATTCCGGACGAATCGGCTTCTTGCCGAAGAAGCATTGCAGGATTTCGTGCGTGCCGGCCGCGTAACGATGTTGCGCGGACAACGATGTACCCGACGTATGCGGCGTCATGCCTTCATACGGCATGCGGCGCCAGGGGTGATCGACCGGAGCCGGCTGCGGATACCACACGTCGCCGGCGTAACCAGCCAGCTTGCCCGATTCCAGCGCGCGCACCACTGCATCGCGATCGCACAGCTTGCCGCGCGCGGTGTTGATCAGGTAGCTGCCGCGTTTGACGAGGTCGAACATCTTGTCGTCGAACAGATGTTCGGTCGACGGGTACAGCGGCATCTGCAGGTTGATGATGTCGCACACCTTCACCAGCGACTGCGGCGTCTCGTGATACGTGACGTTCAGCTCCTTCTCGATCTCCGGCGACAGGCGGTGCGGATCGTAATAGTGCAGATGCACGTCGAACGGCTTCATCCGGCGCAGCACCGCGAGACCGATACGGCCTGCAGCCAGCGTGCCGAAGTGCATGCCTTCGACGTCGTAGCTATGGCTCACGCAATCGGCGATGTTCCATCCGCCGTTCTGCGCGAACTGATGCGACGGCAGGTAGTTGCGCACCAGCGCCAGCGTCATCATCACGACGTGTTCCGACACGCTGATGCTGTTCGAGAACGTCACTTCAGCGACCGTCACGCCATGCGCTGCGGCAGCCTTCAGATCGACGTGGTCCGAGCCGATGCCGGCGGTCACGGCGAGCTTCAGCTTCTTCGCCTTCGCGATACGCTCGGCGCTCAGGTACGCGGGCCAGAACGGCTGCGAAATCACGATGTCGGCGTCGGGCAGATGACGGTCGAAGGTGGAATCGGCGCCGTCCTTGTCGCTCGTCACGATCAGTTCGTGCCCATTGCTTTCCAGATACTTGCGCAGGCCCAGTTCACCGGACACGCAGCCGAGCAGTTCGCCCGGTTTGAAGCCAAGCGGGCCTTCCGGCGACGGCACGGTTTGCCCGTTCGGGTAGCCCTTGATTTCTGGGATGCTGTCGCGCGCATAACGCGGCGGATAGCCGGTAACGGGGTCCGGATAAAGCACGCAGAGAATTTTTGCCATGATCGTCTCCTGAGGTCAGATAGCTCGTCGATGCGATGAACTATGTGGCCAGTCTGACGGCCAGGCCGCGCACAGGGATTTCGGAATCGCACGGTTCGGGAGGCGACGCGCGCCGTGGCTCTCGATTCGGAAAACTGACCGGTTCATGGGTGCCTTGAATAGGCGCACGATGTTTACGGATCGGCAGGATGCTCACTTCTTTGCGTATTTCGATGCACACCATTATATTCTTCCGTATATTTCGGTTTGAAGACGCGGCTCACGGTTTTGGGTGCGAGATCGCGACCCTTTAGTAAGGGAGGTATCACACGCCTTGCTTCAGGATGATGCGGCGCAGTGCTCTATGCAACGCGGACGCACAACCGATTACGAGCGTGTGACGATCGCAGTGCAGGAGACTGTTCATGCAGACCGACGTTAGCCGCGGCAGCGCACGGCGCGCCCCCGTTTCGCTACAAAGCGTACTCGCCGACGAGCACGCGTGGCGCGAGATTCCGCATCGCACAAACCGCAGCCCGGCGGAGGATGTGGTGATCGGCTATTGGGCCGACGATCGCGAGGCGCGCCGGGAGATGATCGCGCCGATGTCGGCGGGGCATTACACGATCAGCATTCTGCTCGGCAAGGCATCGGTGGATTGCTACAAGAATGGACGCCTGCTCGATCGCGGCACGGGTGGGCCGGGAGGCGTGCAACTCACGGCGCCCGGTGAACAGGTGATGTGTAGCTTTCGCGGCGCGAATGAAGCGGTGCATATTTTTGTGCCGCGTGATGTGGTCGAATCGGAGTATGTCGGGCTGCGTGGGGAAAGCTCGGCGTTGCAGCTCGAAGATCCCGCATTTCGCGTGGACCCTGTGCTGGTTTCCACTGCCAAGCTGCTTGCGGCTACGCGCGGCAAGCGGGACCAGGCCGATGTGTGGGCCGCGCGCGGGCTGTTTCATGAAATTCTTGGGCACGTGCTGTCGCGCTACGCGCATGAGTGCTCACCTGCTGCATCGACGCAAGGGCTTGCGCCGCAACGCGTGCGGCGCGCGATCGACTATATCGAAGCGAATCTCGGCGAGCCGATCACGCTACATGATGTGGCGCGGCACGTCGGCTTGAGCCGGATGCATTTTGCCGCGCAGTTCAGGCTGGCCACCGGATGCTCGCCGCACTCGTTTTTGCGAAGCCGGCGAATCGAACTCGCGAAGACGCTGTTGATAAACGATATGGCGATCGTCGATGTCGCGCTTGCGGTGGGGTTTCAGGGGCAGGCGCATTTCACGACGGTGTTTCGTGAGCTGGATGGGCTGACGCCGAAGCGGTGGCTTGAGGTGAATCGGAGGGGAGTTGTGTTGCGGGAGTGAGCATGGGCGGGTTGATCGCTTCGACATCTTCTCGCCCCGATGCCATTCTTTATCCAATCAGTCAACCTAACCAGGTATGCAGTGTGTGAGCGCGATCGAATCCGCTGAAATTGCACGCGGCTTTCACGCATGATCCGCGCAGTTCCCGCACCACACCGCGCTTACGAGCCGGAAGCCATTTAAGACTAATCTCAACTGATCCGAAAATAACACGGGCAGTTCCAGGCATTTAATCCACACCCGTTCAACGCCCCCGGCTTTGACGCCGCGCCCGCCGGTGAAGGCCATCGTTTTTTCCGACAGGCGAATCAAGACGTTTAAGACAAAATAGCGATGAATCTTAAAAACGATTTTTATATTTCGGCATCCATAAGGAAGTCATACGAAAGATTTCCCTGTCAGGCATTCTGGACATGGTTCACGGGAAAGGAGCTTGCAGAACGAACCGACGCCCGGCGTATTAGCACGCTTGAGCCACTCGTGTGGTCGTTGGCATCGCTGCTAGGCGGTATCGGAGGTTCGATCACGGTGCTCGTCGGTCCTTTCAGCGTTGCCTGGCTGCTTGTCACGACGATCTCCACTGTGTCCGGCGCGCGCTACATCGTCGCGACCATCATTCATCACGGCGTGCATTCAGCGGTGTTTCGCTCCGAGCGCGCCAACCGGGTCCTGTGCGAGATATTGTCAACGGTATTGCTCGTGCAACCATTCGACTCGTACCGACGATTCCATGTATATGAGCACCACGGTAAAGACTTCTCCACGATGAACGATCAGGATCTGGCCGCGATATATACCTTGGGCTTGAGACCTGGCGTTCCCGTCTGGAGTCTGAAGTTGAGACTCGTGTGGCAATGCGCAAATCCACTGTTCCACTTGCGCTTTCTGTTCGGAAGGATCAGGTGCAACCTGGTCTCGGTTCCGCTCTATCGATTCGCGATGACGATCGTCTGGTTTGCGGCGCTTGCCGCAATCGTGCTTGTGCTGGATTTTTCGGTGTTCGCCCTTTCCATCGCGCTCCCACTGACGGTTCTCTACCAGATCTGCTCGCTGCTTCACCTCGTCACTGAACACGCATGGGTGCTGCGCACAGCAGCGCAAAGCGTCCGCGACTCGCACGTAGGCAACAGCCATGCGCGCCTGTGCGGCAGCGCGCTGCCCTCGCTGGAGTTGACCGGCTTCGCGTTGCTGCGCGCGTGGACGACCTGGACCCTTGCTCATCTGCTGATTCATCTGCCCGCACGATTGCTGATCGTACAAGGCTCGCTGATCGCGCACGACTGGCACCACCGCGCGGGCGCCGATCGCGGCTGGCCGAATGCCATCCAGAAGCGCGAGGCCGATTTGCAACGCGAGTTCGCAAGCGGCATATGTACCTATCGGGACATATGGGGCATTCATCACGCCATCGACGAAGTACTGCGGCGGATCAGCGACGGGCCCCTTCCGCACACCACCGATGGCCTCAAATATCGGCTCAACTGACACCCCCTCGAGCCTCGAACAATGACAAGGATGATCGCAAGATGAACATCGTGGATGGCTTTCGCTTCGTACCAGGAACCCGCTATATGAGCGGGCTGCGCGAGTATGACCACACGCGCTTTCTCCACTTCTTCGAGCGACAGGTCAAGCCCGACCCGTATGCCGCTGTTCGCGACCGAGGCATGCTCAAGATCGTGTACGACCGGGCAAGCGGGACAATCCGCAAGAACCTCAACCAGGCCTACTTTCAGTCGTACTCAGCCAACGACGTCGACGGTGGCCGCGTGCGCGTGTTTCCCCCCATCGACGACGATCTGATCAGCAACGAGGTCTTTCTTCACATCCTGAAAGAGGATTCGGAGGTGATGAACCCATATTGCGACACTATCGGCAAGACCAGTCTTGACATCAGCGTTCACTTCATCCGGTACAAGGTGGAACAAGGTGGCGCATCGTATAGCTCACCAGTCTGGCTGCACGTCGATGACGAGCCGCTGGTTTTCATTCACCTGCTGCAACTGACCGGCAACGCGATCGGCGCCGACAGCGTGATTTCCGGTATGAATGGCCAGCCCACCCATGTGATGCGCCTGTCCGACCCGTTCGACACGCTGATCGTGGATAAAACAAGGAAACATGCGGTCACGCCACTAGGATCGTCCGGCGGCATCGCGTACCGGGACGTCATGCTGGTCAACGTCGAAGCAGAGGTTCAGCAGAAATGAGGTCGGAAGGTTTAAACGGTAACGCCGCCGGTCTGGCAACAGCGGACGAACGGGTTGGACAAGCGTATATGTTCGCCGCGATGGTGATTGCGGGGACGATCGGCTATTTCGTGGCGCTGTCCGGCCAGCAGCCTTTCAATGTCGTGTTGTTCCGCTGCCTGATCGGCACAGTCGGGCTGGCAACATATTGCTGGTCCAAAGGCTTCTTTCGTGGCTTGCGCTTCACGGGCAGGCAACTGTTGAATCTGACGCTCGGCGCGCTGACGCTGATCTTCAACTGGTATTTCCTGTTCACCGCCTACAGCCTCACGTCCATAGGCATCGCCTCGGTGGTCTATAACATCCAGCCGTTCCTTCTGGTGCTGGCTGGCCTGGTGTTCCGGCACGAGCGCCCCACGCGTTCAGCAGTAGGCTGGCTCGTCATCGCATTTTGTGGCGTTGTGATCCTCGCGCAACCGGCTGCAGATCATTCGTCGCTGAACTATCTGCTGGGTGTGGGCTGCGCGCTCGCCGCAGCAGCGCTGTATGCAACCACGACGCTGCTGACCAAACAGCTTGCGGCGTCGGTGCGCCCGGAAGTGATTGCAGTCTGCCATATGGCAATTGGCGCCGTGGCCTTTATCCCGCTCGCCGATTTTCACCGGCTGCCCACAACCGGACAACAGATCTACGCGATCGCGGCGCTCGGCCTGTTCCATACGACGTTCATGTACGTGTTGCTATATGGTGCGTATCAGAAAGCGGTCACCGGCAGTATCGCGGTACTGGGGCTCGTCTATCCACTGGTGGCGACGATCGTCGACTTTATCGCGTACGGCAAGCTGATGAACGCTCAGCAAGTGTTCGGCGGCGCGTTGATCCTGTTTTCCGCATCGATGTACGCGAAGCGATCCGGCATTCGTAACCCAGCGAAAGCCGTACGCGCCGTCGACGTCACTGAGAAACAGGATGGCTGAGGCCATGGATTGCGCGACGCCTTCGCGACGCGAGCGCTTGATTCATCGCTTGTCACAATATGGCGTATGCGCCGGCCATACGGTCGCCGTAGTGTCGGCGCGAAATGCCGCCGGGCTCGATCTCGTAGACGCCCTCACGAGCGCGGGCTGCCAACACCTTCTGATCGAACCTGACGCAGCGGTCGAACACATTGCGGCTCGCGTCGAGCAGGCAGGCATCAAACTGGTCTTTGCGCTAACCGATTGCCCGAAAATTGTTGAACGGCTGCGCGTCTGCGTCGCGTATCCGCACGCGTGACGTGCGCCGAAACCAGGCAATCTTGATTTATTACGAGTAGGAGACGCTGGATGAGCAGTAGCACCTCAATACCGCTATTCGACGAACTGCCGTACGAGCGCAGCTTCGACGCAACCATCATCGAGCGAAAGGACAATCTGATCGCGCTCGATCGAACGCTGTTCTATCCGGTCGGCGGCGGTCAACCTGGCGACACGGGTGACATATCGCTGGCACACGGGGGCCAGTTGCGCATCGTCGACACCTACCGCGACGAAACCGACCGGTCGCTGATCTGGCATCGGCTGGACGAGAGCGCCGACGCCTGGCAAGCAGGAGCCAAGGTAAGCGCGCAGATCGATTGGGCCGCGCGCTACGTGAACATGAAAATGCACACCTGCCTGCACCTGTTGTGCTCACTGATCGACGCGCCGGTCACGGGGTGCAGCATGGGCCAAGGCAAGGGTAGGCTCGATTTCGACCTGCCCGAGATGACGCTGACCAAAGACCAGATCAGCGAAGCGCTAAACGCATTGATCTCACAGCGAATCGACGTCGAGACCCGACTCATCTCGCCAGACCAATACGACACGGCACTTGCGTTGGTCCGAAACCGTTACGCACTGCCGCCGCGCTCGGCGAGCGCGGTCAAGATGATCGAAGTACGCGGCATCGACATTCAGCCGTGCGGCGGCACACATGTACGCAATACGGCCGAAATCGATCGGGTGGTGTGTGAGAAGATCGACAAGAAAGGTAAACAGAACCGGCGGATTGTTCTTCGGTTCGTCGACTGATTACTACGCGCCGCATACAGCGGGCGAGATGAAGCGATACCGGAAGTTCAATCGCTTCATCTTGCCGCGTGCCGCTCTTCGGGATCGCACAAGCGTGTGCAGCGGATGCATTCCTTCTACGGCGCCTTATACGCCACACAATCCACTTCCACCTTGCAGTCGATCACCATACTCGACACCACACAGGCGCGCGCCGGCGGATGCTCGCCAAAGTACTCGCGAAACACCTTGTTGAACGAAGCGAAATCGCGCGGATCGTCGAGCCACACACCACACCGCACCACATGCTCCGCGCCGTACCCCGCCTCCTTCAGAATCGCGAACACGTTCTGCAGCGCCTTATGCGACTGCTCGACAATCCCGCCATTGACCACCTCACCGTTTTCCATCGGCGTCTGGCCGGACACATACAGCCAGCCATCCGCCTCGACAGCGCGCGCAAACGGCATATGCTGACCGCCGGTCCCTTTACCGCCTTCCACTCCATATCGTTTCATCGTTTGCTCCGTGTCACGTAGTCAGATCGAGTTTCAAAAATCGCGCTGCGCGTCGTCGCCCGTTGCGAGCCGCGCGCCGCGCGCCACGAATTGCCCAGCGCGCTCGCCGGTCGGCGCGCCGTCGCGATACGACAGCACACCATTCACCCATACCGCGTCGATGCCATCG
>Ga0105248_10009709_pt1 | contig 10599 bp, 8 predicted proteins | sample KBSS34metaG_FD_81524 | JGI IMG/M metagenome (GOLD analysis project Ga0105248, IMG submission 81524) | Switchgrass rhizosphere microbial communities from Kellogg Biological Station, Michigan, USA - KBS S3-4 metaG | ecosystem: Host-associated > Plants > Roots > Rhizosphere > Soil | place... | reverse complement strand
CGTCGGTCACGGTGTCGGTTCTCGCGACCGCCACCTCGACGGCGATGGCCGGGGCCGCGGGCGGCGCGGCCCCGCTCGCGGCCGCATTTGACGGCGTCTTCCTGCATGCCGCGCACACGACGAGCGCCGCCAGCGCCACCCGGATCTCCCGCCGACTCATCACTGGTTTCTCCCCACAAGGAATTCCTGCCCCGTGATCGCCTCGAGGCCCGCGAGTGACAGATATAGCGCATAGACCGACTGCACCGCCTCGGATTCGGCGCGCGTGAGCTGGAACTGCGCCTCCAGCAGGTCGAGGATGGTGTTCGCACCGCTCTTGTACCGGAGCTCCTGCACCCGGAAGGTCTCCTGCGCCGCGACCAGCTGGAGCTGGGTGAGATTCAGCGCCTCGCGCGAGATGCGATAGGCCTCAGCCGCCCGGATCACGTCGCGTGAGGCCGCGTTTTCCAGGTCGGCACTGACGGCACGCGCCACGTTCAGGTTGGTCTTCGCCTGCTGGATCGCAATTTCGCGCTGTCCCCGGTCCCACAACGGCCAAGTCACGATCAGCGACACCGAGCCGACCCCCTGACCACTCGGCGGGAACCTGCTGTCGTACTCGGTGAAGCCGCCCGTCAGGTTGAACGTCGGCAGGTATGCGCCCTTTTGCCCCTTGAGCGCGTACGAGGCGGAGCGCTCGAGCGCCCGGGCCTCGCGATACTGCGGCGCCTGCTCCAGCGCGAGCTGGACGAGCTGCTCGTCGGTGTAGCCCAGGTCGGGGGGCAGAATGGAGTCGCTGACCAGCGCGTCGACCGCGACGGGGCGCCCGATCCGCCGTCCGAGTTGCAACCTCGCCACCTTGAGCGCGAGGTCCTGCCGCAGCACCTCGAGGCGAGCCTGCGTCAACTCGAGCACCTGCTGCAGCGAGTCCGTCTGCACCGCTGCGCCGGAAAGCACGCGTGCGCGCGCGACCGTGAATTGTTCCTGCGCCCGCTCGAGCCGGCTGTGCGCGACGCGGGTCAGCTCCCGGCTCACGAGCACGTTGAGGAAGTCGTTCTCGGTATCGAACGCGGTCTGGAATCGCTGGCGCTCGGCGCTGGCCTGGCTCGCCTCGAGCTCAGCCTTGGTGAAGCCAAGATCGGTGATCTTCCTCACGCTGATCAATTCGTAGACCGCGTTCGCGCGGAAGTTCACCGCGTTACTGGTGGGCGCTCCGATGCCGATGTTGAAGAACGCGGTGGAATACCTGGTGGCATCCAGGCTCACCGCCAGCGACGGAATGATGAACGCGAGCACCGCCGCGCGGCGTCCCCATTCCGCGTCGTCCACCCTGCCAGCGGCGCGCACATAGGCCGGGTCGACGCCGGTGGCGAGGCGGATCGCCTCGGGCATTGTGACGTGGGGCAGCGTGGAATCGGGCGGCGCGATACGCACCGGGATTGGCACTTGCAGGAGCAGCGCCGCGGCGAGGGCGATCACTCAGCCTCCCCAGCCATCACCGGCACGGCAGCCGCGGCGGGCTGGGGATGAGCCTTGTGCTTGCGCATTCCCTCGAAGAAGAGCCAGACAGTAGGCACGAGATACAGGGTCAGGATCGTGGAGAAGAAGACGCCACCTGCGATGGCGTAACCGAGCGGACGCCGGCTCGTGGCGCCGGCACCAAGGCCAAGGGCGATCGGCAGCGCGCCCATGATGGTCGCCACCGACGTCATGAGGATCGGGCGGAGCCGGATGCGGCCCGCCTCGAGGATCGCCTCGCGCGGTGTGCCACCGCGCTCCAGCTGCTGGTTGGCGTACTCCACCAGCAGGATCGAGTTCTTGGTAACGAGGCCGATCAGCAGGATCATGCCGATCTGACTGTACAGGTTGATGGTCGATCCGGTGAGGTATAGCGTCACCAGCGCCCCGGTGATCGCGAGCGGCACGGCCACGAGCACCGTGAGCGGGTGGATCATGGACTCGAACTGCGACGCGAGCACCATGAACACGACCAGGAGCGCGAGACCGAAGGCGAAATAGAGCGCGGCGCCACTTTCCGCCAGTTCGCGGGATTCACCAGCCAGGCGCGTACTTGCCAGGGGCGGGAGGACCTCGGCCGCCACCCGGTTGAGGGAATCCAGCGCCTCTCCCAGCGTGAATCCCGGATTGAGACCCGCGGTCAGCGTAAAGGACCGTACCCGGTCGAAGTGGTTGAGCCGCTGCGGGCCCACGCCTTCCTTCACGTTGGTCACGGCACTGAGCTGGACCAGCTGGCCGCCCCGGCCCGACACGTAAAGTCCCGCCACGTCGTTGGGCGTCGCGCGCTCCGCGGGATCGAGCTGCACGATCACGTCGTACAGCTTGTTGTTCTGGGTGAACGTGCTCACGCGGCGGCCACCAAGCAGCGTCTGCATGGTGCCCGCGACGTCGCCCACGCCCACGCCGAGGTCCTCGGCGCGATCCCGGTCGAAACCGACGGTGAGTTCCGGCTTGTTGACCCGAAGGTCGGTGTCCACGTTGCGCAGGCCGGGTATCTGCCTGGCCCGCTTCACGAGCGTGTCCATGGCCAGCGAGAGCTTGGCGAAGTCAGGGTGGCGGACGACGAACTGCACCGGCTGTCCCGAACCCCCGAACGCCGGCGGGTTGTTGGCGAAGATCATGACGCCGGGGATCGCCGCGAACTTGCCCTGCACCTCGGCGATGACATCCTGCACTTTCCGCCGGGGACCGTCATCGATCAGTCGCGTGAAGACCAGTCCGCGACTGGGCGAGCCGGTGAAGCCGCCCACCACGCTGAAGTAGCGATCGACATCCTGGGTCTTGCCAAGGATCGCCTCGACCTGCTTCTGGTACTCGTCGGTGAACGAGAGGGTGGATCCTTCCGGCGCGATCAGGAAGGTGATGAAGAGGCCGCGATCCTCCTGCGGGACGAACTCGCGCTTGAGGCCTCGGAACACCACGACCGCAAGCACCACCGAAGCGACCGCCGCCAGGAGGGTGAAGAAGCTGTGTGCAAGTACCCAGCGAAGGGTCCGGCTGTACCCCGTCGTGATGCTGCTGAAGGCGTTCTCGAACATGCGGAAGACCGGGCCGTGCTCCTTCGGCACCCGGAGGATCTTTGCACAGAGCATCGGCGTCAGTGTGAGCGCCACGAACCCGGACACGATGACGGAGCCGGCCACGGCAATGCCGAACTCGTTGAACAGGCGGCCGGTGTTGCCCTTGAGGAAGGCCAGTGGAGTGAACACCGCGACCAGGGCAATGGTAGTGGCGATCACGGCGAACGCGATCTCGCGCGTGCCGTTCACCGCCGCTGTCTCGGCATCCTCGCCCAGCTCCTCCTGGTGCCGGAAGGCATTCTCCAGCACGATGATCGCGTCGTCGACCACGATGCCGATGGCCAGCGTCAGCGCGAGCAGCGTGAGGTTGTTGATGGAGAAGCCGAGGAAGTACATGACCGCGAACGCGGACACGATCGACACCGGGATCGCGAGTCCCGGTATGATGGTGGAGCGCACGTTTCGCAGGAACACGAAGATGATGATCACGACCAGGAGCGCAGCGATGACCAGCGTCTCCTGTGCCTCGAGGATGGAGCGCTTGACGAATGTGGAGCCGTCGTAGGCGACGTCGAGGCTGACACCGGGCGGCAGCGACGCCGCAATGCGGGGCAGCGCATCGCGCACCGCGTCGGCCACGGTGATGAGGTTGGCCTTCGACTGGCGAACCACGCCCAGTCCGACCGTGGGCGCGCCCTTGAAGCGAAGCGCGCTGCGCTCATCCTCGGCGCCGAGCTCGACGTGACCCAGATCCTTCAGCTTCACCAGCTGGCCACCCTGGCTCGCCACCACCAGTTCGCCGAACTCGGCCGGCGTCTTGAGCTCGCCAAGGGAGCGCACCGTGAACTCGCGCCGGTTCGACTCGATCCGGCCGGCCGGTACCTCGACGTTGCGCGTGCGGATCGCCTGCTCGACATTCTGCACCGTGAGGCCGCGGGCGGACAGCTGTGCGGTCGACAGCCAGACGCGCATGGCGTAGCGGCGCTCGCCCGCGATGAACACGCTTCCCACGCCCGGCACGGTCTGCAGCTGGCTCTTCACCAGCCGGTCGGCGAGGTCGGAAAGCTGGAGCAGGGAGTAGTTCTGCCCGTTGAGTGCGAGCCAGAAGAAGGGCGAGGCGTCCGCTTCCTGCTTCGCGATGACCGGCTCCTCGATGTCGAGCGGCAGGCGGCCACGCACGCGTGAAACCTTGTCGCGAACGTCCTGTGCCGCATCGTCCACGTCGCGATCGAGCGTGAACTCCAGGGTGATGTTGCTGAACTGTTCCCCGCTCGAGCTGACCAGCGTGCGCAGGCCCGGAACCGTGCTCAGCTCCTCCTCGAGGATGTCGGTGACGGCCGACTCCATGACCTGGGGATTTGCGCCGGCGAGAAACGTCTGTACGGAGATGACCGGCGGGTCCACGTCGGGATACTCGCGCACCGACAACTGCCGATACCCGATGATGCCGAACAGCACCAGCGCCGCGCTGAGCATGCTCGCCAGCACGGGACGCCGGATGGAAAGATCCGAGAGAATCATGGCAACTCAGATGTCGAGGATGGGCGGCCGCTGGCCTCCGGCTGCCGATCGCCATACGGAGCGGGAGGGACCGCCGGTTTCACCAGTGCGACTAGATTCATTCGTCCAGTGCGTTTCCCGCCCGTCGGAGTACGGCCCATGGCCCTCAAGCTCACCTCGAAGCAGCACACCCAGCTCGCCTATCTCGAGACCCTGCCTCCCAAGTTCCAGAAGGCCACCGGGGTCATCGAGCTCCTTTCCACCGCCAAGGCGGACGACCACGCGATCCGCGGCCTCTGCCGCATGCTCGACGAGGTGAAGGCGAACTCGCAGGCCCTGGGTCTGCCGGGACTGGCCGATGCCGCCGGCATCATGGGTACGATGGCCCGGCGCGGCGGAGGGGTGCAGATGAAGGTGCGGGGGCTGCGAGAACTCCTGGGGACCCTGCGCATGAACTACGAGGGCGCACTCAAGAAGGCGACGACCCCAGAGCGGGACGAACCCGCCGAGGAGATCTAGCTCGACCGCCTTACCCCGCCTTCCTGCCCAGCAGTTTGTCCACCAGCGGACCGGCCTGAAGCAGGATCATCGCGTTGACCAGCCCGCCAATGACCAGCGAGACGAAACCGAGCGCACCGATAATCGCGGCTGCGCCGATGCCCGCGAAAATCATCCCGAACGTATTCATGGCGATCCCCGTGATTCGGTAGGCCGTAACGGTAGGGGCGGCGACACAGAAACGGTAGGGTCGTTACCCCGCCGCCGACATCGGTTCCTGCAGCGCGCGCATCGCCTCCGAGCGCACCGGCTCCTCGGTCTCGCGCGCGATTCGCTCGAGCGTCGCGCGGATACCTTGCCCCTGGATCTGGGCCAGCGCGCGTACCACCTCGGTCCGCTGCTCCACCGAGCAGCCCTTCCCGGTCAGGAACGAGCGCTTTACCAGGGCCAGGCGCGCCAGCCCGGTGAGCGCGTCGGGAGTGCCGAGCAACGCCAGGCTCCGCACCGCGGCCTTCCACACCTGCGCGTCGCGCTCGTGCTCGAGCAGTGACAGCAGCGGCATCGCGAACCCGAGCGCGCGGCGCCTCCCGATCGCATCGACCGCCGCGAAGCGGGTGGACGGCGATGGCGACGCGAGCGCGATTCGCATGCTCTCCACCACCTCGCCCAGCGGAAACTCGGCGAGTGCCTGGATCACCGCGGCGCGGACCCGCTCATCCTGGTCGCTAAGGCGGCGCTTGAGCGGGTCGATCGCCGCCGGGTTCCGCAGTCGACCGACCAGTTCGGCCGCATGCCGGACTTCGTGCGCAGAGCCGCCGAGCAAGTAGGGCAGCACGATGGGATAGATCTCCGGCATCCCGCCCAGCACCTCGAAGAGGATACGGCGCGGACCCACCGATTCCGCCTCCATCAGCACCTTCAGCATCACCTCGGCGGCATCGAGTCCGCCCCAGCGCAGCACCGTTGCCGCGCGGCCGGCCTCGACCGGATCCGCCAGCGCGAGTCGCACGATGCCTTCGTAGGCGGCGTGAGTCAGCAGCCGCTTGACGAGTATCGACTGACGGCGGCGATCGTCGTACGGCACCGACGGCAGGGTCTGCAATTGCACGGAGGCGAGATGCAGTGCCGTTCGCCAGTCGGATTCCCTGATCGCGCGCCCGAGCCGCTCGTGGACCTTCTGCACATCGGTCGCGACATGCTTTACGAGCACCAGCCGACGTTCGCCGGTGACCCGCCGCTCCGCCCGTCGACGCTCCTGGCCACGGTACCGAACGCCCCGCAGGAGGTCGCGACGATCGGCTCCCAATCGCCGATCGCCCCCGTCGCGAGGCGGCGAAAAACTTTCGGCGCCACCATCCATCAGTGTCAGGCCGTTCCAATTCGGAACGACCGCGCTGATCAGCTGAGCACTGATGTGGGGGCTGGAAAGGACCGCCGCAGTGTCGTGGGACAGCGCGCGAGCCAGCCGGAGAAGCTCCTCCTCCTCCACGCCCGGACTGATGCTGATGACATCGACCTGCCGCGCGAGGAGCCGGCTCTTCAAGCTCAGAGGTTGTTCTTCCCCAGCGACTTCCACGCCCGCCTCGAGCCGGATCGGCTGGCTGTTCGCGATCGCCGTGCAGGTGTCCAGCGCGAGGTCCTGCGCAGCATCATTGGACGGGTCGACGCGCAGGAGCGCGACCAAGTCCCCAAACCGCTGGGTGAACTGTTCGAGGGGCGAAATGGGCCAAGTCATAGACATAGACGTCTGCCAAGGTGCCACCGGACGGGCGTCGCCGCAACCCAATGCGGCTCGCGGTCAAATATCTGCGCCACCGGCTTTTACCCCGGTCCGGATCGGAACGGATCCTTCGAGCATCCGGTGAACTACCCAGTTGAAAGCAACGGCACGGCGCCGCTTGATTTGGGCAGTGCAAACCCCCATCGCGCTGGCCACAGCGCTCGAGCTCGACGCGGCGATCCTCCAGGCCGCCATCACCGGCTGCCTGGCGCTGCTCTGCGCATTCCTCTATCAGCGCTACGGCAAGAACTACTTCGCCTGGTACGCCACTGCCTGGACACTGTACGTGTTCCGCCTTGGCGCGATCATGGGGTTCCTTCTCACCCGCAACTGGACCTGGCTCTACTGGCACCAGGTGATCACGGGGTGGACGGCACTCGCCCTCCTCTGGGCGGCGCTCGTCTTCTCGCGCCAGGTTCGCTGGCGGGCCGTGTATCTGCTGGCGGCGCTCTTCCCGCTCCTGTGGGCGTACATAGCGATCTACCAGCTGGACAACTTTCTCCTCGCCGCCGGTCCCGCCGTCCTTTTCCTCAGCCTCGCCACGCTCTGGACCGGCTGGGTGTTCCTCCGCTACTGGAAGGCGGTCGGCTCGACTGGTGCCGGCATCCTGGCGTTCGCCTTCCTGCTGTGGAGCCTGCACCACCTCGACTATCCGTTCCTGCGCGCGCGCGGGGCCTGGGCACCGTGGGGATACTACCTCGACATCGCTTTCGCGCTCGCGGTGGGCGCCGGCATCATGATCCTGGTCCTCGACGACCTTGGCCGCGGCCTTCGCGCCCTCACCGAACTATCGGGCGACCTGCAGCGGCGCGGCCGGAGCGACGTGCTCACCGCGCTGCTGGCGCGTCCGCTCACGTTGCCTGCGGTGCGGGGCAGCGCACTGTACCTGCGGGAGACGGGCCGCTTCGAGCGCGGCGCAGGACAGATCGCCGACTGGACGGGCCAACCGCCCGAGGACCGGGTCGCGGCGGCACTCCAGATGACCATCAGCACTGGCCGCCCTCAGGTCACCGATGACCGGCCGCTCATTCCGGGGGAACGCCGGGACGCAATCGCCTATGTTGCCATCCTGCCGGTGTTCACCGGCACCGAGGCGTCAGGTGCGCTCGTGCTCACCGGCGATGCACGCGATCCCTTCACCGCGCTGGATGACGACTTCCTGCAGGCGCTGGGAAGGCAGGTGGGTGCCGCGCTCGCCAACGCCGACCTGCACGAGCGGCTGCAGGCCCGCACCGTGGAGCTCGCGCGCCTCTCGGCCCGCATGCTGGAACAGCATGAGGAGGAGCGCCGCCGGCTCTCGCGCGAGTTGCACGACGAGACGGCGCAGGTCTTTTCGGCGGTGAAGATGGAATTGGAACTGCTGCGGGGTCAGGTGCCTGACATCGCCGCACCGCGCCTGGAGCGTCTGCTGGGACTGGTCGACAAGGGCATCCGCGGCATTCGCAGCGTCGTGAACGACCTGCGCCCGTCGTTGCTGGACGATCTCGGGCTGCTGCCGGCGCTCCGTTCGCTGGTCGCCGACTTCAGCGAACGCAGCGCCATCCGCATCACCCTCGACGCACCGGCAGGACTGCCGCCGCTCTCGAAGGATGCCGAGCTCGCGGTGTTCCGGGCCCTCCAGGAGGCGCTGTCGAACGTCGTGCGGCATGCGAATGCGAGGACCGTGTCGGTGCAGATCGCCGTACGCGGTCGGGCGCTGGCGCTCGTCGTCGCCGACGATGGCAGCGGACCGCACACCACCGACACGGCGCTGCTCGAGCGCGAGGGACACATGGGATTGACCGGAATGCGCGAACGCCTGGCCGCCCTGGGTGGCAGCGTCCGCTTCGAGGGACAGCCCGGCGCCGGCGCGCGGGTGGAGGTACAGGTCCCACTCACCGCCGGGGAGGCCGCATGAGCGACGCGCCGATCCGGGTGCTCGTGGCCGACGATCACGCGATGGTGCGCGAGGGCATCCGCAGCGTGCTGGAGCGCGAGGGTTTTCAGGTGGTGGGCGAGGCGACGACGGGCACGGAAGTGCTGCCGCTCGCGGAATCGCAGCAGCCCGACGTGGCCGTGCTCGACATCTCGATGCCGGGAGAAACCGGACTGCAGGCCGCCGCGCGCCTCCGGCACGCGCTGCCGCACATACGCGTGCTGATCCTCAGCATGTACGACAACACCGAGTACGTCCTGGAGAGCGTGCGGGCCGGTGCGCATGGTTACCTTCTCAAGGATGGCGCTGCACAGGAACTCGCGAGCGCCATCCGCACCGTGCTGGGTGGCGAGGCCTACTTCAGCCCGGCCGTTGCCGCCCGCCTCTCCGAGGCCGTTCGCGGCGACATCGCGCGCGAGCAGCGCAACAGCAACCTGGACCTGCTCACGGGCCGCGAACGCGAGGTGCTCGCCGGCATCGCCCGCGGCCTCACGAACAAGGAGATCGCAGGCGAGCTCGGCATTTCCCACCGCACCGTCGAGACCCACCGTGAGAGCCTCATGAAGAAGCTTGGCATTCGCACGGTGGCCGGCCTCACGAAGTTCGCCCTCGAGACGAAGCTCGTGGAGGGCTGAGCGACCTACTTCGTGCGGATCTCGATCTGGCGGGGTCGGGCGCGCTCCACCTTGGGCAGCGTGACCGTCAGCAGACCCTCGGCATAACTCGCCTCGATACGATCGGCGTCGATGGTGCCGGGCAGCGCAAACGTGCGCTCGAACGCCCCGTAGGTACGCTCGTAGCGATGCACTCGCTCCGTCTTCTCCTCCGCAACCTGGCGCTTCTCGCCGCGCAGGGTCAGTGTCTGGTTCTCGAGCGAGATCCTGACGTCTTCCGCCTTCACGCCCGGCAGCTCAGCCACGATCTTCACGGCATCCCTGCCTTCGAACACGTCGACCGCAGGGGTCCAGGCCGCGGTGAGCGCACCGCTCTCGCCGCCGAAGGGAAAGCCGCCGATCGCCTCGTCCAGAAACGAGTTGAGGCGACGAAGATTCTGGAACGCGTCGACCGGCCGCGTTGTCAATCCGTACCGCATAGTGTCCTCCGTGGTATGAGTACTCATGCCAGCCCGCGTGGCTGGCGCTCACCCGTGGAATTTTCAACCGACGTGCCGTGGAGTTCGGTCTTTTCGGCAGGTGACCCGCACGGACGGACGTCTCGCCGACGGTCGCCCTGTCAATTCGACCGACGTAGGTTGTGACAATACGCTTGTGTGCCGAGGCAACATGAAACGCCTGGTAATCGTTGGGGTGGGGGCAACACAGCTGAGCCTGCTCGAGGGGCTGGCGGCCGGCCATGTAAGGGCCGTCGATCCCGTGCTCATCAGTACCGCCTCCACCTACGTCCATGACGGCATGCAGCCCGGGTGGCTCGCCGGCCGGCACGACGAGGAAGCGATGTCCATCGACCTTGGGCGCGTGGCCACTCGAGCCGGCTGCCGCTACATCGAAGCGGACATCCGGCGCATTGACGCCGGCAGCCGGACCATCGAACTCAGTGACGGTCGCACGGAGAGGTGGGAGGCGCTATCGCTCTCGCGCAGCACGGTTCCCAGCGATGCGCGCGTCACCGGAGCCGTAGAATTCACCGTCCCGATCGGGCCCATGGCGCGGGCGCGCGAGATCATCCCGGCGATCGAGCGCGCCCAGCGGGCGTTCGACCAGCGGGAAATCAGGATTGCCGTGCTTGGTGCCGGCGGGCGCGGCTTCGAGACCGCCTGTGCATTGCGAGCCCGGCTCCGACGGGACGGCACCTCGGCCACGATCATGCTGGTCGATGGAGAACCCCACCTGCTGCCGGCCTTCCATCCGGGCGCGAGGCCGCTGGCGGCG
>Ga0105248_10009707_pt1 | contig 10601 bp, 6 predicted proteins | sample KBSS34metaG_FD_81524 | JGI IMG/M metagenome (GOLD analysis project Ga0105248, IMG submission 81524) | Switchgrass rhizosphere microbial communities from Kellogg Biological Station, Michigan, USA - KBS S3-4 metaG | ecosystem: Host-associated > Plants > Roots > Rhizosphere > Soil | place... | reverse complement strand
TTCGGACGGCTTGATCTTGCTGCGTCCTCCCCAGAACACGTTGGTGTAGAGGACGGGGATCCCGGCTTCCTCGAGGTGTCGGTCGATCGCGGCCTTGTGCGCGAGTACCGTCTGCTTGTCGGTGCCGTGCGCGACCGCCATGATGTTCACGTTCGCGAACTCCTCCCCGCCCTCGCGCCAGTATGCGTGCGTGAGGATGTGGTGACGCCCCACCTCGCGGCCGGCCTCGATCTCGCGCCCCGCGGGCACGCGCCAGTGGAAGAGGGCGTTGTAGCGCGTCGCGCGCTCGCCGGCTGCCGACGGCTTCACGTGCTCGAGAAAGCTGGAGAAGCGACCGATCACGCGGCGCTCCGAGAGTCCGCGCGCGACGCGCAGAAACTCGTCGTAAGTCACGCCCGCCTCTTCGGCGCGCGCGTGCCAGGGTTCGGCGTGCACCTCTCGAGGCGCCAGCTCGCGCTTGAGGGCGGCGAGGACGCGCCATTCGAGCGCGCTGAGATCGACGAGGTTCGTGTCGAGCACCTCGCCCGGCTCGTCCGAGCGACTGCCGGGCTCCATGCCACGGCGTCGCACGTGGCCGACGCCGAGGGCGAACAGGCGCTTCGCCGGCATGATGCGATAGGCGTCGGCGCCGATGCGCTGCGCGAGCAGCGCGCAGTGCTTCTCCATCGAGAAGCCCTGCGGAACTTTCACGGTCGTCCAGAGCCGGTACACCGACCCTGTCGTCTCGGAGTCCGTCGAGCGGATGACGACGTGACCCGAGAAGGGATCCTCAGCGTCGAGATAGTCGAAGGCGGCGTCCAGACGCTCGGCGGGGATGCGCCAGGCCACCAGGGCACCGGGCGCGAGGTTGGTCGCCATGAGCGTCTGCCGGATCCGCCGCACGACCCCCGCCTCGAGCATGGCGCGCAGGCGGTCGACGACGGTCTCGATCGGCAGCTCACTGAGCCGCGCGATCTCGGCGAATGGGTCTTCGTGAAAGCCGGAGATCCGGTCTTCGCTTACCGCGAGGATACGTGCGTTGACCGGGTCGCTGATCTCGGTGGAAAGGAGTGAGGACGACATACCGAAAGGTAATCAGCCGTCGCCCTGCTCCACCCCGGTCAGAGGCCGGAAATCCGGCGACGCACGTCGCGCGATCCGGCAGCGACTCCGAACCCGACCGAAAGACCGAAGGACAGCGCCGTCCCTGCACCGACGAACGGAAGGATGTAGACGAGCGGGAGGGCGATCAACGCGGCGCCCACGCCGGCAATGATGGGCGCGATGGCCGTGTGGACGGCGTCCACGTAGCGCAGGCGTCCGGTGACGAAGGCACGGGCCTGCGAATAACCGACGATGGCGAGCACGGTGCCCGCCAGGAAGCTCAGAAGGAAGTACACGGTAACCTCGACAGAGGGGGCTGCTCTCACGTACGACTGGCCCGACCGCGAGTTTCAGCGGCGTGCTGGCCGTCATCTCCATGGCTTTTTACCTTATCGCGTGACCTCCTTCCGGGCTGCGCCATGATCACGCTTCGCGTCACACGCCACGATCGCAACGAGGCACTTCTGGCGGAGTGTCAGAGCTCGGTGATCCCTGCACGCGGCGAGGTGCTGCAGCTCGACTCCCTCGAGGCGGACGGCAGCATCGTGCGGCCAAGCACGATGTGGCGCATCGTCGCCGTCACCGTCCACGTGCCTTCGCTGCAGTCGGTGGCCCCGCTCGGGAACGAGCCGCTGCGCGTGCGTACTGTGGAAGTCAGTGTGCTTCCGGATGTCTCGCTGCTCCCGTTCCTCGAAGAAGCCGCGGAAGAGGTGCTGTCCGACTCTCGCCTGTGACGGCGCGGGTGTCCGCGCTGGCTCCGCCCGCTAAGTTGCGGTAGTGACTCGACCCTCCTCCCCAACGCGACACGACGCACCGCCCGAGCGCCCGCTCCGCGGGACGGGCATGACGCATCGCGTCACGCACGAGCTGCCCGAGCATCTGGCCGATTGGCAACTGCCGCCCGGCTGGAGCTGGGGTACCGAGGGCGTGTGGGACGAGTATCGGCATTTCCAGGAGATCGTCGATGCGCTCGACCGCTCGCTCTCGCTCGTGAGCGCGCCCGATCCGGGCCACGCCAAGTGGCTCGAGGCCGAAGCGAAGGGGCTGGCGCATCGCAATCATCCGGCGGCGCCGACGACGTACCACTACTGGACGTCGTATCAGGAGAGCCGACGCGGGCCCGGCTACCTGCGCCGCTGGATCGCCGGCGAAACGATCGGTGCGCGCATCGCGCGCGCCGGCGTGGACGACGTGCCCGCCGTGCTCCGCGTGGTGCGCGAGCTCGGATCGGCGCTGTCGTACCTCCACGATGCCGGCACGGCCCACGGCGCGCTCTCCGTCGAGACGGCGTGGACGACACCCATGGGACGTCTCTGGCTCCTCGGCTGGCAGTGGGCCGTGCCGCTGAGCGAGATCCCCGATGGGCTCGCGCCGGACGCGGATCGCATGCCGCTGCCCCCGGAATGGGGAGATTCGTGGACGCCGACGGCGGCGAGCGATCAGTGGCAGCTCGCGGCGCTCTGCTTCCACGCGCTCACCGGCGAAGCGCCGCCGCGCCATGACATCCCGCCCGTCTCGCTCGTGCGTCCCGATGTGCCGCCGTCGGTGGCACAGGTGATCGACAAGGCGCTGCACTCCGAGCCGGCGCATCGGTTCGGCAGCGTCGCCGCCATGATTCGCGCGATGGATCGGATCGTCGGCAGTCGAACCGTGCTGACGTTGAGCGGAGAGCACACCGCAGCCGTCCGCGAGTCCCCCGAAGTGCGCCTGCGCTGGGCGCTCGCCGACGACTACGAAGTGATCGCTCCACTCGGCGCCGGCAGCTTCGGCTCGGTGTGGCGCGTTCGCGATCTCTCGCTCGGGCGCGAGGTGGCGCTCAAGCTCCTGCACCCGCACGTCGCACGCGACGAGCGCGCGGTCGGCCGCTTCCGGCGCGAGGCGCGTCTCGCGGCGCAGCTGGCGCATCCCGCCATCGTCCCGATCTACGACTGGGACAGTCGTGGCGACGTGGCGTGGTACACCATGGAGCTCGCCGAGAATGGATCGGTCGGCGACCTGATCGCTCGCGCGGGAGCACGGACGGTGGCCGAGATCGCGCCGCAGGTCGACGGCGTGCTGAGCGGACTCGCCGCAGCGCATGCGGTGGGAATCATCCACCGCGACCTCAAGCCGGAGAACCTGCTGATCGACCGGTACCGTCGCTGGCGCATCGCGGATTTCGGCATCGCGAACCCGACGGGCGAGGAGACGACGGGCGCGTCGGGCACGCCGGCGTTCTCGCCCCCCGAGCAGTTGCTCGGCGAGCCACAGGAAGCGCCGGCAGACTGCTTCTCCCTCGCCGCGATCGTCGTGTTCGCGCTCACCGGAGAGCCGCCGTTCGGCTCGACTGATCCGAAGACGATCCTCGCGCGCGAGCTCGCGGGAAGAATCAACCTGTCCATCTTCGACAGCGAGATCGCCGCCTGGCTGCAGCGCGCCTTCTCTCCGGATCCGGACGATCGCTTTCCGGACGCCGCCGTGATGCAGACGGAGTGGCGCAATGCGGCCGGCGCCGTGCTCGAGCGCGATCGCCGACTGCCCTGGTGGCGGCGCATCTTCGGCGCGGAAGACGGCACCGATGGCTGGTGGCGCGAGGGCCAGCCGATCACCGAATGAGCGCGCACGCGCTCTGCAAGAGCAGGAGCGCATGACGAACACCATCCGATCGATCAATCCGACGACGGGCGCGACGCTCGCCGAATATCCAGCGCTGTCGCCGGCCGATCTCGAGGAGCGACTGACGCGCTCTGCCGCTGTCGCCCCGCGCTGGCGGCGCACGCCCGTCGCCGAACGTGCGGCGATCGTGGCGCGACTCGGCGATCTCCTCGAGCGCGAGAAGGACAGGCTCGGGCGGCTGATGACGCTCGAGATGGGGAAGCCGATCCAGGCGGCGATCGACGAGGCCGCGAAGTGCGCGACGGGGTGTCGCTTCTATGCCAAACACGGACCCGACTTCATCGCCGACCAGCGCGTCGACGACGATGGCCATCGTTCGTTCGTGGCCTACGAGCCGCTCGGCGTCGTGCTGGCCGTCATGCCGTGGAACTTCCCCTTCTGGCAGGTGATCCGGTTCGCCGCGCCCGCGCTCGTAGCGGGAAATGTCGGCTTGTTGAAGCACGCCTCCAACGTGCCAGGATGCGCGCTCGAGCTGCAGTCGCTCGTCGAGCGCGCGGGCGCGCCTGAAGGCGTCTTCCAGACACTGCTGGTCGGCAGCGACGCCGTGGCAGGAATACTCGCCGATCCGCGCGTCGCCGCGGCGACGCTCACCGGCAGCGAAGGCGCGGGACGCAGCGTCAGCCAGCATGCCGGCGAGCATCTCAAGAAGACGGTGCTCGAGCTGGGCGGAAGCGACGCCTTCGTCGTGATGCCGAGCGCGGATCTCGACCGCGCGGTCAAGACCGCCGTGCAGGCGCGCACGATCAACAACGGGCAGAGCTGCATCGCGGCGAAGCGGTTCATCGTGCACGAGGCCATCGCAGATGCGTTCATCGAGGGTTTCACCAGCGGGATGCGCGCGCTCCGCATGGGCGATCCGCTCGATCCGGCGACACAGCTGGGTCCTCTCGCGACAGCACGCCTCGCAGAGGAGCTCGAGGCGCAGGTGACGGAGTCGGTGAGTCGAGGTGCGCGTCTCACCTGCGGCGGACGCCGGGCGACGCCCGGCAGCGCGTTCTTTCCGCCGACGGTGCTCACCGACATTCCGCGCGAATCGCCGGCCTATCGCGACGAGCTGTTCGGTCCCGTCGGCTGCGTGTTCGTCGCGCGCGACCTGGACGACGCGATCCGCATCGCGAACGACACGCGCTTCGGACTCGGCGCGAGCGCGTGGACGGCGGATAGCGCCGAACAGGAGCGCTTCGCACGCGAGCTCGATGCGGGCAGCGTGTTCGTGAACGGCATGGTGGTGTCCGACCCGCGATTCCCGTTCGGCGGCGTGAAGGCGTCCGGCTACGGCCGCGAGCTGAGCGACGTGGGGCTGCGCGAGTTCACGAACGTGAAGACAGTACGGATCCGTACGCGGGAAGCTGCCGGTGCGGGAACGCGCACGGAGTAGAGCGCGTCAGCCTCGCACCGCTTTCAGGATGACGCGCACCACCGTTCCCTTCCCCACCGTCGACTCGATCGTCATCGTGCCGCCCCAGCTCTCCACGAGCCGGCGCGAGATCGCCAGTCCGAGTCCACTGCCGCTCGTGCGCGTGGAGAAGTGTGGCTCGAAGATCCGCGGAAGCACGTCCTCGGCGATTCCGCTGCCGTCGTCGGTGACCGAGATCTGAAGCGCGGCTGCACCATCCGCGACGTGATCGGCGCAGACGACGGCGGTGACGGTGCGTGCGCCGGCGTGCCGCGCATTCTCGAAAACGTTGAGCAGCACTTCGCGCAGCTCGTCACCGCGCGCGAGTGCGGCTGGTGGCGATCCCTCCACGCGAGTGGACCACGCCACGTTCCCTTCGCCCATCTGCTCGAGCGCGACCACATCTCGCACGATCGACACGACGTCGGTGGGCTCCGCGGGAGGACGCTCTTCGGGAGCCCCGCCGTAGCGGCTGAACGCGCGCGCGATCTCGTCGAGCCGGTCGATCTCGTCGAGGATGCGGGACACGTTCTGGTCCAGCACCACGTCGAAGTCGGGACGGCCGCGCGCGCGGCGCAGGTGCTGCACGCCGAGCCGGATCGGCGTCAGCGGGTTCTTGATCTCGTGCGCGATCTGCCGCGCCATCTCGCCCCAGGCCAGCACGCGCTGCGCATGCGAGAGCTCGGTCACATCGTCGATCGTCAACACGGCGCCGCCGCTCGCGAGCCGTGAGAGCTGACCGCGGAGCGATCGTCCGTCGCGCTCGATGTCGAATTCGTCCTCCGTCGCGCCGCTCCGGAGGAACCCCGCGAGTCGCGCCGCGATGACCGGTGACGCGAGCCTGTTCACGGGCTCTCCTGCACGCGGCAGCTCGCCGAGCAGTGCGTCGGCGCGCGGATTGGCGAGGATCACGCGCCCCTGCTCGTCCAGCGCGACCACGCCGCTGGCCACCGTACGCAGCACGGCGTCCGTGCGTCGCTGCGCTTCCACGAGCGCGGCACGGCTCCGGGCGAGATCCTCGGCCATGGCTTCGAACGCGCGGAAGACAGGATCGAACTCGTTCGTCTGCTCGCCGCCGAGCGCGAGCTCGCGTTCGCCGCGCGCCACGGATCGCGCCGCGGCGCGCAGCACTCCGATGGGTCGAGCGAGCTGTCGCGCCGCGACGGCGCTCAACCAGAGCGCCGCCAGCGCGCCGACGGCGGTGGCGAACAGCACGAGGACGCCGAGATCGCGTCGCCGGCGATCCAGCTGCACGTCGTCCACGCGCGCGGGCGCGGCGAGCACCAGCGATCCGCGCGAGCCGGGCATCACGCGGTAACCCATCATCCCCGTTGCGCCGACAAGCGGCTCTGGCTGCGTCGCGCTCACCTCTTCCGCGTCGCCGAGGATGCGGTTGACGTCGGGGCGGAGCAGCGATCCGAGCGGGGCGAGCTCGGCGAAGAGAGAGTCGCTCGCGTCGACCAGCACGCCTGCGTTGTACAGGAGCAGCTTCGTATCGAGACGCCGGCTCTCGTTGCGCAGCCAGTTCGGGTCGCGCGGATCGCTCGACACGGCGCGCATCGTCTCGGTCACGAGCAGACGCCGCGACTGCTGCGCGTCGGTGAAGAGCTGCTGCCAGCTCCACACGGCGAACGCCACCGCCGGCACGAGGAAGAAGAAGAAGAGGGCGAGAGAGAGCCGTGTTCGATAACTCCGCACGCGACGACGACGGAGACGGAACCACCGGCCCACGCGGCCGTCGGCAGCGGAAGCGAGGAGCCACACGAGCCCCACCGCCGCGAGATCGGCCAGCAGAAGCAGCCCGCCGCGCGGAATCAACGAGTCGAGCCCGCGCAGATCGACCTCGACGTGAGCGCGCGCTGCCCCTTCCGGACCTCGCACCGGCCAGTCGCCGTGCAGCTCCGTGTTCTCGCGGCGCCATCTGATCGAGTCGCGCGGCGGCAGTGAGTCGCCGACAACCTGGACCGTGTACGGCGGCTCGTTCCCCTCGCCCGGCGAGAGGCCGAACCAACGCGCATAAGCGTCCGTGCCGATCAGACGCGTACGCGGGGCGACCAGGATCGTGACCACGCCTCCCTGTGCCGGCACGGCGACGACGCGGACGCCATACGCCCCGACGTGGTATTGGCCCTCCACTGCCCCACGCCGCTGTGCTTCGATCGCCGCGGCCATCACGGTGTCCCACGCGACGTCGAACGGCGCCGATCCGAAGGTCGCGACCGGTCGGTCCTGCGTCCACGATGCGAGGGCGACGGGATAACCCGACGCAGCCAGGTCCGATTGGACATAGCGCTCGAGGAGCTGCTGCGCCGTCGTCGGCAACGGATCGCCCTGGAGATCGGCGGCGAGGCGATTCTGAAGCGTCGCGGCGTAGGTGTCTGGCGCGCTCAGGCCGCGTACGTCGCGCTCGGCCAGCTCGACGCGGCCACGCGACGTGCTGCCCCATACCACGGTCGTCGCTCCCAACGCCGCGACGGAGGCAGAGGCAACGAGCCAGTGCCGACTCGGCCGCGCACCGACGAGGGCGAGGAGTGCGACGATCCAGAGTACGCCATACCAGGTTGGCCATTGCCCGGGCGCCATCCAGATGAGCGGGGCCACAATCGCCGCCAGTGCCGCGAGCGCGGGGCCAGCCGCCGGATCCAGACCGATCCGCCGGGAGCGCAACGCGGCGCGCCCACCCCACGCGGCGACGACGAGGAAGGTCGTCGCAGCGAGGCAGAGGGGGATCTCCCAGATCATCCACAACGCAGCGCCGGCGCCTTCACTCGGCGGTGCGATGCCGCGGGAGAGTGCCCGAACGAAGTAGGGGCCGAGCAGTGCGCCGACGATCGCGATCGTCGCACCGACAAGCGGCCAGAGCGCATGGCGCGCGCGGCGAGTGACAAGCAACGCCGCGAACAGGAGCGTGGCTGACGTCAGCGCGAGCGCCGCCGCATTGGCCGAGAATGCCCTCCCGGCGGGCAGGAAGTACACCGAAGGGTCGAAGAGCCGCGAGCGCGTGGAATACTCGCTGAGCGGCACGACGGCGATGCACCTCAGGACGACCAGCACGCCGCCCACTCCCGCCGCGACGCCCGACTCGCGGCGCGCCGAAGCGACGATGAAGGCGATGAGCGCGATCAACAGCGCAACGCCCGCGCGCACGCGCGCGCGTTCGAGCATCCTTAAGCGCACTTCTTCGGGCGAGGGCACGATCGTGCGGGCGACGAAGAGCACGCGCCCGTCGTCGACGTAGCGCAGGGCATCCGGGCCGGCGGGCTCGGTCGGCGGAGCGAAGGTGAACCCCTCGGTCACCTCGGTGCCGGGCAGGCGCTGAGCGAGTCCTCGCGCGAGTCGATCGGCGGGCGGCACCGCGTACAGGAGCGACGTCGCCACAGCGCGCACGTTCGCGCTGTCCGATTCGGCGTACAGCGTGAGCCCGAATGGCGTGGCGGCCACGCCCGACGGCCAGACGAGTGCGCGCGGACTCGCGTGCAGGGTTCCGGCCCATCCGAGCAGCGTGTCGGCGCGCACCACGAAGACGCTCTGGCGCGCGCCATCGCGCACCAGCTTCTCGAGCCGCGCCGCGACCTCGCCCTGGGTCGCGGCGGCCGCACGGGCCTGCAATGCCACATGGCGCAGGGTGGCGAGCTCGGCGTCGACACCGGCGGCAAGCGCGGCGCGTTGCTCTGCCGCCTGAAGCGCGCCGACTGCCGCGGGCGCTGCCGAGAAGCTCGCGAGCCGCTGCTGCGCGCGAGCCGCCATGAGGCAGAACACCGCGAGTGCGGCGGCCGCGAGAGCCAGCGGCACGCGCAGCGTACGCGGAGAGAAGCGCCACGTCGCGCCAGCCGCGAGCGCGGTGGCGAGGAAACAGGCAGCGAGATAACCTACGCGCGGCTCCGCGAGCCATCCGCTCGCCGTCAGCGCACCCGCTGCGATGGCCGCCGGCGCGATCAGCGTCCGCGGACCGGAGGCCGGTAGCGATCGCCCGAGAAACGTGGTAAGGATGACCTACCCCTCCACTTCGACGAGGACGCCGCGCCGCATCAAGGAGATGAGGCCGGACGACGTCCGCTCCGCCATCGGAGCCGACCCCCGACTGATCATTCCTGTCGGAACGTGCGAGCAGCACGGCAAACACCTACCGCTCGGCGCCGATACCCTCATCGTCGAGCACCTGGCGGACGACCTGTCGGCTGAGTTCGGCGTCTGTGTGGCGCCGACGCTCGAGTATGGCGTCAACGTCGCCACCGAGCGCGGCTTTCCCGGCAACGCCTCGCTGCGGAAGAAGACGCTCCACCGGATGCTCAACGATCTGCTCGACACGTGGGAAATGACGGGGGTGATGGAATTCATCCTGCTCACGGCTCACGAGCACGATCCCCACCAGGAAGCACTCGCCACCGTCATCACGACGAAGGCCCGGGTGCGGGTCGTCGACGTGTTTGCGATCGACTTCCGGGAGCTACTGGAAGGACAGTCCGAGCCGATGCACGGCGACGAAGTCGATACCTCGCTGATGCTTTACCTCGCACCGAATCTCGTCCGGATGGATCTGGCCGAGGACTATATGATGTCGCGCGATGAGCTCAGGCGATACCGTCGCGGCTGGCTGAAGGTTCCGGAGAGCAGCAGCTCCGGGTCGATCGGTCGGCCGACGCTCGCGACGCCCGAGAAGGGTGCCGCGATCTACGCGTGCATCCGTGAGAAGGTCCGGGCCAAGGTTTTCCTGACACCCGACGCAGAGGCCTGACTCGGTCCGCTGGAGGACCGGGGGCGATATATTGTGGGGACGCCACCCCGTACGCCGGTCCCTGCGCAGCGAGGATGAAACCCTCTGCCCAGCCGCCGCGTACGAGCGGGTGACCCACTCTCCAGGATCTCTCCCCCGATGCGTATTCCGCTGCTCGCGGCGCTCACCGTCGTGCTACTTGCGCCGGCCGCGCTGGCACAGACTCCTACGGCTTCGCCGTCCCGCGCGGAGCCTCCCGTCGTGGTCACGTCGACCAGCCCGCTCCTCACGCTCGACGAAGCGATCGTGCAGGCACGGCGGAACAATCCCGTCTACCTTCAGCAGACGACGGCACGCCGCACCGCCGATGCCTCCGTGCGTTCGGCGAGGGGCGCGCTGCTGCCCTCCGCAGACGCGAGCTTCGGCACGCGCTACCAGCAGGGCGGACAGCAGGTGTTCAACGGCCTCTCGTTCAGCAACAGCTCCGACGCCATCCAGTCGAGCTATGGGCTCAACCTGAACTACCGCGTCAACAGCGCGTCGTTCGTGAACCCGAAGGCCGCCATCGCGAATCGCGACGCTGTCGACGCCGACATCACCGGCGCGGGGGAGCAACTGCGCGCGGCGGTCACGCAGCAGTATCTGAGCGTGCTGCAGGCGCAGGCGCGCGCCGCGCTGCAGGACACGCTCGTGAACACGGCGAAGAGCCAGCTCGATCTGGCGCAGGCCAAGCTCGAGGTGGGGTCGGGAACC
>Ga0105248_10009706_pt1 | contig 10601 bp, 9 predicted proteins | sample KBSS34metaG_FD_81524 | JGI IMG/M metagenome (GOLD analysis project Ga0105248, IMG submission 81524) | Switchgrass rhizosphere microbial communities from Kellogg Biological Station, Michigan, USA - KBS S3-4 metaG | ecosystem: Host-associated > Plants > Roots > Rhizosphere > Soil | place... | reverse complement strand
GCGTGCCCCCGACCACGTGGATGAAATATTCCTCGAGCGAGACCGGTCCGTCACCGTCACCCTCCAAACGTATCCCCTTGCGCAACTCGTTCAACGATCCGGAAGCGAGTAGTTTTCCCTGTGCAATGATCGCGATGTCAGTGCAAAGACGCTCGACGATCTCCAGCACGTGAGAAGTAAGGAAAACCGTCAGTCCTCTGGCGGTCAATCGTGAGAGCAGATCTTTCAACGTTCGTGACGCAATCGCGTCGACGCCTTCGAACGGTTCATCCAGAAACAAGATCTCCGGTCGATGAATGAGCGCGCACGCGAGTGAGAGTTTCTTCTTCATGCCGTGTGAGTATTCGACGATCAGTTTGCGTGGCTCATCCTGGAGCTCCATCAAATCGAGCAGTTCTTTCGAACGTTGGGCGATCTCTTCTTTGCCGAGCCCATACATTCGTCCCGTGAACGACAGCATCTCGGCGCCTGTCAGACGCTCGAAAAGATTGAGATCTTCAGGGACGACGCCGATGCGTCGTTTAACTTCCATCGGTTGCGCGGAGATATCAAGCTCGAGAACGTGCAGCGTGCCGCTCGTCGGCGCGAGCAGGCCGGTGAGCATCTTGATGGTGGTGGATTTGCCGGCGCCGTTTGGACCGAGAAAGCCGAAGAAGCTGCCGCGATTGACGTGGAGATTCAGGTGATCGACAGCAACAAAATCGCCGAATTGTTTGACTAGATCGCGCGTTTCCACCGCGTTTGCTGACATGAACCACAGATTACGCGGATTTAGGCGGATTGGCTACGCACGCAAGAGAGGCTTAGCATCATCGGCGCCGACGAATGGCGGGAACTGGCGGTTAGTGCTCATGAGAAACGCGTTGGAACTCGCCTGAAGCGCGTTGCCGTGCGTCGCCGCGAGACGCACGAACCGGCCGAATGGCGTCCAGCCGTAGTAGTATCCATCTTTCAAACTGAGGAGGATGTCGGCAGTGTGCTGAACGCGTGGAGTAAAGAGCGACTTGTAGATATTCGGCAGCGCATTCGGATAACGATGACCGGCAGTTCGCTCAAACCAAACGTCCTCACCTGCGAAGCCGTTGTCAAAAGAGCCCAGCTCGAGTGGATCACCGCTGGCCATCACGTATCGATAACTTTCAGTTTCTGACTGGTATTCAATTCGCGCGCGGCCGCGTTCACTTTCAAGGACGACGTCAGCAGCATCTTTGTAAACGGCGAAATCGATGCCGGTCACTTCAGTACTCGCGATTGCAATCTCCGGAGTCTGATCGGCATCGTGACAGTAGATCGCGGCGTAACTGCAAAGACCGAATGCAGGAATGACGACTCGAAAGCCGCGGCGTTGCAGTGTTGATGCAAGATTGGCGCGGCGATTTTCTTCGAGATTCATACCGTGATCTGAAAACATCACGATCTCGATCTCGTCGCCGCAATACTGCTGAATCTCGCGCAGGATCTTGTCGAGCGATTCAAGTGCGATCGCGAGTCGGTCCGCGCCTTGTGCGTGAAGCAGACCGTCGGTTGCTTTGAGAAACGCAAAATAGTCGCGATCCTGTGGCGCAGCGCGGAAACGTTCACGAAAGCGCTGCATGTCCGCGCGCCAGATCTTCTCCGGCGCAACATAAATCAAAAACTCAAACGCCAGGGGCTCCTGGTAGTCGAGATCGTCCATGTAAGACGAAGGGGCCTTATCGGGCGTGCGACGCCCGATATACTTCCTGATCCCGCCGCGCAATTCTCCCGCCGCCCGATCGAAATACAAACTTTCATAGCCCGCCGGCGGCGATGCGCCGAGCATGGCGGACAGTGCGACGTTGGTCATCGTCGGGAACGGTGACAGGAGGCGCGTGGGTGTGCCGAAGCTTTCGAACAAGCCGCGGCTCTTCGCCTGCTCCATCAGTTTGTGAGGAACTCCGTCAAGACCGAGCAACAGGCGACGAGGACGTGATTGATGTTTCATGATTATTGGTCCACAGATTTCACAGACTAAAAATAATCTGTGTAATCTGTGGATAACTATTGCTCGGCGTCAGGTTTCGCGAACTGTTCCGCTTTGTAAGCCTGGCGCAATCCCTTTTTCGCTTCGTCATGCGCGTCGTAAACGTTCGGACGCGCTAACACTTCCTTGTACTGGGCCAACGCTTCTTCACGTTTGCCCGCGACGTCGTATGAGCGCGCCGCAAAAAGATGGGCCATCGTGATCAAACCCGCCTCAGCGTGTTCGACCCGCGTTGCCGCTAAAAACTCTTTCGCCGCGCGTTCGTTGTAACCGGCGATCAGCAGCGCTTCACCATACTTGAAATGAATCAGGTCCAGCGCTCGCGCCGCGGAGTCGCGCACGTTTCGATCGCGCAGCAACTCATCGAACGTCGCAAACGCTTCTTTCTCAGCCTGGACCGCACCTGCGGTGTCCTGCGCCTTGCGTTTGGTTCCTGCCAGTGACACGAGCGCATCAGCAGTCTCTAAACGCAGCAGATAGTTGCGGGAATACTTCGCGCTCAGTTCCCGCGTCAGCTTGACCACGTCTTCGAAACGTTTCTCGCGCGCGTAAAGAATGATCAAAACAGTTTTTGCATCGTCCTGTGCCCAGTGACCTTCTTTCGCAACCTGTTCGAGCATCGCGAGTCCGCGCTTTTTCGAACCGCGGAAACCGGTCGCGCCGGCAAGGATCTTGACCGGCAGCGGCAACGAACCGACGACGTACTCGTAAAGACCGATCGTGATCTGCGCGTCAATGTACTTCGGATCGAGTTTCAAAACCTCACGATGATGATTGACCGCGTCGTTGCCGTCGCGCAGCGCCGCGAAGTGTCGGCGCTCGACGGCCTCTTCGAATGAGGCCTTTAGTCCTTCAGTGTTAGCGAGGAAGTCGAGTGCTTCGATGTTCTTCGGTTCAAGTTTGAGTTTTGCTTCGGCGAGGCGTCCGGATTCGCGCGTGAGATTGCGAAACTCAGTCACGATCTTCGGATCGACTTTATCGTCACCGTTCGTGTAGAACGATTCGGAACTGTAAAGCGAGACTTGCAAACGCCGCGACTCATAAAGCGTCTTGATCCAGAGACGCGCCGCCAGCAGTTGATAACCGCCGGGATGATTCGGATAGAGACGAACTATCTCTTTGAAATCCTGTTGCGCTTTGTCGTAGTCGATATTGTAGAGCGCATCGAGCCCGCTGCGTCGCAGCTCCTCAAACTTCGCGCGTTCCGCATCGGTTAACCATGGCTGTTGGGCGAATACGTTTAGCGCACTCGCCATCAATAAAACAAGAACTCCGAAGTATTTCACTACGTATCCTCCATTAGCCACGGATAACATGGATAAAAATCCGATTTTCAATCCGTCTAATCCGCGGCAAATGATTCCATATATTTCACACCCGATCCGGTATTAAACAGAACCACTCGCTCACTCTCTTTCACGTAGCCGGCATCGATTAGCTTCCGCAACGCCGGCAAGCACGCCGCACCTTCCGGCGCACAAAACACTCCTTCAGCCGAACCAATCTCACGAGTCGCCGCAATCAACTCCTGATCCGTCACAGCGATCGCCGTCCCACCTGATTCACGCAACGCATCGAGTATCAAAAAGTCACCAATCGCTTTCGGCACGCGCAGACCCGACGCGGTCGTTGCCGCATTTGGAAACTCATCCGCGAATCGCTTCCCTTCCTCGAGCGCGCGCACAATCGGCGCACAACCTGCCGCCTGCACGGTCACCATTCGCGGCCGCTTACTTCCGATCCAGCCCATCTGCTCCATCTCGGCGAACGCTTTCCACATTCCGATCAAACCCGTGCCACCTCCGGTGGGATAAATGATTACGTCCGGCAACTCCCAATCCAGTTGTTCGGCAAGTTCGTAACCGAGCGTCTTCTTGCCTTCGACGCGATAAGGCTCTTTCAAAGTGGAAACGTCGAACCAGCCTTCCGCTTCTTTGCGTCTCCCTACCTCTGCGCCGCAGTCGGTAATCAAACCATCCATCAACGTCACGTGCGCGCCCGTTTGTTCACACTCGACAACGTTCGCGTGCGGCGTGTCGCGTGGCATGAATATGAACGCCTCGAGCCCTGCGCGTGCCGCGTAAGCAGCGAGCGCTCCGGCTGCATTGCCCGCAGAAGGAACGGCGAGTTTCGTCACCCCCAATTCCTTCGCCATCGAAACGGCGGCAGCCATTCCGCGCGCTTTGAAACTCTGCGTCGGGTTCTGCGATTCGTCTTTGATGTAAAGCTCGCGAATCCCAACGCGCTCGCCCAAACGTGATGCCTGAAGCAGCGGCGTCCAACCTTCACCTAACGAGACGATGTTCGCGTCGTCATCGACCGGGAGCACCTCGCGATAGCGCCATAGATCCGAGCGTCTAGACGCGAGCGACTCCTTCGTCAAAGTCTCTTTCGCGCGTTCCAGGTCATAGCGCACCAGCAAAGGTTTACCGCAGGCACGGCAAAGGTTGAGCAACCGACGTGCCTCGTGTTCCAGGCCGCAAAGACCGCATTCCAGTTGGGTAACGTTCATGGGTACAATTCCTCAGAGGTTAAATGGCGCAATAAAACGCTTGCATTCGGAGTAGTTTTACACACAGATAAACGCGGATGGAAACGGATCCATATCCGCTTTCATCCGCGTTCATCCCTGGTTAGAAAACAGGGCTCAGTGGTCGTGGCCGCTGTTGCCGTCGATCTGGCTGCGGATCTCGCCGCCTGGCCAGCGCGTGCTGTGAACATTGACGTAAGTAGCGCCGGCACGAATCGCAAGGATTAGTTCGTCAAGTTCGCCGGCACTGATGCCACGCTCGTTTGCCAGGTTCGTCACATCTGCTGCGGTGATGGTGCCTGAGATCGTCGCAGGTGGGGCCGGACAGGGTTGAGTCCCGGCGGGACCATTTCCGAGATTGGTGCAAAGGAACACGCTGATAGGACCAGTTATCGACTTCTGCCCAAAATGGATGTGAGCCTGTTGGACAGCACCTTCGAGATCGGAATAGCTCAACTCCCAGTCGATTCGTGTTTCATCATTGCTGATACGCGCCGTAAAGGTTCCGTTACCGGTCGTCGAAACTGCGCCGCCCGCGCTGCCAGGAGCCGCGGTTTCCTCATATCCGGTCAGGATCTCACTGATTTTTTTGAAGCCCTGGCCGAGAACAATCGCAGACACCGACACCAAGGCAATCACTGCAATAGACACTACTAGTCTTCGCATTCGCTTTACCTCCCAAAGTTTCTGTTTGTAGCTAAATGGGGGGCGCATAATATCACAGGAATTGCCAATTGCCGAGTCTTCCTTTAACTTGTCAGTCTTTATGGCGATAAGTTTTCTGGCTCTCGATCTCGACGGGACTCTGCTCGATTCTCGTGGGCATATTTCTGAACGTAATCGCCTCGCAATCGACAAGGCACGCGAACACGGCGTGCATGTGGCGCTCGTGACCGGACGGCGTTTTCGCGATTCGCGCCCGCTGGCGTTGGAGCTCGGTCTCGATATCCCGTTGATCTCACATAACGGAGCGTTGACCAAACATGCCGCGACACTTCAGACGGTTTCCGTTTTGCCGCTGCCACTCGATGCTGCACGCGAAGCATTGCGAGTCGGACGTGAAGCGGGCGCGGACGCGCTCCTGAGTGACGATCACGAAGGCCTCGGCGTACTCGTTTACGATCACCTGCGTGGTGAAAACACTGCCGCACACAAGTACGTGTCGTGGGCGCGACGTATTCACGGCGAAGAAGAAGAAAGCGCCAATGCAGTCCAGCAAGTAGTCTCACTCGAAGACTACCTTGACCATGAACCGATCCATCTCGCGTTTTCGGGAACCTGCAACGAGATGGACCAACTGGAAGAGATACTCAAAACCGAACTCGGTTCCACCGTGAAGATTCTGCGCACAAAGTATCTCGAACAGGATTTCACGTTGCTGGACATTCTCAATCCGGCGGCGTCAAAAGGCGCGGGAGTGGCAGCCGCAGCCGCGGAGTTAGGCGTGGCGCGCGAAGAGATCATGGCGATTGGCGACAACTTCAACGATCTCGAAATGCTGCTGTTTGCGGGCGTTGGTGTGGTGATGGCGAATGCACCGTTGGCTTTGCGCGAAATTGGCGGGCTGCATCCGACTGCGTCCAACCGCGAAGATGGTGTGGCGCTCGCGATCGAGCAGTTCATATTGAACCGGCCGGAGTTAATCAATCAGTAAGGAGAAAAGATGGCAAATCGAACCGCAGTTATTCAAACAAACAAGGGGACGATTCGAGTTGAGCTTTTGGAGTCGGACGCGCCCAAGACGACGGAAAATTTCATCACGCTCGCGGAGCGCGGGTATTACGACGGGATCATCTTTCATCGTGTGATCAAGGGCTTCATGATCCAGGGTGGGGATCCGACGGGCACCGGGAGTGGTGGCAAGTCGGCGTGGGGCGGACGCTTCGACGACGAGATCGATCCTCAATCTGAGGTTTACAAGCGTGGCTACAAGGCGGGCACGGTGGCGATGGCGAACGCTGGTCCAAACACGAATGGATCGCAGTTTTTTATCATGCACGTCGATTATCCGTTGCCACCGCTTTATACGATCTTTGGTCGAGTGACTGAGGGACAGGATGTGGTCAACTCGATCGCGACGACGCCAACCCGCAGTGATCGCCCGTTGTCAGACGTGAAGATGGAGAAAGTGACGATCGAGTAACACAGATAACACGGATAATAAATCGGGATTTTTATCTGTGTAATCTGTGGCTCAAATTGGTTTTGCTCCGTGACCGATGCGAGGTGCGGACCGAATCGCATCGGTCACATATTTTTTTGCGGCGCTGACTGCCGCTTCGAGACTCATACCCTTACCGAGTCCGGCTGCGATCGCCGCGGACAAAGTGCAGCCGGAGCCGTGTACTTCGCCGACGTCGAGATACTCACCGCGAAATTCCGTAAACGTTCCTTCGGTTAGTAACAGATCCAACGCGACCCCATTTAAACTCCTATGACCGCCTTTTACGAGCACTGCGCGTGCGCCGAGTGATTGAATTGCTTCTGCCGCGCGACGCATGTCTGATTCAGTTTGGATCGAAAGTCCTGTCAGCTTTTCGGCTTCGGGAATGTTGGGTGTGACGACTCGAGCAAGTGGAAACAGTTTCGTCTTGAGGATTTGAAAAGCGTCATCGTCAATCAAAACGTCTCCGGATGTCGCCACCACGACCGGATCGACCACGGGCGCAGGCAAATTCTCGTCAGCAAATAGCCGCGCGACTTCAGCAACGATCTCAGCCGTCGGCAACATTCCGGTCTTGGCCGCCGCCACCGTAAAATCCTGAACAATTGGCAAGACCTGTGAACGTAACGTCGCCGCCGTCTGATGTTCAGCGCCAAACACACCGGTCGTGTTTTGAAACGTGATCGACGTCAGCGCCGCAGCCGGGAAACAACCGAGCGCGGCGATGGTTTTAATATCGGCAACAATTCCCGCGCCGCCTGAAGGATCAAGACCAGCTATTGTCAGTACAACTGTCATTGCCTAAGTGTTCAAATAAACTAATTCCTGCAATGCCGCTCGCGCCTGCATCAACGCACGCCGCGAGATTCTCACGCGTGATGCCGCCTATCGCGAGCACCGCAAACGGCCCGAGCGCATTTGCTACCTCGCGCAGCTTATCCAATCCCTGAGGCTCACCAAACGCACGCTTCGACTCAGTCTCGAATACCGGACCAAATACGACAAAGTCCGCGCCTGTAGCCTGAGCAGCTTGCGCTTCCGCGAGCGAGTGAGTTGATACACCGATCAGGAAATCCGGTCCGCAAATGTTTCGCACTACATCCGCCGGCAACGATCGTGACGTTAGATGAACACCGTCAGCGCCAGCAGCGAGGGCGATGTCCACACGATCGTTCACCAGCAATCGCGTCTTGCTGTCGCGCGTGATCTCCACCGCGCGCGCAGTGAGTTCATAAAGCACCCGCGCGGGTAAAGACTTCTCGCGTATCTGAAAGAGGGGGAGCTGTGCGGTTACGACATTTTGAAGAAAGCGCAGGATGTCAGCGGTCGTCGTCCTGCCGTTCGTTATTGGATAGATGATCGGACGTGGAAGTTGGAGCGGCATCAGATCGTTTCGCTGAACTCGTCTGGTTTTGCAAAGCAGCGACGGTGCGTTTGAAGTTGAAGATCTCCCAGAACGCGATTCCGAGATTCAAAAGTCCGACGCCGCTCACGGCGCCTCGCACCCAACCCGAGGCAACCACCGCCTGCAAACCCTGCAGACCCGTCGTGCGCGCAGCATATAACAGAAAATAGTTGTTGCCCCAATCGCTGATGCCCCACATGCCCTGCGGCCACCACGGCAACACAGTCAGAAAGAGACCGATCTCGAAACAAAGGATGATGTAGAAAATTACGCTTAATCTGGCCGACATGTAATTCTTATTCCTGCTTCTGTCGCAGTTGGCTCAACTTCTGCGCGACTTCGCGATACGAAACATCGACGCCGTAAACTTCAGTATAAAACTCGCGTGCCTGTTTCAAATCACCCAACTGTTCGTACGCCGATGCCAACTCATAACGCAACGCCTGATACTCGTCCTCACTGTGTCCGGGCGCCTGCAAGCCCTTCTTAAACCAAAGCACCGCGGCTTCCGGCATGCCCTTCTGAATGAAACAGTGTCCAAGCATATTGCAACACTGAAGGAAATGCGAAGTGCCGTCGGCGGGCTTCACCAAAGCGGCCGCAGTCTGAAACTCCTGGATAGCCTCGTCCATGAGATCCATCTCTTTATAGGCGGTTCCCATGTTGTAATGAGTTTCAAAATCTTCGCGAACGTCATCCCCTTCTTCAGCGACGCGAAACTCTTCAAAGAGTTCCGCGAGCCCGGCGTCAAGTCCTGCCGCCACAGGCTTGGCAGTCGCGATATTGTTGCCATCATCATCGGCCAGTGCTGCATACGCCGGTGCTTCTTCGACCCCTTCAATATTGCCAAACTCAAACACAGCAGCTTCCGCTACGGGCGGTTGTTGATCCCTGCTGCTCGCGAGTTTTTCACGACGCGACTGAATCTCAGCATTAGAACCAAACTGCCGTTCGAGCATCTCGAGCGTGTCGATTGCGATGTCGGCGTAACCCTGGGCGATATAAAAATCGACGCTCTCGAGTTCCTGGCGCATTATGTTTTCGAGACGCGCTTCTTCCGCGGGACCTGTTTCGCCAGCGACATCCGGCGTATCGGTAGACGCGACGATGTTGAAGTCGACTTCCTGAAAATCCGCTGACGGTGCGTCGTCGTTGAGATCCGCAAACGACATCGAAGGATCGAACGTCGTCGAACCAGGAGCTTCGTTCGTCTCAAACTCTTCAAACGTAACCGCCGCGGCAGGCTCAAGCTCCTCCTCATCCTCCACCACCGCAAACGTTTCAAACTGCGGCACGTCGCTTTCTTGTTCCTGCGGCGCCAAAAATTCTTCCGCAGTTTCTTCCTGCAAACCGCCGAGCAGATTCAAACGATCGAGATATCGCTGTTCGTCCGGCGCCAATCGCACGAGTTGAGTCAACGCATAGCGTTCTTCGTCTACCAGTTCCGAAGCTTCGGCTGCTTCCGCGAGACGCTCGAGTGAAGAGCGCAGCGCATCCATGTCGCGTTGCCACCAGTGAATGCGGACGAGCATTTTCAGAGCAGCGACGTGATCGGGATTGCGATCCAAAACCTGGTTAACGATCTCGAGCAGTTCGCGTTCTTCACGACCGGCGAGCATGCGCTCGATGATCGTCGAGAGAATGCGAATCGTTTCGTCAACTTCGCTTTGCTTCAGATAAAGACGAGTGACCGGCAGAAACTGAGGATAATTCGAACCGTCCTGCTTCATCAGCAGCGACGTTGCATGCTCGGCGCCTTTCGGATCTTCCGCTTCGAGATATGCGCGTGCCAGCATCGAGACGAGCTCGTTATCGTCTTCGTTGGTTTCGACCACACGCTCGAGGGCTTCGGCTGCTTCGTCCGCAGTGCCACGCGCGATGTGACTTTCCAACATGCCGCGTAGCGCCTCGCGATCGTCACGCACCAGTTGCAACGCTTTGTTGTAAGCGTCGAGCGCTTTGTCTTCCGACGCGATCTGGTGCAAACGATTGGCCGCCTGAATGAACGCAGCCGCGGCTTCGCGGCGCATGTTCTCTTTCAGATAACCGTCAGCAAGTTTTAAGCGGATTTCGGTATTATTCGGATCGAGGTCGGCAATCTTGTGAAGAATCTCGAGCGTGCGCTTGTTGTCGCCGGAATGCGTGTAGGCATCGGCTACGACGAGATACTGCGCGCGTGCGTCATGGACCAGTCCCTCGGCGGCGTAGAGCTCGGCAAGTTTCATTGCGACGATCGGATCGCGCGTACGAATACGCTCGTTCTTTTTGTACATCGCGATTGCTTTAAGGTTGAATTCCTGGGCGCCGTAGTGTTGGGCGATGCGTTCGAAGCAGGAAACGGCCTCCTCTTTCTTGCCGGCGCGCACATAAAGATCACCAAGCATATTCAAGGTTGTGAGATCGTCAGCGTCGTTATCGACGATCTGCCGATACTCCTTGATAGCTGAGTTGATCTTCCCCTGAGAGAGAAATTTCTCAGCGGCTTTAAGGACCTTAGCTT
>Ga0105248_10009704_pt1 | contig 10602 bp, 6 predicted proteins | sample KBSS34metaG_FD_81524 | JGI IMG/M metagenome (GOLD analysis project Ga0105248, IMG submission 81524) | Switchgrass rhizosphere microbial communities from Kellogg Biological Station, Michigan, USA - KBS S3-4 metaG | ecosystem: Host-associated > Plants > Roots > Rhizosphere > Soil | place... | reverse complement strand
GGCGCTAGCAGCACGGAAAAGGCCGATCTATTTGGGGGCGCGGCGGCGCGGTGTTACCGCCTCAACGTATTTGGCTGACGGCGTACGAGTCCTGTTAATCATCATTATCGGAAGCCTTCTGCTCGCGGCAATCGCGGAACCGATGGCAACGGCTGAGAATTGTGACGAGTTCCTTGGCGCAGAAAGCGAGCAACGGTGAAAACCTCTATCATTGACCGCGCCGCGTCGATGTCGGGTATCGGGGTCGGGGTTTCCTGCTATCTTTCTCCAACGGCGCGAAGGTCACCATGCGAGTTGGCTACCAATAATGGCTCATAACGGCCTTCAATGTGACAGGGCAGACTACCTTGTGGATCATCGGAACGCTGCCCAGGCGATCAACTGTCAAACAGGTATGAGTATCGAGTTATCGGAAGACGAACGAAAATTGATCATTCAAGCGCTGGAACATTATGACGCTTATCTTCATGCCACGAGTCGACGGGATGGCCATGCAAAGGAGCTAGCTGAACGGCTCCAGGACCAGAAGCCCAAGCATCGAACGCTTGCCGAGCGACCAGAAAGTCCAGGAAAACGCGCATAGTCCAGGCTACCGTTATCCCGCTCGTTCTTGTCAACATCGCCCTACTTCCCGCTCCGCTTTGAGCCTTCCAGCAGAATTCGCGTTATGGAGGGTTTTAACCGGCCGCGCGAAAGAGGCGTGTGTCCGGGCGTGAGATCACCCAAGCAGCTTCCCCATCCATTGGGAATATAGTTCAACAGTTATTGATTACGCCCCACTACGTGCTGCGTCGGCACCGTGTGCAGCTCCCTAAGTCTCCCCAACTAGTGGTCCGTCGATTGCTGCATCGTTAATCGTTGCGATGAACACGTCTAGGCGAGGAGCTCTGGCGACAACATAAATGTTGTTTCTCTAGGACTTTCGCCAAAAGGGAAAGATTTGCATCATCGATAAGTGCAATATAAGCAGGGAAGGAAAAACGAAAGATGCTAAAAATGAAAAACTATCTGGCTATAACTGCTGTGCTCCTGTATGCAGCTTCGGCAAGTTACGGGTCCCTCATACCCTTAGGGGCTGTTCCGAGCAGCGGCTCGGGTCTCGGGGCCGTCACGACTCTTCTAACATTCACTTCACCCGGCAGCAGTTCAAGCGAAACCGGTTGCGTCGGCGCCGGCGCAGGGGGAACCGTAATTACAGGTTCCAGCGTGTGCCCATCGGCAACCTTTGCTGGGGGCAATGAGCAGGCGATTAACAATGTGTTTTCAACCGCCAATGCGGGGTTCACCAATTTCAGCAATTTTCAGATCGTTTTCAACGCGAGTGAGCCTGGGAGCGCACAGGATATTACTCTCAACAATCTGGCGTTGACCATTTATAGCTCCGCCGGGGTTTTGCAACAAACGCACACCCTGGCATCAGCATATGTTATCGCTAATGCCTTCCCTGGCGTTGGAAATGCGGGTTATGGCTTCATGCTAGATGCTACCGAAGCCGCCCAGGCGAATGCGCTCTTGACGGCTAACCCCGGCGCTGTTTTTTACATTGGAGCGGCTGCCAACGCTACTAATGCAACCGGCGGCCTGGAGACGATCTTTGCCAGGACGACTGCGGCGACTGCGGCTATTCCAGAGCCAAGTACACTTTTTATGCTTGGGTCTGGACTAGTCCTGTTGAGCCTATCATCTTTTGGCAGGCTTCGAAGCAAACGTTGAGGGTCTTTGGAACAGGGCTGCCCAGGCTCTTGTCGGCATGTTGCAATGACTATAACTTCGCCTCTGCCCTTCTTGTCAGGGGGCGCCTCAGGTGTAGCCAGGCGCCCTCTCTTCTGTTTTTGCCCAACGTCAGTTCGACGAAGACGCACTGTTTTTATGTTTCGTTCGCAGGTGCAAATTTTGCCTTTGACGCTATTGCGTCCGAACATACACGGACTTTTGGTGGTGACGAATATTTAGCCTTCAGGATTAGACCCTCCGCACGCTCACACGTTTTCCCCCTGGGCACGAAGTGGTGCAAGTAAAGAAACTAGCGAGAATCCGGCAGGCTCGCTCGTCTGTGTTGATAGCACCGCACCAGTGTAATGGTAGAACCCCCTTTGATTTTTTTGAAACCTTTCGCTCCGGTGTAGCTCTATTCCACAACAATCGAATCTACAAAATAAACCGTTTTCAACTGCACCGCGGCGGGGATGTAGGTAGCATCTTCGCCGCATATTTCCATCCCGGAAACATTTTCCTTTCCGAGAATGGCTGACATCAGGCAGTGAATGCGGCCAGTCACTTCGACGGTTTGCCGACAATCCGGCCAAGTGGATGACTTCCGCGTACCCGGCCATCCGGACTTGGGCGACTTTGCGCTACCCTACGCCTTTGCTCGCGTGCAATCGAAAACTACATGTTGACGGAGTACATTGAAGGCACGCCCCTCAAGGGGCCTTTGCCTGTCGATCAAGCACTGAAGGATGCGACGCTAATCTGCGATGCACTCGACCCCGTTCATCGGCAGGCTCACGCGCCGCGACCTGAAACCTGCGTCACAAAGCAGGGCGGCAAGCGTCGTTCAGTGTGCAGGACGTTTCGTTGACCCTATGGCTTGCGGTCGAAGCGCATATCTCCCTCGACTGTCCGATCAATGAGATGCGTTACTTTGCCGTCGGCGTCGGTGAAAAATTCGACGTTCGAGTCGGCGGATTCAAAACGAGTTTCCGAAATAGCCGCCAGCGGATATGCGCCCATGACGAGCCGTTCTCCGTCAAGCGCGATGGTGAGTTTGGAGCCGTCTGGGGCCTCATAGAGGCCGGCATATCTGGCAAGAATCCCGGCCGGTACCCGGACAGTGTCGCTTCTCTTGCCCTGATAATGAACCAAGTCACGTTCATTTTCATTGCAGATGTACTCCAGCATTTCGGTGTCGGCCGCATACGTCACACCGATGGCCCGCGTCAGAGGCCGCACGAGCACCCTGGGATCGTCGTAAGTAATTTCAAACCGCATGTGTCCGAAATCGGTGCGGCGGAAACGCTCCGTGACGCGGAGGTCCTCGGTGTGAGGGTGCCCGACTGCATCGAGCCAGCTTCTGTCGTTAAACCCGTTACTTTCGACAACCAGCGTGTCTCCATCCCAATTACCGACCGAATAACCGTTCCAGGTCGGGCTGGGATCTTTCGGCAGGCTTCTTCCGTCCATAAAGACCTGCCGGAAACCGCCGCCTTCGGACAGAATCCCGATCAAATTGGGCGACTGCATGATTCTATACAGCGAGTGATCGGGGCCACCCGTTCCCAGGATTTGACGCGGCCCTTCCGGAAGACAGCGGGCGTGGGGATCGTCGCGGGCGAAATCCGCCACGCGCTTCTGATAAATAGCCTCCGCCTCGGGCCGGAAGATCGCTTCATCCTTCACGTCCTCGATCAGGTTCTCGGTGTACTGATTCATGTCGGGCTGCCACAAGCCGGAAAGGTCAGGCTTGCCGTCTGCTGTTCTGGGCGCCGGTGCCGTGAGGTTAGGCTTGCCATCCGGGGTTCGCGGAATACCAGGCGTGGGCAGATCGAGCCATTGAGCTCCCACCGGGAAGGCAACCAGTACGAGCGCGGCGGCTGCAATAAACGTCAACCTCGTCAAGCCCATAAGGCCATCATATTAGCATCGACTGCATCGCTGGTTCGGGATGAGGCGGATTACGTGCAGCCCGCGTAGGTTTGTCGACTTCCGGCTGTGTATACCGATGCTCGGCGGGGAGTGATGCGGATTCTACCTGGATGACGGCGTATCCGGAAGCTATTCCACTGTGCCGTGTAACGCACAAACCGTACAAGTGCCATATTTCGCCAGGCAGGAGGCTTCCGATAATGATGATTCACGGGACGGTCGACATCGTCTGCTAGCGGGGCTTGACCACAGGTACGGTTTGCGCGTTACACAGCCAAGTGAATCCGAAAAGTGGTCGTTCGCGGGTTAGTCTGCCGTCCCGCCTACTTTAGCCGTCTCACTTTGATATCGCGAAACTCCACCTTTGTTCCCGGAGCATCTTCTGGGTGAGCCCACTGTAATCCGATCGCGCCATTGGCAAGTTTGGTATCGTGGGCGTCCACTATCTTTTTCCCGTTATAGAGAATGACAAAGTGATCGCCATCGGCCGTGATATCGAGAGACATCCATTGACCGTTCACGATTTTCACGTCCGCCGGGGCTTTCTCAACGTTCACCAGGCTGCCCGTCAGGTAACTGCCGCCCGTGTAATGACCAGGGTCCTTATCTCGAATCTGCACTTCATACCCTTGTCCGCCGCCACCCTTCTTCGTTGGGTCGGGTCTTGGATTGCGAAGCATCACGCCCGAATTCACATTGTCCGTAGTGCGAAATTCAAGCTTCAGCTCAAAGTTGGCAAAATCCTCTTTGGATAATAAAGTTCCGCCTTTTGTAGAGTCTGTAACGATAGCACCGTCAACCACTTTCCATTGGGCCGTCGGGCTTGTACTAAGGTCCCATTGGTCCAATGATTTTCCATCGAACATCGACTTCCACCCTTCGGCTTTTTCTTTTCCGGTCAAGGTGTTCGGCATCCCTGCAGCGGTTGCAGCCGCGGCACACGTCAGGAAAGCGGTAAGCGCCAAAACAATGCGATTCATGGTACCCCCTCGACCGAAGATTATATCCAAGTCCCGGCAAGTTCGGCTGATCTGGGGGAAGCTGATTATTGCGGCCAAGGTTGATGTGCTATCAGTAATCAAATGGCATCTGACGACGATTTGAAAGCAGAAATCGAAAGGCTTCGAGCCGAGAATGAGGCGTTGAAGAAACCGACAAGGGGGCAGATGTCGCTGAAGGTGAGCGAGAAGGGTGGTCTGTCCGTATACGGGCTGGGGCGCTTCCCTGTCACGCTTTACAAGGAGCAATGGATAAGGCTCCTCGCCATGGCCGATGAGATCCGCAACTTCATCCGTGACAACGACAGCGCTCTGAAGACGAAAGAGTAAGAGCCCGCCGAGCGCCTAGTCGAAAATCACTCCCAGACGACTTCCGTTAATAGGAAATAACAGGACCTGTGGGCCTAGGTGGCTTTACTCCGGGCGAGCATCAACGTTGCGGCTTCGGATGCTTTGGTTGGTACAGGCCAGTCTCACCTCCACTGGGCAGTCGAATCTTGTGATCGAGCCCCAGCACTCCTCGGCCACCGTGGAGCATTCGACACCCGTCGCGCGGAGCGCTCTTATCTCGGTCTGAAATAGAGTTCATATCGATCGATTGTCTGGGCGGGATGGAAGGCGGATTCCGCATTGAGAAGAGCGCGAGTTGCGGCCCGAAGAGCCAAAGCCAGATTGACACTGCTCTCGGCCTGTCGTCGCCAATGTCGCACGCTCCCTATTACCACGAGGCCGTGATTGACACCAACTCGAATCCCGGATATATTAATTGCCTTACAAAGGGGGGCTTAGGATGAACTTCAAAAGGTTTTCGGCCACCGTTGTACCAGTGCTTGCGGCCCTGTTGCTATCGGCCATTCCAGGGTATGGACAGCTCCTCAAAGGGACCATCCTCGGTACCGTTACGGATGTTTCCCACGGCGTCATTCCCACGGTTGCCGTCAACCTTACCGAGGTCAACACCAACTTGCGCCTCACGCAAAACACAAACGAAAGCGGCTTCTTCGCGTTCGCTAATCTCGCCCCCGGCACATATCGGATCGACATCGAGCAGACCGGTTTCCGCAAGATAGCCCGCACCGGCATTGCATTGGACGCTAACACCACGGTACGCGTCGATTTGGAGCTTGCGCCGGGTGACGTGACGCAAACCGTGGATGTCACCGCGGAGACGTCCGTCCTGCAAACCGACCGCGCCGATACCGGCGGCCAAGTCGAGAGCCAGCAAATCGGCAGTCTTACCCTCGGCAACCAGCGCAATTATCAAAACGCCATCGTGCTCTTGCCTGGAGCGACCCAGGGTTATCGCTCCAACTCTCCATTTTTCAATTCGCAGGAGTCCCTGCAGGTTCCCGTTAACGGCCTAGATCGGATGAATAACTTCATGATCGAGGGGCTGGATAACAACATTGAGGCAGATAACAACCTCACGGCAGTCGTGCTTCCGGCGGACGCGATCCAGCAGGTCATCGTGAGCACGACGAATTACGACCCCGAGTTCGGGCGCATTGGCGCTGCAGCCATTAATGTAATTATGAAGTCGGGCACCAACGCTTTCCATGGGAGCCTGTTCGAGTATCACAACGACGACGCTATGCAGGCGCGAAACTTTTTCTCTTATACGCCGCCTAAAGTTCCGCACGCCATCAACAATCAATACGGCGGCTCGGCCGGCGGCCACATCCTGCGCGACAAACTCTTCTTCTTCGGCGATTTTCAAGGTAGCAACAATATCGTTGGTCAAGTCGCGACTCCCACCATCCCGACGGCGGCTATGCGTACCGGGGACTTCAGCGCTTCCCCAACCATCATTTATGATCCGGCGACGGGAAACCTCGCCACCGGAGCAGGCCGGACTCCATTCCCCAAGCAGACGGTCCCGGACAACCGTATCAGCTCGATTTTCAAGCAGTACATGGGCCTCCTGCCGGAACCCACCCTGCCAGGTCTGACGAATAACATCGGCGTGTCCACCGCTCAGACCAAGCAAATTTATTCATTCGACACCAAGATCGATTACAACCTGGACTCAAAAAACACGATGTTCCTCCGCTATAGCTTCGCTCACCTTAATGTGACGAACCCCGGCCTGTACGGTCCCGGATTAGGGATCTATGGAGGTCCGTCAAACAGCGGTTTTGACGCGACTGGTCCCGCTCGTAACCAAAGCCCCGGTCTGAACTACACGCATATCTTCAGTCCGACGCTGGTGACTGAACTCCGGTTCGGTGTTGTGCGGAACCGTAACGATGCCACAAACGTGGACACGGGAACGACTCTTTCGCAAAAATTCGGAATTCCGAACGGGAACCTCCCCGGCTTCTGGTACCAGGGATTGGCTGAGGTCTTTGTGAACGGCTACGATACGCCCATGATCGGTGTGAACGGCTGCCTGCCTTGGCAGCGTTCGAATACCAACTTCGAAGTAGCCAGCAACTGGACCAAGACTAAGGGCACCCACGTCATTTCCTGGGGCGGTGACTGGACGCGCGAGAATTATTTCCTTTTGCAGACGGCCACATTCAGCCCGCGCGGCCGTTTCACGTTCACCAACGGAACGACCTCGCTTAACGCCTCCGGTGTCAGCAGCGGTCAATTTAATGCTCTCGCCGCGTTCGAGCTCGATCAACCCAACAGTATCGGTCGCGATTTGCAAGGAACCTCACCTGTCCGCAATAACCACGTTTACGCCTTATATGTCCACGATAAATGGCAGGTATCGTCGAAGTTGACCTTGGACTTAGGCGCGCGCTGGGAGTACTGGCCGGCATCATACCCGCAATTTCCAGGCGGTCAATTCAATTACGATCCGAAGACGAACAGCTTGTTAGCGGCCGGATACGGAGATATTCCTATGGACCTTGGAGTTAAGAACTACCCTAGGAATATCTATCCAAGATTTGGGCTCGCCTACCGGTTGAACGACAAGACCGTGATTCGAGGCGGATTCGCAATGAGCAGCTTCTACAGATACATCGCTGCCTGGCAGGGCCCGGTTAGGCAGAATCAACAACTTGTTGCCGCGAACTCGTTTGTAGCGGCCGGATCAATGGCCACCGGTTTTCCCGCTCCTACGTACTTTACGATTCCAACCAACGGCATCATCACAAACGCACCCAGTCAGAATTACACGATCGTCCCCCACGACGTCCCGGTACCCTATGCCGAGACCTGGAATTTCACCATCCAGCGGATGCTGCCGGGTAGTCTTGCGTTCGAAGTGGCCTACGTGGGAAACCACGCCATCGGTCTCGAGAACACCAACGTGCTCACCAACAACAGCTTCAATATCAACGCGGCGACTGTTGCCGGTAAGGGAACGGCCAGTGAGCCGTTGAATATTCTTTTCGGGCGCACAGCAACTACCGCCTACCCGGTGTATGAGGGATCGCACTATGAGGCTCTCCAGGTGAAATTGAACCGGCGTTTCGCGAACGGTTTCATGATGACCACCTCCTACACTTTCGGCAAAGGGATTGACTACGCCCCCTATAATGAGCTCCGTTTCGTGGTTTACCCCGGCTTGACGAGATACAATCGCACCCATACGTTTACCTACTCGGCAACGTGGCAACTGCCGTTCGGAACGGGCCGGAAGTATGCCAACAAGGGCCCGGCCAAATATATTATCGGCGATTGGCAGCTTGCCGGCTTGTGGACTTGGGAGAGTGGGATTCCACTGCTCTTTGGAACCAGCGCCACTAGTAATTTGGCTACCGCACTGAACGCTCCCGGAAACCAGCAGTGGCCGAATCAAGTTGGCCCCGTACAAATTCTTGGGAATGAAGGGCCCGGCCAGTATTGGTTTTCGAAGGAGTCGTTCGCGGCGCCGGCAGCAGGAACGATTGGCAACGTCGGTCGTAACATACTCTACGGACCGAACCTGTTTGTCATAAACGCTTCAGTTTCACGCTTGTTCAACATCACCGAACGGTTTAAGCTGACCTTGCGCGGCGAAGCTTTCAACCTCACGAACACACCTCAGTTCGATCAGCCGAATACGACCTTCGGCGACGCTAATTTCGGTCAGATTACCACTGCGAACAACAACGCTCAATCAGTGAAGAGTAACCCGAATCGGCTGTTGCAGGTCAGTCTCCGGCTTACTTTCTGAGTTCGCGAAAAAAAGCAGTGCTGAATTGATGCGTGGGTGCCGCCGATCCTTCGTGGCGTTAGCGCGGTACCCACCTGCCAGTCGTGCACGCTTGTGGGAAACTCGGTTTATGTGGCGATGCGCTCTAGTGGCGGTGCTAGCGCTGATGGCCCCCGGCCTTGTCACACCCCAAGAGCATTCAATGGGCGGAGCGGAGCGACGGGCCACGATTCTGCCAGGCCTGGGCTACTACCACCACGCTATTGCAACCCAAAGCGCCGAAGCGCAGCGATTCTTCGACCAAGGCCTGACGCTGGTTTACGCCTTCAATCATGAGGAGGCTCTCCGTTCGTTTCTACGCGCTGCCGAGCTCGACCAGAAATCTCCCATGCCTTTGTGGGGCATCGCGCTGTCGGTTGGGCCGAATTACAACATGAACATCAACCTTGCGCGCGAAGGAGTTGCCTACAAAGCCATCCAAGAAGCGCGCAAGCTAGCGGCGGGCGCTCCGGAAAAGGAGCGGGCCTATGTCGATACCTTGGCCCGGCGCTACTCCGGCGAAAGCCATCCGGATTTTCAAATGCTGAATCGCGACTACCGGGATGCCATGCGGAAGCTCACGGCGCTCTACCCGGATGATCTGGATGCCGCCGCGCTCTACGCCGAGAGCATCATGGATTTGCATGCCTGGAGCCCATGGAGTTCCGCCGGACAGCCCACTGAGGGCACCGAAGAATTGCTAGCCGTGCTCCAGTCGGTATTGCGGCGGGATCCGAAGCACCCCGGCGCAAATCACTTTTATATTCACGCCCTGGAAGCTTCGCCGCATCCGGAGACGGCGCTGGCCAGCGCGCATGTGCTCGAAACGCTGGTTCCCGCCGCGGGCCATTTGCTGCACATGCCATCGCATATTTACATCCGTCTCGGGAATTATGAGCAAGCCGTGAAAGCCAACCAGGCGGCCGCCAGCGCCGACCGCGCGTATCTCCGTGCCACCGGGACGCAAGATAGCGTGTACGGCCGAATGTACTACAGTCACGACCTGCTGTTCTTATGGATCGCCGCCAGTATGGAGGGGAAATTCTCGGAGGCCAAACAAGCCGCCGATGAGCTATCGGCGAATGTCAGCCCGGCGGTGCAAAGCATGCCGATGCTGGAGGCCCTGCTGGGCGGCCCGGCCTTGGTCCTGACGAGATTTCAGCGCTGGGACGACATCTTGAATCTGCCTGCTCCGGAAGCTTCGCTGGCCGGCGCGCGCGCCTATTGGCGGTATTCGCGAGGTCTCGCCTTCTCGGCCAAGGGAGCTATATCGAAAGCGAAGGCGGAACGCCAGGAGCTAGCGGCCTTAGTCAACCAGCCAACGTCCGGACACAATTCCGCGCCAGGCTTCGTCCCCCTCGCGCTCGAGGTTCTGGATGCGCGCATTGCAGCGGCCCAAGCTGATCACAAGGCCGCTCTCGCGCATTGGCGCCGGGCAGTGGAGATACAGGACGCCTCGCCTTACAACGAGCCGCCGGATTGGTATTATCCCGTGCGCGAGTCTCTCGGCGGAGAACTGGCTCGCATTGGACAATACGCGGATGCCGAAGCAGTGTTTCGCGCGGACCTTCAACGCAATCCGGAAAACCCCAGATCGCTCTTCGGCTTGTTGCAGGCGCTCACGGCACAGAACAAAGCCGCAGCTTCCCGCCCGGTTCGGCAGCGCTTCGAGAATGCCTGGAAGTATGCCGAGGTAAAGCTGCGCCTGGAGGATTTGTAATGCGGAGCGCCTGGAGCAGGCGCAGGTTCCTCGAGTTGAGTGCGGGTTTTCCGCTGTCGGCGCTGGCCCTTCCCCCGGATGAGGTGTTAGTTCCTTTTACCGATTACGGC
>Ga0105248_10009703_pt1 | contig 10603 bp, 9 predicted proteins | sample KBSS34metaG_FD_81524 | JGI IMG/M metagenome (GOLD analysis project Ga0105248, IMG submission 81524) | Switchgrass rhizosphere microbial communities from Kellogg Biological Station, Michigan, USA - KBS S3-4 metaG | ecosystem: Host-associated > Plants > Roots > Rhizosphere > Soil | place... | reverse complement strand
TAGAACAGTTCCTGTCCATTGCGGGACCACAACGGCATGCGCCCGCCGCCGGTCGAGACCTGCCACCGGCCGCCGCTGACGTCGGGGAACGGGCGCACGTGGATTTCCTCACGATCGTGACCGAGCGCGCCGGGCGATCGCTCTCAGCAGGCCCCCGAAGATCACGGCGTGAACGGGCGAGAGCGCATACCAGTAGAGCAGCCCGAACAACCCGACCGGTTCGAACACGGCCGTCTGGTGGACGACGGCGCCGTCGGCCACCGGCTCGACTTCGAACTCGAGCCAGGCGCGGCCAGGCACTTTCATTTCGGCGGCGAGCCTCAATCGTCGTCCCGGTTCGTACGCCTCGACTCTCCAGAAGTCGAGCGTGTCACCGACGGCGGGGGCGTTTGGGTCGCGCCGCCCGCGACGCATCCCAACGCCGCCCATCAGCAGATCGATTACGCCTCTGATCCGCCACAGCCACGTGGCGAAATACCACCCGCGATCCCCCCCGATCCTCGCGATGGGAATGAACGCGCGGTCCGCGTCGACGTCCACGTGAACCTGCCGTGCATCGACGAGCTTGCTCCCGAAGCGGGTCTCGGCCAGCGGCAGGGGTGCCCCTCCCGAGGAACGTGCATCGGACCACCGCGTCAGCGCGAACGCGCGATCCTCGTAGCGCATGGCGCGGGCGATTGCGTCCCGGAAACCCACAGGCCTGATCGGGAAGACCGAAAGCGCCGCGGGATCAGTGACCACCGACGGGTTCTTCAGGCCCTCAATCAATTCCCGCCCGACCCGAGCATAGACCGGCGTCACGAGTCCCAGCCACAAGCTCGACAAGTGAGGCGTCAGCAACGGCACAGAAACCATCACACGTGTCAACCCGCGTTGCCGTGCGTACTCCCGCATTAGATCGCCGTAACTCGCCTGGTCCGCCCCGCCGATTTCGAAGATGCGGCTTTCGCGGTCGGGCAGGTCGAGCGCTGTCACCAGATACCCCAGTAGATCGTCGATGCCGATGGGCTGCGCCAGCGTCGAGACCCACCGCGGGCACACCATGATCGGCAAACGCTCCACGAGCGCACGAATGAGCTCGAACGAAAGGCTGCCCGACCCGACCACCACCGACGCGCGGAACTCCACGACGGAAACCCCGCTTTCCCTCAACACCTCGCCCGTCTCGATCCGACTCCTGAGATGCTTGCTGAGCGTCGCTTCGCCCGTGGCGAGGCCGCCGAGATACACGATTCGCCGAACACCCGCCCGCCGCGCCGCTTCGCCAAAATTGCGGGCGGCTACGCGATCCTTTGCGAGGTAGTCGCCGTGTGCCCCCATGGAGTGCACGAGGTAATAGGCCACCTCGACTCCCGCGAGCGCGCGATCGAGGGACGGCGGATCGAAGAGGTCCCCCGCGACGACCTCCACCGTTGGTGCCACACGCGGCTCGAGCGCGGCAGGGTGACGGGCGAGACAGCGCAGCCGAACACCCGCAGCCTCGAGGACCGGCACGAGCCGTCCCCCGATGTAGCCGGTGGCACCGGTCACGAGTACCGCTGACGTTCTCCGCGACAAGAGCTTTACAACTGACGGACTATACAGGTATTCCTGAGAGCGGAGAAAACTTCGGCACTCATTCTGGTGAAGAACAATTCCCAACGAGCGCTCGTCAAGGGGCTGTGGTCTGAAGCACGCGGGACGCCGCGGGCAGATGCGGCCCGGGAATCCGCGACATGAGCGTCCGGCAGCCTTCTGACGGTTCATCGATCAACCGCGAACCGATCCGTCTCGGCATTTCGGCCTGCCTATTGGGAGAACGCGTGCGCTTCGACGGCGGCCACAAACGGGATCCGTTTCTGGTCGAGACGCTGGGATCATTCGTCGAGTGGGTTCCGGTGTGCCCGGAAGTCGAGTCCGGAATGCCTGCGCCTCGCGAATCGCTACGGCTGGTGCAGGCGGGCAGGGAGATTCGCCTGATCACCAACAAGACGGCACAAGATCACACAGCCAGCATGCGCGGCTACGCTCGCCGCCGGCTCGAGGAGCTTGCCGACGCCGAGCTCTGTGGCTTCGTATTGAAGAAGGATTCGCCAACCTGCGGCCTCGAACGTGTCAAAGTGTACGGAACGAGCGGGATGCCCCTGAAATCCGGGCGCGGACTGTTTGCGGACGCCCTGGTAGCGCGCTTCCCCAGGCTGCCGGTTGAAGAGGAAGGGCGACTCAACGATCCTCGCCTGCGCGAGAACTTCATTGAGCGGGTGTTTGCGTATCGACGCCTCGCGAACCTATTCGTGTCGCGCTGGTCGATGGGGGATGTCGTCAGATTCCACACGGTTCACAAGCTCACGCTCATGGCCCACCGGCCGGAGTCTTATCAGCGTCTCGGCCGCCTGGTGGCCTCGGGCAAATCGATGGACCGGCAGCTATTTCAGGATCGCTATTCGTCGGAATTCATGGCGGCGCTCAGTGTCATCGCCACACCGCGCCGGCAGGCGAATGTGCTGCAGCACATGCTTGGCTACTTCAAGCAGACGCTCGACGGCGAGAGCCGCGCCGAGCTGCTCGGACTCATCGAGGACCACGCGATCGGGCGCGTGCCGCTGGTTGTCCCCCTCACGCTCTTCGGCCATCACATCCGGCGGTGCGGTGTGCGCTATCTGGCGGATCAGGTGTATTTGCGGCCACACCCGGTCGAGCTGATGCTGCGCAACCACGTCTGAGCGCGATGAAACAGCGGGTGGTCGTCAACGATCGGATGCAGCGCGGCTACGTCTATTGGCGAACCGAACCAGTCGGGCGGAACTTCGCGCCAGCCTTTACGCCGCAGCTGACGCCGAAAGCGATGCTGCAGCTTGGTGTTTTCGGCGGCAAATACTTGACCGACTGCCGCGCCGAGTTTCCGAAGAGCTGGTTTACTCGGGCGAAGCTGTGCAGCGAGCGGCACGATCCGCGCCTGAACTGTTTTGGCGTGAACGCGTCGCAGTCGCTCGCCGTCTGGCGTCGCAACGGCTGGATTCACAGACAGGATCCGCGTGGGTGGTTTCAGTGGTATTGCCGCTACTACATGGGCCGGCGAAGCGCCGACGATGCCCGTCAGATTCGACGCTGGCGCGCGATCGCGCGACACGTGGCCGCCATTCGGAACAACTGCCGACGCGGCGATCTCGAATGCCGGAGAAAACAACGGCAGGCCGTGCTCCACTGGGCGTACGACGCCCGAAGACTATAGGGAGGACCGCTGTCGCCGTGGGGTTCGATCACTGATGGCGATCTCTCTCCAGGCGTGAGGAGCCGACGGGTGCCGCTGGTTCTCAGGCAGAAACGTCCTTCGTCGGCGAAGCCGCCTCGAGCGACGCATGAATGAAACTCACCGCCATGGCGCCCTCGCCGACCGCCGACGCGCAGCGTTTGACCGATCCGCTCCGAACATCTCCCGCAGCGAATACGCCAGGCAGACTCGTCTCGAGAAAAAACGGCGTCCGCCCTTGCGCGCGCCAAAGGTCGTTGCGCACCACGTCGAGAGGCACGGCCCCGCCGGTCAGGACGAAACCCTTCTTGTCAAGCTGCACGCACCCACTCAGCCATTCGGTGTGCGGATCGGCTCCGATGAAGAGGAACAGCGCCGGCGTGTTGATCCGCGTCTCGACGCCTTCATCGTCGCGGATGCGGACCGCCTGGAGATGACCGTCTCCTTCCAGGCCGGTCACGGCAGCCCCTCGGTGAATCTCCACGTTGTCGATATGCTCGACGCGATCCACGAGGTATCGCGACATGCTTTTTCCCAGATCCCGTGTGCGCGCGATGACGTGCACGCGCCGGGCAGATCGCGACAGCGCCACGATCGCCTGCCCCGCCGAATTGCCGGCGCCCACGACGACGATCTCCTCGTTGCGACAGAGCTTCGTCTCGGTGTCGGTCGCGGCATAGTAGACGCCGGCACCCTCGAACTCACTCAGACGCGGCACATCGAGCCGGCGATACTCAACACCCGTCGCCACCAGGATGGCCTTGCCGCGAATCTTCGTGCCGTCGGCGAGGGTGATGACGCGAACGCCGGCATCGATCCCGAGACGCTGGACGGTGCCGGGCACGGTGATGCGCGCGCCGAATTTCTGCGCCTGAAGCAGTGCGTTGCGCATGAGTTCCGGACCGGATATGCCCAAGGGGAAACCGAGATAATTCTCGATCCGTGAACTCGTGCCCGCCTGCCCGCCCGTCGCCATGCGCTCGACGACCAGCACGTCGAGCCCTTCAGAGGCCGCATACACCGCGGCGGCAAGGCCAGCGGGTCCCCCGCCGACCACAATGAGATCGAGCAGCTCGGACGGATCGATCGTCGCTTCGAGTCCAGCGCAATGCGCGAGCTGGGCAACCGTCGGATTCGCGAGATAACGGCCTTCGCGGCCAATCACAACCGGCGTCGCCGAGGGCGGCACGCCGAACTGACGAAGCAGCGTTTCGGCCTGTTCGTCGGACTCCAGATCGAGCCAGGTGAACGGGATCGCGTTGCGGGTCGCAAAATCCCTGAGACGGTGCGCGTCCGGCGAGAATCGTGATCCGATGATCTTGATGCCTTCGAATCCGTCGCTCAAGAGCAGCGTGCGTCGGGTGAGGAATGCTTTCAGAACGATCTCCCCGATTTCAGGTAACGCGTCGACGGCCTGACGCAGCGCGGCGGCCGTCAACTCCAGGACTTCGCCACGCACCGTCGCGCGCCCGGTCACGAGCGCGGCGCGCCCCGACAGCGTGTCCACATCGCCGGTGAATTCCCCCGGTTCGTGGACCGTCACCACCCGCGGCGTGCCGCGCGATTGCTCGACGATCTCGACCGCTCCCTCGAGGACGACGTAGAAGGAAAACCCGCGGTCCCCTTCCTGGAACAGCACATCGCCAGGCGCGATCGGGCGCAGATGGCCCCACGGGCGAAGTGCGTCGATTTGCGCCCGGCTCAGCCGTGGGAAGGCGACATCGTGTTCGGATGGCATGTTCCAGTCATAGCAAACCTGTCAAGGTGCGTCAGACTCATGGGCGCGCCTGCTTGAGTTTCCGATACAGCGTCGCCGCGCCGATGCCCAGTCTTTCCGCCGCCTTGGCGCGATTGCCCCCTGAGGCGCGCAGCGCAGCGGCGATGTAATCGCGTTCCACCTCCGCGAGCGTGCGAATGTCGTCTGCGGTCTGAACGATCGGAGGCGCCTCGGCCAATTCCGGCGGCAGGTCATCGACGCCAATGCGATCCGACGGCGCAAGCGCGAGGGCCCGCTCCAACGCATTCTCCAATTCGCGCACGTTTCCTGGCCACATGTATCGCAGCAGGAGATTTGCCGCCTCGGGCGAAAGAGCCGGCGCTTTTTTTCCAAAGCGTTTTGCGGCTCCTGCGAGGAACTGCCGCGCCAGCGGCAGAATGTCATCGCGCCGTTGCCGCAAGGATGGCACCGTGATTTCAACGACCCTCAGACGATAGTAAAGATCCTGACGGAACCGTGCGCCATGCACATCCGCGAGCAGATCGCGATTCGTCGCGGCGAGGACACGCACGTTGATGGTCCGTGCCCGGTTTTCACCGACTCGTCGCACCTCGCGTTCTTGCAAGACGCGGAGCAGTTTGACCTGCATGGCGGGCGGTACATCGCCGATTTCGTCAAGGAGCAGCGTGCCGCCGTTCGCGGCCTCGAAGAGACCGGCGCGATCCTGCGACGCACCGGTGAACGAGCCGCGGGCGTGTCCGAACAGTTCGGACTCCAACAGCGTCTCCGGAACCGCCGCGCAATTGATCGCGAGGAACGGGCCAGCGGTCCGTGCCGATTCGTCGTGAATGAATCGCGCCAGGCGCTCCTTTCCGACCCCGCTTTCACCGGTGATCAGCACGGTCGAGTCGACCTGCGCGACGCGCCGCGCCAGATCGAGCGTCCGAACCATCGCCGGACTGGAGCTGACCAGACCGGAAGGCGTCGTCGGGTCGACGCGTCGCAGCGCGCGACGGGATCGGAGCTGTTGTTCTTGCTTCTTGAGGATGTCGGTCAGCTGTGCGAGCGCCGAATCCAAGCAGGCCTTTTGATAAAACGGCAGGTGCGTCGCGAGTTCCGGCCCCCACTCATCCTTGGTGCGGACGACCGCCCGACAGAGCGCATCGCCCTTGCCGCGGCAGCGATCTTCGATCGCGATGACCTCTTTGCCGTAGACACAGGACATGTAACCACTGGCGAAGCCGACCAGTGTCCAGCAGACCGGCTCGTCCGCCTGCCCGAGGTGCAGCAGATGTTGCTCCGCCTCGTACGAGTCGTGCCAGATTCCCTCGGCGGCAGGAGCGCTGACACTGATCGAGGCCCGCGTCACCTCCGCCCGTACGAGACCCTGAATCGTATGCAGGCGTGCGCCTGCGGCTCGCCATTCGTCCTCACTGTCCCAAGGAAATCCCTTCCGAAGCGTTTCAGCGACGCGCCATCCGTGCGCATACCCGAACCGGGTGAGCACGGCTCGCGCGGCTGTCGCGCCGAGCGTCTCGATGAGCTCTTTCCTGAGGAGTCCTAACGCGACAGCATCGAGCAGGAGCACGCGTTCGCCGGCAAAGGTGATGAGTCCGCCCTCGGGAACGAAGTGCAGCAGTTCGTGAATATCGAGATCGGCGGCGCGCATCAGACCCTCCGCGTGGCCATTTCAAAATGAGAGTCAAGCCTATCATTTCGATAGTCTTTCACGAGCCGAAACCACCATGCGCTCTCTAAGTGATTGAAAACACACGATGGCTGTCATGGCTCTCCCATTGCCTTCTTCCGAGGCATCCAGAGGGACTGGAGATTAGGAGGAGCGATGGCCACTGAACGTTGGGAAATCGACAGCAGCCACTCGAGTTTGCATTTTTCGGTGCGGCACCTGGTGATCGCCAGGGTGCGAGGGTCGTTTGCGCGCTGGTCGGGCACCGTCCAGGTACCGGACGGCGACTTTTCGAAGGCGACCGTCGCCGTGACGATCGATGCGTCGAGCATCGACACCGGCGTAGCCGACCGGGACGGCCATCTGAAGTCACCGGACTTCTTCGATGCGGCGCAGTATCCGGAACTGCGCTTCGTTGGGAAGCGCGTCCAGCCGCGGTCTGAAAGCGAAATCGACGTCGAGGGTGAGTTGACGATCAAGGGAATCACGCGCGACGTCGTCCTCCGTGTCGAACAGCACGGCCAGGCAAAGGACCCGTGGGGCAACGTGCGCGCGGCCTTCACAGCGAAGGTGTCGATCGATCGTAAGGACTTCGGGCTCACATGGAACCAAGTGCTGGAGACCGGCGGCGTGATGGTCGGTGACCGCGTGGACATCGAAGCCGAGATCGAAGCGGTCAAGCAAGTCGAAGTGCAGGTCGCCTAGGCCGCGGCAGATCGGACACGCATCGTGTCATCGCGGCTTTCAGGAAATCGGCAAACCGGAGGAAGTGGCGAACGTCGCGCTGTTTCTGGCTTCGGACGAGAGTTCTTACGTCACGGGCATCGATATCGTGGTCGACGGCGGCATGAAAGTCTGGTGATCCATACTGGTGGCGCGGGCGCGGATGACTCGCGCCGGAAATCCTCCGTGGGCCATCGAAAGCTTCCTCGCGTTGGCCGCTTACCAGCGCGCAGGAGGACCGACGGCCGTCGTCCATGACACGGTGCAGACAATCCTTGGACGACGGCCACGCTCTCTGGCGGAGTTCGTGAAGGACCACGCGAAAGAGTCTCGCGGCGACGAAGGCACTTCAGAGGAAAACCATTGAGCAGCATATCGACCTTACTGATCCGCAATCTCGAGGATGTCTTCGGTGAAAACGACCCCGTCCGTCGACGGGCAGCCATCGATGAGATCTTCACCGAAGACTGCGTGTTCTATGAGCCCAGAGGCACCTACCGCGGCCGCGATGAGATCCATGGGATCGCTGGCGCGATTAAGGCGACTCACCCGGACTTTCGGTATCAGCCCATTGCCCCGCCAGAGGAATTGGGCAATGGCGGGCGGGTCCAATGGGTATCGGGCGGCCCCGGTGTAGCGCCAGAGTACGCGGGGACCGACTTCATCATTGCCAGGGACGGCCGGATTGCCGCCGTCTATCTCTTTTTCGACAAGCTGTCCTGAACTCACCTTCTCTCTCAGGTGCCTTGCGTGAAAAAGATCGGCTTTCTCTCCTTCGGCCACTGGACGCCGGCGCCCCATTCCGAGGTGCGTACCGCGTCCGACGCCCTTCTGCAGTCGATCGAATTGGCGGTAGCCGCCGAAGAGCTGGGCCTCGATGGCGCGTACTTCCGCGTGCACCACTTCGCACGCCAGCTCGGCTCGCCCTTCCCGCTTCTCGCTGCCGTCGGCGCGCGCACGAAGAAGCTTGAGATCGGGACGGCCGTCATCGACATGCGCTATGAGAACCCGATGTACATGGCCGAGGATGCTGGTGCCGCGGACAGCATCGCCGGTGGGCGTCTGCAACTCGGCATCAGCCGCGGATCACCGGAGCAGGTGATCGACGGCTGGCGGTATTTCGGCTATGCGCCGCGTGACGGCGAGACGGATGCCGACATGGCGCGGCGCCAGGCCGAAGTGTTTCTCGAACTGCTGAAGGGCGAGGGCTTCGCGAAACCCAACCCGAGGCCCATGTTTCCCAATCCGCCCGGGTTGCTGCGCCTCGAGCCCTATTCAGAAGGATTGCGCGAGCGAATCTGGTGGGGTTCGAGTTCCAACGCGACGTCCAAGTGGGCCGCGACACTGGGGATGAATCTCCAGAGTTCGACGCTCAAAGATGATGAGACCGGCGAGCCGCTCCACGTGCAGCAGCGCAAACAGATTGACGCCTATCGTCAGGCATGGAAAGACGCCGGCCACCGGCGTGAGCCACGCGTGTCTGTCAGCCGCAGCATCTTCGCGCTCGTCGACGCCCGCGACCGGGCGTACTTCGGTCGCGACGCCCGCGACCAGGACCAGGTCGGGTACATCGACGCGAACACGAGGGCCATCTTTGGCCGCTCGTACGCCGCGGAACCCGACGTGCTGGTCAAAGAACTCGCGGGCGATGAGGCTATCCGGGCGGCCGATACGTTACTGCTCACGATCCCGAACCAGTTGGGTGTGGACTACAACGCCCACGTGCTCGAAAGCATCCTCAAGTACGTCGCTCCGGAACTCGGCTGGCGCTGACCCCGAACCCTGTGACGCAACTCTCAGGCTCGCCCGGCTTTAACGCGCAGCCCGAGGCGTGACGTCAGCGTCGACGAGCTGCAGCACCCATTTGATCGCTTCGACGAACATCGTCTGCATCTCGGGTCTATCCCAGTTGGCTTCGACGTGGCCGAGCGTGGAATAGAAGACGCGTCCCTTGCCGTACATCTTGGCCCATGTGACCGCGAAGTCGCCGTCCTTGCGATGCACGCGCGGGTTGGTGAGGTCCAGCTTCGACGGATCGAGCCGCATCAGTACGCGCGTCGTCGTTCTCGAGAAGTCCTTGATCTGATAGATCTCGTCGTCGATCGTGAACGCCGATGGCCATTGCTTCATGCCGGGGAATGCCGCGTCTTCGACGATGACGGGCGCGTCGAACGTGCCCCACGGGTGCTCGTCGAAATAGCCCCCGATCATCTCGCCGTAGGCGGGCCACTTCGTGAACGTGATCGTCGCGCTGTGGATGCCGATGAAACCTTTGCCGTCGTCATGGACGAACGAAAGAAAGTCGGCCTGCTGGCGGGCGTCCATCTCGAGCGTGCCGCCGGTGTAGAAGACGACCGCGTCGAAGTCGTCCAGATTCTTCGCGTTGTATTCGAGCTTCCGCTTCGTGAGCGCCTCGGTGTCGGTGCGAATCACCGTGTCCCACAGCAACAGCTACGAGCCGGCGCGCACCGTGAAGATGGGCGATCATCCAGTCATCTGGACGAATCCGCATTACAAAGCGCGGAACGTATACTTTCAGTTCGGACACAAAGCCGATCTGTTCCAGAACAGCGCGTTCAAAACGCTGTTCCTCAACGCGATTCGCTGGGCCTCCTGAGCGGTAGCCGGATCGTTACCGCGGCACAACCGTAACGGAGAGGGTGGAACGCGAACGGGTCGGCCACGCCATGCCGGCGGAGGGCGATCGAAGTCGGGCCAGGCAAGCGCTAGTCGTCGGTTATGCGCCGGGCGGTGGCTCTGCTTCACTGGCAAGCCACGGCTGCCAAGGCTTCGCCTGCACTTCGATCTTGCCGGTCAGCACTTTCGCATCCCACCGCGTCCGCTCACCTTCGCGAACGAATGTCAGATCCAGCTTCGCATCGCCGACGCGGAGCCCATGGAGCGTCACGTCCGGAAGCCAGCGAGGAAGCTCGGGATCCACATAGACACGGTTGGATGGCGCGTCCGCCTGTATGCCAAGAACGGCTTGCAGGAGGTGGAAGTTCGCGCCGGACGCCCAGGCTTGGGGGACGTTGGCGCCTGGGTACTGTACGGGAAACGTACCGGCTTCTCGTTGAATGCCGGCGTACAGTTCAGGAAGCCGGTAACTGGCGAAATAGCTCGCCGCTTCGGAGATATCGCGCGCAATCTGCGCCGCCTCCGCGGCAAATCCATACCGCTTGAACCCCAACGCGATCAGACCGTTGTCGTGAGGCCAGACCGAGCCGCATTGATAGGAGAACGGGTT
>Ga0105248_10009702_pt1 | contig 10603 bp, 7 predicted proteins | sample KBSS34metaG_FD_81524 | JGI IMG/M metagenome (GOLD analysis project Ga0105248, IMG submission 81524) | Switchgrass rhizosphere microbial communities from Kellogg Biological Station, Michigan, USA - KBS S3-4 metaG | ecosystem: Host-associated > Plants > Roots > Rhizosphere > Soil | place... | reverse complement strand
CGGGGGCATCTGACCTTCGCCCCGGATGACCCTTCGCTGCACGAACATCTGCGCACCGAGACCCCGGTCGGCGAGGCCTGGCGGTGCCTGCGCTGCGGCACGTTCGTGCCGGGCCAGCCGCGCGCCACCGGGCCGGCCGAGGACGCCCCGGTACCGCTGCGCGGGGCCGAACTGCGCGACGCGATCGTGCTGCGCCTGCTGGCCGCCGACCGAGGGTTCCGGGCCGTCCTGATCTTCTTCGTGGCCTACGGGGTGTTCCGGTTCCGGGCCGACCGCGACGCCGTGCGCCGGGCGGTGGCCGAGGACCTGCCGCTGCTCCAGCAGTTGGCCAGCAGCGTGCACTGGAACATCGCCGACTCTTCCCTGATGCACACCGCGACCAGCGTGCTCGACGCCAAGCCGGGCACGCTCGGCTGGGCCATCGTGGCGTTGCTGGGGTACGGCGCGATCCTCACCGGCGAGGCGGTCGGGCTGTGGCGGCTGCGCCGGTGGGGCGAGTACCTGTCGGCCGTGGCCACCTCGTTGTTCATCCCGGTCGAAATCTACGAACTGGTGGAGAAGCTGACCTGGGTCCGGGTCGGCGCGCTGGGAATCAACATCGCCGCGGTCGCGTACCTCGTACTGCGCAAGCGGCTGTTCGGGGTCCGCGGCGGCAAGGCGGCCTACGACGCGGAACGGCACACGGAGGCGCTGTTCCGGGTCGAGGCCGCCGCCGGCGAGTAACCGGGAAGGCTTCCCGGTCGCGCCGGCGACCCGCCCCGAAAGCGGGGCCGCCCACCGGGGGACGGTCATCGGATCTTGCGCGCCAGCCCGATCAGCCGCTGCAGCAGGATGAACGCGAAGAGCAGCGCGCCGATGACGATCTTCGTCCACCACGAACTGAGCGTGCCGTCAAAGGTGATCAACGTCTGGATAAGTCCGAGGGTCAGTACGCCGAGCACGGTACCGAGCACGTACCCTGACCCGCCGGTCAGCAGGGTACCGCCGATGACGACCGCGGCGATGGCGTCGAGTTCCATCCCGATGGCCCCCAACGGGTAGCCCGACAGTGTGTAGAAGCTGAACAGGATACCGCCGATGGCCGAGCAGAGCCCGCTGATCGTGTAGACCGCGATCTTGGTACGCCCCACCGGCAGGCCCATCAATAGGGCCGACTGCTGGTTGCCGCCGACCGCATAGGTATTACGCCCGATCCGGGTATAGCCCAGAACATAGACTGCGATCAGTACCACGGCGAAAGCGATCACTACGCTGGGCGACACGAAGTTGCTGGACCCGAACCGGATCCGGCTCTGGGCCAGGGTTTCCCAGGTCGGGTCGGCGATGGGTATGGCCGAGGTGGAGATCCAGGTACACATGCCGCGGGCGAAGAACATCCCGGCCAGGGTGACGATGAACGGCTGGATGTTGAAGTAGTGGATGATGCAGCCCATCACGAACCCGAGCGCCGGCCCGGCCAGCAGGGCCACGACCAGCACCACCGGCGCCGGCCACGCCCCGTTCTGCAGCATGGACGACACGATCATCGTTGTCATCGCAACAACTGAACCGACCGACAGGTCGATGCCGCCGGTCAGAATCACGAACGTCATCCCGACCCCGACCACGACCAGGAAACCGTTGTCGATGAACACATTGAGGATGACCTGGACGTTGGAGAACGCGCGGTAGTTCGACACGCCGATCGAGTACATGACGACCAGCAGGGCGAGCGTGGCCAGCACCGGAATGTACCGCTGGGGCGGCCGGTACGAGCGCACCCGGTCCCAGGTCAGACCCGCGGTCTGGACGCTCATCGCTGCACCTCCATGGGGGTCTCCTCGACCGCGATCTCGGCGACCGGGGCGTCCGGTGAGGTAGGCCCGGGTGGGGCCGGCGGACGGGGCGCGGCTCGTCGGAAGCGGTGCGCCAGGCTGGCCCGGAAGGCCGGCGACTGGACCAGACACACGATGATCACCACGAGTGCCTTGAACAGCAAGGAGGTCTGCGGGGTGATGTTGATCGAGTAGACCGTGGTGGTCAGCGTCTGGATGATCAGGGCGCCCAGGATGGTGCCGCCGATCGAGAACCGGCCACCGGCCAGCGAAGTACCGCCGATGACCACAGCCAGGATGGCGTCCAGCTCGATCCACAGGCCGGCGCTGTTCCCATCGGCACTGGACACATTGGACGTGATCATGAAGCCGGCGATCCCGGCACAGAACGCGCTGAACACGTACACGGTGAAGATGAACCGGCGCGACCGGATGCCGGCCAACCGGCTCGCCTCGGCGTTGCCACCGACCGCCTCGATGAGCATCCCCAGCGCGGTCCGCCGGGTCACCAGGGCGGCGACCACGGTGACCGCGACCGCGATGAAGATGGCGAACGGTAAGGTCAGCCAGAACCCGGCCCCGATCAGCTTGTACGGGGAGCTGTTGATGGTGATGATCTGGCCGCTCGTGATCAGCTGGGCCAGGCCGCGGCCGGCGACCATCAGCAGCAACGTCGCGATGATGGGCTGGATCCCGATGCCGGCCACCAGCAGGCCGTTCCAGGCGCCCAGCACCAGCGACAGCACCATGGCCACGGCCAGCGCGGACAGCACGCCACCGACGCTGTTCTGGTCGGACTGCTGGCTGATCCGCAGACAGGCGATGGCGCCGCAGATCGCGACCACCGAGCCGACCGACAGGTCGATGCCGCCGGTCGCGATCACCAGGGTCATGCCGAGCGCGACCAGGATCAGCGGCGCGCTCAGCCGCACGATGTCGATCAGGCTCCCGTAGAGGTGACCCTGGAGCAGTTCGATGGACAGGAAGCTGGGCCGGTAGATGACGTTGGCCACCAGCAGGGCCAGCAGCACCGCCACCGGCCAGAAGAGACGATGCGCGGCCAGGGCCTTCCATCGTTGGTTCGCGACGGTGTTCATCGACGTCATGCCCGGGCTCCACTCGCGATGGTGGCCATGATGCGGTCGGCGTCCACATCGGAGTCATTGGCCAGTTCGGTGACGACGTGCCGGTCCCGCAGGACGACAATCTTGTGGCTGAGCCGGAGTACCTCTTCCAGTTCGGCCGAGATGAACAGGACGGCCATCCCGCCGTCGGACAGCTCGGCGACCAGTCGCTGGATCTCGGCCTTCGCCCCGACGTCGATGCCGCGGGTCGGCTCGTCCAGGATCAGTACCCGCGGCTCGGTGATCAGCCACCGGGCCAGCAGGACCTTCTGCTGGTTCCCGCCGCTCAGGTTGCGGATGGCGATGTTCGGGTCGGCCGGCGTGATGTGTAGCGCGGCGATGTACTTGGCCACCAGCTCGTCGGCCTGCCGGCCCGGCAGCGGTCGGGCCCAGCCCCGGACCGCCTGCATGGCCAGGATCATGTTCTCCCGCACCGTGAGCTCTTCGACCAGGCCCTCGGCCCGCCGGTTCTCCGAGCAGAACGCGATGTCATGGGCCATCGCGATGCGGGGCGTGCGCATCGCCACGTTGGCCCCGTCGACCTTGAGCTGCCCGTGGTCGGACCGGTCGGCCCCGAAGAACAGCCGGGCCAGCTCGGTACGACCGGAGCCGAGCAGGCCGGCCAGGCCGACCACCTCGCCCTGATGGATGGCCAGGCTGAACGGCGCGATCGAACCCTTGCGGTCGACCCCGACCGCCTCGACCACCGGTACGCTCGCCTCCAGCGCGGCCAACTCCCGCTTGGGCTGTTCCTCGAGGCGTTCGAGCACATCCAGCTCGCGACCGATCATCTTGGCCACCAGATCGAGCTGGGGCAGCTCCGGCGTGAGGTACTCCCCGACCAGGCGCCCGTTACGTAGCACCGTGATCCGGTCGCTGATCTCGTAGGTCTGGTCCAGGAAGTGGGTCACGAACAGGATCGCCATGCCCTCGTCGCGGAGCTGGCGGATGAGCCGGAAGAGCTGGGCCACCTCGGTCGCGTCCAGGCTCGAGGTCGGCTCGTCGAGGATCAGGACCTTGGCTGAGATGTCGATGGCGCGGGCGATCGCGACCATCTGTTGCACCGCCAACGAGTACGAACTCAGCAGGGCCGACACATCGATGTCGAGCTGCAACCGCTGCAGCAGTGCGGCGGAGCGACGCCGGATCGTCCCCCACTGGATCCGGCCGAATTGGCGCGGCTCCCGCCCGATGAAGATGTTCTCCGCGACCGACAGGTTCGGGCAGAGATTGACCTCCTGGTACACGGTGCTGACCCCGCCTTGTTGCGCTTGCAACGGACTGCCGAAGCGGACCGCGGTGCCGTCCAGCGTGACCGACCCGGCATCGATGTCGTATACGCCGGTCAGCAACTTGATCAAGGTCGACTTGCCGGCCCCGTTCTCCCCCATGAGCGCGTGCACCTCGCCGGAGAACAGCCGAAAGTCGACGTCGGTCAGCGCGTTGACGCCCGGGAACGCCTTGCAGATACCGGTCATCGTCAGAATCGGCCGGGGCTCCGGCATAGCGGGATGCCTTTCGTGATGGAGGGGAAGGGGTCGTCCTGGCGCCTTGGGTGGGCCAGGACGGCCCCTTTACTGCGGTATCAGTACTTGCGGTTCGGCAGCGCCGTGGTGGCCTGCTCCTGAGTGAAGGTGGTCTCCTCCGTCAGGATGCGAGCGGGAACAGTCTGCCCGGCGACGACCTTCTTGGCCAGATCCATCAGCTGTGGGCCAAGCAGCGGGCTGCACTCGGCGATGAAGTTGAACTGGCCCTTGGACAGCGCGGTCATGCCGTCCTTCACCGCGTCGATGGTGATGATCTTGATGTCCTTGCCCGGCACCTTGCCGGCCGCGGTGATGGCTTCGAGCGCACCGAGCCCCATGTCGTCGTTGTGGGCGAACAGCACGTCGATCTTCGGGTTGGCCTTGAGGAACGCCTCCATGACCTGCTTGCCGCCGGCGCGGGTGAAGTCACCCGTCTGGGAGGCGATGATCTTCAGGTTCGGGTCGGCCGCGATGGCATCACCGAAGCCCTTCTTGCGGTCGTTCGCCGGCGCGGAGCCGGTGGTGCCCTGGAGCTCGACGATGTTCACCGGGGCGGTCTTGCCCTTGTCGTCGTTGACCAGCCACTCGCCGGCCAGCCGGCCCTCCTTGACGAAGTCCGAGCCGAGGAACGTCTTGTAGAGCGTGGTGTCCTTCGAGTCGACGGCGCGGTCGGTCAGGATGACCGGGATCTTCGCGTCCTTGGCCTCCTTGAGCACGGTGTCCCAACCGGACTCGACGACCGGCGAGAAGGCGATGACATCGACCTTCTGCTGGATGTAGGACCGGATCGCCTTGATCTGGTTCTCTTGCTTGCCCTGCGCGTCGTCGAACTGAAGCTTGATGCCGGCGGCCGCCGCGGAGTCCTTGATGGACTGCGTGTTGGCCGTACGCCATCCGCTCTCGGCGCCGACCTGGGCGAAACCGAGGACCAGTTGCTTATTCGCGGCCGGCGTGTTGGTACCGGTGTCGCTGTTGCCACACGCGGCGAGGCTGGTGGCGAGAACGCCAATCGCCACGGTCGCCAGGACCTTTTTGAACACTGTCTACTCCTTGCCATCTCGAGGGGGTGGTGCGTTTCCGGCTACCGCCCGGGTCCGGGGCGAACTGGCCCCGGGAGTGGCCGTGCTACTGGCGGTGCAGTTGCTCAGCATGGCGAAAGTCATCGATGTTAACGCTCCCAATCACGATGGACCTCCGGTGCTGACATCGGTGCCGACGAGGGACGGGTCGGATCTTGCGGAGGGCCGGTCGGTGGTGCTCCGGCCATGGATGGTGGACGGGCCGTCAGCGTCTGCTGAGCGGTGGTGGCCCGGAACTCTGGCGCACCTGCAGTTGGGGGGTCAACCGGATGGTGATCTGTCCGGGGGGACGGACCCCGGTGACCAGATCGATGAACAATCGCAGACTCCGCCGGCCGACCTCGGCGAAGTCCTGCCGCACCGTGGTGAGCGGCGGAATCATGAACGGTGCCTCGGGAATGTCGTCGAAGCCCACCACGCTGACTTCGGCCGGCACCCGACGCCCCACTTCGGACAGTGCCCGCAGCACGCCCAGCGCCATCTGGTCGTTGGCGCAGAACACCGCGGTCAGTTCCGGGTCGTCGGCCAGTCGCTGCCCCATCTCGTACCCGGACCGCGGACTCCAGTCCCCCGGCAGGACCGCGGGGATCGGCGCCCCGACGGCGGCCAACGAACGGCTCCAGCCCAGCTGGCGGTCCCGCGATTCCGGTTGGCCGGCCGGCCCGGCCACGTGGTGCACCGTCCGATGTCCCAGCCCGAGCAGGTGCTCGGTGGCCAGGGCGCCACCGCCGAGGTTGTCCATCCCGACGATCGGCACCTCGGCCCCGTCACCGACCCCGACCGCCACCGTCACGATGCCGGTCGTCGCCGAGGCCAGGGCGGCCACTCCGCTCTCCTCCGGAATGATCGCCACGATGCCCTCGAGCCCCTGGGCCCGGAGCCGGTTCACCGCCTCCAACACCGTGCTTTCGGCGGGCTCCGCGGAAAAGAGCGCGTCGCCCGGCTGCCGGCTCATCGTGCTGATGCTGGCGATGCTCACGAAGTACCCGGCGGCCCGCGCGGCCTGTTCGATCTCGTAGACCATCGACGCCGGGCCGAACAGGGTGCTGTCGACGGTGACGATGCCGATGATGTTGGACCGCCGGGTGACCAGGGTCCGGGCCGCCGAATTGGGTTGGTAGTCGAGTTCCCGCATGGCGGCCAGTACCCGTTCCCGGGTCTGCGCGCGCACATTGGTGTGGTCGTTGAGCACGCGGGACACGGTCTGGTGGGAGACCCCGGCGAGCCGGGCGACGTCCATCATCACCGAGGAGCGCGGCCGGACGGGAGCCGCTGCCTCCCCGCTGCCGTCGGCCACGGCGAGTTCGGCGGGCTCGCCGCCCCCGTTGGCCACGGCCTGATCGGCCGTCACCCGGCCCCCGTCGGTCGCGGCGAGTTCGGCGGTCGCCCCGATCCGGTCCACCGCCCCCGCGGGATCCGCGGTCGCCGGTACGGCCGCCTCCCCCACGGACAGGCCTACCGGGCCCGATCCGGCCGGCCCGCCCCGGCCCATCGAGGCGCCGGTGACCGCGTCGGCATCCGTGGCCACGGCCACGGCTGACTCGGCGATCGGACGGCGCTTCATGGGGCTCGGGCACTCCTCGTCGCAGGTTACCAACATGTTGCCGGTGGTCAGTGTTAGCGTTCACATCACGCGCCGTCAAGGTTCTTCCCAGTGTTTTCAGGCCAACCGTTTCCAAACCGTGACCGAGGGCGGCGACCGGCCCGATGACCTCCGGCCGCCGGCCGGAGATCATCCACAATGGACTATTTCGGCCGGGGATCTACTGGTGTAGGTACGCCAAGACGGCCAGGACCCGGCGGTTGTCGTCCTCGGACGGCGGCAGGTCGAGCTTGCCGAAGATGCTGGCGGTGTGCTTGCCGACCGCGCTCTCGCTGAGGAACAGGCGCTGCCCGATGGCGGCGTTCGACCGGCCCTGGGCCATCAACTCCAGGACCTCGCGCTCGCGCGGGGTGAGCCGGCCCAGCGGACCGTCCACCCGCCGGGTCACCAGCGTGGCGATGACCTCGGGATCCATCGCGGTACCGCCGGCCGCCACCCGCCGGACCGCGTCCACGAACTGGTCCGCGTTGAGCACCCGGTCCTTGAGCAGGTACCCGATCCCACCCACCCCATCGGCCAACAGGTCCCGGGCGTAGAGCTGTTCGACGTGTTGGGACAGCACCAGGACCGGTAGCCCGGGCACCTCCCGCCGGGCGTCCAGGGCGGCCTGCAGGCCCTCATCCGTGTAGGTCGGTGGCAGGCGTACATCCACAATGGACACGTCTGGGCGGTGTTCGATCAGGGCCGCCCGCAGTTCCGGTCCACTTTCGACGGCCGCCACCACGGTGAAGTCATGGGCGGTCAGCAACCGGACCAGCCCGTCTCTGAGGAGGTAGAGGTCTTCGGCGAGGACAACGCGCACGGAATCTCCATCGTCAATACGGTCGGGCCGCCCCGCGGGCTGTCGACGGCGAGGACACCGTCGAATGTACCGAGCCGGCGGCGAATTCCGGCCAGTCCGCTGCCCCGGCCGGGGTCCGCGCCGCCGTGCCCGTCGTCGGTCACGATCAGCCGTAGCCGGTCGTCGCTGTACCCGATGTCCACGCCCACCCGGGTGGCGCCGGCGTGGCGGGCCGCGTTGGCCAGCGCCTCGCAGACCGCGAAGTAGGCGGCCGATTCGACCGGAGCGTCCGCCCGGCCGCTCAGGCGCACGGTCACCGTGACCGGCAGCGGGCAGTCGAGCGCGACCGCCCGCACGGCATCGACCAGACCGCGTTCGGACAGCACCGGTGGATGGATGCCGCGGACCAGCTGGCGCAGCTCGACCAGGGCGGTCGACGACGTCTCGCGGGCCTGCGCCAGCATCGCCCGGGCCGCGTCCGGATCTGTCTCCAGTAGACGCTCCACAGTGGCCAGACTGAGCCCGACCGCGATCAGGCGGGCCTGGGCGCCGTCGTGCAGGTCCCGCTCGATGCGGCGCAGCTCGGCCGCCTGGGTGCCCACCGCGTCGGCCCGGCTGTCGGTCAGGCGGCGGACCCGTTGGCGCAACTGGGCCGAGCGGGTCGGGGCCAGCAGCAGCCGGTCGTACCGGGTCCGCAGTCGCAGCAACGGTTGTGCCAGCACCAGTCCGACCCCGGTCAGCCCGAGACCGACCAGGACACTCGCCCAGTCCGGTACCACCGCGGCGCCCGGAATCAGCTCGCGCACGGCGTACCACACGTACCACGGGGTGACCCACACCCCGCTGGCCAGGCCGACCGGTACCGCCCACGGGGCCCACCACAGCACCTGCCAGACCAGCCCGAAGAAGCCGAACGAGACCAGCGCGGCCGGGATCAGCCCGACCAGGCCCGGCAGCCAGGCGGTGGCCATCCACAACAGATCCCGCCAGGTCGCCGGGTCACCCAGTACCCAACCGTTGCGCTGCCAACGAATCGCCCGGTCGAGGTCGGGGAACAGGCTCCGCCCCACCCGGTACGTGCCGTCGGGGTCCCGGCGCGGCGGCTCGGGGTACGGCTGGTACGGGTCCTCGACGGGGCGGCCGGTCCAGCGGCCGACCATCCCGCGGTAGTACACCATCGCCTGGCGGGTGACCAGGCTGGTCCGCGGGATCAGCAGGGACCACGACACCAGGGCCGCCAGCAGGTTGACCACGAAGCCACCGAAGGCCGCGAACGACAGCCCGGACAGGCCGCCGCCGTGCCAGCTGGCCGCGGTCTGGTCGCTGAGCCACCGGCGCACCGGCGACCGGCGCAACCAGGTCTGCCCGGCCGGTTCGAGGAACAGCCGGGCCCACCCGGCGTACCAGCGCAGCGCGGCCGGGCCGGCCAGCACCCCGGCCGGGACCGCCGCGATCCCCACCGCCCCCGCCACCGCGGCCGGTACCGGCAGCCCGCCGATCCCGGCCGCGGTCAGCAGGAGCACCAGTCCCCCGCCGAGCAACGCCACCGGTACCGCCGTCAGCGCCCCCGCCACGAACGGAGCGAAGAACAGCCAGTACCACATCCGCACGAAGCCGCGGTCGGCGCCGATCCACTTCAGCTCGAGCAAGAAGGCCGGCACCCGCCGCGACCGGTACAGCTGGCGTTCGTAGACGTACCAACCGTCGTCGCGGCGCCTCGGCTCGGGCGGCCCGGCCGGGGGCGGCAGTTCGATGGCCACCCCGGTCCAGCGCTGGACCAGGGCGGCGTCGAGCCGGGCCAGCCGGCGGATGAGCCGGGCCAGGGACGGGTACCCGATCACGGTGGCCGCCGCCAGCAGGCTGGACGCGGCCACCACGAAGCCGAGCAGGCTCAGCGCCACCAACGCCAGGCACCGCACCGGGGCCACCAGGAACCGCGCCATCATGGGCCCCAGTCTGGGTCACCCCTGCGGCCGGCGCACTGCGGGCGGGTACCCGGTGGGGGTGTAGCTGGCCACACCCCGGCTCGGCGCCTGCACCCATTCTCGCCCGACCGGCGGATTCCTAGCGTTACCCACCATGACAGCCATCGAAGTCACCCAACTCAGCAAGCGTTACCGCGAGCGGTTCGCGGTGCGGGACGTGTCCTTCAGCGTGGCCGAAGGTGAGATCTTCGGCATCGTCGGCCCCAATGGCGCCGGCAAGACCACCACCGTCGAGTGCGTGGAGGGCCTGCGCCGGCCCGACGGCGGCACCGTGCGGGTGCTCGGTCTGGACCCGTGGTCGGACCGGGCCCGGATCCGGCAACTGGTCGGAATCCAGTTGCAGGAGACGGCGCTGCCGGACCGGTTGCGGGTCGCCGAGGCGGTCGAACTGTACCGGTCGTTCTACCCGGATCCGGTCGACGGGGCCGCCCTGCTCGAAGAGATGGGGCTGGCCGGCCACCGCCGAACCCCGTACAGCAAGCTGTCCGGCGGCCAGAAGCAGCGCCTCTCCATCGCGCTCGCCCTCGTCGGGAACCCGCGCATCGCCGTGCTGGACGAGCTCACCACCGGCCTGGATCCGCAGGCCCGCCGCGACACCTGGCAGCTCATCCGCAACGTCCGCGAGCGCGGCGTCACGGTACTGCTCGTCACGCACTTCATGGACGAGGCCGAGCGCCTGTGCGACCGGCTG
>Ga0105248_10009701_pt1 | contig 10604 bp, 10 predicted proteins | sample KBSS34metaG_FD_81524 | JGI IMG/M metagenome (GOLD analysis project Ga0105248, IMG submission 81524) | Switchgrass rhizosphere microbial communities from Kellogg Biological Station, Michigan, USA - KBS S3-4 metaG | ecosystem: Host-associated > Plants > Roots > Rhizosphere > Soil | place... | reverse complement strand
TCGCAGCTCGTAACCGAGCGCCAGGGCTTCGACCTACTGCCGGAAATGGGATTTAAGCCGGTCAACAAATACCTGCCGCCGCGAGCGCGCCGCGACCAGACCTCGCAACCGGCGCCGCGCGCCGTCGAACAGCCGGCGACAAACTCAGGCTCCCTCGCCAATCGGTTCTTCGCCTGGGCCGACAAGACTCTGGCGCGCTGAACTCACACGATGCATCCCGCCTATTCGGTCATCCTCTTCACCACGGCATCTGGCGCCGGCTATGGCCTGCTGCTCTGGCTTGCCGCCGCCGCGGCGCTCAATCTCATGCCGCGCGATCCGATGCTTGGCTTTTTCGGCCTCGGCTTTGCCATCGCGCTCGTCACCATTGGGCTATTGAGTTCGACCCTTCACCTCGGCCGGCCAGCGCGCGCCTGGCGCGCGCTGTCGCAATGGCGGTCGTCGTGGCTGTCGCGCGAGGGCGTCGCCGCGATCGTCACTTATGTGCCGATTGCCGCACTCGGCTTTGCCTGGGTGTTCGGCGAATGGGTGCCGGGGCAATTCACCGCCGGCGCGGTTCTGTCGGTGCCTTGCGCGCTGATCACCGTGTGGTGCACCGGCATGATTTACGCGTCGCTGCCCACCATCCGCGCCTGGAACCAGCTGCTCGTCGCGCCGGTCTACGTGGTGCTGGCGCTGGCAACTGGCGGGGTGCTGATGAATCTGCTTCTAGCCATGTTCGGCTATGAGCTGCGCTGGGCGGCGATCGGAACCGTGCTCGCCCTGGTGTTTGGCGTGATTCTGAAGCGGCGGTACTGGACCGCGATCGACAGCGCCGCGAAAAGCTACACGGCCGAGGCCGCCACCGGACTCGGCCGGTTCGGCACGGTGCGGCCGCTCGATCCGCCGCACACCCAGCCGAACTTCGTCATGCGCGAGATGGGCTACCAAGTGGCGCGGCGTCACGCCGAACGGCTTCGCCGGCTGTCGGTGGTGTTGCTGTTTCTATTTCCGATCGTGGCGGGACTTCTGTTGCTGCTGAACCCTCCGAGCCCGGTCCAGATCGCCATCGCGGCGCTTTCGGCACTCAGTGCTGCCGTGGGCGTACTGACCGAGCGCTGGGTGTTCTTCGCCGAGGCCGAGGACGTCGTCGTCGTCTTTTACCGCGGCGGCAGCGCGTAGACCTACCCGTTGCCGTCAATGTCCGGCATGACAGCATCGAGCGGGATTTCCATCGTACAGACCAGGCCGGCGGGATCGTAATCCAGCTTGGCTTGACCTTTGAGCTCGCTCGCCACGCTGCCCTTGATGAAACGCGTTCCGAACCCCTGCCGTTCCGGCACAGCGACCTTCGGCCCGCCGCGCTCGCGCCATTCGAACCACAGCGACGGCGGCTGCGAGGCGCTACGCTCGATCCGCCAGCAAACGTCGATATGTCCCGCCGGCACCGACAACGCGCCATATTTCGACGCATTGGTTGTGAGCTCGTGCAGCCCGAGCGCCAAGGTCAGCGCGACCCGCGGCGTCACCGTGATCGGCTCGCCCTCGATCGCGATCCGGTCCGGCGCTTCCGGCGAGCCGGCGAGGTGCGGTGCGGTGGCGCCCTCGACGATGTCGCGCAGGTCCGCGCTCTTCCAGTGACGGCGCGTGAGCTGATCGTGCGCCTGGCTGAGCGCGATCAAGCGGCCTTCGAACGCCTTGCGGAACGCCTCCGGCGAATCGGTGCCGCGCGCGGTCTGGGTCGCCAGCGATTGCACCGTCGCCAGCGTGTTCTTGACGCGATGGTTGAGCTCGTCGATCAGGAGCTTTTGACGCTCCTCGGCCTCCTTGCGTTCGGTGACGTCCTGCACCACGCGCACGCCGTAGAGAAAATGCCCCGCGGAGTCCCGCACCGTCGATGAGCGCACCGCAATCCAGATTATGCGCCCGTCCTTGCGGATGAACCGCTTCTCGATCGAATAGAAACCAATGTCGCCGGCCACCTGCCGGCGATAGAGCTCATCGTCGACGTCTCGGTCGTCGGGGTGGGTGCGGCCTTGCAGCCGCCAGCTCAACAGCTCTTCGCGCGTCCCGCCGACGATCGAGCAGATCGCTTCGTTGACCCGCATGAACCGGCCTTCGGCATCCAGCTCCACAATGCCGATGGCGGCATGCTCATAGGTCGCGGCCCAACGCTCCTCCTGCTCGCGCAGATCGCGTTGGGTGCGGTCGAGCGCGTCCACCGTGCGTTTTCGCTCTGTCACGTCCTGGAAGCAGTTGATGGCGCCAATCAGCTTGCCCTGTGCGTTGAACAGCGGATCGATGTTGAGCAGCACGACGATCTCTTTGCCGTCGGCGCGCTGAACCGTTACCTCCTCGTCGCTGATGGGCTTGCCAGTTTGCAGCACCTCGGCGAGCTTGGAGCGCGGCAGCACCTCGCCGGCGTCGTCAAAAAATTTGCACTCTGCGGTAAACCGATCGTGGGTCTGCCCCGGTTCCGGCGCGCTGCCCCAAAGCTCCACGGCGCGCTGGTTGTACTGCAAGATGTGGCCAGCCGCGTCGCAAACGCAGGTGGCGATCGGAAGCAGCTCGAGGATTTCGTCCGACGCCCGCAGCGCCTGTTCCAGCGACAGCGACAACACCGATCGGCGGGGCTGCTCGACCTTGCGTTCCATCACCTTCACCAGTTAAGCCTGCGCTCGCCGTCGGCCGCCTATGCGCGAGCCTGGGTCCTCATTGTGCACAGGACCGATAGCATTGCGGGTTGAATTGGTGCTGAAAGATAGCATGAACCGCCCCCTGCCTCACCCTGCAACGCTTTACAATCCGTCCCTAGTTCCATCGGTTCCAGCCCCGGTTAATACCCCCATCGTCCCTTGAGTTAGTTTCTCCGCACCGCCGTTCAACCAAGGACGCCCAGTCTCGATGAGCGTCGCAGACGCACCACCCCCGTCGCTTCGCCATCATCGCCCGTTCGCGCTGTATTGGGTGTCGCGGGGCTCCAGCATGATCGCTCTGCAGATGCAGGCGGTCGCGGTGGCCTGGCAGATGTACGACATCACCCACAATCCGCTGGACCTCGGACTGGTTGGGCTGACCCAGTTCATCCCGGCGGCGCTGTTCGTTCTGGTTGCCGGTCATGTCGCCGACCGCTACGACCGGCGCAAGATCGTCCGTATTTGCCAGATCACCTCGGGGCTCGCCGGGGCGACGCTCGCCATCGGCACGGCAGGCGGCTGGCTGACACGTGAAGCGCTGCTCGCCATCGTGTTTGTGACCGGATCGGCGCGCGCCTTCGAACAAACCACGATGACCACGTTGCTGCCCGGGATCGTGCCGGCGGCGCTGTTGTCGCGCGCCACCGCCGCGGGCGCCTCGGCAACGCAGATCGCCGTGATCGGCGGACCGGCGATGGGTGGTCTGCTCTATGCGATTAGCCCAATCCTGGTCTATGCGCTGTGCTGCACGCTTTATTTTACCTCGAGCATCCTGATCAGCAACGTCAAGGTCGAGCGGAACGCCTCGTCGCGCGAGCCGGTTAGCCTAGCCGTGCTGTTCGCCGGCTTCCGCTACATCCGGCACAACCCGGTGATCCTCGGCGTCATCTCGATTGATCTGTTCGCCGTTATCGTCGGCGGCGTATATGCGCTGCTGCCGGTGTTCGCCCGCGACATCTTCCACGCCGGGCCGTGGGGGTTGGGACTGTTGCGGGCGTCGCCCGGCGTCGGTGCGTTGATCGCAGCCATCATTATGACCCACCGTCCGCCACGGCAATGGGTCGGGCGGGTTATGTTCGGCGCGGTGGGAGTCTATGGGATCGCCATCATCATCTTCGCGCTGTCACACTCGTTCATCCTGTCGATGACACTGCTCGGCGTGCTGGGCGCGGCGGACATGATCAGCGTCGTCATTCGCATGACCTTGATCCAACTTGAGACCACCGATGAAATGCGTGGGCGGGTAAGTGCGGTGAACTCGCTGTTCATCATCGCGTCGAACCAACTCGGCGATTTCCGCGCCGGCCTGATGGCAGCTTGGCTCGGCACCATTCCAGCCGTGATGGTCGGCGGCGCCGGTGCGATGGTGGTGGCGCTGGTCGGACGAAAGGTTTCGCCAAACTCTATCGGGTCGAAACCCTCGACACCGCTCGGCGCTGACCGCCGCTGCCATTGGCGCGTGCGGGCTTTGGCGCTGCAATTTGTGCCGGCTCCCGCAGCGAGCGCTTCGACGTGAGCGAAGCCGCCTCGGCCGCCGTCGGCGGCTTGAGCCAGTGATCGACGAACTCGGACAGCCAGGCCCGGCACGCCGGATCGTGCATCAGCCGGCCCTCGAAATGCGATTCGCGCGGCTTCGCGTTGGGCAGCGTCATGCGCTCATGGCCGCGGGTGGTCCAGCGGCACATCGTGGCGTGGGTGACGTCCATGTGAAATTGCAGCGCATAGGCAGTGCCGCCGTAGCTGAAAGCCTGGACCGGAAACGAATCACCCTCCGCCAGCATCACCGCCCGGTCCGGCAGATCGAAGCCTTCGCGGTGCCACTGATAGACGTGATCGGGCCAGTCTTTGCAAACGGCACGGCCTTCGGCGGTCGGGCGGATCGGGTAATAGCCGACCTCGGCATGACCGTCGGCGTGCTTGTAGACCCGGGCGCCGAGCCGCTTGGCCAGCATCTGCGCGCCGAGGCAGATGCCGAGGAACGGTTTCTTCTCCTTCAACGGCACGCCGACCCAGTCGATCTCGCGCTTGACGATTTCGTCGTCGTCATTGGCGCTCTGCGGTCCACCGAAAATCACGACGCCGCTGTGATTCGCGAGCGTCTTGGGCAGATCGTCGCCGAATCGCGGGCGGCGTACATCGAGCGGAATGTCGCGGTTTCGAAGCTGGATCGCGACCCGGCCCGGCGTGGAAAGCTCCCCGTGCAGAATAATCAGGACCGGCGGGCGCATCGTGCAATCAGTCTCATGCCGCGAGGGAATCATTCCATAAAACGAGCAATCGGCGTGCCAACCATGTCCTATCCGGTTGATACGCGATTGCAAGACGGCAGGCGCGGGCCCGATATGCCGCCGATTCAGTGCTTGGCTGGCAGCCCTTTTCGTCCGGCCTGGCGCCCTTCGAGTCGCGCCAGCAGGAGCGGTCGCGGCACGATTCGCGGCATCAGCGCGAACAGCAGCTTTGGTCCCCAGCCCGGCACAACAATACGCCGCCCGCGCATCAGGCCGCGGTAGCCTTCGGCGGCCACGCGAGCGGCCGACACTGCAATCGGCCACGGCGGCTCGGTCTCGGCAATCCCGGCGCGGCCCTGAAATTCGGAGGCCACCGGGCCGGGGCACAGGCTGGTGACGCGGATGCCGCGCGGCGCCAGTTCGTCATGCAGCGCCTCGGTGAACGACAGCACAAAGGCCTTGCTGGCGTAGTATACCGCCGAGTGCGGTCCGGGCATGACGCCGGCGATCGAAGCGACGTTGAGGATGCCGCCGCGATGACGCGCCAAGCTGTCGACGAACGACAGCGAAAGATCGGTGAGCGTGCGCATGTTGAGGTCGATCATGCCGAGCTGCCGGTCGCGATCGAGATCGGCGGCGCGGCCGACCAGACCGAAGCCCGCGTTGTTGACGATGTATTGCGGCTCAAGCGCATGGGCACCGAGGGCTGCGCCGATCCGCGCGGCGGCATCGGGTTGTGCCAGGTCCATCGCCAGTACCAGCGGCTTCGCACGGCCGGTCGCAGCGATCTCCCCGGCCAGTTCGTTCAATAGCTGCTCGCGGCGCGCCACCAGTACCAGAGCGTGACCGCGGCTGGCAAAGACGCGCGCAAGTTCCGAGCCGATGCCTACCGATGCGCCGGTGATGAGCGTGACCGGCGTCATGGCTTGCCGTCTTCCTTGCCGATTTGGCTCGCGACACGATGGCGGAGCGCAATCCGTTCCGTCGACGACACGCCGAGCAGGTCGGCGACGCGCCAGATCAGGTTGTCCTCGTAGTCGGAAACCGCGCCATCGGTGTAAGCGACCATCCACATCATCTCGACCATGCGCAGGCGGTCGTTGTCGTCGAGCGAAGCGTTGAGCAGATGGGTGAAATGATAGAGGTCGACCGCGTTGTCGTCGGCGGCGGCGCCCTCACCGATCAGCTCGCTGGCGGCGGCATCGTCAAGCTCGAAGTGCTGCTTCAGCAGGCTTTGCAGCTTGCCTCGTTCGGCATCCGACATGGCGCCGTCGACCATCGCGGCATGGACCAGGAGCGCGGCCGTGGCGACGCGAAAATCATGGTCGCCCAGCCCACCGGCCTGTTTTTCCCCATTAGTGAGATCGGCAACGAAGTTCTTGATGGAGTCGAACAAAGACAGTCTCCCGAAAGGCAATGCGCCTTTCGCCCGACAGAATATGTAGGCACGGATCGGAGCGGCGCAATCACAGTCGCCTGTGGCGGGGACTAATTGATGCCCTTGGCCTTGTGCGCGCTTTCTTCCAGCAGCCGAATATTGTTGGCGATGTAGGGGTTCTTCGGAGCCTTGGCGCGAGCCGCCAGCAGCATTGCGCGGGCACGGCCGTAGTCGCCGCGCAGCATGTATGAGAAGCCCTGGTTGTTCATGATGTCCGGCGTCGGCCCGATCAATTTGACGGCCTGCATGTAGGCGCGATCGGCGAGATCGAAGCGCTTGAGTTGGTCATAGGAGGCGGCCAAGCCGACCCAGGCTTCGGCGTCGCGCGGATGCATCTCCACCGCCTTGCGGAAGTGCCGCTCGGCCAGACCGTAACTGCCCTGTCGATAGTATTTCTTGCCGACGCTCAGATCGTCGTTGGGGTCCACGCCCAGAAGCTCCGGCTTCAATGGCGGCGCGTCGGGTGTGGTGTCGGATTTCGCTTCCGGGCTGAGGACGGAGCCGGTGACGTCGGCGTCGCTGGCCTTTGCCAGCGGATTGTTGGTGGACGTGGTCTCGCAGCCCGCGAGCCCCATCAGGCACACGGCAGCCAGCACGACCCGACTGATACGCAATTTCATCACCCACTCCGCGAGCCGAACGCTAAACTGGGCTGGTTAAGATTTCGCTGGCGCGGGGCGAATCCTGTAAGCCACTGAAACGACTAACAAATGTATTTTTGCCGTGCTGCCAGCCGAGTTAATGGCCGTCCCGCCAAAGCCTATGGCTTGCCGGCAAATCTCCCACATTGTGCCCCGCTTCAGCCCCGAACCATTGGTCTTCTGGTTGATGCCGCACTGTTTCTGGGGGGATTTTTCGTGCTTCAAACCAATCCGTTTGCCGCCCGGCTTTTTTCCAGGCTGGTCACGCAGTTCGTGCCGGCTGCGCTCGTGACCGGCGTCGGTATCCTGTTGTTGAGCAACCTCGCGAAGACGCCGGACACCACGCCGGTCGCCGCGCCCGTCGAGACCGCGATCAATGCAGAGGCGGTCTTCAAGATCACGCCGCGCGAGCCCGAGGAAACGCCGGCCGTCAAAAACGTTGCTCCGCGCACCACCGCCGCGCCGAAGCAGGCCGCGGTCAACACCGTCTTGCCGCCCCGCAAGCCGGTGAGCGAGCGTCAGGTCGCGAGCGTGCCGGCGCCGTTGCCGATCGTGCAAATCCCGGAGCCGCCACAAGCGGCAACAATCGTACCCACCGACGATAATTCCGTGATGGGCAAGCTCCGTAGCGCCACCGCAACCGTCCAGCGGATTCCACAATGGGCCGCCCGTTCGGTGACGGGCTGGTTCTCCGCCGATCCGCCACCACGGCCGCCGGCCGCTGTGCCAACACAAAACTTCCAGGCTTCGATGTAGTCGTGAGCGCTCGCGCCTTGGCGGCGCGAACCCTGCTTAGTAATTCCCGACATGCAGCCGGACGACCACCGGCAGCAGGATGACGACGAATAGCACCGGGAAGATGCAGATCATCATCGGCAGCGACAGCTTGGCCGGCAGGCTGTAGGCCTTCTCCTCGGCGCGTGACAGCCGCTTGTGACGCATGTCGTCCGAATAGACCCGCAGCGCCTCAGTGATGCTGGAGCCCAATTCGGCGGATTGCTGGATCAGTGTCGCGAACGCGCGCGCCTCTTCGATGCCAAGCCGGTCGCCGAGATGCTCCAGCGCTTCGGTCATGGTGCGGCCGGCGCGAATCTCCAGATTGGTCATGTGCAGGTTTGCGGTGAGCGACGGATAGGAATCGCTCAGCTCCCGGCCAACACGTTCGAGCGAAGCCTCCATACTCAGCCCGGCGTCGGCGCAAACCACGAGAAGATCCATGAAATCCGGAAATCCGGCCTGATGCTCGGCTTTGCGCGACTTGATGCGCCTGTCGATATAGAGGCTTGGCCCGATGTAGCCGGCGACGCCGCCGAGCCCGGTCCAGAGCCAGAACGTCGCACTGCCTTGTTCCGCCGGTGCAAACAGAAACATCAGAATCGCAATTCCGACCGCAAGCGCGGTGCGACCGAGGAAGAAATAGGCTACCGCACGGGGATCGTAGATGCCGGCCTGGATCATCCGGCGGCGCAGCACCTTGATCTCATCAGTGGAGCCCGACGAATAATGCTTCGTCGTGTATTCGAGCACGCGTTGCGCGGCTTTCAGGCTCGAATACCGCAGCGAGCGGCTGCTGCCGGACCGCTGGCTGTCGTCGACCCGGCCAATGGTGGCGGTGCGGCGCTTGACCGAACCCTGTACGCGTACCACCGCCATGATGCTGAACGTCAGCGTGGCGGCGGCGAGGAACACCAGCACCCCCACCATGGTGGTGCTGCCGTCGTTCATCAGCATATCCAGCGCGCCCATCGTCGGATCAGATCCTGAAGTTGACCATGCGGAACATGATCAGGTTACCGATGGCCATCCAAGCAGCGGCGCCGGCAAGGCATATTTTGGTCAGGTCCTCGTGCCAGACGCTGGCATAGAAATCCGGCGTGATGATCTGGATGACGAGAAACATCAGGATCGGCAGCGACGACAGGATCATCGCCGAAGCGCGGCCTTCCGAGGCGAGCGCTCTGATCTTGCGCCGCATCTTGAACCGCTGGCGGATCACGGCGGAGAGGTTTTCCAGGATTTCGCCGAGATTGCCGCCGGTTGAGCTCTGGATCGCCACCGCGGTGACGAACAGCGGCAGGTCGTCCTGGCCGATGCGGAAATACAGATTGCGCATACCGGTTTCGAGGTCGGCACCATAAGTGATCTCGTCGCCAACGATGCCGAACTCGCTGCCGATCGGATCCGCCATCTCGCGCGCCACCATATTGATGGAGATCGGCACCGGATGTCCGGCGCGGAGACTGCGGACGATGATATCAAGCGCATCGGCAAATTGCGCACCAAACTTCTTCTGTCGCCGGCTGCGTTTGAACTTAAGCACCAGCAACGGCAACAACGTGCAGCAGAACAGGGCTGCACCGGACGCCTGGAGTAGATCCCCGCGCGTGCCCATCACCAGGCCGAAAGTGAACAGCGCCAGCACGCCCAAGTAGATCGCGAACGTGCCGATACCAAGCTTGAGGCCGGATTGGAGGATCAGCCGGTTGAGCGCGACCAGCGGCAGCCGGTAGTCGCCCGTCACGCTCAAACCGCGCTCGCGGCGCAACTGCACCAGCACGCTCTCACGGTCGACCTGTTTCTCCTGAAGCTTCAGGCGACGGTTGACGTTCTTGCGGTATGACCTCGTGTTGAAGAAAAGCAGATAGACGCCTTCGACAAGCAATCCCGCGGCCAGTGCCACGAACAGATAGACCACGTAGATCAGATCGATATGGGTCGGCATGGGACCTAAAGCGGCTTGCTGGGATCGAACGTGGTGCCGGGAATCTTGATACCGCGCGCGGCAAGCTCCGCAAGGAAGCGCGGCCGCACGCCGGTCGCGACGAAATGCCCCTCGACGGTGCCGTCGTCCGCGGTTCCGGTCCTCACGTATTTGAAGATTTCCTGCATCTGCACGATGTCGCCTTCCATGCCGGTAATCTCAGCCACCGACGTGACGCGGCGTTTGCCATCGGCCATTCGCTGGAGTTGCACGATCATGCGAACGGCAGCCGCGATCTGACCGCGAACAGAGGGGATAGTCATCGGCAGGCCGGCCATGCCGACAAGTTGCTCAAGACGAGAAATGGCCTCGCGCGGATTGTTGGCATGGATGGTCGCCATCGAGCCCTCGTGGCCGGTGTTCATGGCCTGCAGCATGTCGAAGGCTTCTTCACCGCGGCACTCGCCGAGGATGATGCGCTCGGGCCGCATACGGAGCGCGTTCTTGACGAGCTCGCGCTGGCGGATTTCGCCCTTGCCCTCGAGATTCGGGGGCCGGGTCTCCATGCGGGCGACATGCGGCTGCTGAAGCTGCAACTCGGCGGCGTCCTCGATAGTGATGAGACGCTCCTTCTCCGAGATGAACGCCGACAATGCATTGAGCATCGTGGTCTTGCCGGAGCCGGTGCCGCCCGAGATGATCGTGGTGATGCGCGATTTCACCGCCGCGGCGAGCAGCTCCGCCATCTGCGGCTTGATGGCGCCGATGTCGACGAGCTTGCTCAGGTTGTAAGGTTTTTTGGAGAATTTGCGGATCGAAACCAGCGGCCCGTCGACGCCGATCGGACGCACCGCGACGTTGACACGCGAGCCGTCGAGCAGGCGCGCGTCGCAGAGTGGATGCGATTCATCGACACGCCGT
>Ga0105248_10009697_pt1 | contig 10607 bp, 9 predicted proteins | sample KBSS34metaG_FD_81524 | JGI IMG/M metagenome (GOLD analysis project Ga0105248, IMG submission 81524) | Switchgrass rhizosphere microbial communities from Kellogg Biological Station, Michigan, USA - KBS S3-4 metaG | ecosystem: Host-associated > Plants > Roots > Rhizosphere > Soil | place... | reverse complement strand
GGTACATCAACGGCACGATCGCCCGGCCGTTCAGCCCCTGGAGAAACACCGCGTCCTTGCCCGACACGCCGTGCGCGTCGAGTCCCGCCATGCCCAGGACGAGCAGGACGGCCGTCGCCGCGAGCGTCAGGAGCGACCGCTTAGCGGCGCTGGTACCGCTCATGGCAAACATCGCAGGTTCCGTTGAGATCGCCTCCGGCCATGAAGACTCCGTCCGACTGCTTGTCCTCGGCCGCTTTCAGCGCCACCTTGCCGGCGTCGATGAACGTCCGCGTCATCCTCACCCACTCGCCATCGTCCACGGCGCGGCCGTCCATGAGGAGCAGGTTACCGGACTCGACGATGGCCGCGGCGCTGTCGGCAACGCGGGCCCACTCCTGGTCGTTTCTCGGCGCGACGTCGACGGACCCGGCGGCCGTGATCGTCGAACCCACCGCCTTGTAGATGACGTCGGCGTTCGGCATCACGATGCCGTTCATGATCTGCTTGATGCTGGCAACCGGGGCGATCGGCGCGTGATAGACGGCAGCCGGCGTACGCTGCGCGGAGCGCCCGCCGGCGATGACGAAGCCGATGCCACCGATGAACAGCGCGGCGCTGACGGCGAACAGCCCTTGTACGCTTGGCATCGCGCGCATTCTACCTGCGCGTCGCTACCAGCTCCACTTGCCTGCCGCCTTGTCCCAGAGCGCCCAGCACTCCTGCGCGAGGCCGTTGGAGGTCAGTCCGATCGGCAGGTTCGAATCGCGGCCCCGGGTCATCACGATCCGATCGTCGGCAAACCAGGACGACTTGACGACGCCCTTGTACGGCTGCGCGGGATCGGTGTTCGGTTCGACAGCGGCGGCATCGATGTGAACGCGCCACGACGACACTTCCTTGCCGTCTACCCCAGGGCCCGAGAAGCGAAGGTCGTCGGCGTTCTGCTGAAAGCCTCTGACCGATGGATTCGCGGCCAGCTGCTGCGCGAACGACGCGCGCAACCCGGCGACATCCGGTGTGCCGCCGCAGCCGGCCACGAAGACGACGGCCGCGCACACGATGAATCGGAGCCATGTTGGTCTGGTCATGCGTTCTCCTGAGATCATCGGCATTCTATCCACGGAAGGCGGACGCTGCATCCGCGACGGCGTCGTCGCGCCGTTCGGCCAACAGCTCTACGGAGTGGCCGCCGGGCAGCAGACGGGTCAGCGCGGACGCGAGCCGCGCGTCGGTCACCGGCTCGAGCGACGTGTGCCAGGCGATCGAGACCGAGAAGCCGCGATCGATCAGCCACCGCGGCAGCGCGTCGGCCGCGTACCCCGCGGCGACCTGCAAGGCGGGATGCCATTCGACGATCAGGCGCACCGGTCTGGCGCGCAGAAGGCGTGTCATGCCGTGGAGGACATCGAGCTCGGCGCCTTCGACGTCGATCTTCACGACATCGGCGTCACCGTCCACGAGGTCGTCGAGGGCCATCACGGGGACCCGCACGACCGAGGTAACCGGGCCAAAGCAGCTGTCTGGAAACAGGCTGTTGACGGCGCTGACCTCGCCGCGAAGATAGAGGTCGCGTTGCTCAGTGGTCCGCCCCGCGGCCGCGTCGCGCACCGTCACGTTGCGCACGCCATTGGCCGCGAGCTGGCGCCGCAGCAGCTCGACGTTGTCGCTTGCCGGTTCGATGGCCACGACCCGTCCCGTACTGCCGACCCGCTGGACCGCGTAGAGCGTGTTGTAACCGATGTTCGCACCGACATCGACGAACGTGTCGCCTGCCCTGACCGTCCGATCGATCAGCCGGTGCATCCGCATGTTCCCAGCAACGATCGAGACGCGAAATTTCAGCGGACCTGGCAGTTCGATACGGAAAGGGCCCAGACGGCCTTTTCCGGACACCGTGGCATGCAGCAACGCGCCCGCATAACTGCCGAGCGAAACGAGTACCGAGAGCCTCGACGAAATATCGCCCGCGCCAGACATCTTCCGTGAGACTATCCCAGAAAAAGCTTTACCACGGAGGACACGGAACGAAAACAGAGGCGGCACAAACCCAAGATGGTCCGTGACCTCTGATGTTCTCATCCGTGACCTCCGTGGTGGCTTTTGATTGTGGGGTGATATGTGGCACGCTGCCCGGGATGGGAATTCTGACGCCGGACATGAAACGTGTTGTCGAGGAGCAGCGCCTGGGCTTCGTCGCCACGGTCGATGCCGACGGAACGCCGAACCTGTCGCCCAAGGGCACGACGGCGGTCTGGGACGACGATCACCTGGTGTTCGCCAACATTCGATCGCCGGGAACGCTTGCCAATCTCCGGCAACGAGCGAGCGTTGAAGTGAACGTCGTCGATCCGTTCCTCCGCAAGGGCTACCGGTTCAAGGGCGTGGCGTCGATCCTGGAGTCCGGACCGGCGTACGACAACGCGATCGCCTTTTATAAGGCGCGAGGCTCTCGGGTGAGCGTGATCCGCGAAATCGTGATGGTGCGCGTCGAGCGCGCGCAGCCGATCGATTCACCCGCGTACGATCTCGGCCAGACCGAGGAGGAAGTCCGGAGCCGCTGGGAGCGGCACTTTCAGTCGCTGCGATCGGGACACGCCCGCGCCGACGACAGCCAGTGAGCGGCGACGCGGTTACTTCTTGCCGGATTCGCCGTCCCGCCGTTCCTCGTCGCGCGCGCCGCGCAGAATGCCGGCCATGCCGTAGTTCCCCTCGTGGCAGGCGTATTCGAACACCTGATCGTCGGTCCGGCGGAGCGCCGCCACCGCGGTCCACGGCTTGGTCCACACCGTCGGATCGCTGACGGTGAACTGATAGTTGAGCGTGTTGGCGTCGGCAATCGAGAAACGCTCGGTCACGTGGAGGTTTTCGTCGGTCACCCAGTTCCAGCCGCTGAACTGGTTCCACGACTCGGCGTGGAAATTGGTCGTCTCGACCACCAGCGTGTCGCCTTCCCAGTGGCCGCGGGAATCGCCCGACCACGGGCGGAAGGGCGCGGCAAAGTGCGCACGACCGTCGAGTGGCACGATTCGCGCCGTATGGACCATCTCCGTGTGAATCAATGCGTACTCCGGCGTCTGGACGATTTGCACATGCTGGTTGTAGCCGACGCCGACCATCGGCGGACCGGCGTTGTAACCGAGCAGGCAGCGTTCCGAGACATCGCGCTGCTCGGGACCGTCCGCCAGGCGCCGCAACTGCTCCCGGTGACCGTCGGCGATCTTCTGCGCTTCAGGCGTCAGCGCCGGCAGACGGCCGTTCGGGGGATCGGTAATCAGCGACGTGCGCTTGTCGGGCACGACCTGGGTTCCGAACTCATACCAGAACTGGTTGTAGCCGCCGACATTTCCCTTGGGCAGCGGGGCATCGTCGGAGGCCGCGCGGTTGCCGAGCTGCTGCTTCACGAATGCTGCCGCTTCTTCGTCGGTGAACACCGCCTTGTCGCCGAGGGCGACCGGCCGTTCGAGCGGCGTCGCGGTCGAGAAATCGTAGATCCCCTGCAGATCGGGATGTCCGTCCGGAGTCCGGGCGATCGTCTTCGCCGATTTTGCGGCGCCGGCCCTGGGCGCCTGCGCGTCGATCGAGATCCCGAGGCACGCCACGGCCGCCGAGACGCCGAGCACGCTGATTCGAGCGATGGAAACACGCATCACACTCTCCTTCGAAACAATCCCGGGCGCCCGCGCGGGGCGCGGCCGCTCCACGCCTATCGTGACACGAGTCTAGTTGGATCGGGCACGCTGTTCTGCGTAGTAGCGATCCATGAAATCCAGCCGTTCCTTGCGTATTCCTGCCTGCACGTGCACCGTGTCGCCAAATTCCAGCGCCTCGTCTTTCTCGCGCACGTACGGCGGCCACTCAGGCAGTCCCTTTCCGTTGGGATTGCCGGTCGTCGCGAAGTTCACCCAGTACGAGGCCATCGTGTTCGAGAGCTGGCGATCGACGTCGGTGTAACTCCGGTTGGCGTACGGGTACGGACTCTTCCCGAGGTTGTCGAAGACGTAGATGATTTCGCCGGCATGGAACGCGCCGTTGTGATCACCTTCGGGGCTCGGCGGCACGCGGCTGAAGAAATACCAGTAAGCCGGTGAGGAGACGCTGCCCGTCATCCGCGCCCAGGTGCGCATCTCCCAGCCGAAGCTCTGGTCGGTGTAGCTCCGGATGCGGCTTTCCATCCGCTGGTCGTCGCTCGCCGCCACGGGATAGATCTTGAGGAATTCGTCCGCCAGCTTGCCGTAGGTCGTCCGCGCGGTCTTCACGTATTCCGCCGCGGTCGGCGTGCCGCGTCCCGCCCCAAGCGTCGCGCCTTCGTCGGCGTTGGATCCGACGATGACCGGGACGTTGTTCTGTTTGCCGGCGGCGAAGATGTTGTAGACGGTGTCGGGAAACACATAGCCGTCAACGTTGGGCGACCAGCGGCGGCCCGTGGTCCGCGCCGCCATGATCGCTTCCCCGCTCTGCGCGCGAAGCGCCGTCAGCGAAGGCGGAACCTCGCCGAGGACCGTTTTCGCGAACGTCTCGCCGGCGTTCTCGACTTCGCCCTTCGAAAACACCGTGCCGTTGGATCCGAAGGCGCCGCCGCTCTCGCCGATGGCGCGCTGGAACAGCCCCTTCGCCAGCGGTGACGCGACGAGATGATGGACGCTCCACGACCCGGCCGATTCGCCGAAGATCGTGACGCGGCCGGGATCGCCGCCGAACTTGCCGATGTTCTTCTGCACCCATTTGAGCGCGGCGATCTGATCGAGTGTGCCGTAGTTGCCCGACGCCTTGTGTTCGGACTCGGCGCTGAGCAGCGGATGCGCGAAGAAGCCGAACGGCCCGAGGCGATAGTTGATCGTGACGAGCACGACGCCGCGATTGGCCAGCGCGGTCCCGTCGTAGGTGGCTTCCGCGCCGTGTCCGCTCGTCAATCCGCCGCCGTGGATCCAGACCATGACCGGTCGGCGCTCGGCCGGCTGCGCCGCGGTCCAGACGTTCAGATACAGGCAGTCTTCGCCCATCTGATCGACGATCTGCCCGTAGAAGGAGCCTTCGGCGCGCAGCGCCTGAAAGCACGCCTTGCTGAAATGCGTCGCGTCCCGCACGCCCTGCCACGCGACGAGCGGCCGCGGCTCGCGCCAGCGCAGATCGCCGATCGGTGGCGCCGCGAACGGAATGGCCTTGTAGGTCCACACGGCGCTATTGGCCGACGCGGGCGCGCCCGAAATGCTGCCGCCGTCCACGGTGACGACGGCACGGTTGTCGGCGACCGCGCCGATCTCCGGTCCGGCGCAGGACGACACCGCAATCGAAAAAAGCGCGAGGAAAATCACTTTTCGCATGGCAGAGGTCCGTCGTGTCACCGCGCAGGGACTGCGCAGCATGGAGACTCCATTGCGGCAGAGACGAAGTCAAGCGGTTTTCGTCCGGCGGTGGGACGAAACGAGCGAAGGCGGGATGAGCCGTCTTACTTCTTCAACTTCAGCTCGTCGAGAATCTCCGCGGTGTGCTCGCCGAGTTTCGGCGGCCGCCGCGACAGATCGGCGGGACTGGCGGACAACTTGATCGGGTTGCCGAGCACGCGAAAGTCGCCGATGTCCGGATCGTCGAAACCGATCAGCATCTGGCGCGGCTCGACCTGCGGATCGGCCAGCGCTTCGGAGACGGTTCGCACACGCCCGCACGGGACGCCGTACTCGGTGAGCCGCTCGACCAGCGCGTTGACCGAATAGCTCGAAAACGCCTGTTCGAGCTCGTGTTTCAGCGCCGGCCGGTTCTTCACGCGGTCGGTGTTCGTCCTGAACCGGTCGTCGTCGGTCAGATCAGACCGGCCGATCGCCGCGCACAATTGCTTCCACAAGCGGCCGTTGGCCGCCGCCACCATCAGCGTGCCGTCGGCGCAGGCAAAGACCTCGTACGGCGCGATCGAGGAATGGTCGTTCCCCAGGCGCATCGGCTCACGCCCGGTTGACTGGAGCACGCCGGCCGGCATCGACAGCGTGGACAGAATCGCGTCGTAGAGGGCGATGTCGACATGCTGCCCTTTGCCGCTGCGGTCGCGGTAGCGGAGCGCGAGCAGGATGCCGCTGAACGCGTAGAGGCCGGCGAGATAGTCGGTCGTCGCGATGCCGGTCCGGACCGGAGGGCCATCCGGCATCCCGGTGATGTGCATGAATCCCGACTCGGCCTGGATGATCGGATCGTAGCCGGTGAGGTGACGCCGCGGGCCGGTCCGCCCGTAGCCGCTGATCGAGCAGTACACCAGCCGCGGGTTCAGCGCCTGCATCGCCTCGTAGCCGAAGCCGAGGCGATCGAGGCTTCCCGGCTTGAAATTCTCGATGAACACATCGGCTTCCGTCAGCAGGGCGCGCAGCGTCTGCGCCCCGTCGGCGGTCTTCAGGTTCAGCGCGAGGCTGCGTTTGCTGCGGTTGACGCCGAGGAAATAGGCGCTCCACGGCCCGACAAACGGCGCCCACATCCGGGCATCGTCGCCTTCTCCGGGCTCTTCGACCTTGATCACGTCGGCGCCCATGTCGCCGAGGAGCATCCCGCAGAACGGGCCGGCGAGCACGCGCGTCAGGTCAACGACTTTCACACCGGCGAGAGGTGGCATGGTCGCTCCGGCCTCCTGTTACGCCCTCGCGGCGCCTGTCGTGCGCGCGGTCGGGCGCGCCGCGCGGCGGCGGGCGGTCGTGCGGCGAACCGCCGTCTCGGGCAGGCGCGCACCGAGGGCCTGCGAAATCCGCCGCGCGCCCTCGAGGACGAGCGGCAGGCATCGCCGTTCCATATCGCGCATCGAAAAGCGGGCCGCATGGGCCGAGATGTTGAGCGCGGCGGTGATCTGGTTCGAATGGTTGTAGAGCGGCGCCGCGACGGTGCGAACACCCATTTCCGATTCCTGGTCCGAGAACGCCCAGCCTCTCTGCCGCACGCCATCGAGCACCTTGCGGAGGGCCGCCGCGCGCGTGACGGTGCGCGGGGTCAACGCGCGCAGCGAGGCCGCGGCGAGGAAGGCGTCCAGTTCCTCGGGCGTCAGGTGCGCGAGCAGGACCTTGCCCATCGACGTGGCATGCGCCGGCAGCCGCGATCCGACCACGAGGTTGATGCTCATGATCCGCTTCGCCTGCACGCGGGCGACGTAGACGATGTCCTGGCCGTCGAGCACGGCGGCCGAACACGACTCGTGGAGCGTGGAGGCGATCTCCTCCATGAACGGCTGCGCCACGTCGGCCACGTCGATCGTGGACAGATAGGTGAACCCGAGGTCGAGGATGCGCGGCGTCAGGGCAAACAGCTGGGCGCGCTGGACCACGTAGCCGAGGTCGCGCAGGGTGAACAGGTAGCGGCGCGCCACCGCGCGCGGCAGGCTGGTGCGCTCGGCGACGTCGGTGATGGTCAACTCGCGCGCGTCGGCGCCAAACACCTGGATGATCGCGAAGCCGCGCTCGAGGCCCTGAATGAATTCCTTGTTTGAATCCGCGTTTCTTCTTGACACCTGCATCACTCGGGGCTATCAGTATAGCGCAATTTTCGAACCGTTGTTCGATATCCGAACCGAGCGGTTTCCGCCGCGTTCGATTATCGAACATGCAAACGCCCGGATCCAAGTGCCCGCGCCGGCGGAATGCCCGGCGGATTGGAACCCCGAGACGGAGGTCGCGATGGCAGGTCATGTGACGGTCCGGTTTGTTCACTCCATCAGGCATTGGCGGGCGCTCCCGCTGATCGCGCTGATCCTGTGCCTGGCGCGGCCCGCGGCCGCCCAGTTCGTCAGCACCGCCAGTATCGACGGCACCGTGACCGATCCGAGCGGCGCCGCGCTGCCCGGGGTCAGCGTGACGCTGAAGAGCAGCTCGCTGCAGGTGCCGCAGCTCGACACCGTCACCAACAGCGAAGGCTTGTACCGCTTCACGCAGCTGCCGGCCGGCAGCTACCAGGTGCACTTCGTCCTGTCCGGCTTCCAGTCGGTGTCACGGGACGACCTGCAGATCGGCGCCGGCTTCGCCGCGAAACTGGACATGACGCTCAAGATCGGCGCCGTCGAGGAGACGATCACCGTGAGCGGCGCCAGCCCGATCGTCGACGTGTCGTCGACCAGCGGCGCGCAGACCCTCAACCCCGACATGGTCAACAAGCTGATTCCCGGCTCGCGGATGTACGGCGACATGGCTCGCATGATTCCCGGCCTGGTCAGCACGTCCGCGCCCAACATCGGCCGGCTCGGTCTCGGCTCCTCCGGCACGTTCAACGCCTACGGCGACAGCGGCATCCTGGTGATGATCGACGGCTTCGAGATTCGCTCGAACACCTATCCGGATTTCTCGAGCGCCCAGGAAGTGGACGTGAAGAGCTTCGGCAACAGCGCCGACGTCGCCGAGCCGGGCTCGGTCTGGAACATCGTCAGCAAGTCGGGCGGCAACGCCTTCCACGGCCGCTACGCCGAGCAGTACATCAACGATAAGTTCCAGTCGAACAACCTCGATGACAACCTGCGCTCCCAGGGGCTCAGTTTCGTCGACAGCGTCATCTACTTCACCGACTTCAACGCGGATCTCGGCGGCAAGATCGTCCCGGACAAACTGTGGTTCTACGGCGCTTACCGCCATCGGCGGAACCAGCGATCGGTCGCCGGCCTGGCGCTGACGCCCGGCGCCGACGGGGTGTATGGCACCGGCGACGAAACGCCGCACCTCCCGGTCGTGTGGACCCAGAACTGGACCGGCAAGCTGTCCTACCAGCCGACGCCGAAGTACAGCCTGATCGGATTCGTGGCGCGCGACTACTCGATCAACGACGGCGGCGCGCAGAGCAGCAAGGCGGCGCAGCGCTTCATTCCATATGAAGCGGCGACCTACCAGCTGTACCCGGTGCTCAATTTCCGCGGCGAGTTCCGCGCGACGCTGCGCGACAACCTGCTCCTCAACGTGCAGGTCGGACGCATGGGCTACACCGTCACGTATCTCGATACGCCGAAGGATCACAGCAACAACCAGATCACGGCGCGGTGGGATCGCGAGAGCGGCATCTTCACCGGCGGCAGCGTCGGCCCTGGCGGCAACTATGCCGAGGCGATCCGCCCGCGCACCAACACGGTGAACCAGGCAAACCTGACCTACCTGCCGAAGGAGTTCCTCGGCGGCGGTCACGAGTTCAAGACCGGCTACCGCATGTGGATCCAGGAGGGACACACCGACGTGCCGGCGCACCCGGCGGGCGCCTACCAGCTCACCTACGATCGGGTGAACGGCCTCGCCCACCAGCCGGTGGAAATCACGACGTTCAACTTCCCGGTCTTTCCGTCGAACCGTTCGAACTCGATCTCCGGTTATCTGAACGATCACTGGCAGGTGAGCCGCCGCCTCACCGTGAACCTCGGCGTCCGCTTCGACTACGACCACTCCTTCCTGCCCGAGCAGACCAAGGAGCAGGGGCAGTTCGGCAACGCCGGCTCGTTCGCGCGCTTCGAGGGCAACACCTGGAAGGACTTCGCGCCGCGCGTCGGCGTCGCGCTCGACCTGACCAACGACGGCAAGACGGTCATCAAGGGCACCTACGGCATCTACAACGGCCCGATGGCCGACACGTTCGCGCAGACGTTCAACCAGAACGCCGTCGCGCAGACCGTCTACCGGTGGCACGACCTGAACGGCAACAGCAACTACGATCCGGGCGAGGTCAACCTCGATGTCAACAGTGGTGACTTCCTCAGCACTACCGCGGCCGCGAACAACGTCTTCAACCCGGATCTGCAGCGGCCGCAGCAGCACGAAGTGACCGCGGTCTTCGATCGCGAGCTCCGCGCGAACATGGCCGGGCGCATCGCCTGGGTCTACAAGCGGAACGTCGGCGACATCTCCAGCATCAACATCAAGCGTCCGTACAGCGCGTACAACATCCCGCTCACCCGCCGCGACCCCGGACCGGACGGCGTGCTCAACACCGCCGACGATGCGGGCTCGGTGGTGATTTACGACTACGACGCCGCCTACCGCGGCGCGGCGTTCGTGGCGAACGAACAGTTCAACCGGCCGTCGGACCGCGAGGACGACTTCAATACGATGGAGTTCACGCTGAACAAGCGCAACGTCGGCCGCTGGGGCGCCAGCACCAGCCTCTCGATGACCAAGAGCCATCGCTTCCTGGTGGGCATCCCGAGCAGCCCCAACGACGATTACTTCCCGACCGACAACACCTGGGCGTGGGGTTACAAGGTCTCGGGCAGCTATCGCCTGCCCTGGGATCTGTCGTTCTCCGGCGTCTTCGACGTGCAGCCGGGCCTGCTCGGGCAGCGCACGAATATCTTCCGCGCGACCGATCCGGACGGCGGTCCGCCCCTTCGTCAGCTGAGCACGGTCACGCTGCGGCTCGAAGACTACGGCGCGCAGACCGGCGTCTATCGCCCGTCGGCCAACCTCCGCCTGTCGAAGTTCATGAAGCTGAGAAAGGGCGAGCTTCAGCTGAGCATCGATGCGCTCAACGCATTCAACTCGAACGCGCTCTGGGGCTACACCTACGCCTCCGGTCCGACGTTCGGATACGGCACGGCGTTCACCAGTCCGCGCGCGCTGCAATTCGGCGTGGCGTACGAGTTCTGAGCAGTTTCGGATTCAACGGGAGAAACCACATGCGCACACTGCATGTCCTAG
>Ga0105248_10009696_pt1 | contig 10608 bp, 20 predicted proteins | sample KBSS34metaG_FD_81524 | JGI IMG/M metagenome (GOLD analysis project Ga0105248, IMG submission 81524) | Switchgrass rhizosphere microbial communities from Kellogg Biological Station, Michigan, USA - KBS S3-4 metaG | ecosystem: Host-associated > Plants > Roots > Rhizosphere > Soil | place... | reverse complement strand
CCACTTGCCCTTGTGGATGGTGGCCATGTCTCCGCAGACATCGCACACCAGAAGTACATCGTCTGTTTCCAGGTTCATGCGTTCTCGCCAGGTACCGGGGCAGTTTTCCATCATCGCTCCTTCAGTTCTCTGAGGAAGTTAGCGTAGTTCTCGCCTTCGCTGTGGGCGGAGCGGTGCATCTCGGCCAGGGCCACGTTGTTGAACTGGTCGAACACCACCCGAGCGATCAAGCCTCGGCCCACCCAGGGCCGCTCGCTTTTCCAGTTCTCGGGCTCCATGTGTTCCATGGCTGCCTCGGTGAGCTCATGAATAAGCTCGGCGGCTTGGGTGTAGGCGATTTCGTTCAACGCCTCCCGCCAGTCGTTGTAGTTCTTGTGCGGTGGCCCACCTTCTTGAGCGTAACTGTCCTCCAAGGTGGTGGGGGCACCGTCACTTTCGGCGTACTGCATGTTCTCTTCGCTTTGCAGCCACTGGCCGAACTTAACTTCGGCTGCCTTGAGGCAGGCTTCGTGGCCGCTGTCTTCCGGCCAGTAGAACCATTCCTCAAACGGGTCGTACGGCTTGTGGCATTGCGTGCAGATGTAGGGCTTCAACATAGTGCCCTCCTTTCTGAGGCAGGACCAGTTGTGGTCAGTTGTTGGGGTTCTCTTGGGTGCTGTGCTCTTCGAACCAGACCTGCATGATGTCTTCGTAGGCGTCTTGCCTACCGAGCAGGTACACCTTGAGGTGTTCGTCTTCGGTGGCCTTGCGTTCTTCGGAGAAGTAAAGGGCTCGGTCAGCAGCGTAATCAACCAAGCTGTCAAGGGTCAGGGGGCGTTCTTGGCCATTGATGGTGGGCATGGGCTAGCTCCTTCTAGTGGGGTTAGTAACTTCTGGGTACGGGGCGGTAGTCAACGATGTAGCAGTCTTCAGCAGCAGGGCCGAACCACATCAACTTGTGGCCGCAGCGCAGCACCTCAATGTCGTAGGGGTCGGGGCCTTTGCTCACTTCGTGGTGGACGATCTCAACCCGACCGTGTACCGGGCACGGGCTGAACTCTCTGTTGTCTTCGTTTGACCAACCCATTACTTTCTCCTTCGCTTGTTGGGCTTCTTGGGCTTGGGCCAAAGAGCGTTGGTGATGAGGTAGCTCAGTGCAATGCAGCCAAGCATCACAAGGGCCAGTATGAGGTCGCTTTCTTTCAAGATGTTCCTCCAGCTTGAAAATATGAATGACTACCGGTACCACCCCGGTAGCGAACCCATTCTAAAGGGCCCTCCCCCTCTTTTCTAACGCTTGGGCTCGACCCAACAAAGAAGCAATTCAGTGATGAGCACTAAGCAAGCCAGCGAAGCCAGCGCCTTGTCAAACTGTTCTTCATTCATAGTTAATACCTTTCTATGTTATGTATGTACTACACACACGATGTGGTTCGTGCTACGTGTGTGGTGTGCATGTCGTGATGGCCCTGACCCTATGTGCCATGCACACTGGGCTCCACACACACACCACACACGAAGCACCTCGTACTACACATGCACTGTGCAGTACGAGGCACCTCATGTGCACCCCTACTTCTTGGTAGGGGTACGCTTCGCAGTACCCTTGCGGGCACGTGTGGCCTTGGCCACGTTGCCGCTCACCTGCTGCTTCAGGGTAGCGATGCGCTTGGGCAACACGCTCTGTGCATCAGCAGCAGTGCGAGCCACCTCTACCGGGTTGAGGCGCTTGGGCTGAGCGTCTTCAACGCCAATGCCCTTGCGGTTGCCCACGTAGTAGCGAGGCTCATCACTGAGCCACCTACCCCCTCGACCCTTGCGGGTACCCTTGCTGTCGAGCCCTGTGGCAGTGAAGGCCCTGCGCACGTGGGACTCTGTGGTGCCACAGACCACAGCGATCTGCCCCCAGCTCAGCTTCTCCTCTGGGAACTTGGCGTGGGCACCTGCCCGTAGCTCTGCCACCACGAGGCCCTGCCTGCGCAGAGCCACCTCGTAGCCATCGTCACCCTTCTCGGGTACCGGGGGCAGCTTGACCGAACCGGGCGTGACGTGGTTCGGGTTGCGCTTGTCGCCGTACCAGGCGAGATCCGCCTGTGCGTGGCTGAGGCCCGTGGCTTCCAGGGCAGCAACGGCCCCCTTGCCTGCGTCCATGAGATCGCAGTACGTGGCGAGAGCCGCCTCGAACGCCTTGGAGTCGGTTGCCTTTTTCATATCGCCTACTTTCGTGTTGGGATGCTATCTACTAGGAACACCCTAGCATGGCGCAGCAGGGAATGCAAGTTCCCTGTTGCCCCGAACTGTGGCGCTTCAGTCGTTACTGTCCTCCTTGCGTTGCATGCGGTCGGGGGCGTGGGTGGCTTCTGCGCCCCACTTGGCTACGGCGGCTGCTTGTGCTGCCAGGATGTGGGGCGGTGGCTTGCGGTTGGCCCGCTTGCGGGCGTTGTAATCCGCTAGGGCTTGGCCCCGTAGCGGAATTGAACGCTGCGCATGTAGGGCGTGCAACCGGGCACGGGCGGATGGGCGCATTTGAAACCTCCAGGGTTGGGGTAGAATCCGGGGTGGCTGGGTGGGCCAACGGCTAGCCGCCCCGTAGGGCGGCTGCCGCCGGGCGGCTAGTACCCGTACATGCCGCGCTTGCGCACGGTGGCCAGGTTGGTGGCGGTGGCCACGGGCGCAACGTGGCGCGTGCGCACGGGGCCGCAGTGCCAGTGCGCGGGGCCGCTGCCATGCCAGCGTGGCGTTACCGCCACGTTGGTGGCGGGCGCGCCGGGCGCACGGGCGGCTACGTGGCGCGCCTGGCCACGGTAGTAGTAGCCCAACGGGGCGGGCGGTAGGGCCGCGGTGGCGGCGGGCGGGCGGTGGGTGGTGGTGGTTGGTTGCATGGCCGCAGCATACGGGGCGGGCGCCCTGGCGGAACGGCAACACCGCTGCCTTGAAATACCAGCCAGAATACCCGCCCCGAACACCTACGGAATCACAAACCGAAGCTGCCGATCGTCACAGACGTCACCTGGCTGTACGTAATCGCAACAAGCCCGTCAGCTTGATTCGCAAACCGTGCACCCAGCGGCCCGATCATCCTGTCGCCTGTGGTGGCTGGCACAGAAACACTCAGGTCAGGGTTGAAGCTCTGTGCACCCACCGGCGTCACACTGTTGGGATCGTCGATGGTCACCACACATGGGCTACCACCAACGTTCTTGATCTCCACGAACCTTGAATCACCCGGTGTGACCTTGTCCCCACCACCGGCTGCTGCCGCAAACGTTGGTGCCAACCCAGTCGGTGTGATTACTTGCGTCGCTAATGTCGCCATGGTTATTTCCCCTTAGCAGTTCTGCTCGCCTTACGAGGTGCAGCCTTGCTAGCCACACGCTTACTCGTAGAGCCGCCAACCGCTGGCTTCACTGTAGCCCCACCGGTAGACACACGCCCCCATGCCACGTAACAGTGCCGTACAGCGTCACGCTTGTGTTCACTGCCCACCACCCACAGCCCCAGTGCCTCCATACGTGCCTTGTTCATAGGCTTGGCCATGGCTGCTGTCTGCCACACCACAGACAAGCCATTTTCGCCGTACTCACCCAGTTCCAGCATCAGCCCGATATACCCACCAATGCGAGCAGGGCTAATACCAGCACGCCCAGCACTCGCACCGCCACGCCCAGGAGCAGGCCGAAGAATAAAGTCCTCAATCACAACGAGGTCTACGCCACCATCCTCCAGCCCATACTGCTGCATCCATGCCACACACTCCAAGGCGTTGTAGTACTCGTTCCAACGCCAAGCCCCCGCCTTCACGTCCAAGTGCGCACCTTCACCGTAGAGCGCATCTACAGACTCATGCCCTGTGATTTCCTCAGTAGCCACCACCCCAAACTCAGCCGTACCCCCACGCCCAGTAGTAGTACAGAAAGCTATGCCAGTAGTAGAACCTGGGTCAACCCCAATAATGTTCATGCCCTAAGCCTTTCGTGCATGTCGAGATACTCGGCCCTTGTCATCCAGTTTCTCAATGGTGTGATGGGTAGGTTCTCATCCAACCACGCCTGAATCATTCCCCATGCAAAGTCCACTGCATAGTTACCTGTGTTCACAACAGCCTTGCGCTTACTCACGGGCTCAATGCTGAAAACACCACCCTCAAGCTGTGTTGCACCACTGAGCAACCATCGCTGATGAAACTTCCAATCGGCTGACTCCTTGCACCACATGAGGTCATCAAGAAACACTTGCATCTGCGGTAGCTCTTTCGAGATGTCCTCTGGCATCAGTACAACGTTCGCTTTGCAGCGCCTATTGATGTCCTCAATCACCTTCTCAGCGTGTGTACGTCCCGCCTTTAACTTGCGGTGCACACTGCTGGTACGTGTCGCATCGGACATCGATTTGTGCTCCCACCACATCTCCATAGCCTCTTTGGCCGTTTTAGGACTTTTCTCCGGATAACTCACAATCTGCAAATACGCAGTCACGTACGAGGTACCACCGAGCGGTTGTACCGCATAAACACACACTCTTGCGCCATCTCTTCGTAACTTGCGATTCTTCATAATCATTTCCTCCATTTTGCTCTTGCCCCCGCACGGAGACCTGCTCTGACCCGACAACTTCATTTTTTTGTAATGCTTACTACCACCACCGTACCTTAGCACTCGTAGCATTACAAAATAACGATGAAGACGACACGGACTCCGCGAGCGGGCGGGGGCAAGAGCACTTTGAGCGATACCCCCACCTGTTACTGTTACCCCCATGGCAACTTCACCTGAGAAGGACAGCATCAAGTCAGGAACAAAAGGCTATGGAGGTAAGCGCCAAGGGCAATACAACAAAGACCGCCCGTGGGACGCCAAGGTAGAACGACGCACCATGAAAAACAGGGACGGTACCGTCAAGCGAGATGCCAACGGCGACCCTGTAATCAAAGTCAGTAAGCGAGGCCCGAGCGCCAGTGACCCCACCAAGCCGTACAACAAGAAGTACAAGCGAGGTGAAGTTGTCGACGAACCCACTACCCCCGAGAACAGACGCAAGCAAGGGGTAGACATTTGCGGGGCACCTAGAACAGGCAAGAGCAATAGAGGCCCAGGTATCTGCTGCCAGACAGCAGGCTGGGGCACAAGCCACCCAGGCGTAGGCCGCTGCCGTAACCATGGAGGCAACCTGCCCAGCCACACAGAGAAGGCAGAAAAAGAGAAAGCAATGCGGGCAGTGAAGATGTTTGGCCTGCCCATAGAGATCGACCCCCACACCGCACTGATGGAAGAAATCTGGCGTACCAATGGCCATGTGGTGTGGCTGGGCGAACTTATCGCCCAACTGGATAGCCCCGACCGCCTCAAGCAGATGACCGACGCTGGTGTACAGCCCAGCGTGTGGGTCAAGATGTACGAGGACGAACGTGCGCACCTGGTCAAGGTGAGCGCAGAAGCAATCAAGTGTGGTGTGGCAGAACGTACGGTACGCCTGGCCGAGGAACAAGGCAGGCTGATGGCCATGGTGCTACAGGCATTCATTCGTGACCCAGAACTTGAGCTCACACCGAAGCAACTGGCCTTTGCACCCAAGATCATTCGCAGGCATATGTTGTCGGTGCCGCAGGCACTAGAGGCAGTGCAGCCTGGCCAAGAAACTGTGATTGACCTATGAGGTTGACCACCGGTTTGGTTGACAGCATTCGCTACCGCCCAGGCTGGGTATTGTTCTTAGAGATCACCGGTGGCACCATGTACTTCTGCGTCAGCACCGTGGGCTATGACGCCTATGATCTAGACGCCGGGCCGAAGTACCACACCAGCCATAGGTGGCCAGTGCCAGACACATTAGAAAACCCACAGCATTGGGTATTCGAACGATTGCTAGATGTAGAAAAGCACGAGGCTATGGAATTCTTTCAGATAGCAGGCGAACACCCGTACGCCCCGCTGCACAGCAGGGCAGCCGGAAGGTACTACGATCTCCCTGACTGATGTGTTGGCGCACATCGTCATCTTCGGTTGCCCCATAGCACTGATAGCCCTTGCCATCGAAGACTGGCACCGGCAGCCATAACACCCCAGATGCGCTACACTGCCGCCCATGGCTCGTAAGCGTAACTACGATGCAGCGGCTCGTCCTGGCCCCAGATACCAAGGGGAACCGGAAGTCGTGCATGGTGGGCCTTTCGACCCTGAGAGTTCGCCCGAAGGCAAGAAAGCCAAGCGAATCTCGAAGCAGAAGCAAAACATCGCCGACACTCGCAGAAAGTTAGCCTGGAGGTCACAGCATGGCCCGGAGTAAGGGAAACGTCACCAACTCTGCAATCAGCAAGGCCCGTAGCGGGAACCCCAGTCGCACCGTGACCGGCTACCAGGGCAAGAGCGGCAACGCCAGCATCAAGCGGTCCTCGGGAACTTCTGCCCGGCAGGACATGAAGGCCAAGACCACCGGTAGCAACATCAAGGCCAGTAGGAACAGCCCCTACGACCCCGGCATGCACAAGTAGCCGGTGCAGTTCAACGTGAAGGACAAGGGCAACGAGAAGATCTCCAGGCAACTGGATATCCTCATTGCCGAAGTCCGCAATCTCACGCAAGCCATCACTCGTCAAACCCAACAAGGAGCAGCTACCGTGGCAAGCATCGAAGAACTTCAGGCTGAGGTCTCACAGAACACCGACGCCGTGGGCAGCGCCGTCACGCTGATCAACGGCCTGGCCCAGCAGATTCGTGACGCTGTCGCCCAGAACGATCCCGCCGCCCTCCAGGCAGTGGTCGACCAGTTGGAAGCCAACAGCAGCGCACTGGCCCAAGCCGTGGCCGAAAACACCACCCCTCCGCCCGCCTGAGCCATGCCCAGCACCCGAGGCAAGCGCCCTGGTGCGAGAAGGAGAAAGATCTCGTATCAGAAGGGCTTAATGCAAAAGCATAGCGCCGATATCACGTACATGGTGAACCGCCGCGACGCTCTTCCCAAGGACCCGGCTTTCCAAAAATATACTAATCGCCTTCAGTCGGACATCTTGCACGCAACTCAAATGCGAGGTATTGCCGAGCAAAGAATCAATAATCTCAAGGCGGGATCATTGATCGCTCGTACCAATAGCCACTTGAACCCTGCGACCAGGGGTGCGATTGCCGGTGTGGCGGTAGGCGGCACAGCACTTGCTGCCGCCCATGCTGTTCACGAAAGAAATATGCGCATTGCCAAGGCCAAAGCCGGAGGTAAGTCCATCACCAAGGCCCACGCTGGCAAGGCAGGCGGCAGCCCCAGTAAGACCACCAAGTCCAACGCCAAGGGTGGTAAGGGCAAGAAGACCAACTACAAACGGGGCGAGCATGGACGATTCGCCGGGAGCCAGTGATGCCGGGGAAGAAGTACCGCAGCATCAAGAAGCCCAAGACGTACGAGGCCCTGCGCAAGAAGGGGATGAGCAAGTCCAAGGCGGCGAGGATCAGCAATGCGCAGGGGAAGAAGAAAGGGAAACGTACATAGTCGCCAGCCAGGAAGACCTCATCGAGTACCTGCAACGTGCTCGAGCAGGTGAGGATCCAGAGCTTTTGTTTCTGGAGATGTATGCCAACAGTGAGGATATAGACGAGGATGACTGCGACGAGGAGCCCGCTTGAAGTAGCGATGGATCTCATCGACCCGCCGGAGGATGACTGGGTGCCACTGCCCCACCAGATTCCACCGGCGGGGAACTACTTCGTATGGCTGCTCATGGGCGGACGTGGTGCTGGGAAGACAGCAGCCGCAGCACGAGATATGCACAATCACGTTCATGGACCACCGTGCATGCCCAATGTGCCCGGTGGACACTGGCCTGCGATTATTGCGCCGACCCTCGGGGACGGCGTGACCTCCTGTGTAAATGGCCCTAGTGGCCTGCGTGGACATTGCCCAGATCTCAAGTTGCGTACGAATGCCGGTGGCACAGTCGTGCGCTGGCCCAATGGAACAGAAGCCAAAATCTTTGGCGCACACAATCCGGAGGATGTTGAACGGTTACGTTCGGGAGGTAACAGGTGCTATGTCTGGGCCGAAGAACTTGCAGCGTGGCGGTACCTTGAAGAATGCTGGCAACACATGCGTTACGGCCTTCGGTTGGGTCCGTGGCCGCATGTGGTGGCTAGTACAACACCGAAGCCACGAAAGCTGATCAAGGAGCTGGTGCGGGCGGAGAACGTGGTCATCACCAAGGCGACCACGGACGAAAACCCGCACCTGCACCCAGACGTCAAGGCAGCCCTGTACGAAGACTATGGAGGCACACGACTTGGACGGCAAGAACTCTACGCCGAGCTACTCGAAGACACACCCGGAGCCCTCTGGTCCTACGAAGTCATTGAAGACCACCGCATCGGAATCCAACAACTTCCGGATTACCTGGATCGTGTGGTGGTTGGCTGTGACCCTGCCGTCACCGTGGCTGGCGACCAAACTGGCATCATCGTCGCAGGCGTTATCCCGCCTTTTGAATACGAAGCAGCAGAGACGCACACCAGTGACCGCCGACACGGATTCGTCCTTTGCGACTACAGTCTGAACGGCAGTCCTACCGACTGGGCTCGAGAGGCTATCAACGCCTACCGAGACTGGGAAGCAAATATGATCGTGGCCGAGGTCAACAATGGTGGGGATCTCGTCGCCCACACCATTCACACCATCGACCCAACCGTGCCCGTCAAGTCGGTGCACGCCAGCAGAGGTAAGGCCAAACGAGCCGAGCCCATTAGTGCCCTGTACCAGCAGGGGCTCATCCACCATGTCGGTGAGTTCCCTGAACTCGAAGAAGAGATGACCAGTTGGGATTCACTGGAGCCCGACGACGCCTGGTCTCCTGACCGCATGGACGCAATGGTCTGGGCATTCACCGAGCTGATGGTGCGCCCCAGAGCGCACCGCCAAGTGACCATGGTGGATCGCAGGCTGCGAGGTCGTAGATAAAGTACGCTGCTGTAAGCAGCCCACGTTCAGGAGGAAGCAATGGCAGTTGTTCAGCTCGAAACCCGACTCAGTGTGTTCAAGACTCCGAAGGCGGTCTTCCGGTCTCGCCTGGCTCAGTTCAGTCAGCACCAGATCGACTGCATGACCATCAAGGATTTCGAAGCCTTGGCCTTTGGTATTCCCAAGGGTGGCGCAGGCTTGTTCGACGTGTGGGAGCAGAAACTGCTGGACCACATCCTCAACGACCCTGCGAACACACCCAACGCCACCAACTACGTTGCTCTCAGCAGCACCACCCCTACCGAAGCCGGTGGCAGCATCACCGAGCCGTCGGGTGGTGCGTACGCTCGGGTAGCCACCACGAACGCTGACTGGTCAGCGGCATCGGGCACCACACCCGTACAGAAGCTGAACACTGCAACGTTCACCTTTACGCAGGCTTCTGCCGACTGGGTTGCCGGTGCGAACCTGACCTATGCGGTGCTGTGCGCCACGGTGGCTGGTGTGACGGCAGCCGACTTCATTGCGTTCGGTGCGTTGGCCACAGCCAAGCCAGTGTTGAACGGTGACACCGCCAGCTTCGGCGCTAGTGCTATCACCCTCCAGATGGGTGACCCCGGCGACACCTACTAAGCCGCATGACAGTTACCGGTACGCTCATGTACCAGGACGACAATCCCAACCTGGCTGTAGGCACGGCCAGGGGTTGGAAAGTTGGCTTCGGGTACGTCACCAAAGGCACCGTGGTTTCTGTGTACGTCGTCGCCGCAGACGGTGCTACGACCACCAGCGCCACGGAAATCCCCAAGCTGGCCAACGGCAAGGCTGACGTCAACGCTATTACTGCCTACCTACAAACGTTCGGTGTGGTGCTCGCTGCGGCGGTCAAGAACGTCATCGGGGCGTAGCCGTGGCGCTCACCGCCAGCCCAGCTAACCAGGCGACCTACGCATCGTCGGCGAACGGAACGTCGCACACGTTGACGTTCGGGTTCACACCGGTCAAAGGGTCGACGCTGATCCTGATGGTGAGGGCCGGTGACGCTGCCACTGTCTCGACGCCGCCCGCAGGATGGACGGTCAGCAACACCGGGGCGTTCGCCGGTCGCATGACCGCGTTCGGGTACTGGAAGATGTCTGACGGTACCGAGACTGCCGCCACGGTCGTGTTTGGTGCGTCGACTACTTGCACGTTGTGGGTTGGCAACTGGCCCGACCGGCTCGTCTTCAACAGCACGACATCAGCGAACCGTTCGGCGACGACGTTCCCGACGATGAACAACATCACGACGACCGCCGCTCCCACGCTCCTGATCGGCACCTGGACGAACGGCACGACAGCCACCTCGGCGTACACCGCTGGCACCGTGACCGACAGTCACACCGAGTTGGCGTTCCCGTCGACCAGTGGTGGTACGACGCTGAACGGGGCGATCTCGGCGAAGGTCACGAACACCGCCGCAGCCAACAACGGTGTCGGCATCACTGCCGCTGCAAGTTCCGACCATCACACGCAGTTCTTCTCGTTCCCGACCTGGGTGCCCACCCCGAAGTTCATCTGCGGTGCCGAGTGCGGTATCGCTGCGGTCGGCACACTGAGCGCGGGTACCGAGCACTGGTCGGCGGCGAGCGGCGCTCCAACTGTCGTCACCACGCACCTGTTCCCGTCGACGCGTGCGTTCCGCTTCGCATCGGGAGT
>Ga0105248_10009694_pt1 | contig 10609 bp, 10 predicted proteins | sample KBSS34metaG_FD_81524 | JGI IMG/M metagenome (GOLD analysis project Ga0105248, IMG submission 81524) | Switchgrass rhizosphere microbial communities from Kellogg Biological Station, Michigan, USA - KBS S3-4 metaG | ecosystem: Host-associated > Plants > Roots > Rhizosphere > Soil | place... | reverse complement strand
CGTTGTTCCAAAACTTCGGCCGCGATCGGGAATCAGGTGGAAGTCCAAATCGCCTACAACACCAAGCGCGGCGGTGCGTCGAGGTCGCGCGGCGCTGGCTTGGCAAAAAGAAATCACTACCCCGGCGACCAGGCATGTGCCGCTGCATCTTGCCGGGAATCGAATCCCGGCCGAAATTCCATGGTCATTGCAATGCGTCGTTGCAGGGTGCACTTCCTTACAAGCAAATTTTCAGATATTTGCCACAAACCTTGGCGAGATCTCTGCGAATTGTCCTTTTCGAAACTTCAAACATGACCCGACTATCTCTCAATGAATTACATCAACGCTATGTCATAGAGCGCCGTCCGCTCGAGACCAGCCTTGAAGAAGTCTTGCGCGCAGACAGCCGCGCCGGAGCACGCGCTATCCTTGCTTCGATCGCAAAGCGGCGATTTGAAAACCGGTCGGAGGGACAGCGGCTGCGCAAGATGCTTCGCTTCGAAACGCTCCTCTGGGAGAAGGGCCACGATGCCGTGGCAGGCATTGATGAGGCCGGCATGAGCCCGCTAGCGGGGCCTGTCTCAGCTGCCGCGGTTATTCTGAAGCCTGGTACGCGCATCATCGGCATCGACGACTCAAAGAAGTTGGACCCGTCTGCGCGGGAAGCGCTCGCCGAAGAAATCAAGCAAAAGGCGGCGGCCTGGTGTGTCGCCTTCGTCGAAGTCGAGGAAATCGACTCGATAAATATCTACTGGGCGGGACTTCTCGCGATGCGACGGGCTCTTGAAGGGCTGCAGTCAACCCCGCAGCATCTTTTGATCGACGCAAAACGGCTGAAAGAGGTCGCGATTCCGCAGCAGGCAATTATCAAAGGCGACGCCAAGTCGGCCAGCATCGCAGCAGCTTCTATTCTCGCGAAGGTGGCGCGCGATGCGCTGATGCGAGAGCTCGATACCTGTTATCCCGACTACGGTTTTGCGGATCACAAGGGTTATCCCGTGCCCGCGCACTATACCGCGCTTTCCAAACTTGGCGCTTGTGCTGCCCACAGACGCTCGTTTGGCCCTGTGCGTGAGGTCCTTGGGTTGCCGCCGTTGCCACCTTGGCCCTTGCCATCCAAACACGACAGCTGATTGACCGCTGAACACTTATGTCCGCAACCTGGTATGCGCCATCAGCGTCAAGATACGAAGGCCCAAAGCTCTCTGTTCAGGCCTCGACAGCGGTACAGACCGGCTGCTGAAATGCCGGTCAGGCCGCGCGCCTCACAACCTGTGGCTTTCTGAGTCGCGCAATAGCCTCCAGAGGAGATCGCTCGCCTTCGCAATAGTCGGCCCATGCCTTCGATTTTCTCAGAAGCTGGGGCACGGTATGGATCGTATATTCCGCCGGATCCAGACCGTGCCTCACCTGCGGCCACGTAACGGGCATGGAGACGGGCGCGTTAGGCCGGGCGCGGGGCGATAGAGGAGCCACGGCGGTAGAGAACTGGTCGTTCCGAAGGTAGTCGAGGAAGATCTTTCCCGTTCGCTTCGCCTTGCTCATGTTGATGAGATAGCGGTCCGGACTGTCAGCGGCCATTGCGCTGCAGACGTCCCGGGCGAACTGCTTCGCCTCGGCCCAGGTCAGCCGCTGGGTCTTTTTCGGACGCGCCAGCGGTGTCACGACATGCAGACCTTTGCCGCCCGTGGTCTTGCAGAAGGAGACGAGGCCGAGCCCCGACAGTCGTTCACGCATTTCCTTCGCAGCCTCGATGACGGCGTCGAAGTTGACATCCGGCGCGGGATCGAGATCGAACACGAGACGGCCGGGAAGGGCCGGGTCACCCGGCTGGTTGTTCCAAGGATGCAGTTCGACGCCCGCACTCTGCGCCACGGCCGCCAGCCCTTCGATCCGATCGATCTGCACATAGGGCTTGCGGTCACCGGACACGGAGACCTCTTCGAGCAGATTGGACCCGCCTTTCATCGAATGCCGCTGGAAGAAGCGTTGTCCGCCGATGCCGTCCGGCGCTCTGATGATCGAGCAGGGGCGTCCCTTCAGGTGGTCCATCATCCATGTGCCGACATCCTCGAAATACCGCGCCAGATCGAGCTTGGTGACGGGGCCCTCGCCCTCGTCGGGCCAGAGCACCTTATCCGGATGGCTCAGGGGCACTCCCATTACCACGCCATCGTCGGACGAGGTTTTGTTTCGCCTTCTCGCCGGCATCGGTTCTGCGACATCGGTGCTGTCGGAGGGCGCCGGCCGTTCGGCTTCGACCTCTTTCGCAGGCTTGTCCTGACGCAGTCCCTTGAACGCCGCCTGCCGGATCATGCCGGCGCCGGTGAAGCCCGCAAACTCGATCTCGGCCACGAGCTCCGGCTTGAGCCAGTGCACGCCGGCCTTCTTGCGCGGGGCGTTCTTGCCTCCGAACGGGTTCTTCTCCGAGGCGGCGGCCTTGAGCGCCGGCATCAGGCGCGAAACCTTCTCGGCGCCGAATCCCGTTCCGATGTTGCCGACATAGACCAGATGATCGCCGCGGTACACGCCAGCCATCAGCGACCTGAATTGGCTTCCGTTGCTGTTCCATGCACCGATGACCACCTCGTGTCCGGCGCGGCATTTGGCCTTCGTCCAGCTATCGGTGCGCCCCGAGGCGTAGGGGGCGTCCGCCTGCTTCGAGACGATGCCTTCCAGGGACATCCGGCAGGCGGACTTTAGGACGGCGTCGCCTCCGCTCTCGAAGTGCTCGACATATCGGATCTGAGTTTGATGCTTGCCATAGGTTTTTTCGACGAGGTTCTTGAGAGTGCTTTTGCGGTCCACGAGAAATCTGCCTCGCAGGTCCTTGCCTTCGAGGAAAAGCAAATCGAATGCGAAGAAGATCAGGTCGTCGGTCTTGTCTTCGGACAACGCGGCCTGCAGGCCCGCAAAGTCCGGAGAGCCGCGATGATCGAGGGCGACGATTTCTCCGTCGATCAGACAATCGGGCAGTTCTCTCGCCGCTCTCGGAATGGCAGACCCGAATTTGGCGGTCCAATCGAGGCCCTTCCGCGTCTTCAGCGTTACGGCTCCGTTCTCGACACGCATCTGGATGCGATAGCCGTCGAACTTGATCTCGTGGACCCAGCCGCCGCCCGTGGGAGGCCGTTCGACCGACGTGCAAAGTTGCGGCAGCACGAAGGCTGGCATGTCTCCGTCGGTCGCGCGCTTCGTCCTGCTCGTTTTCTTGGCCGAGGATCGCTTCGACCGCGCCGCCAACGGCCGAGACCGCTTCTTCGCCGCTGAACCGTTCGAGGCGGCACGATGCGAGGTCCATTCGGCCTTCGCGGATGCCCGCGATCTGTTTCCCGTGATGAACGCTCTCGGACCCCGTCCCTTGCCAGCCGCGATGTCGTCCATCGAGCGACCGGAGGCCACGGAGGCGTCCTCGTCCAGGACCGTGTTCTTCCTTCCCTCGCGCGCGAACGCGTCGCGATGCTTGATCAACAGCCAGTTGGTGCGCTTTTCGCCCTCCCGATTACGCATCCGGGTGAGAATCCAGCCTCCGTGGAGCTTCTCGCCCTCCAAGGTGAAATCCAGCTTGCCCTTGCGGTACGCCTTTTGCGGGTCGTCGCAATTCCAGAATCCGCGATCCCATAGCATCACCGTGCCGCCGCCGTACTGGCCCTTCGGAATGGTGCCCTCGAAGTCGCCGTAGTCCAGAGGATGGTCCTCGACCTCCACCGCGAGCCGCTTGTCGTGGGGGTCGAGCGAGGGGCCCTTCGTCACAGCCCAGGACTTGAAGACCCCGTCGAGTTCCAGCCGCAGGTCGTAGTGCAGATGCGACGCCGCATGCTTCTGGATGACGAAACGGAGACCCTTTGCTTTCCTGACTGCGGCGTCGCCGCTGGGCTCTGCCGTCTTCGAAAAATCCCGTTTGGCACGATATTTAGCGAGCAGTTTCTTCATTCGGCACCTTGCATTCTACAGGAACTGAAAGTTCCCGGGTCCGTTAAAGTTCCTGTCGTCTGGAGGTTCAAAAGATGGCGCCGCGTGCCCTCTGGAAGGGGTCGTTGAAGCTCTCGTTGGTCACCCGTCCGATCGCGCTTCATCCGGCGTCGACAAAGCGGTCAAGGACGCGCGGCCGCATGCGCAAGGCCGCATGAGAAAAGCGTCCGTTCCACTCGCTGTCATGGAGGCGCGGTCGGTCGACGAGATTCCGCAAGGACCGGAGTGGCAGTACGAGCCCAAGTGGGACGGCTTCCGTTGCATCCTCGCGCGGGATGCCAGCGACATCGCGATGGTCTCCAAGAGCGGCCAGGACCTGAAGCGCTATTTTCCGGAGATCGTCGCCGCTGCGCTCGATCTGAACGCGAAAAGCTTCACCCTGGATGGCGAGATCGTCGTGCCGGTCGAGGGCCAGTTCTCGTTCGACGATCTGCTTCAGCGCATCCATCCGGCGGCAAGCCGCGTGAAAAGATTAGCCGCGGAAACACCAGCGTTGTACCTGGCTTTCGATCTTCTGAAGGAGGGCACCAAGGACGTCGCAGCGTGGCCATTGTCCAAGCGCCGGCCACTCCTTGAGGATTTCGCGACGCGTCAATTTCCGGGAACTGCATTTTTCCGCCTCTCGCCCGCCAGCCGCAGGTTGAAGGAGGCAGAGCGCTGGCTCAGATCGGCGGGCGGGGGCAGCGACGGCATAATCGCGAAGCGGCTCGATCTGCCGTATCAGGCCGGCAACCGCGAAGGCATGCAGAAGATAAAGAAGTTCCGAAGCGCCGACTGCGTGATCGGCGGCTTCCGCTACGCCGAGAAGAGGCACGCGGGTCGCCGGCTTGTCGGTTCGATCCTGTTGGGTCTTTACGATGCCGACGGTCTGCTTCATCACGTCGGCTTCTCTTCCGGCATCAAAGCCAAGGACAAAGCCACGCTGACAGACAAGCTCGAGGATGTTGTTCAAAAGAAAAGCTTTACGGGAACCGCGCCGGGCGGTCCCAGCCGGTGGTCCACGAAGCGATCGTCCGAGTGGACCCCAGTGAAGCCGAAATACGTCGTCGAGGTCTCGTATGATCACTTCACCGGAGGACGATTTCGGCACGGTACGTCAATCCTCAGATGGCGGCCAGACAAGCGGCCGGACCAATGCACTATGGATCAGGTAAAGCAGAAGGCGGTCCGCAGGCTTGTGAATAACATTCTACGAATGCCCTAAGGTGAACGTCCCCGAATATCGCGCCCGCGTCGATCGCCTAATGCACGATGCTCGTCAAATCGCACACTGGTCTTGAGTCGCCCTCAATCATGTCCCCCTCTGGCACCGGCCCAAAGGGCTACGAGGCCCGGTCGTCGTGTCGCAGGTACCCGCGGCAATCATCGGATAATTCTGTGTTGCTTAGTTCAAAACACCGACCTCGTGATCAGTCGGGACGATTTGGTCTTCGAACGGGCCGGCAAATTCGGTAACGATCAATGGCCCAAGACGAGCTCAGAAAAGTTCCTTCAGGTACCTATCTCCAAAAAAGTTCCAGTCTAATTTCAAAAAGCTCGGCTTTTCAATTTACGTTCCCCGCCCTATTTTCTTTTGAAAGTGGGAGAGCGCGATGGACTCAGCACGCTGCCCGAGGTGCAATAGACGCCTTGTCGTAGAGACAATTAGCGATGATCGAACTGAGCTGCGCTGCCTTAGGTGCGACCAGGTTGATCCTCTAAAAACAGATGCTGCAAAATGGGTTGAAAGCAGCTTGGCGCACCCGCCGAGCCCCCAGAGAGGCTAAATTGGACGACGAATTCTACAAGGAGACAGCTCGGCACATACGAGAACTCGCCGACAAGCCGATCCCTTTATCAGGAAGCGCTTGCTGGATTTGGCCGGCAACTACGATTCAATCGTGAGGGGATCATCTCGTACAACGGTTACCATGAATCTGCCGGGTGTCCCAGCCGGCAATAATCTGCCGTCTGATACGATGCAGAGTCGTCCGCCGGCCTATCTCGGCGATGGGAGTTCCGGCGGCGTCTGAAGGACCAAACGCGCTGTCCCGGTTATCAATTGGCAGCCTTCTTGCCCGCCAACTCTTTTTCCCAGCCGAATACCGATCGGCCGTCCAGTGCGGGTGAGGCCGCGCGCTCAACAGCCATGAAGGACTCCAGCGATAGACCCTCGGCGAGGCCCTCAAGCCGACGCGCTTGGTTGTCGAGGCGTTTCAGGGCCTGCATCTCCTCATGTCGTCCGAGCTTGGCTTTCTGTACGGCCGACTTCATCACGCGGATGGTTTCATCGTAGACTTTGAGGGGAACCGGGTACGGGTGACGATCCTTTCCGCCGTGCGCCAGCGAGAAGCGGGCGGGATCCTGGAAGCGATAGGGCGCTCCGTGCACCACTTCGGCGACCATGGCGAGGGACCGGACCGTGCGCGCGCCGACGCCAGGCGTCAGCAGAAGATCAGGGAAGTCGACCGGACCACGCTCGGCTGCCGCGGCGAGCGTGCCGTGGAGCCGCCGCGTAAAAACGTCACTGGACCGGACGTCGTGGTGTGCCGGCATGACGAGATGCGGGAGCAAGGCTTGCGCCACACCATCTCCCGTAAGGGCGGAGAGCTCGGAGACGATACCGGCCGGACCCAGGCCGTTCAGCAACTCTAGCTGGGCGGTGCGAGAAGGTTCGGCGCGCTTGTCCGTGAGGTTCACGATCTCGCCCTGCACAGGACCGTCGATTGCACTATGCGGTTCGTCGACGAAGCTCTTCAGATCCTCCGAATGCCAATGGTACCGCCGCGCCTGCTTGTTGTCGCCGTTCATGCCTTGTTGCACGACCGTCCATTTGCCGTCGTCGGTTACGAAGAATCCGTGCAGGTAAAGATCGAAGCACGTCTTGGACGGCGGCGCTGTCGACTTTAGCGACGAGACGGCTTGCGCGAATGAGCTTGGCACCGTCGAAGCCAATGCGTTCGCCAAGCAGGTGCAATTCGCCCGGCGTCTTTCACGAGTGCTGGCCTCGGCCGCCGCAGACGTGGATGCCGAGTTCATCCGAGAGCGGTTGCAGCCCGCGTTTCAGGGCGCCAATCACGCTGGTTGTGATGCCGGACGAGTGCCAGTCCATGCCCATAACGGCACCGAAAGACTGGAACCAAAATGGATGAGATAGCCTTTGAAGAAATTCGTCTCGGCCGTAATGGTGGACAATCGCCTGCGTAATGATGGCGCCGAGCGAAGACATGCGACTTGCCAGCCAAGGCGGCACGCGTCCACCGTGCAAAGGAAGAATTGCGGTGCCAGAGCGCCTCGCCATCGAATCGAAAAGTCCAAGTTTGTCCGAAACGTATCAGAACGGCGCCCCCAGGTCAGGTTCGTCGATCATCGTGCGAAATGTAATGGAATACCTCGGCGCCTCTACGGCGGAAATGCTGTGTTCCCAAATCTCGCGCGAGGGACCCGACATCATGTAAAGCGAGCGAGGTTCTGCATCGAGCGTAAAGCGCTCCCATGACTGACCGGTGGGTCTGCGGAATCGCAATTCACAGGCGGCTCCGAGGGAAAGCCCAAATATTCTGTCGAAATGGGCCTTGTCGCGGTGCCAGCCGATCCCGACACCGACGTCGTATTCGGTACAGAGAACCTGCTGGATTCGGGTTCCATGACCTACGAAGGTCTCGACGCTTGCAACGACTTCCGCCAGCCAGGCGGGAGTCGGCTCGGCGCGCTTCAATTGGCGCTGGCTATAGTCGTAGCGGAAGCCGAACGAAGCTACCCGCCGCTTGCCTTCAAACTGGCCGAATTGAAAAGGCTGAAGCGGAACGGTCCGGATACACTGAATAAGTTCCCTTTCGATTGCCGGCGATACGAAGTCGGCTGCGTAGCGCAGCCCTTCCGGCTCCGCCCGCACTTTATCAAACAAGGCCAATTGCTCAGACACGAAGCCTCCATGGGCGGATGCAACGTATGTAGGTTTCCGCTGCGCGTGTTGAAGGGAGGGCATACGCCGCTAGGGCAATTCGCAGCCAAAGCGATTGTCAGGAGATCGGAGTAAGACCAGATATCGCTGGCGCGTTCAGCACCTGTCCCTCCGGCCCAAATATGGAGCCATGGCAAGGACAGTCCCAGCAGCTTTCAAAGCTATTCCAGTGTAGATGGCATCCGAGATGCGTGCACGCGGCGGAATGCTGGTGCATATTTCCGTTGGCATCGCGGTAGGCTGCGATCTGATTGAGGCCTTCACGTGTGATCGCCCCCTGTCCAGGCTCCAATTCATTCACAGAGCTGAGTTCGCCCAGGGTCACATACTCTGCCAGATTCTTGAGCGCCGTGCTGTTTTCCATCACCCAATTCTTGGCGGCTTTGAGTGGCTTGCGGTCGGGTGCGTACAGCTCCGCCCAATCGCTTTTACCCCCTGTAACCAGGGTCGCATTCAGCATCGCGCCCATCACGCCGTGCGTCAGGCCCTGTCCGGAGTCGCCGGTTGCGACGTAAATGTACTCCGACCCTGGGTTTTTGCCGATGAAGCCGGCATAGTCGATCGTATCGAGCACCTGTCCTGACCACCGATGGGTGATATCCTTCAGCATCGGCATTTTGGCACGCGCCCATTGCTCCAGGCGCTTGAAACGTTTGTCCGCGTCATCGGCTTCGCCGCTCTTATGATCCTCACCGCCGACCAGCACGAAATCCGTGCCGTTGTCCCCGGGCTGAAGGCGCACGTAGTGATAGGGTTCTTCTGTATCCCAGTAGAGCGCGTCAGGCAGGGCACCGCGATCGATGGCGAAACCAATGACATACGTTCGGTAGGGCGACGTTTTCGAATGCAGCGCCACGCGGTCAACGATCGATGCATTGGTGGCAACAACGGCATGGCCGGCGCGGATCAGGCCGCGAGTGGTCTTGACCGTAACCGCGCCATTTTCTTCGACGATTTCATCTGCGGCTGTATCTGCAAAGAAGCGGACCCCGCGCTTGACGCAAGCGTCAGCCACTCCCGCCAGATATTTAAGCGGATGAAATGTCGCCTGTCGGGGGTAACGCAACGCGTGTCGGCTGTCGCATCCGCTCAGAGGGACGCCGACCAGACGCTCGACGGACGCACCTGCCGCCCGCACCGCATCAAGCTCCTCGTCGATCACGTCGGCGGGCATGTCGTCGCCCTGAAACAAGTAGCCGTCGAGACGGCGAAAATCGCAATCGATTCCTTCACTCTTCTGTATTTCTTCGATGCGGTCTACTGCCGCGGCCTGGCTTTCATAAAAGAGCCTCGACTGATCTTCCCCTTTGATCTTTTGCATCTCGCTCATCAGGTCATCGCAAAGCGGCGCTAAGTGAGCGGAGGTACGCGCGGTCATACCGCCTGCTATCGGCCCGCGATCAATAACGATCACCGACCGTCCGCGTTGGCTCAACTCATACGCCGTTGACAGGCCGGCTATGCCGCTCCCCACGACGACCACGTCGCACCGTTCGTTACCTTTCAAGGGAACGGCCTTAGGCGCCACGGCAATCGACATCCAAAGAGATTTGCTGGTCATTGAAATTCCTCGCTTCAATGCATGCAACGGCTTGGCGTATCACCAGTTCCAATCCCTGCACGGGCGCGAAGTGAGAGGGAGCGAGCCCGCATACGTCGGCTCGTGCCTTGTACGAAGCGGCGTGCTGAGTCCGCCGACGGCTCTCGCTAAGCCCCGTTCAACAGCATTGTCTGCCGACAATCGCTTCTCATGCCCAACTGCCGATTGCGGGCAAGAGAAGAGCAGGGCGACGGCGAGCAGAAGGAACATTCAGCGAACGCTTGCGTTGTTGCAACCGAAAGGAACGTCATCATGAGTAATCCAAAAACAGAGTTGACCGACAACACTCAAAAGGATCCCGACGAATGGGTTTCGGGAGATGATCCGATGACCGGTGCTCAAGCCTCTTATCTGAAAACCCTCTGCGAGCAGGCAGGCACGCCCGAGATGTATGACGACGATCTCACCAAAGCTCAGGCATCAAAGCTGATCGATGAGATGCGGGAAAAAGCCAACTTGTAAAGGAGCGACCATGGACGAACCAATGATGACCGAGGCGCAACGGGATGAACTCAAGACGCTGTGCCAGAAGGCGGACGTGCCGGACAAGTCGGGTGAAATGCTGACCAAGAAGGGGCGCAGCATTTCATCGATGATCTGAAGAAGCAGATGGCCGAGCACAAGTAGGATTGCAGCGCTGGAGTGAGAGATGACTGACCTCACAGCCTGCCTGATTGTGGGCTTCCATCCGGACTTTGACCAGCATCCCGGATCTTGAAGCCGATCAGCATCGCAACCAAGAAGGCTGACGGAATTCGCGATGATGATCACGAAATCGCCTTTGAGGATGCCGTACTCTATTCACAAGGCTAGTCCAGCCGCGAGCACCGCAAGCGTTTTGGACGAGGGTCGTTGGTTGATCCTACTGGAAGCGCTTTCCTTTCGCCACTTGCGGGATGTAGGAGAGCGACGTTAGGGCAGCCGCCAAAATGCCAATGATGGTAATGAGCATGCAAGGCCCTTGCTCTAACGTCCGGGCAGTAAGATTTGCTTCAGCTTCAGTGCATCAATCGGCGCGGCGCTCTTTTGGTCGTTATCAAAGAATATAAATACGTCACACCCTTGCGCTTTCCACGAACTGATACGCTTGACCCATCCCGATAGGGCATCTG
>Ga0105248_10009693_pt1 | contig 10609 bp, 9 predicted proteins | sample KBSS34metaG_FD_81524 | JGI IMG/M metagenome (GOLD analysis project Ga0105248, IMG submission 81524) | Switchgrass rhizosphere microbial communities from Kellogg Biological Station, Michigan, USA - KBS S3-4 metaG | ecosystem: Host-associated > Plants > Roots > Rhizosphere > Soil | place... | reverse complement strand
TCTTGACGGCCTCCTCCCGAAACTCGGGAGAATACTTCTTTCTATGTTGCGCCACCGGATTTCCCCTAACTCAGATTGTTCATCCTATAGGATCCACAATCCGGATTCTTCGGGGCGTCTCAGGGTCCCTGACGGTATAGGCGTAGGACCAGGGTTGTGACCGTGTAAGCGACGGCGGCTGTCGGAGACGCCGAGGTAAGGCCGCATCAGCTCAGCGACGCGCGCAGACCGGTCCCGAGCAGTCCCGATCAGCTGGCGGGCTGCCCTGTCCTCGGTGGCAGACTCCGCCAGAAGACGTTCCCAGCGGCCCGCCGTGTCGGCCGCATCGAACCACGCGGGCGTGGACAGGAGCCCGGCCAACTGGCCTGCCCGCCGGCCCTCGCCGAAGGCGAGCGGCTCCAAGGCCAGCCATTCCGCCGGTGTGGCGTCCAGCTGCCGCAGAACAGCGACGACCACATCCAGGAGATGCGAACGAATCTTCTCACTGGTCAGGAGTTGCGTGACGATGTCGAGGAACGCGGCCCGGTCCGTATCAGCGAGGTGCTCGAGAACCTGCCGGGTCTGGGCACGGCGAAACAGCGCCTGACCCCCGTCGGCGAGGAAGTCGTGCAGATTCTGGCGGGAGCTTGCGACGAACCCCTGCGCGAACACAAAATCGAAGTAGGTCTCGTGGAAGAACCCGATCCGGTTGCCGTCCCGGACCAGCACGCCGGCGGACTCCAGCGCCGCCACCTGCCGATCGGGCACCGCGTCCAACACGGCGACAGGGGCAACCAGGCTTTCCCGGCGACTCATCCACTCGGTAAGCGCGCCGCAGACGGTCGTCCACTCCAGCGTCCCGACCGTCTCTTCGATCGCACGCCGAACCTCTCGGGTGAACTGCACATACAGATGGGACAGCGTCGCGTACGGACTGGCCTGCGACGGCGGTGCGAGACGGCTGAACACAGCGAGGTGCAGCGGCACCCGCAGCATCTCCAACATCGACGGGCTCAACCCCGTCACCTCGACACCCGCGCGCACGAGCGACACCCGTACCTCGACAGGGTCGAGGTCACCCAGCTCGACCGCGCCTACCCGCGTGCGATCGGCGAGCAGGCGCCGCATCCGAGGATCCGACTCGAGGTCGACACTGCGAATCGCCAACACGATCTTGACGTTCAGAGTTGATCTCGTCTGGTCGAGAATGTCATCGACCGCTTCAAACGAGTCCGACATCCGGCCGCTGTAGGTACTCACCGCGTCCAGCTGATCCACCAGAAGTACCGCCGGACCACCATCCGCGACCCCGGCAAGCAGCACTGCCGGCGAGCCCACCAGCCCGCAGGCCGTCCCCAAGTCCGCAGCCGTACGCACGACCGCCTCAAGCGCGTCCATCCGCAAGACGGCCGCCGACCAACCCTCGGCGATGATCTGCCGGATCGCATCGAGTGCGACTGTCGACTTTCCCGACCCCGCCCGACCGTGGACGACCACCACCTGCGGCCCATCGACCTCGGACAGCACCTCCACCAGCCGCTCCACGAACGGCTGCGCCACCCCGCCCGTCAACGGGCGCATGGCGTCCACCGAACGTCCGTACCGCCGCACCGTCTCCGCCAAGGCGGCGGCGCTACCGGGGTGGTCCACCTCAGTCACCGCGCCCGCATCGCGAGGTGCCAAGTCGTCAGCGGCTTTCAGGAGTCGACTGCGCCCGTCCTCGATAACGCCATCCGCAAGAAGACGACTTACCTCGGTGAAAAACTGACGCGCGTTCGCCGTCTGCCACCGCGGATGCAAAGCCCGATCCAGCCCAGCCCGCTCGACGACCAGACACGCCGACTCAGGATCGGAGAACCTCGCAGCCAGGTCCTGGATCTCATGATCATCCAGTCCTAGCGACACAACCACCCTCCCGTACGAACGACGGTTGATCATATCTGTCGCCGGCCCGCACCGGCATACGCCCAGGACGCCGCCGAGCGCAGCACCAGCCACCGGCCCGACACCGTTGGCATCGACAGGCCTTCCTGCTGCCAGCGCCGGAGTGTCGCCCGCACATATGCAGGGGTCAGCGCGGCCAGCCGCCGCAGCGCCAGCCGGTCGGCCAGCAGCCTCTCGACCACGTGCCGATGCGAGGCCAACGTCGCCGGCTGCCAGGCATGCGACCCAGCAAGGAAACGCTCAAGCAGCTCGGCGACGGTCGTGCGGTCTCGACGTCCGCGCGAGTGATCCCGACGTCAACGACGAGCTCCCGCCGCTGCGCCTCGGCGTACCCGCGGCCGCCACGCAGTGAAGGAGCGCTGCACGCTACGGCCCGGACCGGGTCGAAGCCGACCACGACCCGGATCTCCCACACCCCCGGCGACCGCTCACGCAACGACCCCGTACCCCGGGGCGCACGCCGCCCGTCATCCCTGTACGGCGCCCCCCACCCTCCAGCCATAGGGGCCCGCTACCGGGACGCGCAACAAAAGCGTACTGATGGTCCAGCCGCCGGCCCGCGGCGAGTCGGCGTGGTCGCGACTCACCGCAAGCGCCGCATCGAGCCAGACTTGCTTCGGCTCGATGCGGCGCGCGGTTCCCGCCTCGCCTGTTAGGCGGCAGCGCTCACGGCCGCGGGTTGCAGAGCCCAGTCCCGCACGCCCCTGCCGTCAACGAAGCGCCATTCCGTGCGGCACTTGTCGCAGTCGATCCGCACGTCGTGCTCGCGGAAGCCCGGGATGTTGTCGTGCTCTTCGATGATCGTCCCGTCGCCGCAGGGGCACCGGTACTCGTAGCGCTCCGTCGTCCCGGCACCTGCGCCCCATCCCCCATGGTCATGCGCGTCTCCACGGACCGGCTCGGTACGGATGGGCGCCGACGAGGGCTCGCTTCGCATCCACTCCGCGATCGAGGTGACCACGGCGTCGTAGGCCCTGGGCGAGTGTGAGACCTCGTGGAAGATCGCCAGGAGCTCGCCGGCGGTGCGTGCGACCCGGTGATCGCTGTCACGGACGCCGACTGAGTAGTCATCCGCGAGGTCACCCACGACGTCGTTGCGTCCGACCTGCCGGATCAGCCAGTCGTGGAAAGGAGAAGGCTCGTCGACCGGCACCGGCCGGACCCAGCCATCAGCGATGAACTCACCGGCTGCTGCCCGCGCGAGCGCGGCACGGAGGTGCTCATATCCCGCAGGACGGTAGTGGTCGGCCCGCGGTCGGGTCTGCCCGGAGCCGACCATCCGGTGCACGTAGTCGTGCTCGCGCTCGGACACGCCGATCAGGAGGTTCGGACCGTCGCCGCCCGGGCGTGCGATCGGGAGTCCCAGTGCTGCTGCCGCCCAGATCAGTCGGCCGTTGGACACATAGGACAAGTGCGGGCTGAGGAACCACTCCGCGGTGTGCTTCAAGGAGTAGCTGCCGACCTCTGGATCCGCGGCGCCCGAGGTGGGCGTGAACATCCGGAGCATGTCCGTGATCAGGGCGAGCTCGATGTAGTCGGTCTTGCCGTTGAAGCGCCACGGCGAGTCCGAGCGGACGCCGTCCTCGCCGACGAGGGGGTCGCCGCCGTGTGCGCCGATCAGCTCATGATCGCTAAGGACGGCGATGAGCCGTCGAGCGCTGACCCGTGGACCAAGGAGACCCTGAGCCAGAGGGGAACTCATCTGCCGCAGTGCGGCGGTGTACTTCGCGCCGGTGAAGGTCGACCAGGCGCGCGCGTCCTGCTGGAGCGCGCGGCTCGGGCTGCTGTCGGAAGTCATCTCAATCTCTTGTTCCGGGCCATGCACCCCACGCCTACCAGCCCTGTCACATGAGAGAGATCCCGAACCAACAGGCGCTGCTTCTCTGGATTCCGCATCGGCGGTTGTCCTCGACGTCCTCGTCGCGTGGGGACTCAGACTCGGAGAAAGGCAGTCCAGACTGCCCACGGCAATGATACGCCGAGGCAGGTCGTCGAGGCTACAACGTTGGGCCGACTCGATCAGCCCCAGTTCGGCGGGGCCGCTCGTCCTCGCATCGTTCGGCGCTGGCGAGGGCGCGGGCTCCGTCGAGAACCGCCCGAGCCCGGACGGCGTCGACCTTCTGCGCCTCGTTCTCGGCTGGCGTCCCGAGCGGTGCCGCCTCTGCGATGCCGTAGCCGTTCCGCCACGCGACCGCGGCACGGGCCTGCGTCGGCGCCTCGCCCAGCTCCACCGGACTCGTCAACGCCGCGGACCTGATCAAAGCCCGCTGGGCTGGCGCCGCACTCGCCTATCTTGACGCGCTCGCACGGGCCCTCGCCGTCAGCACGCAGGCGGCGGCAGAACCCGACGAACCAGACGCCGGGCATGGAGGTTGACACCTGCCGATGCCGTGCATCGCCCGAGGGGCGACCGGTTGTTGCTCCGCGACCCGCATCGACCTGTGGGGAACTCCCGTGTCAGGACGTCGCAGGTACCAATGACCGGCTCAACGTGGCCACGGCATTATCGGCCATCCACCGCGCCGGCGTGATCCACCGCGACCTCAAGCCATCGAGTGGGTGGATCGAGGTCTCCCAATAGCACGGCTGGGTGTCCGGCGCCCCGATGGAAGCTTCGTGACTACTCGCCAGGTATCGGGGTGTGACGTTCGGTGGATTCACGACCTGCGCTTGCGGGTACCGAGACCGAGGATCCGAGCCGGAATGCCATGTTCCTGGCAGATCGATATCAGACCGGGCCCGTCGATAAGGTGAAGGGGCTTGCCGTTAGCGAAGGCTTCGCTGGTCGGGCCATACCCAGAGGTGGTAATCATGATCCCCAGGGTGGCGCCTTCGTCGACCGTTGTGCCATACAGCTCACGGACATAGCCGGGCTTAACCGTGCTCGTGTAGAGCTTGGCCTGCACGGCGATCTTCATCGGCGCGACGGGATCGCGTTTGTAGGCCATGCAGTCGACGCCCACGTCGTGGCCTGGCCGGAACTGGTCTGTCTCGTAACCCATCCTGGTGAACAGGTTCTGGACGAATGACTCGAACTCCGTTGGAGTAAGATCGAGAAGGTTGGGTCGCTGGTCAAGGTCGGAAATCACGTCGATGGCCTCGATGACGCGCGGATCTGCCCTGCTGAACGGCATCACCGGCTCGACGGCCTTGAGCTCCTCAGGGTGGGCAGAGATGGTCGCGAAAAAGTGCCGCTTGATCGAGGCGACTGGGTCGAACCGTGGCTCAGCGAGCACGAGCTCGTCGAACTTCTCTCTGGTCGCACGCAGAGAGATGAGCGGCGGCCTGATCTTACGGCCGGTGGCTGGATCGACGGTGTCGACGTGACCGTTGAAGACAACGGTGCTCACCACGCTCTCCGGGGCGACGGTGAACACCTCACGGATCGTGCGCACGGCGATTTGAGCGATCACCGAGTTGTACAGACGTTGCCTGTCTGACGAGGAACGGTCTACCGACTCCACGACCTTGCGCGTCTTTATATGCCGGAAGCTTTTGTGTGCCGGGACGATGTCGAATGTTGGCAGGAAAAACTCCACTGCCACTAGCGAGGATTCGGGAACGTAGCCAACATGCCGTTCGGTGGGGAAGAGCGCCGGATACGGCGATCTGTCCAGTACCATCTGTAGGTACTCGCTGACGGCAAACCGGTCGCGGATGCGAAGACCCGCGGCGATCTCGTCGATATGCGCATTGTGCGCCTCGGCCTTGCGTCTCGCATCGGCCGCCTTCCTGTCCCATGCGCTCCGAGTTTCTGCGAGCCTGCGCTGTCTCGCGGTTTCCTGCTGCAGATGCGCTTCCCTGGCAGCGGCGTATTCGGTCGCTGCTGCGTCCTCCAGAATCTGATACCGGCGGGCGCCGCCGAGCATCCGGGCAAGCCCGTTTGGTGGCTTCGGTGCGAAGTCCGACCAGTCAGGCTCGGCAATCGGATCCGCAAGTGCGCCGAGACGCAACGGCGGAATCTCGGCTGTGATCTTCAGGGAACCGAGAACGATGCGCGGATCCCGGTCGAGAGAGGACCGCAGCAGATTTTCCAGGTCAAGGACGCGGCGGTTAATGTCCTCGGTCTTCGCGACGGCTTCCTCGTCGCGTCCGGCCGCCTCAGCCGCGACACGGTCCTTCTCTGCCTTGCGCTCGAGCTGCTCCTGTTCCCGCTGAGCCGCGCGTTCGGCAGCGACCCACCCCTTGTACGAGCCACCCGACGGACCCGAGCTGCGCGTCATCACCCACCCGTAGACGGCTAGTTACCGATTACATTTAGTGATCGAGAACATTTAAAGGGTAACGTTTCTCGTAGCAGACCGCAACGCCTCTATCGCCTGGCCGCGGTCGCCCGGGCCCGTGCACACGGTCTGCGAGGGGTAGCTCTTTCTAGCTTGTTGATCGTTGCTCTGAGCGCTGGTTGAGGAGGGTGTCGAGGTCGTCGGCGATGTCCTGGTCGTCGAGGGGTGTGGCGTGGGAGTAGTGGCGCAGGGTGGTGGCGGCGTCGTGGTGGCCGAGGCGGGCTTGGGCTTTGAGGATTTTGCCGGTGCCGACGAGGTAGGTGGCGACGCCGTGGCGCAGCCGATGGAGTGCGGGTTGTTCGACACCGGCCGCGTGGCCGAGACGGCGGAACCGGTGCGAGAGTGCTTCCGCGGTGATGAAGGTGGCGCGGTCAGGTGACCCGGCGAAGATCCAGTCTGCGATCGGGCTGCCGGAACGCGCAGCACAGGCCTCGAAATGGCTGTTGATCATGTCGGCGGTGGTCTGGCCGAGAGTGAGTCGCCGGGTGCGTTTCGATTTCGTCGGGCCGAGCTCGCCGGCGGGCAGGCCGCGTTCGATGGTGAGGATCCTGCCATCGAGGTCGGCGTGGCGCAGGCAAGCGAGTTCCCCTCGGCGGGCGCCGGAGTCCGCCGCGACCCGGACCAGCAGGAGGTTCTGTTCGGCAGTGAACAGCGTGCGCACCGGTCCGGCGCGTCCCGGACGGGCACGGACCTCCTCCTCGGCCGCGGCGACCTCGGCCGCGGCGGTCCGCAGGAGTTGAAAGACCTCGTCGAGGGAGTGGTGGCGGCGCGGTATCGGCCGGGGTGGGCCGCGCATCCCGGCAAGCGGGTTGGTGGGCAGCAGATCCTCATCGACCGCCCAGGACACCGCCGAGCGCAGCACCAGCCAGCGGCCGGACACCGTCGGTACCGACAGGCCCTCCTGCTGCCAGCGCCGCAGGGTCGCCCGCAGGTATCCAGGGGTCAGCGCGGCCAGGCGTCGCTGGGCCAGCCGGTCGGCCAGCAGCGTGCCGACCACGTGGCGATGTGAGGCCACGGTTGCGGGTTGCCAGTGGTGCGGTCCGGCGAGGAACCGCTCCAGCAGCGCGCCGACGGTAATGCGCCCAGCGACGGTGGTGGCGTCCACGCGGGTCGCTCCGAGATCGTCGACGAGTTCCCGCCGACGGGCCTGAGCGGCGTCTTCGTCTCCGCGAACCGTGAACGAGCGCTGCACGCTGTGGCCCCGTGCCAGGTCGAAGCCGACCACGATGCGGATCTCCCACACACCGGGGGACCGCTCGCGCAGCGACCCGCTACCGCGGGGCGCTCGCTGTCTGTCATCCCTATACGACGCCGTCATCCCTATAGCTATAGGGATGGTTATAGGGATGCGCAACCTGGGCGCACACCGCCGAAGCGGCAAACGCCCAGGTCAGACGGGGTGCGCTCGGAGGGACTCGAACCCCGTCCAACGATCCGCCCGGCGGCTCCTCATCTTCGCCAGCCTCGTCACCCTCGCCCTCAACATCGCCGAACCACTCATCGCCGGCCACTACGGCAAAGCAGCCTTCGACGCCATCGGACCACTACTCATGATCGGCTGGGCCGAAGTCGCCCCCGACCTCATCCAAGCCATACAGACAACCGAGGCAAGCACTCCCCCACCAGCACCACCGGCCACGAATGATTCACATGCCTCGATGCTGACCGACCAGCCGGCCGCGCCAAAACAGGCACGCCAAGGCGAACAGCCCGAAGAGCCCGCGCCGGGCGGGACGCCGGCACGAATTGATCCGGGAGCCCGAGACCAGGACCTACTTCATCGAGCTCGAGCCGAAGACGTCCTCCACTGGCAACACCACCAACGCCCCATCTCTGCCGAAACCCTCCGCAAGCGACTCCACATCGGAGCCACCATCGCCCGCAACCTGGTCGCCCAGCTGCGCACCGACACCCACACCAAGATCGAACTCGACGCACGGCTGGCAAGCGATGAATTTCAGCAACCGTCCTAAATCGGGAGAAGACCGGCGATCCCGTGCCCCTGCCGCTGCCGAAAGGTGCCGGATCACTGGCGACCTCCGACACAACCACTGCGTCTTGGCCGCCGTTCGGGTTGATCGACATACCATGAACGTGACTATTCATGTCGTTTACGTCAGAGGTGGAGGGGCGGTCGCGGCGGAACACCGCCGTACTGGCCAGACGGGGGCGATAAGGGATGCGGGAGTGTCTGCTCAAGCGGGTGCGGGCACAGCAGGAACGGTCCATGACCGATCGGGATCCGGCGACTGTCCTAGCTTCGGAGGAGGTCGCCGAGATCGAGGATCTGCTCGACACAGTCGCTGGCCCAGCCACGGATTTGGAGATCTCCCATACGAATGAGCGGCCGCGCCGGGCGCGTTACCAGGTCCTTGAGGCTGATGAGGATCAACAGGACTTCACCACCGCACTCGCGCTTTTCACGCCGGTGTATGGAGTCCGCCTAGACGCCGACCTCGATCCGGTGAGCAACTATTTGCCATGATTCCCGGGTTCAGCCAATCGAGCCGGAACTGGCACTCATTGGCTACCACTCGGACGAAGACTATTTCATATCGTAGGCGGTAAGCATTCGTTGCGGGCCACACGCGGAGATCCACGTACGCGGCCCGCGCGATCGGTGCGGACCGGGGTGGTAGACAAGGGCCCGGGCGCGCCCCTCTCGAGGAACCTGCTTTCCTCTTAGGCGCAACGAATGAGTTCAGATCCGCAGCGCAGAATGTCCGCAGTGATCTGTGTGGGCGCTTTCAGGAGGCTACTGTGACGGGGGCGCGGGAAACGGGGACTGGTACTCCTAGGTGGTGGTGGACCGGCTCCAATGACGATCGTGGCCTGGCGGGCGTTGCCGGCTGGGCGGACTCCACTGGTGAGGAGCACGGCCCTGGCGAGTGGGCCGAGAGCGGCCCGCCGTCCCTCCCACTCGCAACCCCGCGGCGGGAGCCGCTTGAAGAACCCGCCGCTATTTGCCGTCCAGCCGCCTGCACCACCGTCGGAACCGCACAACGCCGCGCAGACAGGAATACATTTGCGACTTTCTCCGGTCCATCCACACTGGCAGTCGTGTGGCTAACGCGAAAGAAGAAGTACTTAGAGAGCGACCGCAGAACTGTTACATCGTTCGAGCATCCCGGCGTTTACGACCGTACTCCTACGCGCAGAGGTAGCGATCTCGCGACCAGCACAAGAATCCTTGGTGCCGTCACAGTCGTGACGCTGGCCGTTCTGTTCGGCAACGTCCCGTCGGCATCCGGTACCCAGACTGCAGCGTGCCGCCGCGCCAGCATACTGTCGAGTAGTAGCCGGCCGATACCACTGTCCATCACGCAGCTCGCAAATTTTCAATGCACGCAAGGAAGCCAGGCCGCCGAGACGGTAAGCGACGTCACCCCAGACCACACAGCATGCAGCGAGTACAACCTGGCGAGGCGACAAGGGGCCGATGCCCTGACGCTCGACAACCGGATGGCCAGATGTGTAGCCTCATGGGTCAACTTTGCCAACGGTGGTGGAAATTCATCAACCAGTGGCCAAACATACAGTACCCATAGCTGGGAATATAGAAATATGGGCTGGATCCTACTCGCTATCGCCACTACAGCGGTCCTTGGTCCGCGCGCGCGAAGAGCTGGCCATCCGAAGTGCGAGCAGTGTGACGGTTCTCGATACATCGTTCACGGCGCCAATCCCGCACCAGCAAGTTACAAATGCCCAGAATGTCACGGTAGAGGCTGGATTTGATTTCACCGACCCTCGCCCTCGTCCGGCGAGCCTGCCTCGCCCGCCAACGTCAGGTTGTCCACGAGACCTGCATCGCCGTCCGCCCGCGGCGAAGTACCGCCCCGATCGCCTGACTCCACATCACCGGCACCGGCGTCCAATCCGCCGAGCGTCAAGCATCTGCTGACGACAGAACGTTGAGCGTGTCCTGAGCCCATACAGCGACAGGCTGCGTCTAAACGGGTCTACCCGGATGCCGAAGCCGTCGCGACGGCCGCTCGCAAACCTCCTGCGCCAGCAAGCCATCGCGTGTGACACGAGAAAGTCCTACGACATCGCCAAGCCTCTTCTAGCTACGACACACCGTGGTTGGCTGGCCCCTGTACAATGTTCTCCTCGGCCGAGAAGCATTTAGTAGTGTTTTCTTGGAGGCAATTGTGACGGGGGCGCAGGAACCAAAGCGCGATGGCATGAGGCGGCGTCAGACGACAACCGACCACGGCAATGGCCGAACGGATGTGACCGGCGAGTCGAAGTGGAGTCCACGGACGTGGTGTACGAAGAGCAACGATCTAGCGACTCGCCGTGGCGGAGGTTCGTGACGTAGAGCGACCACCGCGTGATCCTTCCGAGGACGTGTGAAGCACTCGAGAAGGAGCTACGCGATGGCCGTGCGCCCGACTGTG